>Ga0194137_10002145_pt1 | contig 11780 bp, 11 predicted proteins | sample TARM_MetaG_T3_14_FD_134025 | JGI IMG/M metagenome (GOLD analysis project Ga0194137, IMG submission 134025) | Freshwater microbial communities from Pennsylvania, USA, analyzing microbe dynamics in response to fracking - TARM_MetaG_T3_14 (version 2) | ecosystem: Environmental > Aquatic >...
ATTGCTATTCATGCTCGCGAAAACGGGCTTGGCACTTTTTTCCCGCCTGAGCCTGCCTATGAGGCTTGGTTGGCGAGCGATGCAACGGAGCAATCGGTCAGTATTCAAGTTCCGGATGATGAACCTGAACCGCCGAAACCGTCAGGCCGCCCCAGCCTACGTATCGTCAAATGAATCAGTTGATGGCTCTATCTTTGGCTACGAACAAATAAAAACGCGCCTTTGGGGCGCGTTTTTTACTTCCGTCATCTCTAAATTAGTATTGAATAACTTCATCGGCGGCGCTGCCCAACTGGACATCTCCCCCCGTACTCGCATCGGGGTTGTTGGCCGGTACAGAGCTGCTGCTTGAACTCTGACTCGAACCGCTCTTGCTGCCATTCTGGATATATTCAAAGACCTTGATTACCTTCTGCACACCAGAGACATGGCGTGCCAGATTGACTGCTTTTTCAGCCTCATCCCGCGTTACCAATCCCATCAGGAAGACTTCGCTATTCTCGGTCACCACCTTGAAGTGGGTGCTATCGATCCCTTTGGTGGTCAACATTTCCGACTTAATCTTGGAGGTGATCCAGGAATCCTGGCTCTGAATGCCAAAACTGACGGGCTTACGGATCCGTAATTCATTGTACACATGACGGACACCATCGATTTTGGCAACCAGTTGTTCAGCATCGCGGCTGAATTGGCCATAGGGCGTTTGTCCGACCAACAACACCTTGCCATTCACGCTGACCGCACTGATGCGGCTGGCTTTATCCATATCCTTTCGTGAGGCGATTGTATTTGCGGCTTTAAGCTCAATATTCTGGTCGTCGATGACCGAGCCGACGGTCCGGCGATCATTGGCGATGGATGCTGTCGTGGCGGCGCCCGCCACAAAAACTCCCGCACACCCTTGCAACAAGGACAGGCTGGCTACGGTTACCAGTAGCAGTCGATTTTTCATGCGTGTCTCTCCAATCACATCATTGTGGGAACAGGGTGCGATCGATGAGATCACACAGGCATTGCAAACAGAGCAGATTCACTTCCAGGATGCGGGCCATGTTGGCCGATGGAACCCGTATCTCCACATCACTGGGGCCCAACAGACCGGCGATTTCTCCACCGTCGCTGCCGGTCAGGGCAATGATGGTCATATCACGGCTCAAGGCTGCCTCGGCGGCTTTCACTAATGCCTTTTCCCGGCCATCACCCGCCAAGACCAACATGATGTCGCCACGTTGACCGAGGGCGCGTATCTGCTTGGCATATACATCGGCAAAGCCGCTATCCGCTGCCACTCCGCTGAGAAGGATACTATCTGCGGAGAGTGCCAGAGCCGGGAGCGAAGGGCGCTCGGTCTCAAAACGATGCACCAATTGACTGACAAACAATTGGCTGAGTGCAGCGGCTGGGCCATTGCCGCAGGCCAGGATCTTGTTGCCGTTCAACAGACAGATGGTCAGCATCTGGGCCGCAGTCTGGATATCATCCGACAGGGCTTCGGCGGCTGCGATCTTGGTCTGAATACTCTCGGTGAAGTTCTCTTTGATACGATCCAACTCTAGGTCCCCTGAATAGCATTTTTGTACCACTGGCAGGCATCACTGCCATCGAAGGCCACAACATCGAAACGGCATGCCTGATTTGACTCGTTTAATCCTTGTTGCAGCAAGAATGTTTGGGCGGTAAGCCACAGTTTTCGCTGTTTGCTCCGAGTGATGGAGGCTGCGGCGCCACCATGGCTACGTGAGGCACGATACCGAACCTCGACGAAGACCAGGTAGTGAGCATCCCGCATTATGAGGTCTATCTCTCCGCTACGGCAGCGAAAGTTTTTGGCGATGAGTATTAGGCCCTGCTGGTCGAGAAAGTGCAGGGCCAGATCTTCAAACTGTTGTCCTTTCGGGTTATTGAGCCGCAGGCGCGGCAACAGGTTTCGCAACCTCATGGCTTGGCTCGCTCTTTTCGATGCGGATCCAGTGCAGCTGACGGCGTACAACGCCCTGTTCGTTGATGCTCAAGGCACCGGTTAATCCCTCGCGCTGTTGCCCCGTTGCGGCACGGAGCTCGGCAAGATGTGGTAACAAACTGATGCTGTCGTAGCCCATGGCAAAGAATCGCAGCAGGTCGTTATTGGCTTGGGGCCACAAGGTGAGCACCTTGTCGCGCAGGGGCGAGCTGGAGTCCAGCATCCAGGGCATATCGCCCAGCTGCATACCCAGTACATTCTGGGCAACTCCGGGATTATTCAGCCCCGGATTACCCTTGGCGCCTAGGTAATAGGTTGGCGGAGGGGCAAAGGGGCTTTGGGAGATATCGATAAACGATTTAATGATCCCGGCTTCCAGAGGGGAGGCGTAGATATAGATAGCATCGACATCCTGGCGGTTGAATGCCTGGGCAAACACCTTCTGGCCAATACTCTTTTGCAAGGCATCAATCCGCTGCTGGCTGGCTCCTACCCCCATCGCCTGGCGCAAAATGGCTTCCAGACTTTGGCGGTCGGTAAAACGGGCCACCAGTGGCGCACCGCCGGTTTGTGGCTGCCATTGATTAGTGAAGCCATCAACGACGCGTTGTCCCTGGGCCCCTTGCGGCACAATCAACAGCGGCAGGCGTTTACCATCCTGACGAAGTTTTTCGGCCGCTTCTGCAGCATCCGCCGCGGGTGACAGTGAAAAATAGAAGTTGGTGTCGGTGGTGGATTTTCCATCCGTTTCGTTGAGTGCGAGCAGGGGGACTTGCGGTTTCAACGCGATCAAGGCCTCGACCTGATCCTTGAGCAGGGGCCCGACAATGAACTCGGCACCCTCTTTCACGGCCTGTTGGTACAGGGCAGCTATGGGTTGGCTGGCGCTGTCGTAAAAGCGTAAGTCACCTTGCAATCCGGCTTCTTTATAGGCGGTGAGCATGCCGTTGCGCAGGGCATCCCCCTGAGCGGCCAGATTACCGGAGAGTGGGATCAGAATGGCAACTTGTTTGGGCATGCCGGAAGCAAGGGCTGTGGTTGCTGTCTCGTTGGTTGTTTGCTCTTTTTGATACAGCTGACTGCCGGGGTGATCCGGATACTCGGCCTGCCAACGGGCGTACTGGGTGGCAAACTGTTGCGGCTGATTGCCTAAGGTACGTTGCAACACCGCCAGTGCTAACCAGCCGGTTTGTACTTTTGGTGCTGACTCGGCCATGGCTTGTTGTAAACGGGCGGTATCTTGGGCTTGCAACAGGCTCCAGATCGTCTCGTTGTTAGTTTTTTGCTCCGCAGTCGACAGGTAATTGTTCAAGGCGATATAGGCTGGCAAAGCACTCAACGGGTTTGCTGTTTGGCTGAGCAAGCTGGCCTGCAACTTGTAGTAACTGGCCGTGGCATCATCGGACAAGGGGCGCAGATCGATATCGGCGATTTGTGCCAGCGCTTCGCCGCTCTTGCCCTGCTGTTGCAGGATCATCGCTTGTACGATGCGCTGTTCGTGCTTTTGCTTGGGCGTAAATGCTTCTTTAGCCAACTGCTGGGAGAGTGCGGAGGCCTGTTGCAAATCGCCCGCCGCGATCAGGCTGCGAGCAGCCAGTGTTTCCCAGGTGAAACGATAGGCGGCATCCGCTTGGGCTAATTGTTGCAAGTACCAATCCGGCTTATGTTCGAGACGTGAAAAAGCGGACGGTGGCACTGTGGGCGCGTTACTGGAGTTGTCCGGCGTGCTGGCACAGGCGCTCAACAACAGGCTGAGCAGAACCAGAGACAGGAACTGTGATACGCTAAATGGCTTATTGAACCGATACAAAATTATTCCCCGACCGCAATGTGGTGTGCGACATAGTGTAATCGGGCCATTTTTCCGACACAATTGTTCGGCGAGGAGAAGCCATGCAATCGCCCCCCTCTCTTTACATAGTACCGACCCCGATTGGTAATTTGGCTGACATCACCCAGCGGGCCATCGAAGTGCTGGCCATGGTCGATGTGGTAGCAGCAGAAGATACGCGACATTCTTCCGTGTTGCTCAACCACTTGCAGATTAAAGCTAATCTGCTTGCGTTGCACGATCACAATGAACAGCAACGTGCAGATGCCTTGATTGCCAGGGTCCAGCAAGGTCAGTCTGTGGCGTTGATTTCTGACGCCGGAACGCCACTTATCAGTGATCCTGGTTACCATCTGGTGACCCGCTGCCGTGAGGCGGGTGTCCGGGTTATTCCACTTCCGGGCGCTTGTGCTGCGATCACCGCCTTGAGTGCTTCCGGTTTACCCACCGATCGTTTCACCTTCGAAGGCTTTCTGCCAGCCAAGGAAAAGGCCCGGGATGATCGGCTGACCGAATTGCAGGATGAGACCCGGACCTTGATCTTCTATGAATCACCGCGCCGCTTGCTCGAGACAGTGCAGGCTCTGGCTCGACTCTATGGCGAACGACAAATCGTGGTGGCGCGTGAGTTGACCAAAACCTTCGAGAGTTTTCAGTCGCTGCCGGCTCCGGCCATGGTCGAGTGGTTGGCTGCGGACAGCAACCGCTGCCGGGGAGAGATAGTACTGATGATCGCAGGCGCCAAGCCGGATCCGGATGCCATTCCCAGCGAAGTGCTGCGTACGCTGGCGCTGTTGCAGAAGGAGCTGCCACTGAAGCGGGCTGCGGCGTTAACCGCCGAGATCCACGGAGTGAAGAAGAACGCGCTGTATAAACTGGGATTAGAGCAGGCTTCTGTTTACTCTGAAGGGACATAAGCCCTATAATCCGCGCCGGAGTTGGCCAGGGCAGTCGCTGCCTTGTCGTTGTACCTTCGGGTAGACGGACAGGGGAGAGGAAAGTCCGGGCTCCATAGGGCAGGGGGCCAGGTAACGCCTGGGAGGCGTGAGCCTACGACTAGTGCAACAGAGAGCAAACCGCCGATGGCCCGTCAGGGATCAGGTAAGGGTGAAAGGGTGCGGTAAGAGCGCACCGCGCGACTGGCAACAGTTCGTGGCACGGTAAACTCCACCCGGAGCAAGACCAAATAGGCCCCCATTGGCGCGGCCCGCGTTGGGGGCGGGTAGGTTGCTTGAGCCAGTGAGCGATTGCTGGCCTAGAGGAATGACTGCTACCGCGCAAGCGGCACAGAACCCGGCTTACCGGCCGACTCCCCCTCTTGAACAGGAAACCCGGATTACGCGATGCGTACTCCGGTTTTTTTTATGCTTCGCGATGGGCCTTACGAGTCCCACTGTGGCTTTCCAGCATGCCGAATCACAGATTGAGTGCGGTATCCAGAAAAGCTGGTGATGGCCATGTAAAGAATTCGTGAGTTCTCTCGCATTTCCCGGCATTGCTTGCCGCTTGCCATTTACCTGAAAAATAAGCGCCTTTTAGCGATTTACTCGGTGGAACGCCAGTAATATCGCGGCTTGCAGCCATTTGCTCCCTTGCAAAGCCGGGGGGGCATCCTTACACTCTTGCGTGGGGAAAAGTGGTTTATTGTGGAATAAAGTAGATCAGCAGGAAGGCATCTTATGCTACGCGGGGCTCACGCCATCACTCTCGATACTAAAGGTCGTTTGGCTCTGCCAACCCGATATCGTGAATGGCTGCGTGACGAATGCCAAAACCAGCTGGTTTGCACCATCGATATTAGTCATCCCTGTCTGCTCCTCTATCCATTAACGGAATGGGAGGAGATTGAAAAAAAGCTCAAGGCTCTCTCGAATGTGAACCCGCTGGAACGGCGGTTACAACGCTTGTTGCTGGGGTATGCCAGCGAATGCGAACTGGATGGTAATGGCCGTTTTCTGGTTCCAGCCCCATTGCGCCAACATGCCGCGCTGGATAAGCAGGTGATGCTGGTCGGGCAATTGAACAAGTTCGAGATCTGGAGCGAAGCAGGCTGGTTGGCACAGGTAGATGCGGATCTTGAATCCCTGCCTGCGGCCGACTGGTCCCAATCAGACAATTTACGGGATTTCTCACTGTAACCATGGAACAGACTTTTAGCCATGTGACCGTCATGTTGCATGAAGCGGTTGATGCGTTGGCGATCAAACCGGACGGTATCTATGTCGATGGCACCTTTGGCCGAGGTGGTCATTCGCGTCTTATTTTGTCGAAGTTAGGTCCGAATGGTCGCTTATTGGCCATCGACCGGGATCCATTAGCGATTGCCGAAGCGCAGCGGATTGATGATCCCCGCTTCGAGATGATCCCGGGCGCTTTCTCAGGACTGGTCGGTTATCTGGCCGAGCGGGATCTCGTGGGCAAAATCGACGGTCTGCTGCTGGATTTAGGGGTCTCCTCACCACAGCTGGATGATGCCGAACGCGGCTTCAGTTTCCAGAAGGATGGTCCACTCGATATGCGCATGGATCCGACCTCCGGTATCAGTGCCGCCGACTGGCTAGCCAAGGCTGAGGCCGACGATATCGCCTGGGTGCTCAAGGAGTTCGGCGAGGAACGTTTCGCCAAGAAGATCGGCCGCGCCATTGTCCATGATCGGGTGGAGAAGCCATTTACGCGCACCCGGCAACTGGCAGAGCTGATTGCCCGGCTGATCCCCAACAAAGAGAAGAACAAGCATCCGGCCACCCGTAGTTTTCAGGCCATTCGTATCTATATCAATTCCGAGCTGGAAGAGGTGGAACGAGCGATGGAGGGAGCGCTGACCGTTTTGGCTCCCGCGGGACGGCTGGCAATCATCAGCTTTCACTCTCTCGAGGATCGTTTGGTCAAACAGTTCATTCGTAAACAGGAAAAAGGTCCTGAGGTACCGCGAGGGCTGCCCTTGACCGAGGCTCAACTGGCCGTCGGCCGGACCATGAAGAGTATTGGCAAAGCCATGAAGCCCAGCGACGCCGAGATTGACGGGAATCCTCGTTCTCGTAGTGCCGTGTTGCGAGTGGCGGAGCGGTTGCAGGAGTAGGGATGGATACCCGTATCAATCTGGCACTGGAAATCCTGCGGGATCTGGGACGACATAAATTTCAGGTGATTCTGGTGCTGTCGATCATCGCATCGGCCATGACCACCATAGTGGTGACCAACGAGACCCGTTTGCTCACGATCACTCTGAACCAACTTCAGGATGAGCGGGACAAACTGGATATTGAATGGCGCCACTTGCTACTGGAGCAAAATGCGTTGGCGGAGCACTCCCGAGTGAGTGATATCGCCAAGAGCAAGTTGCAAATGGCGCGTCCGTCGCCGCTTAAGGAACAGATCATCAACCAGCCATGAGTGTAAAACGTAAAGCCAAAAAGCCGGATCACAGCTTACCGCAATGGCGGTTTCTGACGGTGATTGCATTTATTTTGCTGGGTTTTGCCGGTTTGGTTGTCCGTACCGGCTGGATCCAGATTGTGGATCCGGATCGCCTGCGTCTGGAGGGTGATCTGCGTTCATTGCGGACCACGGCGGACGAAAGCGGACGTGGCATGGTGACCGACCGTAATGGCGAGCAGTTGGCGGTTTCGGTGCCGGTACAAGCGGTCTGGGCCGATCCCAAGGCGGTACATGAAAGCGGCAGTCTGGATAACACCCGGGCTTGGCAGGCATTAGCCGAGGTGCTGGGGATCGATGTCAAAGAGCTGACGTCGCGGATCGCCGATCCCCGGCGTCGTTTTGTGTATTTGCAGCGGCAGATCACTCCGGCCGTGGCGGAGTATGTCAGCAAGCTGAAACTGGGTGGCGTCTATCTGCGTCGGGAATCCCGTCGTTACTATCCGGCGGGCGAAATCAGCGCCCACATTGTCGGCATGACCAATATTGACGGTTCCGGCATTGAAGGGGTCGAACGCAGTTTCAATGAGTGGCTCTCCAGCGTGCCGGCTGAGCGCAAGGTCCGCAAGGATCGCCAAGGCCGAGTCATTGAGAACATCGGGATCGTCAAGGAAGGCAAGAAAGCCAATAACCTGGTGCTGAGTATCGACCAGCGCCTCCAGTCTCTGGCCTATAGTTCGCTCAAGTATGCGACCGAGGTCAACAAGGCCACTTCTGGCTCCTTGGTGTTGCTGGACGTCACCACCGGAGAGGTGCTGGCCATGGTCAATACTCCCTCCTACAACCCGAACAATCGCGGCCAATATCAAGGCTTTCGTGCGCGTAACCGAACGGTGACCGATACCTACGAGCCAGGGTCGACCCTCAAACCGCTGGTGGCAGTCAGTGCGCTGGAGCATGGCATCACCAACTGGAGCGAAGTGTTCGATACTCGCCCGTTCAATATCGGTGGCAAACGAGTCACCGATAGCCATCGCATGGCACAGGGCAATCTGGGTGATATTCTCAAGTTTTCTTCCAACATCGGCATGGCGCATATTGCTTTGCGGATGCCACCGCAGCAGATCGTGGATACCTTGACGCAGTTTGGTCTGGGTGTGGATTCCGGAACCGGTCTGATGGGCGAAAGTTCCGGTATGCTGCCAGTCCGGCGTCGCTGGTCCGAGATTGAACGCGCCACTTTAGGCTTTGGCTACGGGCTGCGCATTACGCCGCTGCAGTTGGCTTCGGCCTACGCCACTCTGGCCAATAAGGGCATTCGCAAGCCGATTTCCATCCTCAAGGTCAATGAGGCGCCGCAGGGCGAGCAAGTGGTATCCCGCAAGGATGCCGAGGCGGTGATGCTGCAACTGGAGTCGGTGGTAGAGCATGGCGGTACCGGCACCAAGGCTGAAGTTCCAGGTTATCGGGTTGCCGGTAAGACAGGGACCGCCAAGGTGGCGATAGCTGGTGGATATGGCAAGGATTACGTCGGTACTTTTGCCGGTTTTGCGCCGGTCTCCAATCCCCGGTTTGCTATGGTCGTCATCATCAACGAGCCGCAAGCGGGCGCCTATTATGGTGGCATGGTGGCTGGGCCTACCTTCGCGGAAGTGATGAGCGGCGCCTTGCAGTTGTATAACGTGCCCCCGGATGCCCCCCAGACCATAGACCCCAATAAACCCCAAATTAGCCTGGCTCGTCAGGAGGTTAAAGTTGTCCCTCACACTTGATGCCTTGCTTGCTCCGTTCGGAATACTGGCAGACAGTCTCCCGCTGCGGCAGATGCAACTCGATAGCCGGGCCGTTCAGCCCGGCGACCTGTTTATCGCCCTCAAAGGACATGCGGTCGATGGCCGTGACTATATTCCGGCAGCGGTTGCCTTAGGCGCCGCTGCCGTGTTGTATCAGCCTGACGCGACCTTCTCGTTGCCCCCCTGTGACATTCCGTGCATTCCGGTTCCAGAATTGGCTTCTCACTTGTCGGCTTTGGCTGGGCGTTTCTACGGTGAGCCCGCCCAGCAACTGCAACTGGTCGGGGTAACGGGAACCAATGGCAAGAGCACCACCACCCAGCTGATCGCCAATTGGCGCAGCTTGTTGGGCGGAGTGGCCGGTGTGATGGGAACCATAGGCAATGGTCTGTTTGGCCAACTGGCACCCTGTGAAAATACCACCGCCAGCGCTGTGGCTATCCAGCAAGAGCTCGCACATCAACTGGCTCAGGGCGCAGATCTGGTGGCCATGGAAGTCTCTTCTCACGGTTTGGTGCAACATCGTGTGGCAGCGTTGCCCTTTGCGGTGGCGGCGTTTACCAATCTCAGTCGGGACCATCTCGACTATCACGGCACCATGGCGGCCTATGCGACCGCCAAGCGCAGCCTGTTTCGTGGACTGCCGGCACAGGATTGTGTGCTCAATGCCGATGACGAAGTAGCGCAGCAGTGGCTGAGCGAGATCCCGGAGGCAGTGACCTATAGCCTGACGGCAGGATCCGCACCTCGGGGTGGTCGTTTCATTGAAGCCATGGCGTTGACCTTTCATGACCGGGGCTTTTCGGCCGAGATTCGATCCTCGTGGGGAAACGGAGTATTATCCGCGCCCTTGCTGGGCCGCTTCAATGTGGCCAATGCCCTGGCGGCGCTGGCGTGTCTGCTGGTTCTGGGATACGACCTCAAGACGCTGTTGGCCGTCGCGGGAAGACTGCAACCGGTCACCGGCCGGATGGAGTGCTTCGGGGGGGGCGAGCAACCTCTGGTGGTAGTCGATTACGCCCATACCCCGGATGGTCTGGAAAAAGCCCTGGAGGCGGCGCGGCTACATTGTCGCGGGCGCCTGTTCTGCCTAGTCGGTTGTGGCGGCGATCGGGATCGGGGCAAGCGCCCCATGATGGCGGCTATCGCCGAGCGCTTGGCGGATGTGGCGATCCTGACCGATGACAATCCCCGGACCGAAGATCCGGCGCTGATTATCGCCGACATGCAGGCTGGCCTGCAGCATCCGGAACGTCTGCTGGTCGAACATCAGCGGCCTCTGGCTATCCAGCGAGCATTGGAGCAGGCGCAGGCCGGCGATTTAATCCTGGTGGCGGGCAAAGGCCATGAGGATTACCAGATCATCGGTAAGCAAAAATTGATGTATAGCGATCGAGATACGGTCGCACGATTATTGAAGGAGCAGGCATGATCCCGCTGTCATTACAGGATATCGCCAAGACACTGGGGGCTACTCTCCAAGGGGATGACGCCACCATAACTGCGGTTACCACCGACAGCCGGCAGGTGAGCTCGGGTTGCTTGTTCGTTGCCCTGCAGGGCGAACGTTTCGATGGCCATGATTTCTGTCCTCAAGCGGTGGCTGATGGGGCGGCAGCTCTGCTGGTCAGTGAGCCGCTGGCGTTGGATTGTCCGCAACTGCTGGTGGCCGATACCCGTTACGCCCTGGGCCAGCTCGGTGCCATGGTGCGCAATCGGTTAATCCCTAAGGTGATCGCTATTACCGGCAGCTGTGGCAAGACCACGGTCAAAGAGATGTGTGCGGCGATCCTGGGTCAGTGCGGTCCTGTGCTCGCGACCCAGGGCAATCTGAACAATGAAATTGGTGTGCCGTTGACCTTGCTGCGTCTGACACCGGAGCACCAGTATGCCGTGCTGGAGCTGGGCGCCAACCATCCGGGAGAAATTTCCTGGACCACCTCATTGGTGAAACCCGATGTGGCGTTGATTAACAACGTCGCCGCGGCTCATCTCGAAGGGTTTGGCTCTTTGCAAGGCGTGGCCCTGGCCAAGTCAGAAATCTTCAATGGCCTGGATGATCGCGGCATGGCCATCGTCAATGCCGATAGTGAGTTTTATAGCCACTGGTGTGCCGATCTGGAGCCTAATCTGCTCAGCTTTGGTCTGAATAACCGCCGCGCGGATTTTTTGGCGCGGGATATCAGCACCGATGCCTCCGGCTGCTGCAGTTTTACTCTGGTCAGCCCGCAGGGCGAGATGGATGTGCGGCTACCGATCCCGGGACGTCACAATATCGCGAACGCGCTGGCAGCCGCCGCGGCCACCGAATCTCTAGGCGTCAGTCTAACCGTGATCAAGCGGGGGCTGGAGGCGATGCAGCCGGTCAAGGGGCGCTTGTGTGTCCATCATCTGCCTGGGATCACTCTGATTGATGATACCTACAACGCCAGTGCGGAATCGGTCCTGGCTGCCATCGACACTCTGGCTGCCATGCCAGGTTATCGGGTGCTGGTGTTTGGCGATATGGGCGAGCTGGGGCTCGAGGCCGAGGCTCAGCATCGGCGGATTGGCGAACATGCGCGGCAGGCGAAATTGGATGCCGTCTACACAGTGGGCAAGTTATCGGCTTTGACCTCTGCCGAGGCAGGGGGACAGCACTTTGCGGATAAAGCAGCGCTGTTGGCGGCCCTCGGCGAGTTGTTGCTACAACATCCGACGATTACCTTGCTGGCCAAGGGCGCGCGCAGTGCACGCATGGAAGAGGTGATTGAGTTCGTGAAAAACATTAAGGAGCAGGCATGTTAGTCTGGCTGGCGGAGTATCTGACGCCCTATATTTC
>Ga0194137_10002150_pt1 | contig 11769 bp, 8 predicted proteins | sample TARM_MetaG_T3_14_FD_134025 | JGI IMG/M metagenome (GOLD analysis project Ga0194137, IMG submission 134025) | Freshwater microbial communities from Pennsylvania, USA, analyzing microbe dynamics in response to fracking - TARM_MetaG_T3_14 (version 2) | ecosystem: Environmental > Aquatic >...
AAGGCTGCTAAATAAGGTGATCCGCAAAGGGGTCAAAACCAAGGTGCTGATGCTTTCGGCAACGCCAGTTAATAACCGCTTTAACGATCTCAAAAACCAGCTCCAGTTGGCCTATGAAGGGGATACCAGCCTAATCGACGAAAAGCTGGACACCCGCGGCTCCATTGATGATATTTTCAAAAATGCCCAGAAAGCCTTTAATCAGTGGTCTAAATTTGAAGCCGAAGAACGTTCAACTGATCGACTGCTGCGAATGCTGGACTTTGATTTTTTTGAAGTACTGGATAGCGTTACCATCGCCCGCTCCCGAAAACACATCGAAAAATATTATGATACCGCCCAAATTGGAAAATTTCCCACCCGATTAAAACCCCTGTCTTTAAGACCCCCACTGACCGATTTAAAAGATGCCATCAACTACAATGAAATCTTTGAACAGCTGATGCTCCTGAACCTGAGTATCTATACCCCTTCCCAATTCATCCTCCCCAGTAAAATGGATAAATATGCTGATTTGTACGAAGACAACAAGGTCAATATCGGTTTTACCCAGGCCAACCGGGAACAGGGCATCCGCCGGCTCACGGCCATCAATTTGATGAAGCGGATGGAAAGCTCGGTGCATTCCTTTAATCTTACCCTAAAACGAATGGAAGCATTAATTAACGGGACGATTGACAAAATTGATCATTTCAAAAAACAGGATAAGACCATCCTCAACCTAACTGAACTCGATAACCGACAGGATTATGACGAGGATGACCAAAATAACGATGATCTTTTTACCATTGGCAAAAAAGTAAAAATTGATCTGGCCGATATGGATTATAAATCCTGGCGGGCTAATCTCGCCAAAGACAGTGAAGTTCTGGAAATTCTGGCCTTGATGGTTGGGGACATCACCCCGGAACACGACAGTAAACTCCAGGAATTATTCAGGGTGCTCAAAAATAAGATGGCGAATCCCATTAATCCCGGTAATCATAAAGTGATTATCTTCACCGCCTTTGCCGATACGGCCGAGTATCTTTATCACCATGTCAGTAAATATATGAAAAAGCATGTTGGGCTGGAAACCGCCATGGTAACCGGCTCGGTCGAAGGTCGGTCAACCATTGCCAAACTCCACGCCGATCTCAATACGGTCTTGACTTGTTTTTCACCCATTTCAAAGGATAAGGCCCTACTGATGCCGGATCGTGCCATTGAAATTGATCTGTTAATCGCCACTGACTGTATTTCAGAAGGACAGAATCTCCAGGATTGCGATTATCTGATAAATTATGATATTCATTGGAATCCGGTGCGGATTATCCAGCGTTTTGGCCGGATCGATCGGATCGGCAGCAGAAATAATCAGATCCAGCTGGTGAACTTTTGGCCAGATATTTCATTGGATGAATACATCAATCTTAAAGCCAAGGTGGAAACGCGGATGAAAATTGTCAATATGTCAGCTACCGGTGATGATAATCTCCTCAGCGATGAAGAAAAAACCGATTTGGAATACCGCAAGCAGCAATTGAAACGCCTTCAGGAAGAGGTCGTGGATATTGAGGATATGTCGACCGGGATCTCGATTATGGATCTGGGGCTTAATGAATTTCGATTAGATCTGCTGGAATACGTGAAGAACAATCCCGACCTGGATAAGATCCCTTTTGGTCTTCATGCCGTGGCACAAAGCCAGACCGATGCACCACCTGGGGTAATCTTTGTGCTAAAAAATATCAACGGCAGCATCAATCTGGACAATCAGAATCGCCTGCACCCTTTTTATATGGTTTATATCGGTGATAACGGCGAAATTGCCTGCGACCATCTTTCGCCAAAGAATATGCTCGATAAAATGCGCTATCTTTGTAAGCATAAAACTGCGCCCATTACCCAGCTGTACCGGGCTTTCAATGAGGAAACCCGGGATGGCCGAGATATGACTAAATTTTCGGAAATGTTAGGCGATGCAATTAATTCCGTTATTGATGTCAAAGACCAAAATGAACTGGATCTATTTTTAAATGGCGAAGCCATCAGCTTTTTATCAAACGAGATTAAAGGTCTGGATGATTTCGAATTGATCTGCTTTCTGGTTGTGAAATAAAGAATGTAAGAAGGTGATGTGCATGCTGGGCTTGCCAAAAAAAACTGAACTAAACAAACCAATATCCAAAGAGGCCATCAAGAAGAAATTTGCGCTAAAAGGATCGGTCAAAGACCGGTTTGACGCAGATATTAAAAAAATGGCGATCATCCATGAAATATCGCCTACATCAATTAATGCAGCGGTCGGCAAAACGGTACCGATCATTTATGTGTTACGGGTATCCCTTAAAACCAAAGATTTTGATGAGAAAAACATCCAGCTGATTTCAAAGATGATTGAACAGCATATGGTCTTTGTATTAGAGGTTGAGGGTCAGGCCTGTCTGGCTGCCTACTACACCCGGCTACTGAAAAGTCCCTGGCAACCCCTGGAGACGCTGCAAATAAAACTGAGTGGCCTCAATCTGGATATCATTTGGGAAAACCTGCTGATTGAGATTGGCGGCATCGAAATGCAAAATGGCAATAGCCTGGATGAGCAATTGGCCATTGATGAAATCCGTCAAAAACTGGAAAAGCAGATTGCTGCCCTTGAGAAGCAGGCAAGAGCTGAAAGTCAGCCGAAAAAGAAATTTGAGCTGGTGGAAAAAATCAGAAGTCTGGAAAAGAGTCTGAAAGAAATGGCTTAATCCATCGTGTGGGTTAAGCTAGCGTAGCGCTTAGAACTTAAACACGTGTTTATTATTTTAGGAGGTGTTCAATTGGCTAAAGACCTTACGAATTCAGATATCGATCGACAGAATATTTTAAATAATGAGATGGCACTGAATGAGATACAAAAAACTGCAAATCTGAAGGGTGTCAACTTTGAAGGAAAAATAACATTCACTAAAGAGATGGTTGCAGAGTTTTATGACATTGATAACCGTACAATTGAGCGATATATAAAGAAGCATAATGTTGAACTAAAAAATAATGGTTACGAAGTCATTCGAGGCAAGCGCCTTAAAATATTTTTGGGAATACTCAAGCATGATTTTGGTACCGACATAAATGTCGGTACCAAAACAACAGTTATGGGAATTTTTGATTTCAAATGTTTTTTGAATATTGGAATGCTTTTAGCTGAAAGTGAAAATGCGCGTATTCTACGACAGATGATACTCGATGTGGTCATTGATATCATCAATCAGAAAACTGGCGGTTCAACAAAATACATCAACCAAAGAGATCGTGATTTTTTAGGTGCTTTTTTACAGGAAGAGAGTTATCGAAAAGAATTTACCGATGCACTGAGAGACTTTGTTGATATGGGGAATTTCAAATACGCCCGCTATACGGATATGATTTATCAGAGTATCTTTAGAGAAAAAGCAAAAGAATATCGAGAAATTCTGAAACTCAAAAGCAAAGATAAGGTAAGAGATACTTTTTATGCGGAAATTTTAGATTTAGTCGCTTCCTATGAATGTGGATTGGCGGAATTACTTAAACAGAAATTTCAGGAAAAAAAAGAAAAACTGGATAGCTGGGAAGTTGATGAGATTTTTCATGAATTTGAGAATTTGCCACATTGGAAACCATTGATTACAAGCGGGCGAAATAAGATGGCCAGTCGGGATTTAGCACTTCGTGATGCATTTCATAAACAATTAGAAGCATACATCACACCTTTAGACGAAAAAGAATATAAATTATTTCTGGGCGAAGAAGGAGATGTGATCGAAAAACTGATGAACGAAAATGCTGAAGTATTAAAAAGGTTAAAAGAGCGTGAATAAGATGAATGGTTACACGTATATCTCTATTGATGAAGCAATGGAGATCCATAAAAGAACCGTTGTAAATAGCGGTGGCGGCTTGACGGAATGCATTGATCAGAACCGTCTCGATAGTGTTTTGCATCATATTCAGAATGACGACTATTATCCAACTTTTGTGGATAAAATCACCCATTTATTTTTCTGCGCCTGCCAATTTCACTGCTTTGCAGATGGAAATAAAAGAATCGCAATAACCTTGTCGACACAGTTTTTGTTAAAGAATGGTTATATGCTCATTGCCAGAGATTTTATTGGTAAAATGGAAAATATCAGTTATCATGTCGCGGCAGGAAAAATAGATAAAGAACTGCTGAACAAGATCATGACGCTAATTTTTGATGGTGAGTATGACACCAATGAAGCGATCAAACTTGAAATTTATAATGCAATAAAAGATAGCTAGGTACCGATTTCTGGATCGAGTGCGAAAGGCGATAGTTATGGAGAGGTGTACGCAATATTTTAAGAAAGTGAATGGTAGGATGACGCAACTGTTTCCAAAATGGAAATAGTTCAAAAGGAAGGCAGATGCCAGGTTAAACGACTGTTTGAACAAAAAGTTATTTAAAAAAGAGATGGAGAAGTTAAAATGAGTTCAGACCAAACAAGACGAACATTGAATCAGCTTGATAAAGATCTGGCTGATTTAGAGAAAAAAATGGCTGCTGAAGTAAAGAAAGAAGCTGAAAAAACAAGAAGTATTAACTCTACGCAGAAGAGTATAACAAAAAATACATCAGTCGCCACGAAGCAATCAAAACTAAAGCAGATACAGGGTTATCAAAATGATTTGGAAAGGATAGCCGGTAATAAAGCGGATATCAGTAAAAAAATTGCAGATAAAAAATCGAAGAGCGCTGTAGCTTCAACAAAACTGAGAAAAGAAGAAGCAGAAGAAGCCAAAAAAGCAGAAATTAAACAGAAAGCAGTGCACAGTGATTATGAAAAGCGCATTTCTGATTTGACGTCTCAATTAACTCAACAAGCATTGAAGCCAGTTAATACGGCTCAACTGTATTCAGATCATTCCCAGGAAGAATATGATGTCTTTATTTCCCACGCAACAGAAGATAAAGAAAGTTTTGCAGATGAATTGTTTGAAGAACTTCAAAAAGCTGGTGTTAAAGTTTGGTACGACACGATTCGTTTAGACTGGGGTGATAGTTTACGTTCAACAATTGACAATGGTCTAAAAAAATCAAAATACGGGATTGTCATTATCACAACAAATTATATCAATAAAGGTTGGACTCGATACGAACTGGATGGTTTATTTCAAATAGAAATGACCAATGGAAAAACGATTTTGCCAATATGGCATAATATTTCAAAAAAAGAGGTCCAAGATTTCAGTCCATCATTAGCCGGCAGAGTGGCTTTAAATACGGCGATGTTGACACCTGCTGAAATAGCAATAGAGCTGCTTAATTTTTTAGTTATTGAACCAACACAGGAGGCGCAAGAATATGGAGAAGTTGAAAATGCACAGCATCAGTAAAGTGGATGATAATATCGAAAAAATCGGGAATCTGTTTCCCAATTGCGTCACCGAGGCAAAGGTGGACGGCAAACTCACCAAGGTGGTGGATTTTGACAAGCTGAAGCAGGAATTGTCGGATTTTGTAGTCGAAGGTCGTGACGAACGCTACCAGTTTACCTGGCCGGACAAAAAACAATCGATTCTGTTGGCCAATGCACCGATTGCCAAAACCTTGCGGCCCTGCGTGGCAGAAAGCGTGGACTTTGACAGCACCCAGAACCTTTATATTGAAGGGGATAACCTGGACGTACTGAAACTACTCCAGGAAACCTATTTGGGCAAGGTTAAAATGATTTATATTGATCCACCCTATAATACCGGCAATGACTTTGTCTATGAGGATGATTTTGCCCAGAATACCGGTGATTACCTGGCCAACAGCGGTCAATTTGATGAAGAAGGCAATCGACTGGTTAAAAATCTGGACAGTAATGGTCGTTTTCATACCGATTGGCTTAATATGATCTACCCTCGGTTAAAGCTGGCAAAAGATTTGCTGACCGATGATGGGGTTATTTTTATTTCGATTGATGATAATGAAGTTGAGAATTTGAAGAAGATTGGAAATGAGATTTTTGGGGAAGATTCGAATATTGCAAATTTAATTTGGCAAAAAAAGACTGGAGCTTCAGATGCAAAAGGGATAGCTACAATCACTGAATATATTTGGTTTACTCAAAAAACAAAATATATTGGGAGAGTACGTTTACTAAAAATAGAGAATCATACGATTTTAATAGATATAAGTATACAGATAATTTTGCTGAGGAAAGAGGTCCTTTTTATATAGATAATCTTGATAGAGGTGGCTTACAGTATAGTGATTCGTTGAATTATGGTATAGAATGCCCTGATGGTAAAATCGCATTTCCAAATGGTCGAACTGAATACATAAATGATGGTTGGATATGGAAATGGAGTAGAAAGAAAATTCAATGGGCTAGACAGGAAGGGTTTATTGAATTCAGAAAATCGACAAGCAAGGCAAGTGGCTGGTCAGTTTGTTATAAGAATTATTTGAAAGTTGACAATGAGAACAAACCTATTGAGCGAGCGGCACCTCATAAGAATACGATAATGGACATTTTAAACGCTAATGCTGCAGCATCAATGAAAGAATTGTTTAATACAAACAATTACTTTAACTATTCAAAGCCGTATGAATTGATTAAAAAAATTGTTTCATTTATAAAACTCGATAACTCAATAATTTTAGACTTCTTCTCCGGTTCCGCCACCACCGCCCACGCCGTTATGCAATTAAACGCTGAAGATGGAGGCAACCGAAAGTTCATTATGGTTCAGATCCCCGAATCCACCGATGAAAAAAGCGAGGCTTATAAAGCCGGTTATCCGAACATTTGTGAAATCGGCAAAGAACGGATCCGTCGGGCCGGCACCAAAATCAAGGCAGAAAACCCTGAAACAGCCAAAGATTTAGATACCGGTTTCCGGGTGCTAAAACTGGCTTCCACCAATATGAAAGACGTTTTCTACACCCCGGAAGACACCAATATTTCCATGTTTTCCGACCTGACCGACAACATCAAAGCTGACCGGTCGCCGGAAGACCTCCTCTTTCAGGTAATGCTGGATCTGGGGGTACTGCTGTCCAGCAAAATTGAAACCAGCACCATTGACGGGAAAAATGTCTTTCGGGTGGCTGATGGATTTTTGATGGCCTGTTTTGACAAAGGTCTGTCCGATGCCACCATTACCGCAATTGCAAAAATGAAACCCTATTATTTTGTGATCCGGGATCACTCCATGGCCACGGATGCGGTCGCTGCCAATTTCGATCAGATCTTTGCGGCCTACAGCCCGGACACGGTCAGAAAGGTCTTATAAAGGTTTGATGAAATGAAATTTACCTTTAAAATCCAGCCCTATCAAACCGATGCCGTGAACAGTGTCATGGACGTCTTTAGTGGCCAGCCTTTTACCAGCCCGGTCAGTTATATCAGAGACCTGGGTAAAGCAGCGACTCAAAGTCTCCCGATCGCAGAGCAGGTGACCTTAAGCTCTAAATTTTACGATGCCGATGCCCTGGATCCGGAAGATGACAGCGGCTTTAAAAATGAAGCCGTAGCACTTTCCGATGAGCAGCTGCTTAAGAACCTTCAGGATCTGCAGAACCGCAACAATATCAAGCAGTCGGCGGCGCTATTTAACGATCTGGGTCGTTGCAGTCTGGATATTGAAATGGAAACCGGTACCGGAAAAACCTATGTTTATATCAAAACCATGTTTGAACTGGACAAACGCTATGGCTGGTCCAAGTTTATCGTGGTGGTGCCCTCGATTGCCATCCGGGAAGGGGTCAAGAAGAGCTTTGAAATGACCGTCGATCATTTTATGGAGCATTATAACAAGAAAGCCCGTTTTTTTGTCTACAACAGCAAGAACCTGCACCAACTGGATGAATTTTCCAGCAGTGGAGGCATCAACGTGATGATCATCAATACCCAGGCCTTTGCCGCCTCCTTGAAAGAGGGGGCTAATAATAAAGAAAGCCGGATCATTTATTCCGAGCGGGATGAATTCGCCTCCCGCCGTCCCATCGATGTGATCAGTGCCAACCGCCCCATTATTATCCTGGATGAACCGCAGAAAATGGGTGGGGACGTGACCCAGAAAGCACTGCAGAATTTTAAACCACTTTTTTGTCTCAATTATTCAGCTACCCATGCAGTCCAACACAATCTGGTCTATGTGCTGGATGCCCTGGAAGCCTATAATCACCGGCTGGTCAAGAAGATCCAGGTCAAGGGCTTTGAAGTTAAAAATTTCCGGGGCACCGATCACTACCTGTATCTGGATGACATTATCCTCTCCAGCAAGAAGCCCCCGATGGCCCGGATTGAGCTGGAAATTGCCTATCATAAATCCATCAATCGGGAAGCCCGGATTTTAGGGGTGGGGGATAATCTCTACTACACGTCCAAAGAAATGGAGCAGTATAAAAATGGCTACACCATTTCCGAAATTGATCCCCTTGCCGGAACCCTGACCTTTTTAAACGGTGAGGTCATCACCCGGGGGGAGGTGGTGGGGGATGTCTCTGAAAGTGATATGCGCCGGATTCAGATCCGCGAAACGATCCTCTCCCATTTTGAAAAAGAAGAAAAACTCTTTGAGTTGGGGATAAAAACGCTGTCCTTATTTTTTATCGACGAGGTCGCTAAATACCGCCAGTATGACGAAAATGGCAGTGAAGTCGCCGGGGAATATGGCCAGATTTTCGAACAGGAATATATCAATATTCTCAATGACTATCGCAAACTGTTCAAGACCCCCTATCAGCAGTATTTAAACAGCATCGCCATTGCAGATACCCATAAGGGCTATTTCAGCATCGATAAAAAATCCCATCACATCATCGACAGCAAGGCCAAACGGGGTTCGGAATTTTCCGACGATATTTCGGCTTATGAGCTGATCTTAAAAAATAAAGAACGGCTGCTCAGTTTTTCAGAGCCGACCCGGTTTATTTTTTCCCACTCTGCCCTCCGGGAAGGCTGGGACAATCCCAATGTCTTTCAGATCTGCGCCCTCAAACATTCGGATTCAGCTACCACCAAACGCCAGGAGGTGGGTCGCGGTCTGCGATTATCGGTCAATCAGGCCGGCCATCGCATGGATGCGGAAACCTGCGGCAGTGATGTCCATCAAATCAATAAGCTGACAGTAATCGCCAGTGAAAGTTATAAAAATTTTGTCGGCGATCTGCAGACGGATATTAAAAAAGATCTGTATGAACGACCCGAAAAAGCCAGCCGGGACTATTTTACCGGCAAAACCATCCGGGTTGGGGATCAACTGTTCGTCCTTGATGATCATCAGGCGGGCATGATCTATCATTATCTGGTGAAGAAAGATTATATCGATGAGGATGACCGGATTACCGAAGCTTACCACCAGGATCTGGAAAACAATAGCTTAAAAGAGTTGCCGGATGAGCTCAAAGCGATGGTTGAAGGCATCCATGGGCTGATCCAGGGGATCTTTGATGAAACGGTACTAAATGACATGATTGAAAATGGCCGCCAGACCACCGTCCGGGATAATGAGCTTAATGATAACTTTTATAAAAAAGAGTTTCAGACCCTATGGGGCTATATTAATCATAAATATGCCTATACGGTCGACTTTGACAGCCGGGAGCTGGTTGAAAAAGCCATTCGCCATATTGATGAGCGCCTCTTTGTCTCGGAACTGCTCTATACCACTGCAGTCGGTGAACAGAAGGATGGTCTGACGTTAAGAGTCATGGAAGAAAAGGACGCCTTTACCATTGGTAAAACCGCAACCAAGACCCTTAAACAGGCTCAGGCCAGCCAGATCCGGTATGATCTAATCGGCAAAATTGCATCGGGAACGATGCTTACCCGGCGCACCGTGGCGGCCATTTTAACAGGCATCAAAGCCCAGACCTTTGCCATGTTTAAAAACAACCCCGAAGAGTTTATTGCCAAGCTGGTTAAATTGATTAAAGAACAGAAATCCACCATGGTGGTGGAACATATCCGCTACGATCAGATTGCGGGAGAATATGACAGTGCGATTTTCACGGCCGAAAAACATGCCCAGAGCATTGACAAAGCCTTTCGGGCTCAAAAACATATCCAGGATTATGTTTATACTGACGGCACGGCGGTCAAAAGTGTGGAACAGCGCTTCGCCCAGGATCTTGATTCGGCAGATGAAGTGTGTGTTTATGCTAAACTGCCCAAGGGTTTTGCCATTCCCACCCCAGTCGGCAACTATTCCCCAGACTGGGCGATTGCCTTTAATGCAGGAGCCGTCAAGCATATCTTTTTTATAGCCGAAACCAAAGGCACCATGGAAAGCCTCCAGCTGCGCCCGATCGAACAAGCCAAAATTTCCTGCGCTAAAAAACTGTTCAATGAGATTTCCACCAGTGCGGTGAAGTATTACGATGTGGACAGTTATCAAAGTTTGCTGGATGTGATGGGGAAGATGTGACAGAAAATTGCTAGATGAACCTGACACCACCTTACAAAGAATTCTGTTTTGAAAGGAATTATACCATGAAGAAATTTATAGATCCTAAAAAAAGCTCAGAAATCGTTTCGAATATTTTACAGAAGACATACGATGCTGGTAAAAAAGCGACGGTAAACATTCAAAAAAGCGCCAAGTCTTTATCCGATAAAACTATAAATGACAGTTATTTACGTAAGTTGAAAAAATATAGTCCGATTTTCCCTGAATTTTATTGTAGCCCTGGTTTCAACATACCCAACATAATTATGATTGTTGATGACGCGGTGAGACGTGATGTTAATGTCTGTGAGGGGTCAATTGGATGGCTTGGCAAAGAGAATGATATTGAAATTCTCTATCTTTATGATACAGCAATTAAAAAGAGTGGGATACAGTTCATACCGATGGTAACATGCGATGCCGTTTATTGTGTTGATAGTTTTGACCGTAATCGATTTATTAAGGCTGATTATATTTTCACAAGAGCAAATGAAGAAAGAATAGCTGAGTTGAAACATATTGCTTTTTCATTAGGAGCAAAGAGTTGTTCGATTGAAATAAGTGAATCGAACACGGAATCAAATATAAAAAACAAAGAAAAGAAATTTAGTGAAGATGTTAGTTTAGTAGATCAAGGAGTTTCTACAGCTGAAAAATTCGAACAAAATATGTCTAGAAAGGAAAGTAATCATCGAAGAGGAAAGACAGAAATGCAATTTGTGGGAAGTAACAGTCCTAAAAAGCCTGTACTTAAATGGTTTGCTCATGATGAAAATATTATTAGACTCATCGAAATGAGATTTGAAAATGGCAATGCGATCAAATCGGAGATTTTAGAATTATCAGGTTCATCACTGTCGACAATGTCTGAAAAAGAAGCATATGCTATGGATATGGCTGTTAAGAAGGCGGGGGTCAAAGGTAAGGTTAAAGGAAGTTCGGATATTAGTTCCCAGGTTGCAAAAGAGAGTCATAGCAAATTGATTTTCAGAATTGAATTTTAAAAAGAAGAGTAATGTTGTATCTGGTGTCTGAATCGTCCGAATCTGGTGCCAGTTATCGGGTATTTCCGTACATTACTGTGCCTGTCATCAATTTATAATAGAAAGAACATGGCATGGAATCATGCGGGATTCATTTAAAAAACAGGAAGTGTCCAAAACAATGATTAACCCACCGAAAAGAATTCCGTTATTACTGCGGATCGGTTTGTACATCGCCAAAAAAGAAACTGGTAAAGATTTGATGCCGGCCCGTCTGTTAACCTGGTATCCCAGAGCCGCGATCGGTTCTGGTGTTTTAGAGATGATGACTGCAAAAGGGAAGAACGAACAGGAACAGCGGCTGCTCAATTTG
>Ga0194137_10002151_pt1 | contig 11759 bp, 9 predicted proteins | sample TARM_MetaG_T3_14_FD_134025 | JGI IMG/M metagenome (GOLD analysis project Ga0194137, IMG submission 134025) | Freshwater microbial communities from Pennsylvania, USA, analyzing microbe dynamics in response to fracking - TARM_MetaG_T3_14 (version 2) | ecosystem: Environmental > Aquatic >...
ACGACCAAACCTTGAGCTAATGCTGTTGGTAAGAAGAAATTAATGGTCTTCATTAAGTTATCGAAGATACGACGTCCTTCTTTGACCGCTTTCGCAATCGTCGCAAAGTTGTCGTCTGCTAATACCATGTCTGCAGCTTGCTTCGTTACTTCACTTCCTTTGATACCCATCGCTACACCAATGTCGGCTTTCTTTAAGGCTGGTGCGTCATTTACACCGTCACCCGTCATCCCAACAATTTCACCTTGTTCCTGTAAAGCTGTCACGATACGCAATTTATGCTCTGGTGTCGTCCTTGCAAAAACGTCCACCTGCTTAACCGCCTCCGACAACTCAGCATCTGTCATATTATCTAAGTCTTTGCCTTCTAATACATTACTAGTGTGTGCTAAACCAATTTGACGTCCAATCGCTCGGGCAGTCTCTTTATGGTCACCTGTAATCATCTTCACTACAATCCCTGCTTGTTGACACTCTGCTACCGCTTGAATCGCTGACTCCTTTGGTGGGTCAATTAAGCCTGCTAAACCAACCATCTTCAAGTTACTTAAATTCTCATGACTTAATATTTGACCTGGCTCGACTGTCTTCATCGCAAAACCTAGAATATGAGGTTGATACCAAAAATGTATATTTAAGAAAGTTTGCATGTCTAAACTTTGATTTAGACAATAAGGATGACTGGGTAACGTTCTTTTGTCGACAGAAATAAAAGATAGCCAATCTATTACAATCAGCTACCTTATTCATCTTTAATTTAGAACTTGTTTGGTTGTTGTCGGTCCATCGACTTTCATCTCATCTCCGTCGAAATACAACACATCAAGTGCAGGTCTTCGATCACCACCTGGCTTCTCAACATCTGTATGCACATGATAAACCGCATATAAGGTGACGTCATCTAAACCAACGGTCACACTATTATGCCCCGGTCCAGAAACGCCATTCTCTAAGTCTGATGATAAAATCGGATTTGACTTATGTTTGATATAAGGTCCCATTGGGTGTTCGCTGACCGCATAACCAATCGCATAATTAGGTCCACCATAGAAATTTGCTGAGTACATCAAATAATATAAGTCATCATGTTTGACTACAAATGGTCCCTCATTCCATTGATAATCTCCTGTTAAATCTTCCCACTCTTGATCTGGACCCAATAGAAATATTGGGTCACCTTTCAAGTTAAGTAAATCATCTGTCATTTCTTGTACATAGATATGACTCACGTGCTTGCCTTCGATAACATTCTCATAATTATCTTTTACATAATAGAAATATGGTATGCCGTCTTCATCAATAAAGAAATGGCCATCAATATAAGAGCCTTCTTCTTTGATGATATCCGAGTTGGCATCCACGAATGGTCCTGTCGGTGAATCACTCGTCGCGATTGCAATACGCAAACTACCTTGTTGATCACGAGCACTATAGCTCATATAATAGAGGTCATTATGCTTAATTACTTCTGGAGCCCAAAAGTCCCCCATGGCCCACAATTTCGAATTGATATGGTCATAAGCTAAGCCATGTTCTTCCCAATCTACCAAATTTTTTGATGTCCAAACGGTAAAACCGATCGAAGGATTGGACGTTGCATACATATAATAAGTCCCTTCATCTTTTAGGATAAAAGGGTCGCCAATATTTGTCATGTCACCAATCGGATTTTGATAAGTAACTTCTTCAGCACTCACTGTCTGTAAACCTCCTACACAAGTAACTAGAATTAACAGCGTAAATATGAATTGTATTGTCCTCATCGTCAACTCCCCTAATCTGAAACAATCATGTTCGAATGATATTGCGTATTAATTTCTCTAATTTTTTCTAATGAACATTTTGGTTCTCGGTCATAAGCTAACAAGCCGTTTATTTCCTGCTCCACATCATATAACTGAGTGTAACAGAAGCCGAACAACACCTCCGAATGAAATACTTCTTTGACAATACGTTCGTACTCACTCAAAAATTCAGCTTCATCTGTTACTGTGGTATATCCCCAACCCGATTGCTCACCAACTTTATAGCCAATGCCACCAAACTCAGTTAATAAAATGGGTTCTCCTTCATTATTAAAACCATCCGCATAGATTGCTCGATCAGCTGATTGTGATGCCAAAATAGCTGCTTTAGTATGAATGGCCAGCTTAAATTGTTCAAATTTTTTCGTTTCATTCTTTTGACCATGTTGATAATTATGCACTGCTGTTATATCCGTTTTCGTCAATTCCCAACCATCATTTGAAATTACCGGGCGCGTAGTATCGAGAGCATGTAACAAATGATACAAAGCTTGCGTGTAATGTTGTTGTTGTTTATTGCGACCAACTTCTCCAATCCCCCAACTCTCGTTGAAAGGTACCCAAGTTATAATCGATGGATGATTATAGTCACGTCTTATTATTTCCTTCCACTCATTCGTAACAAAATCAACCGATTCTTTACTAAAGTAATGCGCCGATGGCGATTCCCCCCAAACCAAGAAGCCTAGTTTATCTGCCCAATATAAGAAACGAGGGTCCTCTACTTTTTGATGTTTACGACAGCCATTGAAGCCCATTTGTTTCGCTAACTCAATATCTTTCTTAAAAGCATTATCATTAGGCGCAGTCATTAAAGATTCAGGCCAATAACCTTGATCCAAAACTAACCGCTGATAGTAAGGCTTATTATTTAGGTAAACCATCCCTTTTTCCGTATGAATTTTTCTCATGCCAAAATATGACTCAACCTTATCGACAACACCAAATTCATTTCTCAGAATTAAAGACACATCAAATAAATTAGGATTTTCAGGCGACCAGTACCAACCACTGTCATGGAAGGCAGTTCGAAATACCTTCTGCTGACTCAACTGAATCGTGACCTCATTGTAATTTGACGTAGCTTGCCACTTTCCAACTGCTACAATATTATCTTTCAGCATAATTTCATACTCTATCCATTGATTCTCCTGACGACCTGCCAAATCAACCGTCATTTTCACAGACCCTTCGTCAATATTGGTGGTGTATTGGACATACTCAATGAAAGACGTATCCATATTCTCTAACCAGACTGTTTGCCAAATCCCTGTTGTATTCGTATACCAAATAGAATGCGGCGTTTCATTCCAAGTCTGCTTACCACGCGGTATTCTCTCATCGCGAGGATCAAATACTCTTACCGTTAGTACTTGTTCCTCCGCATCAATTTGCACAAAATGACTAATATCCAATGAGAAAGAAGTATGCCCTCCCGTATGACGTCCGACAATTTGCCCATTTAAGAAAACAGTTGCTTCAAAATCTACCGCTCCAAAATTTAATTTAATTCCTTTTTTATCAAAATTAGCTGGTATGACAAATCTTTTTTTATACCAAACAATCTCATGATTTTCTTGAGTATTAATCCCACTCAACTTAGTTTGATAAACAAAAGGAACATTAATACGTTCTGGCAGTGTTTTACTAGATTCATACCATCTCTCAATCAAACCGATATTCTCATCGTCGAATGCAAACTCCCATTCTCCATTTAAATTCATCCATTTATCTCGAACGAATTGAGGTCTCGGATACTCTTCTCTTTTCATTTACTTCTTCCTCCAAACATATCTCTTAAACATTCTGCGTCTCGCCTACTTTTGCCATTCTTATCGCTTTATTTTTAGCAAAAGAAAAAGTGATTGCAATTATTAAACAAGTGATACTCACGTAATCCGTCAATAATATAAATATAATTAATAAAACTATCCAAAACTTTAATAATTTTATATTTAATTCATCATCGCTAACATATTTCTGTGTTAACACTGCATTCAATACACCTATCGTTACATATGCCATTCCATAGGTAAACATAAAATTACCTAACATCGATTGGGTTGGACCAGATAAAGTGGTTATATCCATTAAATAGAACATTGTTGTAATGATGCCAGTAACTATCTGCCAAGTGCTCGCGAGATAAATCCATAGCTTTTCAATTGTTCTTTTTTTTCGCATGCTTTCCTCTAACTCCTAACCTTTCAAACCTGCCTCTAATGACAATGATTCCATAAAATATTTTTGAGCAAATAGGTAAAGTAAGAATGTCGGAATGATTGCAATGACTGCCCCGGCTATTCCTAATCCTGGAAACGATCGATACTGACCTTGTAATAGTTGTAATCCCGGCGTGATAGTTAATTTATCAACACCATTCATAATAATAGAGGGCCATAAGAAATCATTCCAAGAGCCTGTAAAACTAAACAAAGCGGTTACAATCAATACAGGTTTTAATATAGGCAGAATAATCCGATAAAAGATTTGAAAATCATTTGCTCCATCAATTCTTGCAGACTCATCAAATGATTTCGGAATATTCAAAGCAAATTGGCGAACTAAAAATACATTACCAACACTCCCCGCTCCGGGCACTATCAAAGCTAGCTTGCTGTTTACCCAACCAAGTTCAGTCATAATGTCATAAAGCGGAATCAAGTTCACTATGCTTGGGAACATCATCGAAGCTAGCAGACATGAAAACAATACATCCTTACCCCAGAAATCCAAACGAGCATAGCCATAGGCTGCAAACGATGTGACTACGAGTACCAATAAAACATGGCTGAGTGATACTGTAACGGAGTTAAAAAACCAACTTATAATTGGTGTAGAAGGATTCTCAAAAAGAATTTCACGATAATTAGAAAGTGTCCAATTAATTGGTAAGAAACTGTACCCTAATTGACGAATTTCTGCTTCTGATTTAAAGGAAGTAAACAATCCCCACAAGATAGGATATAACCAAGCTAAAACCGCCATCAAGAGTACAACATACATAAGCGTACGCGAAATTGTTAGTTTGTTCTTTCGTTGCATATAAATCTCCCCTTAATCTTGCTTCTTCATTAAAACAAATTGGAATATGGATACAACCATTATGCAGACTCCTAACATCACTGCCATCGCAGACGCAATTCCTGCACGCGCCATTCCACTACCAAACGCATTTTGCTGTATATTCATAATCAATACTTGTGTCGAGCGATTAGGTCCTCCACCGGTTAACATAAGCGGTTGCCCATAAACATTAAATTGAGCAATAGTCGTCATGATTGTTGTATATAAAATTTGAAATCTAATGCTTGGTATAACAACTTTTGTTAACTTTTGAAAAGCATTCGCACCATCTAATTCAGCGGCTTCTAACATATCACCAGAGACACCACCAATAGCCGCTTGGTAAATAACTAAATTCCCTCCAATTGTCCACCAAACTGTTACAATCACTAGTGAAATCCAAGCCCAAGGTTGGTTACTTAATAAATTTAATTCTAAGCCAAACAAACTATTGATAGGTCCGTATGAAACACTAAGTAAAAATTGCCAAATAATCATAACAGCTGAGATGGCGAACAAGGAAGGTACATAAAAGATTGCTTGAAATAATCGATGCAATTTAGGTCGAGTTGCTAGCATAGTTGCCAATACAAGTGGCACCATAATACAAAATGGTACCGTGATTAAAACAAAGAAAAATGTATTCTGAAGCCCATTCCAAAACTGTTTATAAAAACTAGAGTCTTGATTAAATAGGATTGTTTTAAAATTCTCCAGTCCAACGAAAACAGGATCTGTGAACAAGTCCCAATCTGTAAATGATATATATATCCCATAAATAAACGGAATTAACGTAAAGACAAGAAATATCAACAAATGAGGTCCCACAAATACGGCCGGCAAAAGATTGAAGTTTTTTTTCTTATTTTGTTCATTAAACTGAGTTTTTTCCATCATTATCACCCTTTTTAATAAAAGGAGGATGAAGCATCCTCCTTTCTGTTACTCAATACATTAATAGCCCATCGTATCATTGACGATTTGTTGAATCTCGGCTAATTTTTCTTTAATATCCACATTACCTTCTAACATATCCCAAGCAGCTCCATCAATTTCTCCAAATATATGAGATGAGCCTTCATCAGTAATAATTCTGATGGCTTCTCTTGCTTCAGGTGTTTGAATTAAGAATGATTGAGGCATCGATAAATAATCTTCATTTTCCAACATGGCTAAAGAAGCGGTATTCTCCCCTGATTCTAACCATGTCATTTGATTAGTTCTTAACCAATCAACAAATTCAACTGCTGCTTGACGACGCTCATCTGGTCGGTTCTCATCGACGAACATAGCAAATTGCGACGCTCCACTGGCTTGCACAACATTATCCGCATCCCATTGTGGAGTAAATGTTTGGCCCCATTCGAAGTCTGTGATTTCTTCCATTTGACTTAACATCCAGGTGCCTTCAGGCAAGAATATTGTTTGACCGTTCATAAATTGCGCAACCGTATCTTCACCATTCTTGTTAGTGTGCCCTGCCTCATACATACTCTTAAAATGTTCTAATGTCGCCACTGCAATATCATTGTCAATCGTCAAGAATCCTTCGTCATCTGAAAAAGATCCGCCCATTTGTAAGTAAAGGTTATTAAAGTTTTGCATTGGCCAGCCAAAACCATAAGCGATAATCCCATCATTTTTCGCTGCCTCACCAGCGGTTGTTATTTCTTCATAAGTAATAATTCCATCATCCGTTGCACCCGGGACATATTGATTGACCAAATCTTGATTATAGTACATCACCCAAGTCCCCATAGTGGCTGGCAACCCATATTGGGAACCATCAACTGTCCCTACATCCCAAGCCTCAGCTAAATAATTAGTAGCATTCACTTCTGTACCTTCAATATAAGCATCCCAAGATTCCAATAAATTTTGACCTACATATTGAGAAACAGTTTCTGAGGCTACTAATGCTAAATCTGGAACACCTTCTTTAGACCTCGTCGCAGTAACTAAGCGACTATTTAATGTTGCCCCTTCCATCGCTAATAATTCTACTGGGTATGCTGGATTCGTTGCATTATACTCTTCAATATTTTGTCTAATTAAATCACCATCAGGTCCCGTAACTCCACTCCAAACCGTAATAACATTTTCCTGTGCACTCACTTCTTGATATGCTGTGGGTAATACTAAAGATAATGACATAGCTATCGCTGTTGCTAGGGTTAATTTTTTCATCATTATATTTCCTCCATCTATTTAGTTTAATTATTAACAAATGAAAACTCTAAACTCAATTCACCACAAATAAATAAACAAGTCCTCCTTTCAACATTATGAAAACTACAAGCTACCCAATTAACTAATCAGTCAATTACAAAACTTTTATATCTGACTCATTTAAATTATAATCTCTGTTTATTTTTATTGCAAACGCTTACGCTATGCAATAGACTGTATTTATATAAAAGTTAAGTGCTATACTTTAAGTTCGTTTTTTACCTTTTGATATTTACCTATAAGTAAATATCCTAAAGCAGTATATATTTTAGAGAGGATAATGATAAATGGAAATCGATACTCAAATTAGTTCACTCCCTGTACTTGAAGCCCTCGCAAGTGAATCTCGTCTAAGAATTATCAATTTATTAGCAACCGGAGAATTTAATATTAAGCAAATTGCTGAGAAACTTTTCTTATCAAGCGGTATTGTTACACGACATGTAAAACAACTAGAAGAGGCCGGTCTAATTGTGACTCATTCAGTATCCAACAAAGGAGGCAACCACAAAATTTGTCGTTTAGCCATTGATGAACTCTATGTTCGTTTTCCTGGTAAAGTCTTTCCCGATTATGAAATCCATCAAGAGAGTATTCCAGTGGGACACTTTACAGACTATTACGCAACGCCCACCTGTGGATTAGCTACTTATACTAATTACATTGGCGAACTTGATCAACCAATGAATTTTATGAACCCCCAAAGAATGGATGCTGAAATCATTTGGTTAACCAGTGGTTTTCTAGAATATAAAATTCCTAATTATTTAATCATTAGTCAACAAAAACCAGAATTATTAGAAATAATCCTAGAGATAGCTTCTGAATTTCCTATTTCTAACAATAATTGGCCATCCAGTATTGGTTTCCATATTAACGATACCTATGTCGGAAGTTGGACTATACCTGGAAATTATTCAGATGTTCGAGGCAAACTAAATCCTGATTGGTGGCCAAACAGGAATAGTCAGTACGGCCTTCTAAAGACTCTGAGAGTAACACCCCATGAAACGCTTGTTGATGGTGAAGCAATTTCACAAGTCACACTTGATGATATCAATTTAGATAGCACTCTTGTAAAAATAAAAATTGAAGTTGAAAAAAAGGATTATGCTGGAGGGCTCACTATTTTTGGTAAACGATTCGGGAATTATCCTCAGAATATTATTTATAAGATGTACTACTCAATCCTTGATTAGTCCAAAAAAATAAGCAGTTACTTTAGCTTCTTAATCATTTGAAAGATTCTAAGAAGAAAATAGTAACTGCTTATATAAATTCGTTAATGAAAAAGAGAGCCAGTGAAATTGAACCACCAGCCCCCAAATATTGAAACTTAATCTGTTGCCGATAGATAACTAAACTTCTACATCGAAATATCGTCACTCTTCGTTACTTTCATAAAGATTAACAAGGAAATAACTGTAAAGAGCGTTAAAATCGTTGATAATGCTGCGGCAATCCCGTAGTTACCACGAATAACTTCCGTATAAATTGCTACTGTCATCGTACGTGTAGGTTTGCTTCATCTGGCATTGTTGTTTCGCTCGTTCAAGTGCTTCACTAAATTGTTCCATATCGATGGGTTTCACAATAAATTCACTGACGCCATACTTAATGGCTTTCTGCGCATTCGAAAATTCACTGTAACCCGAAATAATAATCGCTGCATACATATAATCGAGTGTCTCTTCTAGTAAATCAAAAGCATCTTTAATAGGCATATTAATATCAGTAATGACAATGTCTGGATTTAACTCTTTGATTTTATCGATGCCTTCTTGACCATTACTCGCTTCACCCACCACGACACAGTCAGCGGCTTCGTAGTTAAAGCCATAAATTAAACCTTTACGAATAATCTGTTCATCTTCCACTATTAACACTCTATACATCTGTTTTTTCTCCTATCTCAATCTCTATGATTGTAAAATATTCGTCGACCTTTAATTCGAAACGCGATTCTGGATACATCAATTGCAGTCGTCTTTTACTGTTCATTAAGCCATGATGGTTGCCTAACATTTGATTCCGTTGTAGCTGATGATTGATTTGACTTGCTTTGTGTAGTTCTAAAGCTTGACCATTGTCTATTACGCGTAACACATACGTACCATCAAGACGTTGTTCTCCTTCAATTGAGATACTCAAATCCTGGCGATGTTTAAAGCCGTACTTGAGACTATTTTCAATTAATGGAAGCAAGAACAATTTTGGTACCGGTAATTGCTTACAGGCTTCATCTAGTTTGATTACATAGTTAAAATACTGAAAACGCGCTTTACTAATTTCAAGATACTCTTTTAAATAATCGATATCGGACTCCATCGTAATCTCTGTATTTTTTTCCTCGATACTGTATCGAAGTATCGTCGTCAGACGTAAAATTAATTGATTAGCTAAAGCCGTATCAAATAATATCGCCGCACGAATCACTTCCAATGTATTATACAAAAAGTGGGGATGAAACTGCGCCTCCAATTTCTTACGTTCAGCCACCATACTTTCCTTTAATAAATTAATATTCTGTCGATTGCTGTCGGAAAGTTCCTCTAACATTTGATTAATTTTATCGGTAATGATTCCAAATTCATCATCTGTTTGGATCGATAATCGTTTAGTGGCATCACCTTTTAAAGCCTTCATTTCTTGTGACAACAGTTCAACCGAGCGGGCATTTTTATAGGAAATCCGCTTAGAGAATACGAACGCAAATACCACGAGTAAAACGGCTAATAACAGCACCACTAACGTACTGATGGTCACATAAGATGGGTTGATTAGTCTTTGTTGATAGACCGTTAAGTATAAGTCTGGTGTCAATTGGCTTCTTTTAGCATAATAGACCGCATCTTTATAAGTAAATTTCTTATCAAACAGCTGACGATCGACTTTCTCTAAACTTCCCTTGATAAATTGACTCGAACTAGAAGAAAAGACATTATCATATCGATCCGAAATAATAAATTGCGCTTGAATTTTATTCAGTTGAGAGCGAACTTCTTTCCCATCAATCACATAAGCAGCGAAGCCCTTGTTATCATCTAACGGCGTCATCAAAATAAGATTATGATTCCGATTGCGATCCATATACAAGCGTTGAAGTATTTCGGTTTCATCCGATAAGTTATCAGCTAGAATTTGAATATAATTCTTGAACACACCATCTTCATCAAATTTATTGTTAGTCGCAAACGCAATATCTAATGAAGAATCCAACAGAATCAAATCACCTTTAAGCGTTTGTTGCGAATTAAATGAATAGTAGTTCCCATAAATCGAACTCTCATTAATCTTCTGCTCTAGATATGCCGAATAAATACTCTCTCTGTTCTCCATCAACTGACTCTCATACTGTTGCAAACTTGACGTGACTAATGAGCGCGTTGTCGCTTCTGTTGTGTCTAGCTGCATGTCAATGGATACTCGATTAAACACGATAAAAATCGCAACCAACACAAAGCTTATAATGGCAATTAATGCACCAGAGTACATGAGGATTTCTTTTCTTAAGCGTTGTTGAAAATGATTCTCTTTCATATGCGCCTCCTTTTAAAACAATAAGTGTAGTATAGCATGTTTTTTGGTTGCGGTTTCAAATTTATGGATTATAAAAAACCTTGCTATCCTCTATTGATGATATCAAGGTTTTAGCTTAACAATTAAAGTGAAAATTAATACTATTAATTTATTTGTTTCCTGTATTTTTTTCAAATGTTAACACTAACATAAACGCTAGAACAGCAAAGATTCATATCATTACATAATTAGTTAAAGATCCAAGAAAGATCCTTGAACCTCCGAAATCAGCGTCTGAGATTGTTGCGTAGGTAAATCCTAAATATCCTAGAACTGGCATTAAGATTACTGGGAAGAAACTAATTTGCACTCCTTGTAAGAATCCTCCGCCTGTAGAATCCGCACACTTCCCAAATTTCGAATTCACTAAGAAGCTTGGTAAAAAGTTAATTACGAAATTATATACTCTATTTAAATTAAGTTAGACATACAAGCACTACCTATTCACCAAATAATTATACAGCTCAAACGAAACAGGGTATTCTAGTTCAAAGTCGATTGTCACTACTGGCACCGTTTCTTCTTTCTTTGCCATTGTCGTTTGCTTCTCACTACCCTTAATTGGCTTTAATTTGCCTAAATAGTAAAACTCTCCCTTTTCAAGCTCATCTTTCTGTATAAATAAATGCACATCGATGCCTTTATTCTGACTTTCAATGATGCTGACTACTTCTTTAGAGTCTAATCGTAAATTACTTCTTGTATACCAATGGAAGATTCTCTCATTTATAAACGTATCGCCGTATTGGGTAGTCTCGCTAATGTGTTCACTCTTATGGTAATTGACAAAGATTGGACAAGTTTGATGCTTCACTTGATATCCATAAATCGTAGAACTATCATCTTGATCCCAGAGTAAAAGTCGACAAACATCTTTTCTGGTATATTTTGCACCAAGCATCAACGGTGAAGGTGTATACCCCGTCGGATATACTTTACTGTTATACAAGCCGACTTTTAATACATCCTGTACTAAGGCATAAAATTGTTCATTCTTCAGCAAGTCTTTAAATAAGCGATTAAAATCAACCAACTTGCTATCAATCTCGATAAAGGTTTCGCCATATTTTTGGCGTGCGG
>Ga0194137_10002153_pt1 | contig 11751 bp, 15 predicted proteins | sample TARM_MetaG_T3_14_FD_134025 | JGI IMG/M metagenome (GOLD analysis project Ga0194137, IMG submission 134025) | Freshwater microbial communities from Pennsylvania, USA, analyzing microbe dynamics in response to fracking - TARM_MetaG_T3_14 (version 2) | ecosystem: Environmental > Aquatic >...
CCGATATCGGAAGCCCATATGCAGCCGAAACAGAGGAAGGACAAGAAAAGGCCGTGTTCATGGAACGCCCGGACTTGAAGCATGGAACCGAAACCATAACCGACATAGAGAGCTCCGAGCAGCAGCAAGGCGGCTCCGTCAAGCGTCGTCTCGTTCTTGCTCACGACGGTCACCGCGAGCAGCAGGAACATCAGAATCCATACGGCATACCCGTCCATCGGCATGTCGAGTCCCATCTTCTCCCAAGGAAGCAGAAAAAAAAGCATCCCGGCATAGCCGACCAGCCCGGCCGGGTGCAGGGGACGAAATCCGTTCAAGCGAACATATTCGTAAAAGCCGATGAGGGCAAGAAGCAGCAGCAGCACGTTATAACTTTGGCCCCCAACGACCAGCAGAAGCAGGAACAAGGCTCCCGCCAAAGCTCCGGTAACGATGCGTTGTTTCATGGGTAAGGTCCTCTTTCAAAAGCGGATCGTTAAATGCCGCCGAATCGCCTTGCTCGCCGCTGATATTCCGCAATGGCTTCCTGGAACAATTCTTCCGTGAACGCCGGCCAATAAACATCGGTGAACCACAGTTCGCTGTAAGCCATCTGCCAGAGCATGAAGTTGCTTAGACGAAGCTCTCCGCTCGTTCGGATGAGCAGGTCAGGATCCGGCAAGCCGCTGCTGAGAAGGCGCTTCGCCATCATCTCTTCCGTGATGTCTCCCGGCTCCAGACCGCCGTTTCTCACATCCTCCGCCAACGATTTGACCGCATCCAGCATTTCGGAGCGGCTTCCGTAATTCAAGGCAAAGTTGAGAACCAATCCGGTATTGGCTTTTGTTTTTTCAATCGCTTCGTCGAGCGCCGCCAAAGTGAAGTCCGGCAAATTGCCCCGGTAGCCCATCATTCGGACCTGAACATTGTTCTCGATGAGCTCTTCAAGCTCAAGCGCAAGAAACTCCTGCGGAAGCCGCATCAAAAAATCGACCTCTGTCTTGGGCCTCTTCCAGTTCTCGGTCGAAAAAGCATACAAGGTCAAATATTTGACTCCGGCCCGGTCGGCGGCCATCGTCACCTTCTTGACCGCTTTCATGCCCGAGTGATGGCCGGCAATCCGCGGCAATCCCCGGTTTTGGGCCCATCTTCCGTTGCCGTCCATTATGATGGCCACATGTTCCGGAATATTGTCCAGGCTCGTGGGGTCCGCCACCTGCGGAGATGCCTTGCCGCGCTTCGACCATAACCGCTCAATCATCCTGATTCCTCCCCGCCGGCAATGACTTTAGGCTGGCAGGCTCCTCGTAGGAGCCATGATGCAGGCAAACCCCACCTGTCGGAGGGGCTTGGATCTGATCTGTGCCGGCATTCCCGGCCTAAACTTCCATGATGTCTTTTTCTTTAACCGCAAGCACCTTGTCGACTTCAGCGACGAACTTGTCCGTCGTTTTCTGAATATCTTCCTGATGGCGCTTGGACTCGTCTTCGGAAATTTCCGTTTTTTCCAGCTTCTTGATCGCATCGTTGGCATCGCGGCGGATGTTGCGGATGGCGATTTTCGCTTCCTCGCCGAATTTTTTCGTCATTTTGACGAGCTCCGAGCGACGCTCTTCGGTCAGCATCGGCACGACGATCCGAATCGAAGACCCGTCGTTGGACGGAGTCATGCCGATATCCGATTTCATGATCGCTCTCTCGATATCGCTGAGCGACGATTTGTCCCAAGGCTGAATGAACAGCGTGCGGGAATCCGGCGTATTGATGTTCGCCAATTGGTTGAGGGGAGTCAATGCCCCGTAATACTCGACTTGAATGCGGTCCAGCAGAGCCGGGTTCGCACGGCCGGCACGAAGCGTGCCGAGATCGCGTTTCAAGGCTCCGATGGCCTTTTCCATTCTTTCGGATGCGTCTGCTTTGATTCCTTGCGGCATCTTATTGTGCACTTCCTTTCACGATCGTTCCGATTTTCTCTCCCAGGATGACCCGCTTAATATTGCCTGGAATCGTTATGGCGAATACGACGAGCGGAATATTGTTGTCCATGCAGAGCGAAGTGGATGTAGAATCCATGACGCCAAGATTGCGGTTGAGCACATCGAGGTAAGACAGCTGATCGAACTTCTCTGCGGTTTCGTCCTTGAACGGATCGGCGGAATAAACCCCGTCCACTTTGTTCTTGGCCATCAGAATGACCTCGGCTTCGATTTCAGCCGCGCGGAGCGCAGCCGTCGTATCCGTAGAGAAGAATGGATTGCCGGTTCCGGCCGCGAAGATGACGACGCGCCCCTTCTCGAGATGGCGAATCGCGCGGCGGCGGATATACGGCTCCGCGATTTGCTGCATGGCGATCGAGGTCTGGACACGGGTCGGCACATCGATGGATTCAAGCGCATCCTGCAGAGCCAGCGAATTCATCACTGTAGCCAGCATGCCCATGTAATCCGCTGTCGCGCGGTCGATTCCTTTGGCGGTGCCTGCGATACCGCGCCAGATATTCCCTCCTCCGACTACGATAGCCACTTCGACGCCAAGCTCCACGACTTCCTTGATTTGCTGCGCGATGGACGAAATGATCTCTGCCTCGATGCCATAGCCAGCCTGCCCCGACAGCGATTCACCGCTGACCTTCAGGACGATCCGTTTGTAGACGGGATTCTCCAACGTCAATACCCCCATGTAATACCCAGATTTGCTTTCCTTCAGCCTTGTCCGCGGACAAAGCAAGAGGCGGGGCGGACGCCCCGCCCCGCCTGCTGCGTTCGGTTGATCAAAGCGTTCCGTGCGGACACGGAACGCCTGGAGACGACTTACAGTTTGGCTTGCGCCATGACTTCTTCAACGAAGTTGTCGACTTTTTTCTCCAGACCTTCGCCGAGCTCGAAACGAGCGAAGCGGCGGATGGAGATGTTCTCGCCGATCGTGCTGATTTTTTCGTTCAGCAGCGTTGTGATCGTCTTGTCCGGATCTTTAATGAAAGCTTGCTCCATGAGGCAGAACTCCTCATAGTATTTGCTCAGGCGGCCTTCAACCATTTTCTCGACGATATGGGCAGGCTTGCCTTCGTTGAGGGCTTGGGCTTTAAGGATTTCGCGCTCTTTTTCCAGTTCAGCCGGATCGACTTCTTCACGGCGAACATATTTGGCGCCTACAGCTGCGATTTGCATCGCGATGTCCCTGCAGAATTCGCGGAATTGATCCGTTTTGGCAACAAAGTCCGTCTCGCAGTTGATTTCAACGAGAACGCCGATACGGCCGCCGGCGTGGATGTAGGATTCAACGACGCCTTCCGTAGCTACGCGGCCGGCTTTGTTGGCAGCGGCTGCGAGGCCTTTTTCACGAAGCAGCTCGGCTGCTTTCGTCAGATCGCCGTTTGCTTCTTCCAATGCTTTTTTGCAATCGAGCATTCCTGCACCCGTTTTTTCACGGAGTTCTTTGACTGCGCTTGCGTTGACCGCCATGATTTATTCCTCCTGATTGCCTTTGTCAGGCGTTATGTTCGTGTATACTCTCAAAAAAAGGGCGGCGAGGAGGCTTTCACCTTCTAACCACCCTTTGTTGTCTTCATCCTGATAACCTGCTCAGAACAGCTTAAGCCGTTCCTTACGCGGTTGTTTGCTCGCCTTGGTTGGCTTCTACGATCGCATCAGCCATTTTGCCCGTAAGCAGCTTGACAGCGCGGATAGCGTCGTCGTTGCCCGGAATGACATAGTCGATCTCGTCCGGATCGCAGTTGGTGTCTACGATGCCGACGATTGGAATGCCCAGCTTGCGGGCTTCAGCCACGGCGATGCGTTCTTTGCGCGGATCGATGATGAACAGCGCGCTAGGCAGCTTGCGCATGCCTTTGATGCCGCCGAGGAACTTTTGAAGACGGTCTTTTTCTTTGCGAAGAATGATGACTTCTTTTTTAGGCAGGACTTCGAACGTGCCGTCCTCTTCCCATTTCTCCAGTTGACGGAGACGGTCGATCCGTTTTTGGATCGTGGAGAAGTTGGTCAGCGTGCCGCCGAGCCAGCGTTGGTTGATGTAGTAGTTGCCGCAACGCTCTGCTTCTTCCTTCACAGAGTCCTGGGCTTGTTTCTTGGTACCTACGAACAGAATCGTACCGCCGTCTTCAGCCACGGAGCGGACGAAGTTATAAGCCTCTTCCACTTTCTTGACTGTTTTTTGCAGGTCGATAATGTAGATTCCGTTACGTTCCGTGAAGATATAGCGATCCATTTTAGGGTTCCAGCGGCGAGTTTGGTGACCGAAGTGCACACCAGCCTCGAGCAGCTGTTTCATGGAGATCACTGCCATCCTCAACACCTCCTGATTGGTTTTTATTTGTGTCCTCCGCCGATGTCATCTTCCGGCAAGACTCCCCATAGGGAAGCACCCTTGTCAAAATTAACCGGCGTGTGTTTTTAACACCGTCAATTACTATAGCATACTGCCTGCCCTCTTGCAACCTTCCATGCTTGCTTTTGCAGGCGGGCCGTCATGGCCTGCTAGCCGCCGGAGCCGATTCTCTTTTTCGCCTCGTCAGGGTCCATAGGCTGGCCCGTCACGATTTTTTTCACGGCGGCGAGATCCTGCGATCCCTTGAACGAAAAATAGCCGGCCCGGACCGTGCCCGGTGAGCCGCCCTTCTGCATGTAGGCTACGAAATCTTCGCCTTGTTCGACGACTCCGCTGCTTTCCAGCAGCTTTCCGACCGAGGTCAAATCCGAATTCGGCGGAATTCTCACGATGACCGCTTTCCCGTTCGCGCCGCTTTTCGCTGCCTTCGTTGACGAGGAGTCCTGCTTGGCGGGAGAAGGTTTAGCCGCCGGACTCGGAGACGGGCCTGGGCTCGAAGAAGCGCCGGCAGTACCCGATGCAGGCTTGGACGGGGACGCGGCCGGCTGATTGCCGCTTTCCGGAGAAGCGCCTTCGGGGCCGCTCTCTGTTTCCCGTTCCCGCAGAGCTTTCTCGACGGCGGCTTTTACGAGCAGATCGGCATCCTCTTGCGTATAAACCGCGCGCTCCTCGCCGCTGCCCGAATCCGATGCGCCGGATTCGACGCCCGCCCAAGTCGCCGACTGCGCTTGGCCGGCATTCATCAATTGAAGCAAAAGAGCCCCGGCCATCATGCCGACGCCCAGTCCGATCCAAAACGACCTCTTACCTCGCATTTACCGATTCCTCCTGCCTTGCAAGCTGCTGGATAAGCAGCACCTCTCCTTTATGGATGCCGAGCTCCTTGGCGATCTGGTCCACGGATCTCCCCTGCTGCTCCAAGTCGAACAGCTGCTTGAAGCGAGCCCGGATGGATTCCGGCGCTTGCTGAGGCCGGCCTGCTTCCTCCCCTTGCATAGGCTCCGCTCCGGCAGCCTCCTCCTGTCGTGCCGCCTGAGCGGAGCCGGCGCCGGCTGAGATCGCTTCCTGAAGCAGCCTGCACTGCTTCTCCAGCTCCTCGATGCGCTGCTCCCTCAGCCTCGCCTCGGCCTGTTCCTGCTCTCTGGAGGACTTGACCAGCTCGCCGAGGCTCCGATTGCTTTCTTCCATATTTTCCATGAACTGCTCCAGCGCGTTCTCCATCTGCTCAAGCCCGCTGTCGCGGGATACGCTCTCCGCTGAAGGCTTCTTTCCTCGGCGGGGCGCCGCAAACGCCCATACGAGGACGACCGCCCCCAGCAAAACGATATACTGCCATGGCTGCATCTACGATCTGTCCTCCTTGCTGCCGGGCTTCAGCTACAAGCTGAAGTCCACATGCTTTCCCTTGAACGGATGGACCCCTTCCGCCTGCGCTCCATCCTCTTTGCCGCCAGCCGGATTCCTTGCCGCCTTGTCACGGCCGGCTCTGTTCCCGGAGCTGTCCTTGCCCGTGCGCAGATTTCCCTTCGTTTCCACTTCTGTCGGACTGCTGCGGTTCTTTTCGCTCCGCTTGGCCGTGTCCTGCTCCTGAGAGCGGGCCTCTGCGGCAAGACGGCTCTGGTAATAGCCTTGCTGGGTTCCTGCCTCATGAACTTTCGGAACGGAAACCTGCAGGTCGACCGGTCGATACGTCATCAGCGCCGCCTACACGATGGAGCCCATCGTGATTTCCCCGTCGATGTAGCGGAAGCTGACACGAGAGGCGGGATCCTTGATGAAACGGGTATACCTTCCGATTACGATCCGCGTCCCTCCATATACGGTTCCGGACACCTCGACCCGTGCCGTGCTGGAATCCTCCAGCGAACGCTCGATCTCCAGCACCCGGTCGCGGACTTCGTCCAGCTCGGCCGATGTCTGCTTTTTGGTCGCTCCGAGCTTGATTCGCAGCGCGAGCTTATCCGGAGAAATCTGGCCGGTAGCAGCCAGCTGGTCGAGAAGAGCGAGTGCCTTCTCCGTTTTATCGAGCGCTTCTCCGTGCGTTTTCATTAGTTTGCGGAGATGGAGCAGTTCCTGCCGCAGTTCCGGCCTGACGCCGACTTCTATGGAAGTCGCCGTCGACATCCCGTTGCCGATCGTCCGGGCCTTGACCGCTTCGCCGGCTTGAACGGATCCGCCGACGATCAGCCCCTTCGCTCCAAGGCAAATGACATTCTCGCCCGCTTTCACCTGGGAGTGCATGATGCTCTGGCTGACCTGGACATCCTCGCCCGCCGATACGGTTCCATCCTGAACAAATGAGCAGCGGAGCGACTTGCCGCACTTGATGCTTCCTTTGTTGCCGGCCATGATGCCGCCCGTAATCTCGATCGATCCGTCCGACTCAAGCTCAGCGCCTTCCACGCCCCCGACGACCCGGATATCGCCGGCAGCCCTTACTTTGAAGCCGTTCAGCACGTTGCCGCGAATGACGACGGTGCCGACGAAGTCGATATTGCCCGTTCGATAATCCACGTCTCCATTGACCTCGTAGACCGGGAACACGTTGATGGTTTCGCTGCCGGTCAGCGTGAACACCCCGTCGAGCGCGGCATACACCATCGTGCGCTCCGGATTGCACACCACATTTTTGCCGACCTTAAGGCGCATATCGCGGCCCCGCTTGCCCGCAACCGGCTCGCCGGCAACATTTATGCCGGCTTCTCCGTCGCCCGGCTCTATTTTGCGCGCGACCAGCTGCCCGCGCTGCACGTTGCGGATGCGGTTGACTTCCTTGAAATCCACCTTGCCGCTATCGTTCTCCTCCGGCTTGAAGCCGTCGCTCAAGTCGATTGCAAACATGACGCGGGCATCTGTGCCCTGCCTGGCAGGCAGCCCCTTGGCCACGACCGTTTCCTTGACGCTGCATGCCGCGGGATCGCCGGCGATCGCTTGCAGGGCTTCCGGCAGGATGCCATAGGAGATTCCGGCCTGCCGGACAAGCCGCTCCAGTTCTTGAGCCGTAACGGAAAAGTCGTCGTCGCAGCGTTGAAAATGAATGTAACCGGTCATTCGGTCAGGCGACAGGCTTACTTTGAGATAAGATTCCAAATCAAGCTGCTGGTTCATCGCTTTTCCTCCTTCAGGAGTTCTGCATCAGTTGATCTTTCTGCTTGGAAAGCGCTCCTCTCAGGCGAAGGATCGCCTTGGAATGAAGCTGAGAGATGCGAGAGGGGGACAGGGACATGACTTCGGCGATCTCGCTCAAGGAAAGCTCTTCATAATAGAAGAGAGAGACGACGATCCGTTCTTTTTCCGTCAATCGCTCGATTCCTTTCACGAGGGATTCCTTGAGAAAAAATTCATGCACTTTATGGTCCGGATTTTTCGCTTTCTCGTCCACCAGCAAGGACATTCTTGTCTCGCTCTCCTCCTCGCGGATCGGATCCTCAAGGGAACAGACCGTCGTGACGGCGATTTCCTGCAGCATCGTCGTGAACTCCCTTTCCGATACTTGAAGATAAGTGCTGATTTCAGCATCGGACACGGACCGCAAATACTGCTGCTCCAGATGCTGATAGGCTTCCTCTATTCGCTTGGCCTTTTCGCGGACCGAACGGGGGACCCAGTCGCCTTGCCGGAGGCCGTCGATGATGGCCCCCCTGATGCGCCAGGAAGCGTAGGTTTCGAATTGAAGGCCTCGTTTGTAATCGAATTTATCGATCGCGTCAATCAGCCCCATCGCGCCGTTGCTCGCAAGATCGTCTTTGGATACATTTTTGGGCAGGCCGATCGCCATTCGGTTCGTCACGTAATCGACCAGCGGCAAATACTGCTCAATCAGAGCCTTCTTCGCGTCTATATCCTGCTCTTCCTTCCATTTCTCCCACATCGCCATGTTGGACAAATGAGGCGCTTTCGGCTCTGTCATGGCTTCCAAGCCTCCTTCAGGATTCACCTCGCGGTTATTCCAGCCGTTAGGATGCATGCCTGCAGCCTAATGCTACTGCTCTTCTTCTCTGCTAATATGACGGACAGCCTGTGCAAGCTCGTCCGGCTCCATGCCGGAAGGAACCGATTTCAGCCGGGCCGGCTGCAGCGGCTGGAAGCCGCTGTTCTGCTGCTCCGGAGCCGAGGAGGCGTCCACGCCTCCGGAGCCGTCCGGCTGCCTCGATCCTCCGGCAGGCGGCCGCAGGCCTTGAAGGAGCAGCTCGTTCAAATCCTCCCCATTCGCGGAAAGGTCCAGATGCTGCCCGGCTGCCGCTTCCTCCCCGACTTCCCGGTCGGGCTGAGGGACGGTCTGCTTCAGCAGAACCCGCAATGCGTAACCGATCGCCCAGAAGGCCGCGGCAGCCGCCAGAGCCCGGGTCGCCGCGGCGTCGATCGGATTGCGTCCCAGGTTGATCGCCGCCGTCAGGACCGCTCCGAGCGCCGCCGACCATGCATTGATGCGCCATGTACCTATCACGCCTACAACTCCTTTGTGCCCTGCTGGACGGAGCGGACATGCAGGATGCCCGTGCCCGAATCCAGCTCGATCGTTCTGCCGTAGCTGCCGCCCGTATCCTCGGCGAGGATGGGAATGCCGTAGCTGGCAAGGACGGCCGTGCAGCTTTCCACATTGCGGGGGCCGATCCGCAGCGAATCATTGGCCGACAAGGCCGCGAACATTTGGGCGCCGCCGGCCATCTTGGCCGACAGACGGCCAAGGCGGGCACCCGCCTTCTGCATTTCTTCAATCAACAAGGGAAGAGCGGTGTCGGCGTATTTGGCCCGGTTGAAATCCGCTTCCCTGGCGATCGAGGAATTCGGGAGCATGACATGGGCCATTCCGCCGATCCTCTTCTCTGCATCGTACAACGTCAGCCCGACGCAGGAGCCGAGTCCCGTCGTACGGATGGCGCTGCCGTCGAGAGCGATATTGAGATCGGCCATTCCGACTTTCACGACTTGCTGCTGGATCATTCGAGCGGCACTCCTAGCGAGCGGAAGATAGTGGAGAACGATTCCGGGTCCGGAATCAGGAAGAACTGGCCATCCAGAACTTCCCCTCCGTCAAGAAATTTGGTCTCGATCAGCAGCGCTGTGTCGCCCATTTCTCCGTATTGCATAAGCCCGTACACGAGAACGGCTCCCGCCATGTCCATCGCTACGGCAGGTACGCTGGGCGCCAGGCTCAGCTTGGTGAGATCGGCCAGCGAAGATAAATAGGAGCCTGCGAGAATATTGCCGATCTCTCCGATGGCGGACAATTCCATATCCGAGTATTCGAGATCCTCTTCGACCTCCATCGCCGCAAGCCTGCGGAGCATCTTCTTGGCCGCGACCGGATTCATCAGAAAGAACAGATTGCCGGGAGCCTCGCCTTCCACGCGGAGAAACACCGCCATGACCAGCTCCTCGGCGCCTCCGGCCCGTTCCGCGACTTCCTCGAACGGCACCAGGCTCACCTTCGGCACGGCCATGTCGACCGGCTTGTTCAGCAAAGTGGACAGAGCCGTTGCCGCGTTGCCGGAGCCGATGTTGCCGACTTCCTTCAGGACATCCAGTTCGAAGTCGGCCAGCTTGTCGAGTGTGCTCAAATCGGTCAAGCCTCCATTTGCTCCAGCTGCACGATTTCGTTCTTGTTCAGCACTTCCGACAGGTTGAGCATGACGAGAAGCCTGCCCTGAGGCGTCTTGGCGATTCCGCGCAAATACTTGGCCTGGATGCCGCCGACGACTTCAGGCGGAAGGTCGATGTTGTCGGTGTTGATGTCCGTCACGTCGTTGGCGCGATCGACGACGAATCCGACCTCCAGCTCTCCGGAGCGCACGATGATGATGCGGGTCTGGTCCGTCGATTTCGTCTCCTCCAGCCCGAATCGGCCCCGAAGATCGATGACCGGAACGACGACGCCGCGCAGGTTGACGACTCCCTTTACGAAGGCAGGCGTCTTGGGCACGCGAGTGACCGGCATGAGCCTTTCCACCGTCTTCACTTTATCGACCTCGATGCCGTATTCTTCTTCTCCCAGCGCAAACACGATTACTTTCAGTTCTTCTCCCATATCCGTTTGCCTCCTCCGATAGATTATTTGAACAGGGCGTTCGGATCGATGATGAGGGCGACCTGGCCATCGCCGAGAATGGTCGCTCCGGATACGGCCGGAATCTGGCCGAGATAACCGCCCATCGACTTCAGCACGATCTCGCTCTGGCCGATGAAGTCGTCCACGATGACTGCCGCCCATTTGTCGCCTTTGCGGATGACAAGATACTCGCTCTCCAGCTCTTCTTCTTCGTTGAAGTCGGCTGTTTCAAGCACACTGCCGAGAGATACGAGCGGAATGACCGCATTGCGGTATGTAATCATCCGGCTGCCATGCACGTTCAGGATGCTGTCCCGGCTGAGAATGCCGGTCTCCACGATGGAAGAAAGCGGAATGGCGTATTTCTCCGAGCCGAGCTTGATCAGCATCGCGGTGATGATCGACAACGTGAGCGGAAGCTGGATGCTGAATTTGGAGCCGATGCCGGCCTTGGATTCGACCGATACGTTGCCGCCCAAGGAAAGGATTTTCGAGCGGACGACGTCGAGTCCGACCCCGCGTCCCGAAATGTCCGAAATCGTATCCGCCGTGCTGAAGCCGGGCGCGAAGATCAGGTTGTTGATTTCGTCCTGTGTCATCCGCGCCGCTTCCTGCGCGCTGAGCACCCCGTTCTCGACAGCCTTGGCCTTGACCTTCTCGGAGTTGATGCCCCTTCCGTCTTCCTCCACCTCGATAAAGACGTGGTTGCCGCTATGATAAGCCCGCAGGAATATCGTGCCGGTCTCCGGCTTGCCTGCTTCCAGGCGGCCATCCGTCGTTTCCAGGCCATGGTCGAGGGAGTTGCGGAGCAGATGGACGAGAGGATCGCCGATCTCGTCGATGACCGTCCGGTCCAGCTCGGTGTCGGCGCCGACGATGACGAGATCAACCTTTTTATTCAGGTTTTTGGCCAGATCCCGCACCATGCGGGGGAACCGGTTGAAGACGGAATCGATCGGAACCATGCGGAGCTTGAGCACGATGTTCTGTAGATCGCCGCTGATGCGGGATAGATGCTCGACCGTTTCGCTCAGCTCCGTGCGCCCGATCTCGGAAGCGAGCTGCTCCAGCCGGACCCGGTCGATCAGCAGCTCGCTGAACAGGTTCATCAGCGAATCCAGCCGGTCGATGTCCACCCGAATCGTCCGCGATGCGGCCGGAGCGGCCGGAGCCGATGCAGCCGCCGTCTGCCGCTTGGCTTCCGCGGCTGCGGAAGACGCGGCTTGAACGTCCGCCGTCCTTGCTTCCGCCGCTTTTACGGCTTCAGGAATTTCAGGATGGGCCAGCGCTTCCAGAGCGGCTTCGTCCAGAAGGCTGGCAGCGGCTGCGGCAAATTCTGAAATGTTGCCGGCTCATCCCGCAATTGCCGGGCCGTCGGA
>Ga0194137_10002155_pt1 | contig 11748 bp, 12 predicted proteins | sample TARM_MetaG_T3_14_FD_134025 | JGI IMG/M metagenome (GOLD analysis project Ga0194137, IMG submission 134025) | Freshwater microbial communities from Pennsylvania, USA, analyzing microbe dynamics in response to fracking - TARM_MetaG_T3_14 (version 2) | ecosystem: Environmental > Aquatic >...
CTTCAAGGCGCTGGTCGACCCTATTCAGCGAACCCTGTCACGGCTGGGCATTCCCTGCGCCGTGCCGGAAAACGAGGCTTTCTGGGTTGAACCGCGTATCAAGTTGATTCTGGAAGCCGCAGGGCGTTTTCTCGGCATTGCCGGTACCTCGGGAGAGGAGCCTCTTTCCTGCCCCGATACCATGCTTGCCAAGGGGCCGCTGGGCGTGGCTGCCTATCTTGAAGATATGCCGCCCTTTGACCGCCTGTTCTGGAAGTCCTCTGCCTTCCGCGAGCTTGTGCGCCGTTACGACGAGCTGGAAGGCTGGGCCGGTCTGCTGAACTGGATAACCCTGCAGTCGGAACTGGAGCAGGTGCGCAGGCGCAGCGAAAAGGTGCAGATAATGACCATGCACGCTGCCAAGGGGCTTGAATTCAAGGCGGTGTTTCTGCCCGCGCTGGAAGACGGCATTATGCCGTTTGCCGGAACCGGCGTGCTGACAGGCAAGGCAGACAGGAATGAAGGGAGTTATGACGTGGAAGAGGAGCGCAGGCTCCTGTATGTGGGCATGACGCGCGCCGAGCAGGCGCTGTTCCTGAGTTCTTCAGGCAAGCGCATGCTCTATGGCCGCGAACTGCGGCTCAAGGCTTCCCGTTTTCTTGCGGCGTTGCCGCAGGATGCCCTGAAACGCTCGATGCTGAAGGCACACACCAAGCGCAAGGAAAAGCAGTTGTCTCTGATGTGACCGCATGGCCGGTGCTACACTCCCGACGTGGTAAGCCGGTATACCCAGCGTTCATATAATCCCGAAACCCGCGAAGCCAGTTTGCGGCTGACGCCGTAATCCAGCAGCCTGCAGTATATGTGCAGCGGGTTGAACCTGTGTTGAAAATAATTTCGTACCCTAGCCATGACGGACCTCGTTGTTGTATGCAGGATATTCTGCGGTGATGTTTGCAATCCCTGTTCCCCTCTGCGCTTTGTGTAATGGCGGGGGCAGTTATGAGAAAACAGGGAAAACCGTCGTCGGCATTTTATTCGCGCATACCGTCTTATCGTCCTTTCGGGGGCGTTACTGTAGGCCGTGCGCAGGTGGGAGCGTTGTTTGATTGACAGTATGACCATGCATTCCGGAACACCTGAAGAAGCGCAGCGAACCATAGCGGCCCCTTCGTGGGTCATTCGTGATTCTCTTGCTGCAAACTGCCGTTTTCTTGAAGGAAAAGTGGATGAGACAGGGCTGATCTTTTTTGAGAAGGATTCGTGCCTGAACTATACGCACGCCGACCTGCCGGATGATCTGGCCGACCTTGCCATGACCTGGCACGTGCACCTGCCGCTTGATCTTGATTGGAACGATGCCCGCGGCACAGCGGCTGCCTGCCTTGCCCTGATGGAAAAAATCGCCTATCTGGGCGTACGGCGGGCAGTGTTGCACCCGCCCCAGCCGGGCATGACTTTTTCCGGCACGGCAAAAGAGGCCATGCAGGCGCTGGAAATCTTTGCCGCCAGCTGGCAACATGCCGGTTTTTCAACACGTGACTGCATGCTCGAAAACGTGCTTGGTGCAGACCTGACCGATATCTGGCCCCTTGTGTGCGATGCCGGATACAGTGTTTGTCTGGACACGGGGCATATGCTGTCCTACCGTCAATATAGACTCTTAGAACTGTGCGACCTGGAAGGGCGGGTTCGCATGGTGCATCTCAATGCTCCGGGGCCGGGAGGCAGGCATCTGCCGCTGACGGCACTTACGCCCGGCCAGCAGTCGGATGTGGCGCGAATGCTGCAAGTCGCCGACAGGGATGCCGTATTCATGATGGAAATTTTTGACTGGAACGGCATAGCGGAATCATTGCCTCTGCTGGATGCCATGCTCGGCAGTGCAAAGGAGGCAGTATGATCCGTCTGATTCTCGGGGGAGACAAATCAGGCAAGTCCGCATACGGCCTGCAGGTGTTTGAAGAGGGCGCAGGCCCCCGTCTGCTGCTGGCTACAGGGCAGGCACAGGACTTTGCCTTTCGCCGACAGATTCTTGACCATCGCACCGCCCGCAAGCCGGAGATTCAGGTGCGTGAGACAGGCGCAGACATGGTACCTGCACTGCAGGAAGCCGCGTCGCGCTACAGATCCATTCTTGTGGACAGTCTCGATTTCTGGCTCTTTGCCTGCGGCTCTGACAGGGCGGCAGCGAACGGGCATGCAGGCCATGTGCAATCTTTGCTGGCCTGCCTGAAACTTATGCCGCGTGAAACGGATGTGACATTCGTTTCGTGCGAAGCCGGATTGGGGGCAATTCCGGCCAGTGCCGAAGTTCGACGCTTTGTGCGGGAACTGGGAGCGCTCAATCAGGCGGTGGCCGCTGCGAGCGATGAGGTATGCCTCATGGTCGCAGGGTTGCCGTTGTATCTGAAGAGGTCTTGACGCATGTCCTATTTCAGAAAGCTGGAACCGGGTCTTTCCCACATGATGGAGTTGTTCTCGCGAGATGAACGCTGGCTCATTGTGGTGAATGCCGACCCCGATGCCATGGCCTCTGCCATGGCACTCAAGCGCATCATGATACACCGTGTGGCAGATGTGGGCATAGCGCGTGTGAACGAGGTGACAAGGCCGGACAATCTGGCCATGATCCGGTATCTGCGCATTCCCATGATGAAGCTCACACCCACGGTGATCGCGCAGTATGACCGCTTTGCGCTGGTCGATTCCCAGCCGCATCATCATCCCCTGTTCAAGGAACTGCATTTTTCCCTTGTTTTTGACCATCACCCGCTGTCGGAAGAAAACCCTGTGGTTGTGGATTACAAGGACATCAAGACGGAATACGGCGCAAACTCCACACTCATGACGGAGTATCTCTACAATCTGGGCATTCGTCCCGGTAACAGACTCGCCACGGCGCTGGTATACGGCATCAAGACCGATACGGGCAGCTTTGAGCGCGAGTTCTGTGATGTGGATGTGCGGGCCTTCCGGTATCTTTCCAAGTGGTCGAGCCAGATCCTGCTGTCGCGTATTTCCCGCAGTGAATTCCGGCTGGGATGGCTGGATTATTTCTCCCGTGCTGTTTCCAGCATGCACAAGATCAAGTCCGGTTTCCTTACCTATGTGGGCGAGGTGCCCAATGCCGACGCGCTGGTGGTGATCGCGGACTTTTTCATGCGTGTGCATGAAATTCGCTGGGTTGCCGTGGCGGGTGTGAGCGAGGACAAGCTGGTCGTCATCTTCCGTGGTGATGGTGTGACCCGCGACCTTGGCCGTTTTGCCAACATGCAGTTCGGCGACATAGGGTCTGCGGGCGGTCACAAGGCCATGGCGCGGGCAGAGATTCCCATTGAAAAGCTGGCGGGCAAGGATCTTGAAATGTATGTGTTCAAGCGACTTGTCTCACCGCGCAAGAGGCCCAAGGTTGTGGTGCCGGAGGACGAAGTCCAGAAATCTAAAGACGAGGCCCAGAAGGCCAAGGACGAAGCCCAAAAGGTCAAGGACGAAGTCCAGAAATCCAAGGACGACGCCCAGAAGGCTAAGGACGAAGTCCAGAAGGCTAAAGACGAGGCCCAGAAGGCTAAGGACGAGGCCCAGAAGGTCAAGGACGCCGTGAAGGATGCTCCAGCCAAGCCCGCCGAGGCAAAGCAGCCTGAAGCGGAAAAGGCCCGCGCACCTGAACCGGTTCAGGATTCGGCCAAGGATTCGGCATCGAAGCAGGCAGCAAAGCCGGCACCTGAGTCAAAGCCGGATTCTAAATAGGATCAGACCGGCTCACCAGCCACTCTCTGTTTGAAGAAAGCATGAAAAAACCCGCCACAGACCGTTGGCGGGTTTTTCTTTTGGGCCGTCGTACCGGTGTATGTGTCAGTGGAGCCGGTACGACGGTGGAACCATTCGCGGAGGTATGCGAATCCGGAACAGTGGTGGCGGGGCGGAAAGCCATCCCCTGCGGCAAGGCTGCCTTGCACAGCAAGAGCGGCTGCGGGGAGTGCAGGCGTCGCGTCGGGGCCTCAACGATACTACCTGTTTGAGAGGATCGCAGATCCTGTCACCGGTCCGATAAGGAGCCGCCTGCGTATCCGTATGCCGTAACGCTCTCCGCCCCGCCTTGGGAAAGCCGGTCCCAGTATCGACCTTCCCAAGAGAGTTGGTTCAGAAAATTCCTCGCGCTCGGAGCGCTTCTTGTGTCCGGGAACACTCTCGTGTCCCTGACTTTCCCGCCCACCCGCTGCTATGTCCCGCAGGCGCAGATGGACTGCTCATGCAGCGGGGCCATGTTGCCCCGTTCCATCACATCAAGGCACAACACGTGGGGCTTGCCTTCAGCGCATGTGCAGCGGGTGGCCAGCGTTATGCAACGGTTGCCTGATGCCAGCGAAATGTAGGGAGCCGTCACGCATTCCTCCAGCCCCGCCTGAATGGGAATGAAGTATTCCTTGAGCGAATGGTCCGTTCCCTTGCGCGCAGGCTGATAGATGAACCGCTTGTTGGCGCTTATGTTCAGCGGGTTGCACAGCGTGTCCGAGACCTGAATGCCGGTTTCGTCGAGCACATACAGACATTCGAGCGAGGGAAACAGCAGCAGCTGGTCCACAAGCGCCTTGGTGAAATCGGCAGCCTTGACCGTGCCGAGCGTTTCACGAACGTGGCGTATCAGAGCCCGGTGGCTGGCCTGCTGTTCCTTGTGCCGTTCGTAGCGGTTCAGGGAATAGCTTCTGTAGGCGGCTGCGACCGTGCGCATCTGCGGCGCAACATCCGGCGTTTCGGACGTAGGGCAGGGGCGGGCAAACAGATAGCCCTGCAACACGTCTGCCCCGGCGCCCATCAGGTATACGGCTTCTTCTTCTTTTTCCACGCCTTCGGCCACGGTCATGGCCCCTATGCGGCGGGCAAGGGAGGTGAGCGAGTTCACCACTTCCTGCTTGTAGAATTCCGTATGAATGTTGCTGATGAGAAAACGGTCTATCTTGATGACCTCCGGCTTGATGGAGGCAATGCGTTCAAGGTTCGAGTGTCCTGCGCCCACGTCGTCCAGCGCGATGAGAAAGCCGAGGGCGCGGTGGCGGTTGATGAAGCGCATCAGGGCTGCCGTATCCTGCACGTGCGACTCGATGATTTCTATGACCACGTTGGCCGGATTTATGCCGTGCGAACGGGCCAGCATTTCAATGTGGCCGGAGCCGACCACGCTTTCGGTCAGCAGCGATGCGTCCACATTGACGAACAGCAATTGCTCTTTGTGCTGTTTGTGCAGCGGAGCAAACCGGGTAAAGGCCATTTCCCTGCATGCCCTGTCCAGCTGCAGGCTCAAACCGCTCAGCTCTGCCAGTGTGAACAGCGTGTCAGGCGGAATGAGCAGTTCGCCGTTGCCCGCCGTGCCTCTGCTCAGGGCCTCGTATCCTATGACGACTCCCTGCCTCACGGAGACCAGAGGCTGAAAATGCGTCATGATCTGGCGGTTGAAGATGAGAGTTTCAATATTGAGTGTGTAGCTCATGGGGAGATCCGGAACGTTGTGCGGCGTACAACGTGGAACAGGTGGACTCGTAACCGGGCCGCGTGACGATTACAGCGAGTGGTCCGGTTTTGTTTTCAAGGGGCCGGACCGGCCCAATGGGTGGCGGTGAGGGCCGGTCCGGCATCGGTATGGAGCGCGCTTTCTCCCGCGGGTGCAGGGAGATTGCTCCGGGGGTGGGTGGGACCCCCGGGAGCGAGCTGTCTATTTTACCTCTCCGGTACGAACCCGGATGGTCTTTGCAATGTCCTGTACGAAGATGACACCGTCGCCTTCCTTGCCGGTGCGGGCACCGGACTGGATGGCTTCAAGGGCGCCTTCCAGCTTGTCTTCGGTAATGGCCAGCTCAATACGCACTTTCTTGAGCAGGTTCACTTCCATGACAACGCCGCGGTAGGTTTCCGTATATCCCTTCTGCTGGCCGCTTCCGAGAATGTTGGTTACGGAGAGGGCGTAAATACCCTTGGCGTACAGAGCCTGCTTTACCGGGGTAAGCATTTCGGGCCTGATGTATGCGATGATGAGTTTCATTGTATTATTCCTCCCTGCCTATTCCACGGTGAAGATCTGGAAGCCGTTGTATGCTTCGGAACCATGTTCGCAGATGTCCAGACCCTTGAGTTCTTCTTCACGGCTTACACGCAGACCCATGACGGCCTTGATGCTTGCGAAGACGATGTAACCCATGCCGAATGCCCAGGCGAAGGTAGCTGCCACGCCGATGATCTGGGTCATGGTCTGACCGAAACCGCCGCCGTAGAACAGACCGGTGATGGTGCCGTACTTGGGATGGGCGAGCAGGCCGGTCATGATGGTACCGAATGCGCCACATACACCGTGCACGGAAACTGCGCCGACCGGATCGTCGATCTTGAGCACGCGGTCGATGAATTCAACCGAGAGCACTACCAGAATACCTGCCAGAAGGCCGATGACAACTGCGCCGGTGGGGGCCACTTCGTAGCAGCCTGCGGTGATGCCCACGAGACCTGCCAGTGCGCCGTTAAGGGTCATGGAAGTATCAGGCTTGCCGTAGCGGAACCAGGCGGTCATCATGGCACCCAGGGTGCCTGCGCAACCGGCAAGGCTGGTGTTTACTGCAATGTAGCCGATGGTGCCGTCAGCCACGGTGGTGGAACCGGGGTTGAACCCGAACCAGCCGAACCAGAGGATGAACACGCCAAGCGCTGCCAGCGGAATGTTGTGACCGGGAATGGCCTTGGGGGTACCGTCTGCGGCGTACTTGCCGGTACGGGGTCCGACGATCATGGCACCTGCAAGGGCAACCCAGCCGCCCACGGAGTGGACCACGGTGGAGCCTGCAAAGTCTGCAAAGCCCATGTCGCCCAGCCAGCCGCTGTTACCGGTGAGTCCGCCCCATGCCCAGTGGCCGGAAACGGGGTAGATGATGGCCGTAACAAGTATGCTGGCCACAATGTAGGCCGGGAACTTGGTACGTTCCGCAATGCCGCCGGATACGATGGTGGCCGCAGTGGCCGCAAACACGGACTGGAAGAACCAGAAGGTCAGGTCCCACTGTCCTGCGGCGTCCACACCGCTGCCGGAGCCCATGGCAAAGTTGCTCATGCCGATGAAGCCGCCGATGTCGGTACCGAACATCAGGCCGTAGCCGAGAAAGAAGAAGATGATGGAGCCTGCCGCGAAGTCCAGAACGTTCTTCATCAGAATGTTGCTCGCGTTCTTTGCGCGGGTGAAGCCGCACTCCACCAGGGCAAACCCTGCCTGCATGAACATGACCAGAATGGCTGCAAGAAGCGTCCACATGATGTTCGCATTGTCCTGCGTCAGCATGGCGGGGGCGTCTTCTGCCATGGCCGTGGTGCTGAGGAGCAGAGTGAGTGCTGCAGTTCCCCCCAGAGCGGGGAGCAGCTTCCGCAACTGTGAAATTCTCTTCGAATGCATGGAATCCTCCTTATCGTGGGTAAACACCCTGTTCCCGTATCGTTTGCAGCAGATAAAGCATCTTGCGTGCCATTTTGATTAATAGGCTGAATTTGTTGAATAAGAGTGAAAAACGGGATTTTCAGGGTGTCTGCAAAAACACTTAATTTGACAATTCTGTATAAATATAACATGGGTGTTTTGACATAATTGTGAATCTACGAAAAAATGGAAAGAACGGGAAATCGCAAAAATGTTCTTTTCGGTGTTGACAGTGGTGGTGCTCTCACCTATGTTGCGCGAAACTGATCCACTACCGGATCGAAAAGGACTGTTTCCAGACATGACCAATTTCACCAACAGCTTTACCTTCTGCTTTAATACCGAGTTCTACTTTTGGTATTACTTTAGCTATGGAAAAGCCCGTGGTGAGCTTGATCGTGCCTAACCGACTGAAGAAACAGGACTAGGGAAAGGGTACAAGACAAGGGCCGCGGGCGAAAGCCGGCGGCCCTTTTTTGTTTGCCGTCGCTTCGCCGCAAGGGCCAAACATCATCAGGAGGCGCATATGTTGCTTGGAAAAAGCGTTCGTCTGGAGCGCATCTTCAACCGCAATACTGGCAGAACCATCATTGTACCCATGGATCACGGCGTTACCGTTGGCCCCATCTACGGCCTCGTTGACCTGCCCGGAACCGTGAACAAGGTGGCAGAAGGCGGCGCAAACGCCGTTCTCATGCACAAGGGACTTCCCCGCTGTACCCATCGCGGATACGGCAAGGACGTGGGACTCATCGTGCATCTTTCCGCCAGCACATCCATTGCCACGCTGCCCAACGCCAAGTCGCTGGTCGGCACCGTGGAAGACGCTCTGCGCCTTGGCGCGGATGCGGTATCTGTTCACGTGAACCTTGGCGACGAGACCGAACGCTATATGCTGGAGGATCTGGGCAAGATTACCTCCCGCGCGGTGGAGTGGGGCATGCCGGTTCTGGCCATGATGTATGCCCGCGGTCCGAAAGTGAAAAATGAATTTGATCCCGAGATTGTAGGCCACTGCGCACGCGTGGGCATGGAGCTTGGCGCGGATGTGGTTAAGGTTAATTATACCGGCGATATGGACTCTTTTGCCGGCGTGTGCGAAGCTTGCTGCGTGCCGGTTGTTATCGCAGGTGGCCCGAAGATGGATTCGGATCGCGCACTGCTTGAAATGGTGCACGATTCCGTCAAGGCCGGAGGCGCAGGGCTCTCCATGGGACGCAACGTGTTCCAGCATGCCCGCCCCGACCTGCTTGTGGCCGCCCTGCATGGTGTGGTGCAAAGCGACTGGACCGTAGATCAGGCCATGGACGTGCTGAACGGCAAATAGCCGCCAGCGTGAAACCGTATATTACGAGGGATTTCAGATGCATATTGGCAAAAAGATCAGAATGGAGCGTATCTTCAACCGTCTTACCAGCCGCACCATCATCGTGCCCCTGGACCATGGCGTGACTGTCGGCCCCATCGAAGGACTGGTGGACATGCGCGAGACCGTGAACAGCATTGCCGAGGGCGGTGTTGACGCGGTGCTCATGCACAAGGGCCTTGTACGCTGCGGACACCGCGAAGGCGGCAAGGACGTTGGTCTTATCGTACACCTTTCCAGTTCCACCTCCATGTCTCCCACCCCCAATGCAAAGACCCTAACCGCCTCGGTAGAAGACGCCATAAAGCACGGTGCGGACGGTGTTTCCGTGCATGTGAACCTTGGTGATGAAACCGAACGCGAAATGCTGGCCGACCTTGGCCGCGTGGCTGCGCAGGCTTCCGACTGGGGCATTCCGCTGCTGGCCATGATGTACGCCCGCGGCCCCAAGATTCAGAACCAGTTCGACCCCGAAGTGGTTGCCCACTGCGCCCGCGTGGCCGTTGAGCTGGGTGCTGACATCGTTAAGGTGCCCTACACCGGCGATATGGATACCTTCTCCCGCGTGGTCGATTCCACCTGCGTTCCCGTGGTTATCGCGGGCGGCCCCAAGATGGATTCCACCCGCGAGTTCATCCAGATGGTGCACGATTCCGTGCGTGCCGGCGGTTCCGGCCTTTCTGTAGGTCGCAATATTTTCCAGCACAAGCGTACTCCGCAACTGGTCAAGGCGCTTCGCGGCGTTGTCCACGAAGATTGGGATGTTGAACAAGCCATTGCAATAGTCGGCGAAGATTAGACCTCCGGAGAATGGGCTTTTTGCCCTCTGCCAACGCGTTTTCACCGGGCATGAGGCACTTCTTGTGCGCAGTGCATCGGTCGGCACCTTTGGCAGAGAGCAAAAATCCAAATTATCCGGCGAGTTGTCTAATTTTTACAAAATTGGAAAAATCATGAAAAAGGTATTGTTCAAGAGCGTCCCGTTCAACAAAGAGCACATTACGCTTGCTCTGGAGTCCGGCGTGGATGCCATCATCGTCGCAGCCGGCGACGTGAAGAAAGTGGAAAGCCTTGCCCGTTGCACCGTGATTGCCGAAGAGGCCATGCCCGTTATCGTCTTTGATTCCAAAAAGGACGAGGAAGAGGCAACGGCCCGCCTTGCCAAGGGTGAGAATGTGGCCATTGCACGCGGCTGGGAGATCATTCCCATTGAAAACCTGCTGGCCCAGTCCGACAATGTGACCGTGGAAGTGGCCACGCTGGCGGAAGCAAAACTGGCGGCGGGCATTCTTGAACGTGGAGTCAACGCCGTGGTGGTGCTCCCCGAAGGCGTGGAGGAGCTGAAGCAGATCGTGGCCGAACTCAAATTGTCGCAGGGCACGCTTGATCTGGTGCCCGCCACCGTCACCAGCGTGCAGAATGTGGGCCTGGGGCACCGTGTGTGCGTGGACACCATGTCCGTGCTGAAGACAGGGCAGGGCATGCTGGTGGGTAATTCCAGCGCCTTCACCTTTCTCGTCAATGCGGAAACCGAGCGCAACGAATACGTGGCCGCGCGTCCCTTCCGCATCAACGCCGGAGCCGTGCACGCCTATGCGGTCATGCCCGGCGACCGCACCACCTATCTTGAAGAACTCGCCTCCGGCGACGAAGTGCTCATCGTGAACCACGACGGCTCCACCTCGCTGGCGACCATCGGACGCTGCAAGACTGAGGTCCGGCCCATGCTGCTCATCAAGGCAAAGGTCGGCGGCGTGGAAGGCGCGGTATTCTTGCAGAATGCGGAAACCATCCGCGTGGTGCGCAAGGACGGTTCTCCGGTCAGCGTGGTTGTTCTGAAGGAAGGCGACGAGATTCTGGTGCGAACTGACGCGGCAGGCCGCCATTTCGGCATGCGTATTCAGGAAGAGATCAAGGAAGGCTAGCCATGCCCGGTTCCAAATCCGACAAGACTGAAGATAACCCGCGCATGCTGGAAGTGCGCAGCGAGATTGACGACACGGACCAGCAGATACTCAAACTGCTGAACCACCGCGCCTCGCTGAGTCTTGAAGTGGGGCAGCTCAAGCGCGGAACGCAGGATGTGATCTTCAAACCCTTCCGCGAAAAGGAAGTGCTTGAGAACCTGCGGCGCGGTAATGCCGGTCCCATTCCCCACGAGCATCTCAGTTCCATCTACCGCGAAATATTCTCCTCTTCCCGCGCTCTGCAGCGCCCGCAACGGGTGGCCTACCTCGGGCCGGAAGGAACCTTCTCCTACTTTGCCGGAGTGGAATATCTCGGCAAATCCGTCGAATACCTGCCCCAGAAGAACCTGCACGAGGTGTTTCGCGCCGTGCATTCCCGCGAGTGCGAGTTGGGTGTCATTCCGCTCGAAAATTCGCTGGAAGGCACCGTGGGGCAGAGTCTCGACCTGTTTCTCGATTTTGAGCTGCACATTCAGGCGGAACTCTATTGCCGCATAAGCCACAGCCTGCTCACGCGGGAACGGTCGCTTGCGGCGATAACCACCGTGTATTCGCATCCCCAGCCTCTGGGGCAGTGCGGCAGCTGGCTGCGGGCGAACCTGCCCAATGCGCAGATAGTGCCGACTGAAAGCACGGCGGCCGCAGCGCGGCGGGTGCGCGAAGAAAAGGGCGCGGCCGCCATAGGCCACGGCAAGCTGGCAGACCTGCTTGATCTGAACATACTGGCCCGCGGCATTGAAAACATGCCCGACAACTGGACCCGCTTTGTGATTATCGGGCCCAAGCCTTCGGACGGAGAAGGGCGCGACAAGACCTAGCTGCTGTTCTCCGTACCGGACAGGCCAGGTTCACTGGTGAGCGTGCTGCAGGTAATGGCCATTGAAGGCCTGAACATGAAAAAGCTGGAATCGCGTCCCATGCGGGGCGAAAATGGCGCTACGTCTTTTTTGTGGACGTGGAGTCCGATCTCTCTGACGAACAGTACA
>Ga0194137_10002156_pt1 | contig 11745 bp, 9 predicted proteins | sample TARM_MetaG_T3_14_FD_134025 | JGI IMG/M metagenome (GOLD analysis project Ga0194137, IMG submission 134025) | Freshwater microbial communities from Pennsylvania, USA, analyzing microbe dynamics in response to fracking - TARM_MetaG_T3_14 (version 2) | ecosystem: Environmental > Aquatic >...
GTTTTATTTACCAGATATTAATCTGTTTATTCTAAATAATCCTTAAGCTTTTTACTTCTGCTTGGATGTCTCAGCTTTCTTAAAGCTTTAGCTTCAATCTGTCTTATTCTCTCCCTAGTTACCTCGAATTTCTTTCCAACTTCTTCTAAGGTTCTTGCACGACCATCGTCAAGTCCAAACCTTAAACGTAAAACCTTTTGCTCCCTTGGAGTCAATGTATCTAGAACATCCACCAATTGTTCTTTCAGTAAAGAAAATGCCGCAGCCTCTGCTGGAGCAGGAGCATCTTCGTCTGGTATGAAGTCCCCTAAATGACTATCTTCCTCTTCACCAATCGGAGTTTCTAAAGATACTGGTTCTTGAGCAATTTTCAATATTTCTCTTACCTTGTCCTCGGATATATCCATCTCAGTTGCTATTTCCTCTGGTTTAGGTTCTCTACCTAATTCTTGCAGTAACTGTCTAGATACTCTTATTAACTTATTTATAGTCTCAACCATATGAACAGGGATTCTAATTGTTCTAGCCTGGTCTGCAATTGCTCTAGTTATTGCTTGTCTAATCCACCAGGTTGCGTAAGTACTGAATTTATAACCCTTACGATAGTCAAACTTTTCAACTGCTTTAATTAAACCTAAATTTCCTTCTTGAATTAAATCTAAGAATAGCATGCCTCGACCAACATATCTCTTAGCAATACTTACAACTAGACGGAGATTTGCCTCAACTAACTTTTTCTTAGCTTCTTCATCGCCATCTTCCATCCTTTGGGCAAGTTTAATCTCTTCATCTCCGGTTAATAAAGGAACTTTTCCAATTTCTTTTAAGTACATTCTTACTGGATCGTCTATATTTATGCCCTTAAGAAAACTTAAATCTTCTTCAATGTTTTCATCGGGTACATCTTCTTCTAATTCTGCTTCTATTTCTACACCTTCTAAATCCACATCAATATCTGAATCAATATCGAGTTCTTCTTTTCCTCCAACTACATCTATACCCATAGATGCCAAATGCTCATATAATTCATCTATCTGATCCTTATCTATATCTACATTATCAAAGGTATTCATTATCTCAGTATAAGTAATCATACCTCTCTTTTTGCCCTTTTCTATTAGCTTACTCATAGAATCTTTACGTGTATCTTTTGTGATGCTCAAATTAATTCCCTCCCTTCTATGGTCTTAACTTTTGTAATTCTCTATTAATATCCATCATCTTTATACTAATGTCCAACAACTCACTATCAACCTCTTCCTTACGTAAATTATCATTATTACTTATTTTCTTTTGTTTTTCTTGTAATATATTTAACTCATATAGTAATTTATATATTTTTGAATTTAGCACATATTGTTCAAGTGCCTTGGTCATATCTATATGATTAATTTCTATTGCCATAATGCTATCGATTACATCCTTACACTCTCTCAAACTACTTTTTATTAAGTCTATGTCGTTTCCTTGATGAAGTTTCTCAACTATAATTTGATGTTCACCCAATAAAAAATCACTAATGTTTATGCTCTTTAAAATAATTTCTTTTCTATTAGGGTTGGTTAACATATATTTGATTAATTGCCTTTCAGCAATTATATGTCCCTTCTGATCTGGAATAGGAACTGCTTTAATATACTTATTATTATTTCTTTTGTTACTATAACTATTCTTTTTATCGTAATTTGGTTTGAATATTACTTTATTTCCATTTAACTCATGGTTTATTGCCTCTACAGATATTCCTATTTCTTTACAAATTTTGTTAATATATACCTCTTTCTCTATGGAACTATCAATTTCCTTTATTATTTTCACTATTTCTTTGCCTATTTTAATTTTTTCTTCTGGTATATTTAAATTATATTTTTCTTTTACTAAGTGTATTTTATAATCAATTAATGTCATTGCATTTTTGATTAAATCCTCAAAACTTTTCTTTCCGTAGGTTTTTATGTAATCATCTGGATCTTTCTTATCTGGTAGTAATACAATCCTTAAATTTAATTCTACTTCTTTTAATAAATCTATACCCCTTAAAGTAGCACTTGTACCAGCAGCATCACCATCAAAACAAATAATTACCTCTTTACAATATCTTTTAAGTAGTTGACCATGTTCCTTCGTAAAGGATGTTCCGAGGGTAGCAACAGCATTTTTAATATCCAATTGATAAAGTGAGATTACGTCTGTATACCCTTCAACAACAATAATTTGATCATTAACTACATGTTTTCTAGCAACATTTAAATTATATAGAAGTTTTCTCTTATTAAATAATTCAGTTTCTGGAGAATTTAAATATTTAGGTAATGCATCATCTAATACTCGTCCACCGAAGGCAACTACATTTCCTCTTACATCAAAAATTGGAAACATTACTCTGTTTCTAAATCTATCGTAGTACCCATTATTTTTGTTCTTAATAATTAAACCACACAATTCTAAGTCAGTTTCGGTATAACCCTTATTAGCTAAGTGGTCTATTAATAAATTCCAGCTACCAGTAGCATACCCAAGTCCAAAGTGGCTAATAGTTTTAACAGAGAACCCTCTGTTCTTCAAATAATCTAATGCGGGATTTCCCTTGAACTTTAAGTTGCTATAAAAGAACTGTGCAGCTAATTTATTAATTTCATAGTATTTTTGTTTCCTTTTATTATCATCATATTCTTTCTTGTTAATATGCTCTGTTTCTATCGGCATGTTAACCCGTTCCGCTAGGAATTTAACAGCGTCTATAAACTCCAGGTTTTCTATCTTCATAATGAAATTTAAGACATCTCCGCCTTCTCCACAACCAAAACATTTATATATTTGCTTGTCCCTACTGACATTAAAGGATGGCGTTTTTTCATTATGAAAAGGACAACGAGCCTTATATGATGGTCCTGCTGATTTAAGCTGTACATATGAGGCAATTACATCTACTATCTCATTTCTTTCCTTAACTTCATTTATAAAATGTTCTGGAAAACTATTTTCCATTTCTCTTTACCACCTAAACATTAATACATATTTTAATTTATTTTATATTTCTTCTTTTCTTCCCTATTTCCTGCTTTTTAGATTAATTTATTGCTTATTAAATATATAGTAAAAAAAATTTTAAAGGCACAGATAGAAGTTATTCGTCATATTGCGACAAAAGTCCTGCTTTTTTTTAAAATTTTTTTCTACAATTTACTATTTATGATTTACTATTTGCTGTTTATATTTTCTGGAAACGGTATAACTTTATTTTGGAACAACTTTATAGCGTAACTATCAGTACTCATAGCAACGAAATCAGATACTACTCTTGTTAAACTCTCTGTTTTAAGAAATTCAATATACATATCAGGAAGCTCATTTGGTTTTTCAATAAAATATTTATACAAAAACTCGACAATATACGTTGCTTTTTCTTTCTCTATAGTACATAGTTCTCCATTGTATACATTTTTAAACATAAACTCCCTAAGTTTATTCATTTTATCCGTAACGATCTCACTTTGAACTATATTTATATCCATTTCACTATCTAGTGTTACCTTTGTTTCTTTAATAATGTCATGTACAAAGGTATTTACTCTCTTACTATGCGTGTCTCCTAGAACCTGTAAAATATCCTCCGGTATATCATTTTTCTTTAATATACCTGCACTTATACTATCCTGAATGTCGTGACAAAGATACGTTACCCGATCTATTAATTTCACCAGTTTCCCTTCTAATGTATAAGGTACTCCATCACCTGTATGATTTAAAATTCCATCCCTTACCTCCTGGGTTAAATTTAACCCTAAACCATTTCTTTCAAGAGTATCCACAACCCTTAGACTTTGATCATTGTGCTTAAAATTTCCAGTTAGTTTATTTAGAACCTCTTCTCCACTATGTCCAAAACAGGTATGACCTAAATCATGCCCTAGGGCTATAGCTTCAACCAGGTCCTCATTAAGTTTCAAGGCCCTTGCAATAGTTCTTGAAATTTGACTAACTTCAAAGGTATGGGTTAATCTTGTCCTAAAGGAATCATACGTTACAATGAAGACCTGCGTTTTTCCCTTAAGCTTTCTAAAGGACTCACTATGTATTATTCTATCCCGGTCTTTTTGATAACAAGTCCTTATATCACACTCTTCCTCAGGAATTAATCTTCCTTTTGATTCGACGCTAAGCTGAGCATATGGGGATAGATAGTACTTTTCAAATATTTCAGTTTCTTTTCTATACATACCAAATAACCAGCCTCTCTATCAATAATTATTAATAATTATATACGATAAAGTTTTATAAATTCCTTTATTAATTTCCCAATATATGAGTTATTTATTTACAATCGTTAAAATTTAAACTTATTTATACACAAATTCTCTTTTTGGATCCCTTTATTGAAATGTCTTTATGAGGATATAATTGCTGTTGTCACATGTATAACAAGAGAAAATGATGCATGAGTGATATTATTCGGAAGTAGATTATTTAGAATACGCTTTGATAATGTAATAGAGAATCAAAAAAAAGAGCACTCTCCGTAGAAAGGCCCTTTCTATTACATTTATTTATTTTTTAGTGCTATTGTTAAAGTAACTGCTAACCCGCCCCATAATACTATCGCACCGAATAGGAAAAATATGATAGATGTCGTAGTCATCTATTCCACCTCCTTTTGGTCTTCTAACTCCAACGCATTATGCTTCCAAGGTTTTTTGCTTATTACTAATGATAATACAATTATTAATGCTACTAAACCCCAGCCAAATACTAATAAAGCACCTGTGGAATATCCACCATATGGGGATTTTAACTCTCCGATGACACTTTGTATTAACATATATGTTAATATTGCTGGTGTCACAAATTTCACCATAATATCCCACCATTTACCTATAGAAAATAGTGAAACAGAGTTAGTATGTTCTCTAATTACTTTAGTTCCTACAAACCAGCCTACAACAATCGCCTGTAGAAGTCCTACTACTACAATACTATAAGAATTTATAAATGCATCAACTATATCTAGGAAATATAACCCCGCCCCTGTAGAATAGAATATACTGAAAAAATATCCACCCAGAACTGTATATGTTACAATTTTCTTTCTATCTATACCAGTTTTATCCATAACAGCTGCTGAAAATGCTTCTGTTAGCGATACACAAGATGTTAAACCAGCAAATACTAGACATACGAAAAATAATACTCCAAATGCTACACCTAAAGGACCCATCATTGAAAACACTTTAGGGAATACAACGAAAGCTAATCCAATACTTTGGGAAGCAACTTCCTCAATAGGTACACCTTGACTTGTTGCCATAAAACCAAGAATTCCAAATACTCCTATTGCTGCTAAAAACTCAAATCCACAGTTTGCAAAAGCAGTCATGAATGCACTATTATTAATATCTGATTTTTTAGGTAGGTAACTTGAATAAGTAACCATTATACCCATGGCTAAACTAAGTGAGAAAAATACTTGTCCATACGCAGCTAACCATACCTTTGGCTCCATTACCTTTGACCAGTCAGGCGTAAACAGCTTATTAAGTCCAAGGGAAGCACCCGGTAGAGTTACCCCTCTTACAACAATTATAACCATAATGACAATAAGTGTTGGTAATAATACTTTGTTTAACTTTTCAATTCCATTTGCAATACCTTTATAACATACTACCCAATCTATAAACCAAATTAATGTTATTCCAATAAATATTGGCCATCTAATTCCTGCTAAATCAAATGGTCCACTTGATAATTGTAGAAAATTATTGAAAAAGAATGCATTTGTATCTGCTCCCCATGCTTGATTAAAGGAAAGATATATATAATTTATTGCCCAACTTAATATCATAGTATAATAAGTCATAATTATAAAGGATGTTATACTTGGCCACCATCCAAGCCACTCCCACTTTTTACTTGCTCTTGCGAAAGATAACGGTGTGGAACCTCTAAACTTATGCCCCATGCCATATTCTAATAATAGTAACGGTATACCAGCGGTAAATATTGCAAAGAAATATGGTATTAAAAAAGCTCCTCCACCATTTGAATATAGTAAATACGGATATCTCCATATATTACCTAACCCTACTGCAGATCCGACTGCTGCAAGGATAAATCCCATTTTCGAGCCCCATTGCTCTCTATTTTGCTCTGACACATCTTTCACTCCTTGTTAATATTTTTTTAGATTTTAGTAGTATGTTTATTACTTTAATAACTATTCAATGTCTTTTTAGATAAGGTCCGGCCAGACTTACATACTAAATTAGATTAAACAAAATGGAAAATAGAAAAATCTCCCAACGCTAAAACATAAATTGTTTTTTATGTTCTAGAGACGAAAGATTTATTCCGTGATACCACTCTAGTTCATAGCTTCTCGCGAAAGCTATATTTAAGGTTCAATAGTTAGTCCTTGAACCTTCGCCTTATAACGGGGGCGCTTCTACAAATATAGTAGAATTCCGGCTTCACCTACTCCATATACAATGTTTCGACTAAGCATCTCCGGAGTGATTATTATATATCTGTTTAACACCGAATCTCAGCACCTTCGGCTCTCTGTGGTTAAATCACTGATATTTTTGTTTCCATCATAGATGTCAGAATATTTTAGATGTCAGAATATTTATTTATTTACTAAAACTACAATTATCATTATACATACCACAAGTATCTATGTCAACACTAGCATTGTAGTAAATATTGGTTTAAAAAAAAGACTTTTTCGAAGACAGAAAAAAACCGTCAAGTACTAAGGTTGACGGCATTTATTTGCTTTAATTTTTCGACCATTACTTAACGAATCGTAATTGACTTTCTTAGTCTATTAAAGTTATTACTAAGTTGTTATTTCAAACCTCCATTTACAAGACATACAGTCTATGATTGTTTATGATCCGAACTCCCACATTCACTTGCATTGGCATTCAAAATATCCAAACCATGCCCCAGGGCGTCTAGAAGAACTGTTAAGGACTCTTTGACCGCTTTAGGGCTTCCAGGCATATTAATAATCAATGTATGGTTTCTTATTCCAGCTCTAGCCCTTGAAAGCATAGCCTTATTAGTAACAGTCATAGAATAAGCACGCATTGCCTCTGGTATACCCGGCGTCTCCCTTTGGATAACCGAAAGAGTGGCTTCCGGAGTAACATCTCGCATAGAAAAGCCTGTGCCTCCAGTGGTCAATATAAGGTGGTAGCTATCCTTATCCGACATGCGGACCATCACCTCACTTAACTGGTCTATCTCATCGGGAACGACCACTTTTTCTTTAACATCATACCCCGCTTCGGTCATCATATCCCTTATAAGGTCTCCACTCTGATCGACACGTTCACCCTTTGAACCTTTATCACTAGCAACTATAATACCGACAGAATAAATCATATTATATCACTATCCAACATAGTTATTTCATCATCAGAAACAACCCTACCACCCTTCAAAACACGGGTAAATATCCCTTGGGTAGGCATAATACATTGACCTACTTGCTGTTGTATGGCACATCCATTATGACATTCCTTACCTATTTGTGTTACCTCATGTACGGAATCACCAATTTGCAATTTAGTACCTATAGGAAGCTTCCAAAGCTCTAAGCCTTCCGTTGTAATATTTTCGGCAAATTTTCCAGTACAGAGTCCCTCAACCCCTAAATCCCTCATCATGTTCACACTCTCATTAGCCAACAAACTCACTTGACGATGCCACTTCCCACCATGGGCATCTCCTTCAAGACCAAAGTCCTCAACAAAGTTACCTTCTGGTATTGTTTTTTTAGGAACACCTTTTATCTCGCTAATATTAATTGCAATTACTCTACCTTTTAACATTTAAGCACCCTCCCTAATAAAGTGTCCACTCTTTCCACCTAGTTTTTCAGTCAGTCTAATACTCTGAATCACCATATTCTTATCGACAGCTTTACACATATCATAAATAGTCAAAGCCGCTGTTGTTACTGCTGTCAACGCTTCCATTTCAATTCCAGTTTTTCCAATTGTACTTACAACAGCTGTAATGTGAACTGCATTATTTTCTGAATCCATTTCAAAGTTCAAATCCACTCCAGTAATAAAGATATTGTGACACATTGGTATCAAATCACTGGTCTTTTTTGCTCCCATAATACCTGCCATCTGTGCAACGGATAATACATCACCTTTTTTATGGGTTCCATTGACCACCATCCGAAATGTCTCTTCCGACATAATAATCGTACCCTTTGCAACGGCCATACGGTTAGTATCGTCCTTTTCACCTACAGAAACCATTTTTGCTCTTCCACTTTCATTAAAATGAGTAAATTCCACGGTTATCCCCCTATCCCAATCATATTTCTTAAAACAGGTATATATTCAGTATCATTTATATGATGATGATCAGGTTTCCTAAATATTAAATCCTCTATATAAGTTGCTATCTTATCTTCATCATGTTCTAATATCTCTTTCAAATCTATTTCCCGATTAGAATGCAAGCATAACTTTAATTTCCCATCTGCAGTCATTCTAATTCGATTGCAGTCTTTACAAAAATGTTCCGATATAGAACTGATAAACCCAATCTTACCTTTATTGTCCTTCTTCATAAAGTATTCTGCAGGTCCATTGTAAGTGGATTCATTGGACTCGAACAAATCCATATATCGATCAATCAAAATTTGATTTGATATGAATTTATGCTTATTCCAGGAAGCAACTTCACCTATAGGCATCAGTTCAATAAAACGTACTTCTACGTCTTCACATGCCAATCCAATGAATTCCTTAATCTCATCTGTGTTGAAATGGTTTATTACAACAACGTTAATTTTAATGGGAAGTAATCCAGCCTCCTTGGCTGCAGCTATGCCTTCAAAGACACTCCCCAAATCTCCCCCTCTAGTGATCTTTTTATATTTGGTATTATTCAATGTATCGAGACTTATATTAATCCGATTTAATCCAGCGTCCTTTAATTTAAATGCATATTCCTTCAATAGTACGCCATTCGTCGTCATTGACAAATCCTTTACAGCACTCATTTTCCCTATGGCTTTGACTAGGTCCAATATCCCATTTCGTACTAAAGGCTCCCCACCTGTCAATCTCACCTTATTAACACCAAGCCGTGTCATAGCATTGACGAACTTAACATAGGATTCCATTCTCAAAATTTCATTATGGGATTTCTTTACTACGCCATCTGCTGGCATACAGTATTGACATTTCAAGTTACAAAGATCAGTCACAGATAAACGCAAGTAATTAATCTCTCGATTATATTGATCCCTCATCTATGATTCACCTACTTCAAAAGTCGACATATGGAATCCATCTAGCTCATATCCACCCAAATGCTTTAAATATTCTTCAAAATCCTTTTTCTGAATCTGTTCTAGAAAGTATTGTACTCTTGAATCATTTAAATACTCAGATGGGATAATAAAATCATAATCCTCTAATGCAACTGGTATAAAATCTAATCCCATGAGATTAGCTACAGATTGTATGCCTAAGCCGACATCCGAATTTCCACTTACTACTGATAAAGCAACACTTGTGTGAGTTGTTAATTCTCTGTCATATCCATTGATTGACTTTGGGTCACATTTACCATTCTTCAGAAGATAATCAAAGAGTACTCGGGTTCCTGACCCCCTTTGTCTATTAGCTAACATGACATCATTCCCTACTAAATCCTCTATACCCTTAATATTTTTAGGGTTTCCTTTTTCAACATATATGCCCTGCCATCGCTTAATTCCTTTTAGAAGATAGATTTTCTTTCCTTTCAAGTACCTATTAATAAATCCGATGTTGTAGATGCCTGTCTCTTCATCTAATAAATGTGTGGGTGCAATATGTGTCTCACCTTTTCTAATTGCCATAATACCACCTAAACTACCGACATGGGCAGATGAAATAGTATAACCATCACCAGACTTAGCCATGAAATCATTCAAATAGTCTATTAAAATATCGTGACTCCCAATTGATACTAGGGAACGATCAATTGTGTCTAATGACTTTAGTAGCTGCACTTTTACAATCGAGCCAGCTTCATAACCTTCAGAGGCCTTAGGAATCCTAAGTAGTCCATCTGCATTAACCAGGGACATCGTCGCCCCCGCACCGCGGGTTAGTGGTGTTCCTATTCTTATATCACCAACTTTTCCAAGTTTCACCCTAACGACCTCTTCGTGCTTTAAGGCAGATACGATTCTTTTAGAAAGGGTCACATCAATTCTAACATCCTCACTTCTTCTTATTGATGGGTTTACCAAAGGAAGAACGAAGGTTTTAAAAGCTATATATGCAGAGACCGGATAACCAGGTACGCCAATCACTGGCTTGCCAGATATCTTACCTATAATAGTTGGTTTACCAGGTTTAATTGCAATACCATGAATATATACATCTCCTAGTTCTCTTATTAGATCCACAGTATAATCCTCTGAACCGGCAGATGATCCAGCGTTAATGACCGTAATATCATTCTCTTGGATTGATTTCAATAGCGCCTTCCTTAATTTATCTATATCATCAGGTACCGGATTATATCGTCTCGGAATTCCATTAGATTCAATTACCATGTTTTCAAAAACCCTAGAATTAGAATCAATAATATTGCCTGGTTTCAAAGATTCACCAGGATTTACAATCTCTGTTCCTGTGGGTATTATACCTACCGTTTTCTGTTTATACACTACTAATTCTACAATGCCACCACTGATTAGAGCCCCAATATCAACAGGAGTTATACGATGATTAGATGGAAGGAGCATATCACCACAGACAATATCTTCGCCAACAACTCTTACATTTTCCCATGGGTACACTGATTTAATTGTTCCGACCTTCCCATCTCCTTTAGGGGCCACATCTTCAATCATTAGGACAGCATTGAAATTGGGGTCTATAAGGTCCCCGGTATCAACATACATGAAATCCTGGCCTTCACATAGAATTACCTCATTTCTTTCATGGGCACCGTACGTAGATTCAGCCTTTAAAGCAATTCCATCCATGGCTGATGCATTATAATGGGGATTTGAGATAGTAGCAAATATAGGTTCCTTCGTAGTTCTCCCCAAACAATTCAAAACAGAAATAGTCTCAGATTCTTCATGTAATGGCATAATGAAATCTCTTTTTAGTATTTGTTCTGCCTCTTCTAAATCTACTGTTTCTAAATATACATTCCTTTTCAACCCATATCCCTCCATTCTAGTCAAACATATAAACCCTTAAAGGGGTCCCCACTTCAATTCCTTCTTTTTCCATCGGTATCCTTATATACCCCTCCGCTTTGGATAACAAGGAAACCATCCCTGACTTACCATTCACAGGATGTGCTATATAACCAGTATCAGTTTCCTCTAGGGAGACCATATAGTACACCTCTCTACCAGATGAAACATGGGCCTGAAAACCTGAAGTTGCCACTATAAATCGATATTTTTGCGTAGATTTAAGAAACTGTTCACTTATAAATGGTTCAATAATAGCCTTATATGCAATCATGCAGGAGGCAGGGTGCCCAGGCAGTCCAAATACCACCTTATTATCAATCTTTGCCACGATAGTAGGCTTTCCTGGCTTTATTGCTACTCCATGAACTAAAACCCCTGGCTGTCCTAATTGATTTATTATATCCGGGGTCATATCCTTTGTCCCTACAGAACTACCTCCAGATACAAGTAGTACATCAGATACAGATAGGGCCTCTTCCATATGTTGCCTTAGTAGTACAGAATCA
>Ga0194137_10002158_pt1 | contig 11744 bp, 12 predicted proteins | sample TARM_MetaG_T3_14_FD_134025 | JGI IMG/M metagenome (GOLD analysis project Ga0194137, IMG submission 134025) | Freshwater microbial communities from Pennsylvania, USA, analyzing microbe dynamics in response to fracking - TARM_MetaG_T3_14 (version 2) | ecosystem: Environmental > Aquatic >...
TCGCAATACATTGTCCCATTCTTCATCCGACGTCGCGCTGACCGGCTTGCCCGAACCGCCCGTTCCGCTGTTGTTGACGAGGATGGTCGGCGTGCCCAGGCCGTCCCTGACGCTTTGGAACAGCCGGGCGGCCGACGCCGAATCCCACCGGTCCAGCTGGAACACCGCGGCCTTGCCGCCGGCCGCCTCGACGCGGCGGGCGGTATGCCCGGCGCCTTCCTTGTCGTGAAAGTAAGTGATGATGACATCGGCGCCTTCTTCGGCGAATGTGATCGCCGTGGCCTGTCCGATGCCCGAGTCCGCTCCGGTGACGATCGCGATCTCCCCGTCCAGTCTTTTACGGTCCATGAGCATTCCCTTTCGTTGATCAAGGCAAAGCGGCGTCAGCGCAGGTCCACGGGCTTGGCGTCGATCTTCATGCGGAACAGCACGTAAGGCTTGCGCCGCAAGTCTTGTCCTCCGTGATAGCTGGCCTGCCGGTGCAGCTGGTTCGCGGTGACATACAAATAGCCGTCGGCGGCGAGCGACATCGTGTCGGGCCAGAGCAGCCTGGCGTCGTGCATCAGCGGTTCCCATTCGCCGTCGGGCTTGCGGCGCAAGACGGCATTGTGTTCATAGTCGGTGGCGTAGATGCGCCCTTGCGCATCCGATTCCAGGCCGTCCGATCCGCAGCCCTTGTCGCCTTCGTCGACCACGGTGGCGATCACGTCGGCATCGCTCAGCGAAGCATCGGCGAGCGCTTCGGCCGACACGCTGTAGAGGCGCCGGCTGCCCAGGGGACAGTAGAACAGCCGTTTGCCATCGGCGCTGATCGCGATGCCGTCCGCGCCCATTGCTGGCGACGGCTTGAGCGTGCCGTCCTTTCCGCGCTGCACGAAAGGCCGGCCTTCCACCACCGGCATGAAATTGTGCACGTCCTGTGCCTTCGTCGAGGGATGGTCATGCAGCCTTCGCCAGCTGTTTCCGCTGGCAAGGTCAGCGACGATGATGCCGTTGGGCCCCTTGCCTGAGGAATCGGTGATGAAGGCCATGCCCTCCTGTCCCAGCCGCAGGTTGAAGCGCACGTCGTTCAGATAGCTCGTCGGCAGCGCCACTTCCTGCGGAAACAGGATCTTGCCGACCACGGTATCGGTGACGAGATCCACGCATACCAGCTTTGGCCCGCCGTACTGGGTGGGCTTGAACAGCGGGCTGCCTGTATCCAGAATCCATAGCCTGTCGGCCGGGTCGACCACGACGCTCTGCACCGACACCAGCGCCGCGGAAGGGTCCTGCGGATCGGTGGTATTGAAAGCAAGGTCGGGATAGGCAACCGGCTTGCCGTCACGCAGTTCGGCGACGGTGTATTGCACGTCATCGCCCCATTTGGGAAAGTTGACGAAGATGCGACCCTGCTTCGATACCGTGACGCCGGTGGGCATGGCGCCGTCGAAGTAGGCAACGGCTTCGAGCGCGCCCAGCGGCTCGTCGCTCGCAACTTGTGGGGAATTGTCTGGCATGGACTTCTCCTGCGGAAATGAAGTTTGCAAATGGAGTGCATTACTGCTGCATGAGAGTGAGTGATGCGCACATCAGAGCGACCGCTTGATGCATGGCGAGTTCACGTACATGCTGATAGGAGGCGGATCAATACGCCATGGCAACATCGGAAACGCCACAGGATTCGCCGGGATTGCAACGTAGCCGCGTAGTCGGAACCTGGAGACGGGAACGCGAAGCAAGCTGGTCCAGCCCGCGGAAATCTTTAACAAGATCCAATGCATCGGTATTTTGCTCCCCCTTCCGCAGCCGGGACGTAGGCAGGGTTTCGCAAACCACTGGTTTGCGCTGCCGCAGCCGAACTGGCTTGCAGGCCGGTTCGCGGAGTGGAGTTGGAGCGAAGGGGACTGTTCAGAAGAGCAGCCTTGACAACTCCCCTCATCCCCGGCCCTTCTCCCGCCTGCGGGAGAAGGGAGAAAGACACGAAGGGGCAAATAACTTTTGCCGCCCTACTATATTGATTCCGCTATATAAGCGGTATTTCCTATATTCGGTATCCAACATCGCCGCGAGCCGATATCGTTTCCGTAAGCAATCGGCCGGCCTTGTTATCTCTTTTCATGGGCGGCGTTGCAACGCCATTCATGCACAAGGAGTTTCATGCCGGGCTTACCCAACCATCTCGACATTCACCTCATACGCATCCTTCACCTGGTACTTACCGAAAGGAACGTATCGCGCGTCGCACTGAAGCTTAACCAGCCGCAGCCGTCGATCTCGGCATCGCTGCGCAGGCTGCGCGAGCTGACCGGCGACCCGCTGCTCGTGCGCGGCGCGCACGGCATGATCCCCACCCAGTACGGCGAGAGCCTGCTGATGCCGGCCAAGCAGATCCTCGATCAGGCCGAAAGGCTGTTCGCGGGCAAGGGAACCTTCGTTCCCCAGCGGGAGGCGCGCATCTTCCATATTGCCGCGCCCGACTACCTGGACAGCCAGCTGCTGCCGAACATCGTTGCCAATGTGCGGCGCGAATCGCCGAAGAGCTCGGTGGTGGTGCACAGCGTCGCGCGCGAGATCGATTACCTGAAGCTGCTCTCCGACGGCACGCTGGACGTGGTGATCGCCAACTGGGAAGAGCCGCCCCAGCATCTGCACATGTCCAAGCTGTTCGACGACGAGATCGCCTGCGTCATGCGGGCCGACTGCGCGTATGCGCTGCGCACCGAGCCCGATGCAATGACGGTGGAGGATTATCTCTCGCTGCCCCATGTCGCCCCGTCGCAGATGCTGGCAGGCTATTTCGGCGTCATCGAATCCTTCCTGTCGCGGCATGACATGCATCGCAACGTGGTGGTGGAATCGGCCTACTTCGGCATGATTCCCTATCTGCTGATGCGCAGCGACCTGGTGCTGACCACGGGAAGGCAGTTCACGCGTTTCTTCGAGCGCAGCCTGCCGCTCAAGCGCTTCACCGTGCCCATCCAGTTCCCGACCATGCGCTTCTACCAGCTGTGGCACGACCGGGTGCATCAAGCGCCGGAGCACAAGTGGCTGCGCGACCTGATCTCGGCGACCACGGCGGAACTCGTATCGAACTGAAACGCAATGCAGGCTGCGCCGCCCGCTATCGCCGTATTCCTATGACGGATATAAGAAGGCCGCTATCCCAGGGATGGCTGCCTTGGCAGATGATCTCGCATGGAGACGAGGTCTATGTCGGATCTCTTATAACGATAGAAGGAGCATGCAATGGCACTGCTGGAACGGCTTTTCAAGCTGAAGGAGCAGGGAACGGATGTCCGCACGGAACTGATGGCGGGCTTCACCACTTTCCTGACGATGGCTTACATCATTTTCGTCAATCCTTCGATCCTGGGCGATGCCGGCATGCCCAAGGACTCGGTGTTCGTCGCCACCTGCATCGCGGCCGCCATCGGCTCGCTGATCATGGGCCTGTACGCGAACTATCCGATCGCGCTGGCGCCGAGCATGGGGCTGAACGCCTATTTCGCCTATGGCGTGGTCAAGGGCATGGGCTACACCTGGGAAGCCGCGCTGGGCGCGGTGTTTATCTCCGGCAGCATCTTCGTCGTCATCAGCGTCCTGCGCGTGCGCGAGCTGATCGTCAGGGGCATACCGCCATCGATCAGGATCGCCATCACGGCGGGCATCGGCCTGTTCCTCGGCATCGTGTCGCTCAAGAGCGCCGGCATCATCGCCGCCAATCCGGCGACCTTCGTCACGCTGGGAGACCTGCACAAGCCGCAGGCGCTGCTGGCCATCTTCGGCTTTTTCCTGATCGTCGCGCTGGACCATCTGCGGATCAAGGGCGCGATCCTGATCGGCATCATGACGGTGACCATCCTCAGCTTCGTGTTCGGCGGCAACCAGTTCGCGGGCGTCTTCTCGGCACCGCCTTCCATCGACGCGACGCTGTTCAAGCTCGACATCTCGGGCGCGCTGTCGGTCGGCATCCTGAACGTGGTACTGGTGTTCTTCCTGGTCGAGCTGTTCGACGCGACCGGCACGCTGATGGGCGTGGCCAGCCGCGCCGGCCTGCTCAAGGAAGGCAAGATGGAGCGGCTCAACAAGGCCCTGCTCGCCGACAGCGGCGCCATTGTCGCGGGTTCGGTGCTCGGCACCTCCAGTACCGCCGCTTACATCGAGAGCGCCGCCGGCGTGCAGGCGGGCGGGCGCACGGGCCTTACCGCGGTCGCGGTCGCCGCGCTGTTCCTCGGCTGCCTGTTCATCGCGCCGCTTGCCGGCACGGTGCCCATGTATGCCACGGCGCCCGCGCTGTTCTACGTCGCCTGCCTGATGACACGCGAGCTGGTCGAGCTGAACTGGGCCGATACCACCGAAAGCATTCCTGCGGTCATCACCGCGCTGCTGATGCCCTTTACCTACTCCATCGCCAACGGCGTCGCATTCGGCTTCATTTCCTATGCGGTGCTGAAGATGTTTACCGGCCGCCCGCGGCAGGCGCCGGTCATGGTGTGGGCGATTGCGGTGATCTTCGTGTTCCGCTATGCCTTCATCGGAGCGGAGTAGCGCAGGTAGCAGGTAGCGGGCAGTGACGAGACGCCGGCCGGTTGGCCGGCTTTTTCATTTTCCGCGATATCGATCGACGTCGATAAATATCTATATGGCGCGTGAGCGCCGCATCTATCATGAATCGGATGGGCTGCATTTCAGGCATCTCAGGCGGCTCACTGTTGTCGCGAGGAACATTCGATCCGCCAAACCCGGCCAGGTATCCGGGATTCGAGCGCATTCCTTGCTGTCCCTCATTCGATTGCGCTCATGCTTTAGAACTAAACCATCGCTTGCATTTCTAACATGTTATGGACGGACAAATCTGTCTCCGCCAAAAGATGTTCGGCGGCACAGGTATGCCGGATCGAAGGTCTCCAAACAGCCGTAATCAACCAATAAACAGGAGTGACAGCAATGGCAGATCAGAACAAGGATGGAAAGGCACCCATCTCAAGCGGCGTTCAGCCGGGACCGGGTGAAAGGCTGCAGGACGCAGCATCGCTGGCATCGGGCACTTCCGGCTCGACCAGCTCGACCGGCAGCACGGGTACGCTGGGCGCCGCAGGCAGCGGCAGCACGACCGGGACAACCGGTACGACTGGCACAAGCGGCACAAGCGGCACAAGCGGCCTGACCGGTGCGTCCGGGTCCACCAATACGCCGGGCGCCTCGAGCGCAACCGGTACTTCAGGCACCACCGGCACCCGCGGTGCAGGGTCGACGGGATCGTCGGGCCTCTACGGATCAACCGGCACATCGGGTACGACAAGCGCGGCAGGCAGCAGCGGCGGCGTCGAAGCCGACGTGCTGACCAGCGGCAGCACGACCGGCACCGGCGCTTCGGGCACGATGTCCGCCGCCACCGACAAGGTCAAGGAAAGCAGCGCACGCATTGCCGAGCAGGCACGCCAGTATGCCGGCGACATGGCAAGCAAGGTGAAGGAATCCAGCCGCTCCATGTTCGACCAGCGCAAGGAAACCGCGGTCGGCCAGGTCGACAATGTCGCCAATGCGATCCGCAGCACCGCATCCCAGCTGCACGGGCAGGGACAGGACCAGGTGGCCCAGTATGTCGACATGCTGGCCGACCAGCTGGAAACGCTGAGCAACCGCCTGCGCGAGAAGGATCTCGACACCCTCATCGATGACGTGCAGAGCATCGCGCGCCGCGCGCCCGGCACCTTCTTCATCGGCGCCGTCGCGACCGGCTTCCTGCTGGCACGCTTCATCAAGAGCTCCTCCGAGCGTCACTACCAGCAGCAGCTCGATCTCTCCGAGAGCAACTGGCGCACCTCTTCCTCGGCCCGGCCGGTGGAAGCCGACATGACTTCCAGCGACGCAGTCGGCGCATCCGGCATCGGCGCCGACGGCACGCCGGGCACGGGCCTGGGCACCACGGGAGCCGGCGTCGGCAGCTCGACCAGTTCCCTGAACGGCACCGGGACCAGGAGCGGAGGTAGCTCGCTATGATGATCGACAAGAGCGACAAATCCCTGCCGGCGCTGTTCTCGGACCTGACCCGGGATGTCGTCGATCTGGTCCGCCAGGAGATTGCCCTGGCCCGCGCGGAGCTGTCGACCAAGATCACGCACGCCCAGGCGGCGCTGACGTCGGTCGCCATCGGCGCGGCGATCCTGCTGGCGGGGCTGTTCATCCTCCTGCAGGCGCTGGTAAAGGGTATCGAGATGATTCTTCCGCCATCGGTGGCCCCTTGGCTGGCACCCCTGATCGTCGGCCTGGTGATCTGCGCAATCGGTTTCGTGCTCCTCAAGGGCGGAGCCTCGAAGCTGACCGCCGACAACCTGCTGCCCCACAAGACCATGGAATCGCTCAAGCGGGATAAAAATCTAGTCGAGGAGAAAATGCAATGAGAGAAAATATCGACAATCGCAGTCCGGAAGAAATTGAAAGCGACATCGAGCGCACCCGCGCCGATTTCAGCTCGACGATCGACGCGATCCAGCAGAAGCTGACCCCCAGCGAGCTGAAGAACCAGGCTGTCGACTATGCGCTGTCGACCACGCCCGGCGCCGTCAGCGTGGGACTGGTCAACATGGTCCGTGAAAACCCGATCCCGGTGGCAATGATCGGCATCGGCTTCGCCTGGCTGCTGGCAGCCTCGCGCCAGCCGACCACCTATGTCGCCGGCACCCGCCGCCGGGCCGGACGGCGCGGCACGTCCTATCCGGACATGGAAACCTCCACCTATGACAGCACCTTCGACACGACCAGCCGCGGCGTACGTACCGACCGTGTCGGCCGCACCAGCTATTCAACCGGCCGCGGCAGCAGCGAAGGCATGCTGAGCCGCGCGCTGTCGAAGGTCAGCGAAACCGCGCAGGGCTTGAAGAGCAGGGCGAGCGAGACGGCCCAGGGACTCAAGAGCCGGGCCAGCGACACTGCCCAGGGCTTGAAGAGCCGGGCCGGCGACGTCAGCCAGCGCTTGAGCAGCACGGCTTCGGACATGAGCGGACGCGTGCAGAACGCCGGCCAGAGCGCCCGGTCCCGCCTGCATGACACTGCGCAAACCTCGCAGGCGCGCATGAGCGAGATGGGCGAAATGTCGAAGGCGCAGTATTACCGCACCAAGGAAAGCGTGAGCCAGATGATCGACGAGCAGCCGCTGATCGTCGGCGCGCTCGGCATTGCGCTCGGCGCCGCGCTCGGTGCGACGCTGCCCTCGACCCGCCGCGAGAACGAGCTCATGGGCGAAGCCCGCGACAACCTGCTCGGCAAGGTCAAGGAGACTGCGCTGGAACAGGCCGAGGCTGTGAAGCAGACCGCTCTGCAGTCGGTGCAGCGCGTCACCGAAGTGGCCAAGGAAGAAGCGGCCCGCGTCAAGGAAGACGTATCGAGCTCGGTCATGCAGGGCAAGGACCAGCAGGGTTCGTCCGCGGGCACGGCCGGCGGCACCGGTACGAGCACCTACGGCGGCGGCGGCCTGTCGGGCCAGCAAAGCATCCACTGATCTTTCGCAGGCTTGAGTGGGCCCGGATGCGGCAGCATCCGGGCCCATTTGCTTTTGTGCGCATGTCTGCGGCCTGATCTTTTCCCGCTTCCGGCCTGCTTCCATGCATGTCTGCATGCCATGCCGGGAAGCAGACATGCCGATACCAGACCCAAGGCCTGATACCAAACCCAAGGCATCACATGCCTTGGGTTCGGTGTCAGGCATCAGGAGCTCGGCTGCTGCACCTTCGATATCTTCGCCGATTCCTCGGCGATCCTTTCATCGCTCAGCTTTTCATCCGCGGCATCGGCGGCCAATCCTTCCTGCGTGGCGCCGGCAGGTGCGTCATAGACCAGTTCGACGAGGACCGGAAAATGATCCGAGCCGTAGGAAGGCAGGCGCTTGATGAAGGACAGGGTGAAGTGGCGGCTGTGGAACAGGTGATCCAGCGGCCAGCGCATGAACCAGTAGTCCGCATGGAAGGTGTTGAACATGCCGCGGCCCACGCGCGGATCGAGCAGGCCGCTGATCTTGCGGAACAGGCGGGTGGTGCTCGACCAGGCGACATCGTTCAGGTCGCCGGCAACGATGACGGGGCAGTTGAGCTCTGCGACATGCTTGGCGACCACCAGCAATTCGACGTCGCGTGCGGCCGATTCCGCATTCTCGGTCGGGCTGGGCGGCGTGGGATGAAGGAAATGCACCTGCACCCGCTGGCCTGACCGCAGGACGACGGTGGTATGCATGGACGGGATGTCGGCTTCCACCAGAAAACGCGTTTCACTGCCCTCAAGCCTAAGCCGCGAATAGACATGCATGCCATACAGATTTTCCAGAGGGCATTTGATGGTGTAGCGGTACTCCGCTTCCAGCGCGTCGAGCTGGCTTTGCCACCATGCATTGGATTCGAGCGTGACGAGAATATCGGGCTTGTGCTGGCGCACCAGCGCCAGGAGTCCGGCGGCATTGTGGTTGGTCGCAAGCACGTTCGAGGCAAGAATGCGGATGCGGTGGTCGGACGGCGCATCGCTTGCGCACAGCTTGACTTCGTTCGGATAGGGACGGGTATAAGGAAAGATCCACCATCCCTGGTAGGCGATGCAGCCCAGCGTCGCCGCGATGACGGCTTCGTCGGGAAACTCGGCCAGGTCCAGCAGGAACAGTTCGGCCACCAGCAGCGCCAGGCCGGCCGCCGCGATTTGCAGGCGAGGAAAGTCCAGGTCGCGGACCCACCAGTGGGTTGAGCGCGACAGGGGCAGGAGGGTTGCCGTCACCAGAACGGCAGTCAAAGTCAGAATGACGGCGAAAGACATGTTCTTATTGTCGTTGAGACACCGGTTTTCGTGATGAGCCTGCGCAAGGCCTTCGCCGGCGCCGGCCCGACCGAGCTCTGCCGCCCTTCACCAGCTTCCCGTTTCCTGGCTCGCATACCAGCCGAGGAGAAAGGCATTCCAGCGCACATTGACCGGAACGCTCCAGTAGCCATCGCCTTCCCGCTCCAGATTCCATTCGGGCGGCTGATGCAGCGCTTCAAAGAGCTTGCGGGCAGTCTGGTTGGTGCGCAGGCCCGCCTGGTTGCGGATGTTGTGCAGTGCGGAATCGGATACGGCCATGGCTGGAGTCGGTCATTGAAACGCTGTCGGGCGTCATTATTCCTTGGAACATGGCCGAGCGTAAAAATTGCATGCTCATGGGCAGGGCGGCAACCGGCCATCTTGTGCAGAACCCCGCACAGGGGAAGCCTGATGCGGGGTTTGGGCATGCGTTTCAAGGATCAGGGAAGCCTGACCGTGCCGTTGATCGTGATGCCCGAGTCCTGCCTGAGAGGCGGATGTACCGGTACATAAACGGGCGCCGGCGCGTCATGTCCATAACGAGGACCTTTGCACTTGCGCTCCTCCTTGTACTCGCCGTGCTTCTCGTATTTCCGTTTCACCTTGCAGTTTCCGTCCCAGTATTCTTCCTTGATTTCGTGCCTGTCGTGGCCGCGCCCATGGCCCTTGCCGTGCCCGCTCTCGTCTTTGTGGGGATCGGCGAAGGCCTGGAGCGGAAGGACGACAGCCGCGGATAATAAAAGCGTTAGCAATCTTGTCATGTGAAACATCCTCAAAAAGATGTTTTCATCCTAATCCATGTTTCACGACGCAGGAATTCGGCAATGAAAAAGCTGTAACAGACTATTAAGCCTTCGGCCTGCAACGGTTTGGCGGCCGCTCCCGACCCGCGTGATCTTCGCCTCCGTCTGGGCGCGCCGGTACACCGGTACAATCAGCTTCTGCAACTTCGCCAAGCCCCCACAAGCCACACAAGCCCGCCAGACGGAAAGGACAGGAACGCCGATGACCTACATGCTCTTGATCATGGAACCGAACGGCCAGCGCGCAACGCGCACCGAAGCCGAGGGCCGCGCCGTCTATGACCGCATGCTGCGGTTTGCCGATGAATTGCAGGAGAAAGGGCTGCTGCTCGGCGCCCAGTCATTGGCCTCCCAGGCCAGCGCAACCCGCGTCAGCAAGCGTGGCGGACGGGCTCAGCTGATGGACGGTCCCTTCGCGGAAGCCAAGGAGATGGTCGGAGGTTTCTTCCTTGTCAACTGCAAGACGAAAGAGGAAGCCGTCGCGCTGGCGGCACGCTGCCCCGCGGCGGAATGGTGCACGATCGAAGTCCGCAGCCTAGCGCCGTGCTATGAAGCCTGATCCGGAATACCGGACAAGCGGCCGCAGGGCAACTTGAAATATTCTTCAGATTTTCTGGCCGGTCCTGTCGATTTCGGGTGCGTTCGCTCGTCGTGTCGGTGAACGCCGGAGTTCCGGGGGATGTTCTCCCGGATCCGGCAATCGGAAACCGGGAGAACCTCATGCGATACATGATCATTGTCAAAGCCTCGGCCGAGTCCGAACGGGGCGACATGCCCGACGATAAGCTGGTGGCTGCAATGGCGGACTATCATGAGCAGCTGGCCAAGGCCGGCGTGCTGCTGGACGCGTCCGGCCTGCAGCCGACCTCCAGGGGCTGGCGCATCCAGTACCGCCAGGGAGAGCGCCGGGTGGTCGACGGCCCGTTTGCCGAAACCAAGGAGCTCGTCGCCGGCTATACCATCATCCAGGTGCGGTCACGGCAGGAAGCCCTGGAATGGACGCGGCGCTTCCCCTCCCCCCAGGGCGAAGCCGCCGACTGCGAGATCGAGGTGCGCCAGTTATATGAGCTCGAAGATTTCCCGCCCAGCGACGGGCTGGAAAAGTTTCGCGCATTGGACAAGGGCACCGAGACGGCGCAATGACACCTTTGCGCAGCCGGTGACGACACCGCAGCATATCGACCGCAACTCGAACATCCGAAAGGACACGCCATGACGCAGCAGATTTTCGTCAATCTCCCGATCCGGGACATGAACCGCTCCAGGGAATTCTTTACCAGCCTCGGCTTTTCCTTCAATCCGCAATTCACCAACGACCAGGGCGCCTGCATGGTGGTGGCCGACAATATCTTCGTGATGCTGCTGGTGGAAAGCTTCTTCCAGACCTTCACGAAGAAGCCGGTGGCCGACGCCACCAAGTCCACCGAGGTGCTGGTATGCCTGTCATGCGAGAGCCGCGCCAAGGTCGACGAGATAGTGGCCAAGGCGCTGGCCGCGGGCGGCACCGTGCCGAACGCGCCGCAGGACCATGGCTTCATGTACGCGCACGGCTTCGAGGATCCCGACGGCCATGTCTGGGAGCTGGCCTACATGGACATGGCTGCCGCCGGCGCGGCGGGCAACGGCTGATGCACTCGGCCACGCATCAGGCCATCGATGCGGTCTGGCGCATCGAGTCGGCGAAAATCATCGCCGGCGTCGCGCGCATGGTGCGCGACATCGGCCTTGCCGAGGAGCTGGCCCAGGATGCGCTGGTCTCGGCGCTGGAGCACTGGCCGACCGGCGGCGTGCCCGACAACCCGGGCGCCTGGCTGATGGCCACCGCGAAAAACCGGGCGCTCGACCATCTGCGGCGCAGCAAGCTGCACAGCAGCAAGCTGGAACAGATCGGCCACGACCTGGAGGCCCGGGAAGCCCTGGTCGTGCCCGACTTCGTGGATGCGCTCGATGAGGCACGGCAGGACGAGATCGGCGACGATCTGCTGCGCCTGATCTTCACCGCCTGCCATCCGCTGCTGTCGACCGACGCCAGGGTGGCGCTGACGCTGAAGCTGCTGGGCGGACTGACGACGCATGAGATCGCCCGCGCCTTCCTGGTATCGGAACCGACCATCGCCCAGCGCATCGTGCGCGCCAAGCGCA
>Ga0194137_10002160_pt1 | contig 11737 bp, 8 predicted proteins | sample TARM_MetaG_T3_14_FD_134025 | JGI IMG/M metagenome (GOLD analysis project Ga0194137, IMG submission 134025) | Freshwater microbial communities from Pennsylvania, USA, analyzing microbe dynamics in response to fracking - TARM_MetaG_T3_14 (version 2) | ecosystem: Environmental > Aquatic >...
GTATCGGTGTTAAACTCAAGTGTCAATATACTCACATTTTCTTGTGACATAGACACAATATCTTTCACATTTGATGTTGTTGCAAACGTCTCCTCTAAAGGACGTGATAAACGCTGTTCAACCTCACTAGGACTTGCTCCTGGATAGGTTGTCACAACAACTGCATAAGGTATATTCATACTTGGGAATAAATCAGTGGTTAACCTAGTAAAAGAAACCACTCCAAAAATAACAATAATGGTGACTGCCATAAATACGGTAATCGCCTTGTTTGTAGCATAACTAATTATCGATTTCATCGTCTCACTCTTTTCTATAAAAAATCCCGACCGAATGGTCGGTCGGGTATTATTATATGTTACTTCTTATCTTCCGTCAAGAAATTAGTCTTGAACATTTCCTACATAGGATCCATTTACCGTTTGGACATCTAAATCATCTAAGATAAAGCTAAGATCTTCATTGAAGTAATCAATCGAACCATTGGTAGTTTCTAATACAACATCTAAGACATATACATTGCTTAAATCTATTGAACCATTCGTAGTCTGCGCATCTAATAGAACTCCGTCTTGCAAGTCTGCATTGACATCATCCAAATCAATTTTTCCATTCTCAGTTTCTAAAACATAAGATGAGAACTGAACATTCTTTACGATAATACTTCCATTTACCGTGATAAGTTCTGCACTCGCAGGTGAACTTGTGTCATATAAATAAATACTTCCATTTGTTACCTGAACATCTAAATCGCTAGACAACAACAAACTATCTATGACAACTTTCCCATTTAGTAGATCTACATTCATTCGATCTACACTTGCATCACGAATATCCAGTTCACCATTCACCACCGATACATCGACTAAGTCAAATACTAGTTCTTCAGGGACTTCGATAATGAGTTCATCAGGACTGACAAACCATGTGGCAATTTCACGGAAATCAAAGAAAGAAATGACATCAATTTCTTGTGTTAGAGTCATTGTGTTCGTTGTCTCATCAATATCAATCTCTAACCCATCTCTGTCTGTATACGTATAGGAAACATATATATCCTCTCGTTCACTAGGGACAATTTTTACATCAACCGAATCTAAATTTGTCACAACTGTCCATGCATCTCCCTCTAAATAATCTGTAAAGTACTCTTCTGTTTGCTTTTCTGTATTCGCATAAGTCGCAAAATATTGATTTGAAGAGAAGAACAAGTGATACCCAGTATAACCAATAGTCACAATACTCCCAATAATCAAAATACTTTTTATAAACTTCATCGTACCACTAGATTTGAAAACACGGTCCAGTGATACACGTGAAAACTTCTTAATCCATTTCTCACGATTTTTAAACTTAAATACATTCAAATGCCATACAATGATGCGTTTAATCAAACCAATTGATAAGTCAAGTATCGCTAAGGCAATAAAGAACAACAGAATGTATCCAGCTGTTAAGAAGGCAAACATATATTGATCGACAATCGTCTGTTCACCTATAATAAGTGGCACCACCGCAACATAACTAATCAATGCCGCAAACAACCCAAAGGCAATAGAGAAGACCGCAGGTACTAACCATGATGCAATAAAGACATCAAACAAGGCTACACCAACTACTTGTCCACTATCAATATGACTATATCTTTGCTCTTTTGTTTTAATGTATTTTGGATTAATCCCATACTCTTCTAAAACATTTCTCGCAATAGTCTCTGGACTTTCTAACTCAGATACTACTTCCTCTTCTGTTTTTCCTTCATATTTGGTACCGCTATGAAATCGTTCTTCATAGAATCCAATAATCTCTCTTTTCTCAATCTCATCTAATAGATCAAGACCTTGACTCAAACGTTGTAAAAACTCTTTTTTACTCATATTTTTCACCTCTAATCATTAAATTGACAACTCTTTGAAACTTAATCCAATCTTGTCTTAAAAACACTAACTTCTCTTGTCCTTTTTTCGTTAACTTAAAGTACTTTCTAGGTGGCCCTTCACTAGACTCTTTTAAATAGGTCTTGCATAGTCCATCCTTGACTATTTTTCTTAATATTGGATAAATGGTACTTTCACTAATCACCATATGCTTACTAATTTCTTGAAAGATATCATATCCATAGCGATCTTTCTCCTCTATCTTACTAAGGACCACAAGATCAAGTACTCCTTTTTTCAATTGTGTACTCATTCAATCACCTCATTCAACGGTACTATACTATATATAGTAGCACACATTGTATAGTTGTCAAGGATAATTGTAAAAAAAGCAAAAAAAAGAGATTGCTAAGCAACCTCTATTCAATATCTATAATGCGCATACCATTTGTAGGAGTACCAATTGGGAATCCACCAGTAATGATGATTCGATTTCCAGATTGGATATCATAATCCTTTTTCACTAAGGCAACAGCTTTAGAAACAACCGTTTCAACATCCTTAACCAAATCAAATTGAATTGGCTCTACACCACTATGTAGTTTCAAAGACTTGGCTACTTCATCTGTTGGCGTTAAAGCTAAAATACGCGTATTTGGTCTGAACTTTGATAAGTAGCGAGCGGTATTTCCACTCATTGTTGGCACAATAATTAAATCCACTTCACTTTGAATTACCGTATATGCAACACTAATCGCAATTGACGTTTCAATTCTTCTTGAACGATCGTATTCCTTATTAGCTCGTTTTACTAAGTCTTTACGGTCAACCTGTCCTTCAATTTTCTTCGCAATCTTGACCATTGTTTCAACACTTTCAACTGGGTAAAGTCCTATTGCACTTTCGCCACTTAGCATAATGGCATCTGTTCCATCATAAATTGCATTAGCGACATCACTAACCTCTGCTCTTGTAGGTCTAGGATGCTCGATCATTGATTCTAGCATCTGTGTAGCAGTTACACTTATTTTCCCTTTCGCCAAACATTTATCGATGATGCTCTTTTGTATGACTGGTACATCTTCCGCAGGAACTTCAACACCTAAATCTCCACGTGCAATCATAATACCATCTGAGATATCGATGATTTCATCAATGTTTTGCACACCCTCTTTGTTTTCAATCTTCGCAATAATACGAATATTGGTGTTGCCATTATATTTCATAATGTTACGGATTTCCTGTACATCACTAGCTCTTCTAACAAAGGAAGCAGCTAAGAAATCTACATTGTGTTTGCATCCCCAGACAATATCTTCATAGTCTTTTTCAGAGATGAAATCCATACTCAATTTTACACCAGGGACATTGATTCCACGACGATCTTTGACAATATGTGTATTTTCCGCAATGGCAATAATTTTATTTTGTTGGGTAATCTTTTCCACTGTTAAAGCAAGATAGCCATCATCCACAAGAATAGTATCTCCAACTTTTACATCATTAAAAAGTTGTCCATAGTTTACACTAAAACTCTGTTCATCACCCAATATTTCTTCCATATGGATAGTTACTTTGGTACCTTCTTTAATCTCTACTTTTCCATTCTTAAACTTGTGTGTACGTATTTCTGGTCCCTTAGTATCTAGTAAGGTCGCAACGTGTGTGTTCAAATCTTCGTTTACCTTCTTTAATGTATCCATACGAGCTTTATGGTCTGCATGCTCTCCATGCGAAAAATTCATTCGCATTACATCCATACCAGCACGAGTCAAATCACGCATCATCTCGTAAGAATCCGTTGCAGGTCCAATGGTACATATAATTTTTGTTTGATTAAAAGGTATCATTGTTTTCCTCCTTATTTTAGTCTTCCGACTAATCCATAACGTTTATTGGTAACTTCACTTTCCATTGTTAGTGCATCTTCAATATCATAATCGATGATATCCATACCTTTTAGACCAATTGCTTTTCCACCAACGTCGTTCTTAAGAAGTTCCACTGCGTACTCGCCCATTTCTGTGGCCAACACACGGTCAAACGCTACAGGATCTCCACCACGTTGAATATGTCCAAGCACAGTCGCTCTTGTTTCATATCCCGTATGTGATTCAATATCTTTTGATAATTGTTCTACATCAAGCATATGCTCTGTAACAACAACAATGGCATGGCGTTTGTTACGTAAATGTGAATCTCTAATTGCATCTAGCGTCAATTGTTTATCAAACCCTGTCTCAGGTGTAATGATAAACTCACTACCACCAGCAATACCTGCATATAAGGCAAGATCCCCACAATAACGTCCCATCACTTCTACAACACTACATCTTTGATGTGACATTGAAGTATCCCTTAATCGATCAATTGCATCAACAATTGTTTGCAAAGCTGTATGGAACCCGATTGTATAATCTGTTGATGAAATATCATTATCAATTGTACCAGGCAATCCAATACATTTAATCCCCATCTCATTCAACGACTGAGCTCCTCTATAAGTACCGTCTCCACCAATCACAACCAGCCCTGTTATACCAAAAGCCTTAAGCCTGTCAACCGCAATCTGGCGTACTTCTTTTTCCTTAAACTCAGGATATCTAGCACTACCTAACACAGTCCCACCACGATTGATGATTCTGGACACGTCTCCTCTTCCTAATTTTTCAATTTTTCCTTCTACTAATCCTTTGTATCCATAATAGATACCATAAACTTCATACCCGTGATGTAAGGCACTTCTCACCACAGCACGAACTGCCGCATTCATACCAGGAGCATCTCCTCCTGAAGTCATAACAGCTATTTTTTTCATCGTAATCACCACCAAACATATTATAACACAACAAGACCTCTAGATGCATAATAATACGGTAATGGAAACGCTTTATTTCTTATAATTTGTGCATTTGATTGATGATTAACTGGATTTCCTGATCTCGCTTTTCAATCTTTACTTTCAATAAATAAACACTATTTACTTGTAAGATGGATTGATAGGATAGATACGCTTTTGTAAACAAAACTCCATCTAAGGACACAAACTCATCACTAATTGTTAAGAAAGCCATCTTCTTCTTCGTTTTTGTTGTAATCTCATGAATACGTTGTATCAGTCCGACCATACGGATGTTCTTACCGATATACGAGTCATCTAAATCTGATGGTTTCAATAACTTATGCTTTCGAATCAAATCATGGTGTTTCTTAAGAGGGTTCATAGATAAATTAAATCCAAGTACTTGTTTTTCATATTCTTTCAACTCTTCAAACGAATACTCCTCTTTATCTTGTATCACAAATTCATGCTCAACAATATGTTGTCCATACTCGCGAAAATTAACAACATCCTCCAAAGAATCCACCATTGTCTTCTTAGTAAAAGAAAAACAATCAAGTGCTCCTGCATAGATCAAACTTTCGATCACACGCTTATTGATTCTTTTATGCATTCGACCAACAAAATCAATATAAGAAGAGAAATTTCCTTCTTCTCGTTCCAATATAATCTCTTTAGCCGCGTTCAATCCAACATATTTAATCCCTTGCAAAGGATATAGTAGATATTGATTATTCGGTTCAAACCGTGTGGTTGAATGTTGAACATTAGGCGCAATAATTTCTATCCCATGTTTGTAACCCTCATACATAAACTCTTGTATTTTCTTCTCACTACCAATGACACTACTTGACAACACACTGATAAAGTATGCAGGATAATTTGCCTTCAAATACGCCATCCAATATGAAACCATCGCGTATGCAACACTATGTGCACGATTAAACCCATAATTGGCAAACTTGACGATATAATCATATATCTCATTGCTCACTATTTCATTGTGACCTTGTTTTTTCGCGTAAGAAACAAATCGACTTCGTTCCTTTTCTAAGACCCCTTGTTGTTTCTTGCTCACTGCTCTTCTTAACAAATCCGCTTCTCCTAAAGAATAACCAGCAAACAAGTTGGCAATCTTAATGATTTGCTCTTGATAAATAATAATACCACTAGTCGGTTCTAATATTTCTTTTAATATTGGATGAATGTATGAAACATCTTCTTGATCAAACCTACGTTTGATATAGGTCGGTATATTTTCCATAGGTCCAGGTCGGAACAAGGCAAGTAAGGTTACAATATCTTCAAACTCTCTTGGTTTCATTTGACGAATCAAGCTACGCATACCTGGTGACTCCAACTGAAAAATTCCAGTTGTATCAACATTTCTAAGTAACTCATAGGTTTTCTCATCATCAAGTGGAACTTTGTATATATCGATGATTCTGTTCGTATCTTCTTTAATCATCTTCAGCACATCATCAATGGCACTTAAATTACGCAACCCTAAAAAATCTATTTTTAACAAGCCAATATGTTCCAAATCTTTGGCCTCATATTGTGTCTGCATCATATCTAATAGTCCTTCTTGGACTCCTGTATGCTCTGTCAAAGGTCCCTCAGTAATGATTATTCCTGCCGCATGAGTAGAAACGTGTCTCATCAAATGTTCAATCTTTGAAGCCGCCTCACCAAGCAATCTTGCAGCCTCATGCTTATCCATTAAATGTTGGATCTTTTGATCTTCCTCAATCATTTCCTGAATGGAACTATAATTTTTTTCTATATCCAAAAACTCTTTTAACACAATATTGTCAACCTCTAAAACTCTAGCACAATCTCGCAAGGCACTTTTGGATAAAAAAGTCCCAAAGGTACATATACTAGCAACCTTATCCACACCATAAAAATCTCGTACATACTCAATTACTTGATCGCGTTTATCATCGGGTAAATCCATATCAATATCTGGCATACTAATACGCTCTGGATTCAAAAAACGTTCAAATACAAGACCATAAGCAATAGGATCTACACTCGTTATACCTAAACAGTAAGAAACCAAACTAGCAGCTGCACTCCCTCGTCCTGGACCCACTAAGAACTTTTGTTGCTTCGCATACTTTACGAAATCCCAGACGATTAAAAAATAATCATTATACCCCATTTGGTCAATCACTGATAACTCATAGTTCAATCGATCTATATAAACTTTTTTATCTACCCGCTTGTTTGCTAAACGTTTCTCTAACCCTTTATAGGTAAGAGCTTCTAGGTATGTTTTTGCTGTAAAATCTTTCTTAACTGGATACTTAGGCAATATCTTTTGTTCAACCTTAATAGTCGCTTGACATTTTTTTGCTATCTCATTTGTTTGCTCTAATGCAAACTTGCATAAAGGATTTTCTATATCAAGATTCTCTTCTTTTGGAAATTCTTGAGATGATTCTTGATGCAAAATTGGTGTCTTTTCTTGGTTAAAAATTTTACGTAAAACCAAAGAAGCTTCTTGGTCTTCCTTTTCTAGATAGAGGGTTTGCTTAACAAACACCAGCCTATCCTTCACTTGATCATCAAAGTGATCATCCCCAGTATATGAGACGTAATAGTTTGGAACGATACCCTCAATATCTTCTAGGAATATTTTTGCTGAATTACTTGTACTATCTGGATACAAACACGACTCTCTTGCCAACACAACTAAGACTAAATCTTCTTTATATTGGCGGAAATCTGATAAAGAGAGCCGACCATACAAAGATTGCAAACTAGATAATTTTAATAGGTTTTGATAACCTTTATCGCCCATAGCGTAAACAAGACAGTAATTAGCTTGCGCTTTATCTAAGCCTTCTAATCCAATTTTGAGGCCCAGTATCGGATGAAGTTTATATTGATGAGCCAAGTCATAGAACTTTAATAAGCCATACAATTTTGAATCTGTCAAGGCAACAGAATGATGACCTAAAGAGACCAAATGCTTCATTAATTTATCAAAAACAATCATGGAACCATTCATCTCATAATTCGATTGTACATATAGATTTGTATACACGTCATCACCACCTTATAGAAAATTATACCATGAATACTATGGATACAAAAGATGCAAAGAAAAAATGGTGAAGACACCATTCATTTCTTTTTCTTGATAACTACTATGCCAACTATTAAGACACTGGCAAGCACAAAAACATCCACCTTTTGTACAAAGTCCCTCAATGATTTTTCCTCTACATGCTCTTCAATCTCAAAATAGTAACTTTCAACATACCCATCCATACCCTTAATCTTAAAAATGTACTCACCTGGTTGTTCAACCGTATATGGACTTTCAATATACTGATTATTAATATATCCTTGACCGCTAAACCTCAAAGTAACTGCGTCTTGATACACCGTATTATTGGTAATACCTTCAACAACCGACCCTATCTCAAAACTAATTTCTTTTTCATAACCATTCAGACCATATAAGACAAAATGATACTGTCCAATTTCACTTATTTCCTCATTACGCGTATAGTTATCACCGTTCAGTGTCGCATATCCTGAATCAAAACCGATATTGAGCGGTTCATAATAGATTTGCCCATCCTTCACTCCCTCTATAACTGGTTCAATAGTGAAGGAAATCTGATAATCATCCAACTCTAACACATAAAAGCCTACAGCTTCTACACATGCATGTTCTTCGATAACTTCATCGTTTAACACTAGGGGGTTTAAAAGGTTCATGCATACTTCTCCTTGGTAAACACCACCATCTTCTACACCAATAGGATCATCTTGATAGATGATATCTCCACTTGCACGAAATCCAAAATCAAAATGCTCACCACTTGAGGTTCGTCCCAGTAATCGATCACCATCAACATGCAATTCCTTGATAGATCCTTCAACATGATGCTCCTCTAATAACTCAAATTCCTCATCATAGATGAAAAATATGTGTTTCACAATCTCAATACTTTGCCCTAAGTCTCTCGACTGCTCAACATCTAAAACCAAATGTCCATTTAAATTATATAGACCACTTATATTTTCATTTAAACCAAAATCAATTGGCTCTTCATTGGCATATATAATCTCTCCAGCATCATCTAACACTAGAAAAAAGCCATTATAATCTCGTTCATTAGATACGATTGAATACCCATAAACTACAATATACTCCATAAACATCTCTACATCATTATAATAAAGGTTAACACCTTCCACACCATATGTAACACGGAAGGGATTGATTCCTCCCCTTGTGATAATAATTTGTTGATCACCATCAACTATTTTCTCCTCTAAGGCGATAGTGAACCCAGATAATTCAAATTCTTCTGCCTTACTAGCCGTTTTCGTACTTAATAATAATCCAACAAAACAAAACAATAAAAAAGTTGCTTTTTTCATCCTGTACCTCCTTTTTATAGGAATAGTACTGAAAAAAGCAACGTATTTCTTTTTATTTCATTAAACGAACGGTATCTCTTGCGATCACAACTTCTTCATTCGTTGGTACTAACAACACCTTAATTTTTGATGCGTCATTTGAAATGATGGTTTCTTTCCCACGTGTAAGATTCTTATCATGATCAAGTTCAATACCAAGAGCACCTAAACGATCAACCACTAGTTTTCTCGTTTCAACCGCATTCTCACCAATACCTGCGGTAAAGCAAATTGCATCGCAACCACCCAATAATAAGTAGTAGGCTCCGATATAATCGGCAATCATCTTCGCTTGTTTTTCAACTGCTAGGATACTCTTTGCATCCCCACGTTCCACAGCTTCCCATAAATCTCTTGAATCACTAGACAACTCACTTAACCCGAGGTATCCAGAACGCTTGTTTAATTCAACCATAACTTCACTAATTGATTTATCCTCTTTATTTGCAATAAACTCGATAATCGCTGGATCGATATCTCCACTTCTTGTTCCCATTGAAATACCTGCTAATGGGGTGAACCCCATTGATGTATCTACACTACGTCCACCATCAACTGCACATAAGCTCGCTCCGTTACCGATGTGACATACGATTACTTTTGTATCTTTTACGTCCTTGTTTAACATAACAGCTGCACGTTCAGAAACATATTTATGACTTGTACCATGGAACCCATACTTACGAACCCCATATTCTGTATACCAGTCATACGGCACACTGTACATAAATGAAACTGGATCCATCGTTTGATGAAAGGCTGTATCAAACACAGCAACTTCAAAAGCATTTGGCAAGGCTTCAATGAAGGCATGTATTCCTGTTAAATTGGCTGGATTATGTAATGGTGCTAACTCACTAACTTCCTCAATAGCTGCAATCACTTCATCTGTAATAGCTACACTATCTGTAAATTTTTCTCCACCATGTACTACTCGATGACCTACTCCTTGAATATCTTCTAACGAGTCCACAATGTGCAAGTCTACAAGTTTACTTAACAACTTATCAACAGCAACCTTATGGGTATCAATATCTAAAATATCGACCTGGCGTTGTCCAGAATACTTAATAGTGAAAATCGAATCCTTTAATCCAATTCTCTCCACAACTCCGCTACATATAACGGTCTCTTTTGGCATATCCAATAATTGAAACTTCAAAGAGGAGCTACCTGCGTTTACTGCAATAATTTTCATTCGTTTTCGTCCTTTCTACGTTGAAACCATAATTCTATTTGTTGAATGGTACTCGCCATTCCTTCTTGGTCTTCAAAACTTGGTAAATCAATCAATAAGAAGTCTTCTAATTTATCTTCTTTTTCTTTCTTCTTTTGTAAAATTAAAATACTTTTCTCAGCATTCTTAAACAAAGTGTCGCTTAACTTAATCAATCCAAACATATGAGCTTTCTCATCAAGTTCCTTCTTAAAGACATCCATTTTCGGTTGTTCAAAGAAGTTATTCTCAATAACAACAAACATAAATTTCTCACTCGCAAGAGTATCCAAATGGTGAGAAATAACTTGATAAGGAAGGTATGGATTAGTCTCCTCTTGGATTGGTAAATCAAAGACAATCAAATCCATCTCATTGGCAAAAAACGAGCGCGTATCTTGCATAAAGATTTGATTTTCATAATCCATCAAATCTCCCAAATTACGGGCAAGCTCACATTTTAAGGGGTCCAAATCGACACCCAATACTTTTGCATCTTGTTGTAAATCATTCAATATTGTATAGACCAGATTACCTGTTCCAATCATTGGATCTAAGATAAACTTAATTGGTTCTTTATACAGTTTCTTAATCAAATAAGACATGAATAGTCCTATGGTATCTGGTGTTAAAAAAGCATTTGATACATTCATATGTTTATACCCTTTTAGCAACCCTAGTTGCACTGCTTTTCGGATATCCTCTGATTGAAATTCTACGTCCGTAACTTTTTGCTTTTCCTCTTGGACAATCTTCATGCTTTCTTCATCTAGTGGAAAATCCATTTCATCTTCTAACAAGTATTGAAATGCAAGATTCATTGATTCCAAGTAGGGATTCTTATTCACTTCATACAAATGCATGGCAATTCGATCAAAATAATCATAGAATTGCTCAATTGTATTTTCTTTTTTCATTTTATCACCACAAAACAATTATAGTAAACTTTACAGTCTTTGTCTAATGAAAATCACTTTTCTTGAGCTTAACCCTTCATAATGCTAAAATATAGCTGGAGGTGAAGCCTGTGAAGAAACTTGCTATTCGCTTAATTGAACTCTATCAAAAATCAACATCAAACAAAAATCCAACTTGTCGCTACCATCCTACATGTAGCAACTATGCAAAACAGGCTTATCAGAAAAGAAACTTCTTTATCGCCTCTATCTTATCTTTTTGGAGGATTTTGCGCTGTAACCCCTTTTCAAAAGGCGGATATGACCCTGTACCTGAACCCAAAAAGAAACAAGTAAACGACAACAGAAAAAATCAGTGAAATCACTGATTTTTTTTTATGAACTTGTATGAATTTCTCCTGATTTCTCTAAAGAGTATTTTACTCCAATTGGACCAAAC
>Ga0194137_10002162_pt1 | contig 11731 bp, 6 predicted proteins | sample TARM_MetaG_T3_14_FD_134025 | JGI IMG/M metagenome (GOLD analysis project Ga0194137, IMG submission 134025) | Freshwater microbial communities from Pennsylvania, USA, analyzing microbe dynamics in response to fracking - TARM_MetaG_T3_14 (version 2) | ecosystem: Environmental > Aquatic >...
AGCCCCGCGTTATTGCGGGGTTTTTTTATTGTCTTACATTATACATAAATAACATTCTCAGGAGAATATAAGTGAGCATTAAAGACATTCGTTCAGCAACTCTCGGCGCACAAAACAAGTTTCGTACAGAGAAAGTAAAGCACGGTGACATTGAAGTGGAAGTTAAGCAACTTTCCTACGCCGACCGTACAGCACTGATGGAAAAATGCACCGAAGGCGACAAGCTGGATAGTCTAAAACTACAAGTGTTTGCTGTTATCTATACAGTGGTTGATCCTGAAACTGGCGATAAGGTGTTCAGTGAAACCGACTATGAAACAATGGTTCAACAGCCTTCTGGTGGTTATGTTGACACATTCTCCAAAGCTGCGTTTAAAGTTTTGGGTCTTTCTTCCGAGGAGGGAGAAGCTGAAAAAAACTAAAGCGCGCCCCAAGGCTATACGATGAGTATTTTCTTGCCGAGGCTTTGGGGAAATTCAGATATGAAATAATGGATATGCCAGCCGATGAATTTGATCATTGGTTTGCGTATTTCAAGTTGAAAGCAGAGAGGGAGAAAGAAGCCCTTAAAAAGCAAGGGAAAGGAAAAGGAAGTTCAACCCCTCCCCGTAAGTTGCCTAAAAAGGAGAGATAGATGGCTGATTTAAACGTAGGTGCGCTCAAAGGTTCTATACAAGTAGACTTTGGTAGTGTACGTAAAGCAGAGCAGGCCGTTAAGTCTCTCCAAGGGCAATTTTCTTCTTATGTGAAAGCGGCTAACAAGGCCGCTAGTTCTGAAAAAGCTCGTATTCGCGCTCTTGGGCAAGTAGAATCCAACCTCAAAAAACTCTCAGCGACACAGAAGAATCAAGTAAACGCCACAAAAGATTCAAATGCTGCTATTTCTAGGGCCGTATCTGCCACAAAATCTTATCAGGCTGCTGTAGAAGGGTACGGTGCCTCATCCACCGAAGCTGTTAAAGCACAAGTTAGGATGAAGTCTGCTATAGAAGATGCTAATAGTTCCGTTAAAGCTGCTACGAATAATGCCAAGGCGCAAGTCGCTGCAAAGAAAGAGAACGAGAGGATTACCCGAAAGTCTACTCAGGCAATGTTCACCGAGGCTAAGGCTGTAAAGACAACCACTCTTAGCGTTAAAGAACAGGAAGCTGCGCTCACTCGTGCCGTAAAAGCAGAAACGCAGATTAAAATAGCAAGGCGTAATTCCGCTGCTTCTACACATGAAGGTAGACATGCTTTACAACAAGCAGAAAAAGCATTACGTGAGTATAATGCTTTATTGGAAGATTCTTCTGTAGATGCTAATCGACTGGCTACAGCGCAAGGTAAGCTGTCCCGTAGTATTGAACATGCTCGTGTCACCACAACAGGTCTAAATTCAGCCACAGCTAACACACGAACGTGGTTCAGGTCAAGTCGTGCCGCTGCTTCTCAGTTCGGTCTTCAGTTACAGGACGTTGCTGTTCAGGCACAGTCAGGAACTAACGCACTTGTTATCCTTGGTCAACAGGGTTCTCAACTGTTAGGTTTCTTTGGTGCTGGTGGTGCATTAGCAGGCGCTATCCTTGCCGTAGGTGCTGCTGTTGCTTATCTAACCAGTGCAGCCGGAGAATCTAAATCGGCACTGTCTGATATGAGTGACGCACTTCAAAGAGCTAATGACATAGCTGAAAAATCAAACGGTGTGTATCAACTGAGGAAAGAGTTTGAGCATTTGGCTCAAGCCTCCGAATCTGTAGCCAAGACAAGAATACTCGCAACACTTCAAAGTATTGAAGATGCTTCCCGTGCCTCCGCTCAAGGTATTGCTGTTGCGTTTGGTGATCTTGATATATCAGAGTTGTTTGGTTTAAAAGACTTGGAGACGTTCACAAGAACCTACGGTGATCTAGAAGCGTACTTGCAGTCTGGATTGGTGACTGATTCAGTAGAAGACCTCGGTGAAATGTTTGGTTTCGCTGGAAGAGAAGCAAACGCTGCCGGTAGGGACATTCTGAAGATGTTGACCACTGCCCGTGTCGAGGGTACACCTTCCAGCATATTAGAGTTGGAAGAGGGTCTTTCTGGTTTGGTAGAACAGTCTGGTAATGCCAGCGAAGAGGCGTTCAGACTCATTTCCAGCTTAGAAGAATATTTCTCAAAGGCACGTACAGCAGAAGAAAGAACCAACTTCTTGAAACGTGCATACGAAGACCTGCAATCTGCCCTTTCTGGTTCCACTGAAGCTATGCAGATTTCTGAGTTGTGGTCAGACTTTGAATCTCTATTCTCAGAAGTTGATGAGGGGTATGCAAGAACAATAAAACTCAACCGTGCTTGGATGATTCTGACCGAAGCAGGTAGAGAGTTTGGGATTGAGCAATCAAAACTTGTCGAAATAATGGATAAGTATGCTGATTCTTTGGATGAAACTTCCAGTAATACAAAAACAGCTTATGATGAAGCTAAAGAGTATATAGCTACCCTGAAAGAACAAGCCGAAACAGTAGGTCTCTCAGAGAAGGCTTTGGTGCGCCATACGATTGAAAAGCTGGCCGATAAAGATGCGTCAATCAAAAACAAAGAAGCATTGATTGACGAGGCCCAAGCCTATGTGCAACAGACACAGGCCGCTGAACGTCGCCTTGAGCAAATGAAGGAAGAGAAAGAAAGACGTAAACAGATTTTGGATCAAATGCAGTCTGATTACCAGACTCGTATGCAGTTTATGTTTGGTGATAGGCAGAGCGAGATTCAAACACAGTCTATCAGATTATTGTCTTCATTCTCTGATGATGAAGAAGGCCGCAAGCGCGTTCAGCAGTGGCAGAAAGAACAAGAAAATCTTCTTGCAATGCAAGCGGAAGAAGTTTCAACAAGCCCGTTCAGTGATATAGAAACACTTGAGCTTGAGCTTGCACAAAGAAAACAAACTCTACAATCATACTATGATACCGAGTCTCAGCAGTACAAAGACCATCTCGCCAGCATGGAGCAAAATGCTGCTAACGCAAAACCATTCCTCCAATTTGCTGAGGGCGCTCAGACAGCCGCCACAGTAGTAACTGGCGCGCTTGACACAATGCAGGCCGCTAACCGTGAGAACACAAAAGAGTTTCAGCAGTTGGCATTGGTTAGGGCAATGATTTCACAGGCTGTTGCTATAGCGACGTTATGGGCCGAGCCGGGTAACTTCTATGTGAAATTGGCCCAAACCGCAATCGCTGGTGCTCAGGTTGGTGCTCAAATAGCACAAATAAAGTCCACAGATTATGCAACAGGTGGTTTGGTTCGTGGTCCGGGTACAGGGACATCTGATGATGTCCCAGCAAACTTGTCCAACGGCGAGTTTGTAATGCGGGCTGATGCGGTTAGGAAGATTGGTATTCCTCAACTGAATGCCATGAACCAAGGTAGGACTCAGAACTTTGCTACTGGCGGTGCTGTAAGTACAGGATCAGGCATGATTGGTGGGGGTAATACAACTGTCAATGTTATTGATAATAGATCTCAGGGTGCGCCTGTAGAAACTAGAGAAACAACCGATGAAAAAGGCGATAAGCAAATAGAGCTTATTATACAAGACGTTGTGAAAAAAGGTTTTGGCAGGGGTACATTTGATAAAGACATGAAAGGTAACTTTGGCATTAAAAGACCGGGAAGGAGAGTATAATGGCTACTTGGCCGTCTAGTTTACCACAGTCTCCATTACTTGAAGGGTTTAGTGACAGACCCCAAAACTCTGTATTAAGATCTGAGTTTGACGGGTACACTAAACAAAGAAATAGGTTCACGGCAACACTTTCTAATGTAACAGAAAGATACTATATGACATCACAGCAGTTTTCTACGTTTAAAGACTTTTATTTCAACACCCTTGGTAATGGGGCAGACGAGTTTTCAAAAAACGATCCTGTTGAGGGAGTAAATAGAATTTATAGGTTTGTTTCCCCTTATGAAGAACAGGTTGTTGGTTTGGATTGGATAGTTACGCTTAGCTTGGAGAAGATAACATAATGCCTTTTTCCGATAATTTTTTAGAGCAGGCATTTAACGGAGGTGGTGATCCAGCTATAACTCTGATGAGGGTAAGGTTTGGTGACACCTCTTACTATTTTGCTAATAACACAGAGAACATAACAAGTTCCGTTGATGGAAGTGAGCAAATCTATCATAAAAGCGGGTTTAATCTTTCTCTGGCAGATGATACAGAAGAAGGTACTCCTAGAGCAACGTTAAACTTTGAGGTTGCTGATATACAGATTGTTAGAAGTCTCAGAGCTACAGACGACCCCCTGATTGTTGATATTTGGATTGTTCTTGGTTCAGACCCAAACGTAGTTGAGTTTGGTCCAGTGAATTATAAATCAGCAGCTTTTAATGTTGATGCCAGTGCTATATCAATAGAGCTTGAGGTTGAGCCTGTATTACAAATACAAGTACCTCGCCATAGATTCACACCAAATACTTTCCCCGGACTGTTTGAAGGTGCATAATGAAAGTGCCCATGTGGGTTTACCAGATACCATTTGTTGCTGGTGGTAGGGAGATAGATGGTGCTGATTGCTGGGGGCTTATTGTCCTACTATACAAGCACTTCTTTAATATAGACCTGCCTCGTTATGATGGCAAGGGCGTAACGTCAAAAGACACAGTTGTTAGTAGCGAAGAAGAGATACTTGCTGTAGCTAACAGCAGCAATATGTTTGAAGAAGTAGTAACCCCTCAGTTTGGAGATTGTGTTCTTGTCAACATGATAGGTCATCCGATACACATAGGATTTTGCCTAGACTCAAGAACAATGATACACATATCCAGAAAAAACAATGTTGTAATAGAAGATTTTACAGGTGCTAAATGGAAAAGCAAGGTGGTCGGGTTTTACAGGTATCAGTAAGTAAGTCTCCTGTTTATTCTGTAATTTTTGATGAGCACGAAGTAGGTAAAACTCTCCGTGAAATTTATGATTGCTACTCCGGTCTTTCAGAAGAACACACTAAAATCTTCATTAACGGTGAGGAAGAGTTAAATTGGGAGTACAAACCAAAACCTGCTGAGATGGTTTCGGTGTGCCAAATACCCCAATACGAGGCAGTTATTGCCTATGTCGTACCCGCCCTTATAGCATTAGTTGTCGGCGCTATCGTCGGTTACATTCTTTATAAAAGCATCGACCAACCAAACACTGATCAAGGCAGTAAGATAAATCGTATTACTGGCGCTAGGAACGAAGCTAAACCATATGAGGTTGTTCCAGTAGTTATTGGTAATCGAAGGGTGGTTCCACCTTATGCGGCCCAACCTTATACTTACTGGTCGGGTAACAATCAGTGGCTGAAGATGCTGTTTTGTGTTGGATATGGGCCATTGAGCATTTCCAATATTAAGATTGGTGATGCTGACATATCTAATTTTAGAGATATTAATTATGAGGTTCTTGATTGGTATAACAACAAAGACATTGACACAATTAAAAATATCTGGGGTTCAGATGTTCAGCAAGAGACTGTAAACCAGAATATACCAGATAATTCTTATATTACTAGAGCAGCGCCTGCGGATACAAACAAGCTGAGGCTTGATTACGTGTTCCCCGGAGGTTTGTGGGTTGGTGGTGAGCTAGATGCACTGACAAACGGTGTAATGTTCAGATTTTACTACAACGGCGATAGGTATACTGTCGCCAGAGTCAGAAATACTATTGATGGCTACTCAGTAAGGGAGTCGGGCGGAAGATATTATGTGGGAATGTCTAACGATGTAACTTCATACTTTGTTAATGAAATAGATGGTTATGTCTATCTGAAAAACTATAATGGTTTCTTATACACTAATGTCTACCGTACAGCAACCCGCAATCAATTCACCAAATCCTTTACTTGGAAACCAATTGATCCGGTTACACAGCAACCAATAACCGGACCCGTCTCATACGAACTCAGAAGAAAACCGATAGGCGGTCGTAGTGATGGTCAAATAGGCGAGGACATTCAATTTAGTACAGCAACGTATGAACTCAACCCAGACGTTGGAGAGGGCTATTTTGGTGTAAATAAAACACAAGGTTTGTATCCTGTAATAATTGCTGTAGACATCCGAGCAACAGACCAGCTAAATGGGATTATTGAAAACCTCTCTTGTCAGGCAGAATCTGTAGTTCCAGACATTGGAGTTACTCAAGACTGGAAGAACTATAGTATAGATGGTTCTTATGTAAAAAGTAATAATCCTGCTGATTTATATAAGTGGGTTTTACAAGGTCCGTTTAATGCTGGCGCTGTAGATAATGACAAGATCGACAATCTAATTTTGTCTGAATGGAGACAAACCTGTGTTGATAGGGGCTGGGAGACAAATGAGGTAGTTGATTATGAAGTTACACTCAAAGATCTGCTGAACAATATAGCTTTCACAGGTAGGGCGTTCTTCTCAATGAGAGAAGGGGTCTTCAGTGTAATAGAGAACAAACAGAAAGATAACCCTGTTCAGATATTCACAATCAAGAACAGTAGCGGCATGAAGAGCCGCAGAGAATTTGATATTTCAAAAGATGGTATTAGGTACACATTTGCCAATGCCGACTATGCTGAACAGGAAGACGAAGGGTACTATGCGGACCCGGATAGATTCTACAACTCAAACATCGAACGCCCGAAAGAAGGCACTACTGTAACTGGTAGGTACGATGATTTTGAGGTATGGGGTACTACGGACCCCGAAATTGCCCGTACTCATGCAAGGTTTGCTTATTTTGAAAATAAACTTAGACGGGAAATCTATCAATTAGATACCGACATTGAATCTCTTGTCGCTAGAAGAGGTGACAAAGTTCTAGTTGCCAGCGACATTATTGATGTCGGACTAGGCCAAGGTTTCATTAAGGAAATTGATGGTACATCCTTTAGAGTTGATGAAACAATTAATCTTGTTTCTGGTACTGATTATGCAATAACTATACGTTCCATAGAGAACGGCGTAAATATAAACACTATAACGGCTTCATATATTTCCGACGGTTGGTGGGAAGGTAGTTTACCTTCTGGTTCATCTGTAGGGGACTTGGTAGCATACGGGGAAGCAGGTACAGAAACCCTTGAGTGTCTTGTCACTGAAGTTACTTATAATGACGATTATACTGCTACCCTAACGCTTGTCAATTATGCAGAAGATCTTTACTCAGTAGATTATGGGTATTTACCAGAGTATCAATCTGGACTTAACCCAGAAAGACCTAGCGATGTTACACCTCTTGCGCCAGTTGTAACTGTTGACCTCTCGGGTTATAAATATGAAGTTGGTTCTGTTTCTGTTATTGTTTCTAAACAAGAGGGGGATTTGTCTGATGTAAAATTCTTCTCGTTACAATATAGATATGAGAAGACTGGTGATAGCGAGTATGAAGAAGACGAGAAAGTTTGGGAGGACGCTGGTGTAGTCTCTGCGTTAAATGGACTTTTTAACATACCTGTCCCACTTAATAATGGCAACAGTCTTGTTGTAAGGGCACAAGCAATTAACGGAAGAGGTGTGTATTCTGCATTCTCTGCCGAAAAGGATGTTGTTATAAGCGACAACCCAGCGCAAGACATAAAGTCACTGACGCTCGATGAGACTGTTAACGAACCCAAGACACCTGATGCTAGGTGGTCTACTATTGACATTAGTATTGAACCACCAGACGATCAGTCAGAGTATCTATACGCTATTGCTGAGTATAAGCAACCTGGGCAGAGCCAATATAAACAAATAAGTACGCTTGGTTGGAATAAACCAAACTCCACATCACTTCAGGTTTATGCGGACGGTAGACAGTACGAAATAAGAATACGATCTGTTTCAATTTACGGGATTGAAAATAAGTATGGCGTTAGTAAGTTAATCACAACAACTAACACTGAAGATCCAGAGTACACTGAAGATAATCCATTTAGGAGTCTTCCCGCCCCTAATGTAACAGGACTTGAACTTTTTGGGCAAGGCAATGACAATGAATTCATTGGCAGAGACGCTAAGTTCACATGGAGAAAGAATACTTTAGTTGACTGGGTTAACCTTGGGTACGAGGGGCTTAAAGGTGCATCCTCTTCCGAGTTAGATCAGTATTTTAGAGATTATCAAATTGAGGTTTTTGCTAATGATGAGTTAGTTAGAACAGAAACAGTTGTTGATAACTTCTACACCTACACCTATGAGAAAAATGCCGAGGATTATGAGGCTAGGTACGGTGTTGTTGGTGCGTACAGAAACTTTAGATTAAGTGTTATTATGCGCACTAGGCAGAATCAAGAAAGTCCTAGAGCTGCCGTACTTGATGTAGTTAACACAGCACCCAAGCCACTTCAGGGTCTTGTAATCAACCCCGGTTTTAACAGCATAGAGATTAATTATAAGCAACCAACAGACTTGGATTTTTCAGGCGTTGACATTTGGGTTGAAACTACTCAAGGTTTTGATCCAGATGTAACTACTCCGTTTGCAACAGTTAGCGACAATAGTTTTATTGCTACTGGGTTACAACAAGGCACCACTTACTATGTTCGTTTACGTCCATTTGATGAGTTCGGCAAAACTGATACCAATACTACATCAGAAATAAGTATCCTCACAAAGACTGGTCTTGACCTTACAGGTCTTTCTGGATGGGCGTATCAAATAGACCCTGCTGATAGAACATTTATTGAAAACAATCTTGCTGATAGTGCTGTTCCGTCCCAGAAAATTGTGAATCTTACAGCAGCTAAGATCACAACAGGGACTCTAAATGCTACAGAAAGCATAACAGCAGAAGGTATAATTCGTGCAGTAGATGATGCGAGTAACCCACAATATCAAGTAGGCGTTGGACCTAATGAAATTGACGGTGTTTCTTATATCATGTGGGGGTATGACTCTCAGGCCGCTGTTGGTAATAAGTTGAAGTTTGGTATTGATGAAAATGGAAATGCCTACTTCAAAGGTGATTTGGAAGCCTCCACATTCACCAATAACAATCTCACTATTGACGAACAGGGTAATCTTGATAGTACAGGTAATTTCAGATTCGGCGGCACCACCTCTGATTATATAGAATTTGATGGTACAAATCTGGTTGTCAACTCTGACAACTTCAGCATCAACCCTTCAGGAGACGCTGTTTTTAGTGGGCAGTTGCAAGCAGCCAGTGGTACTTTCACAGGTCAGCTTCAGGCCGCAACAGGCAGCTTCACTGGCGATGTAACCCTCACAGGTGATAACTTGTGGGCCAATACTCGTGTCCAAGTTGGCGGGGAGCAAACTGATTCAGACTATGTTGTAATAGATGTAGATGAGTCCGGTAATGGTCTTGTTGAGACCTATAAGAAATTTGGTGGTGAATATAGAAGGTTTAAGTCTCTTACTAGAACAGAAAGTGGTGTGGCTAACAGTGGAACACTTGTTCAAATACCCGGTTATTGGACAGAGCAACCGAAAGTTCAGGTTAGTCCAAACACCGTACCCACTTATGATCCAGCTTACTCAGACCAGTCTCAAACATGGTCTTGTCAAGCGCAGAACCTTACAGAAACAAGTGCAGGTAAATGGGAGTTCACCGCAGTATCTAACCTTCAGCTAGGTGCAGCTAGTGGTAGCAAGGCTGTTAATGATGAATACGAAGGAAGTAATGATTACACCACGCCTGCCATTATAACAGAACCTAACACAACAGACATAACTGCTTATGTCGGGTTAAAATCTATACGTGGAACTGGACAAGCGCCAGATTATTACTATAGAGAGGTGCTTTGGAGAATAGGATACTCTTCAACTGAGACTGGCACATACACATGGTCAACATACCAGACTAAGCAGATTGGTCAATCTTTTGATTATGTTTCTGATAACAGGACCATTTCATTACCGAGCAGTGGGACTTGGTATATAAAAATAGACTACATTGCAAGAGATGCTGGCGGTACGTTTAGTATTGGTGGGGCATCGTATGAATACGACACTGTTACAGTGAGTAATACTAACACCGTCCAAGACGAGTTGTATACGAGTAATGATGGTGTCTATCAGAATACAATATTACCTTACACTCTCCCTTCTTATTCACCATCTGGTGATTGGGAGATTTATAAAGTTGATTATTCTGTTGAATATGCGTACTACATAGCAGCTACAGATGAACAAGCCACAACTGCTACTTTTGCGGAGGTTAGTTCAAATATTGGGTTCCAGCACAGAATTAATGCAGACGGTATTGGTACTAATGACGAAGGCGATATAAATTTAACAAACTGGACAGCAGACGCATTAACAGTATCCACATCATCTTACGATGAGAACTTTCTTGATGGCGACTTGACAATTCAGACAAGAAACACATTTGATAACGTTGCCGCAAGATCTAAGTTGGCACTACGAAATGGTGAGGCTGTAATCTATATCCGTAAACCAATAACTAACAGTACAACTCCACAGAACGGCTTTAGGTTTAATTACTTTGATTATGACCTAAGCAGTGCTCAAATCATAACACCGGGAGTTTTGAACTGGTTAGCTGTCGGTGATTAATTGTCTAACAAATAAAACTTATATTGGGAAATAAGGTATGGCTCAGTATTTAATTGGGACAGTGGATGTCACTAACGGGAGTGCCACTGTAACAGGTAATGGTACAGAATGGACAACTAGAGTTGAAGCTGGTGACGCATTCACTATTACAGGGACAGGTTTTTTCTATGATATTGCTTCTGTAGATAGTGACACACAAATCACTCTGTCTGCTTCCTATGCGGGCACTACACAGACTAACGCCACGTACACTATTGCAAGCGACTTCACTCCACTCAATAATATTGTTGAATTGAAACAAGGCGATATTGAGACAGCCGCTGTATTCACTCGCGCTGTAAGACGCATTGATCAAGTGTTGTCTCTAAATCAGGATGCTGGCGCTCTCACTTCTGCTGGTGTATATGCTAACACAACAGATGGCTTGGCTGGAACAACGTCAGGTGATTATTTCTTTGTTCCTGAAAGTGAAGAGTTTGTTCTCTATTTGAATGATGGTGGTAGTGCTGTAGAACAACTGCGCTTTGCCTCCCTGGCTTCTGCATTGCAATATGCAACAGATGCACAGACAGCGGCCAGTAATGCTCAAGCAGCACAGGCAGCGGCAGAAACAGCAGAGAGCAATGCTCAAGGATATGCTTCGGACGCAAATAACAGTGCTTCAGCCGCCGCAAACTCAGAAGCTAATGCTTTGTCCAGTGCTAACACAGCAAGCCAGCAGGCAGGGTTGGCAAACACTTACGCTAACAGTGCTAGTACGGATGCTGATAGAGCAGAGACAGCCAGAGACGCCGCACAACTAAGTGCTGGTGTTTATGACAACACAACAGATGGTTTGAATGCTACGGCAGATGGGGAGTATTTCTCTACACCATCAGCAAACACTGATGTCTATCTGATTCTCTATCGTAATGATAGTGGTAGTGCCACACAGATTGCTGAGTACCCTTCACGTACCGCTATTGATGATAAGCTGGATGCTAACAATAATCTGTCCGATGTAATCAGTGCTTCAACATCTTTTGATAACATCAAACAATTGGCCACTGAAACATCAACCGGCGTTGTCGAAAAAGCCACCACCGCAGAAGCCGAAGCAGGTACGGCTGACAAATACCCTGACGCACAAACAATCAAATCAACGTACATGCAGACGGATACGTTGTACGAAACATTCCAAACACGCAATGCAAATCTGCTTTGGGACGCTATTTCG
>Ga0194137_10002164_pt1 | contig 11719 bp, 11 predicted proteins | sample TARM_MetaG_T3_14_FD_134025 | JGI IMG/M metagenome (GOLD analysis project Ga0194137, IMG submission 134025) | Freshwater microbial communities from Pennsylvania, USA, analyzing microbe dynamics in response to fracking - TARM_MetaG_T3_14 (version 2) | ecosystem: Environmental > Aquatic >...
ATTCATAAGTCATTCATCATGATTACTTTAGAATAGTTTCCGGGAAAGTGCAATCATGACCCAAAGGAGGATACTATGGAAAAAAACAGAAAGTTCAACTGGACACGTAACGTGCTGATCGGAGTCGCTTTGCTGATAGCAATTGCGGCAGGTACTTTCTTTTGGTACGTAAACGATTACTATGAAGCGACAGCGATTGCGATTGAAGCGCTGCAGTCGGATGGAACGGTCACCGTTAGCGAAACCGATGACACGATTACCTTTGCGCCGAGTGGAGTAAATCCGGAGGAAGGCATCATCTTTTATCCGGGCGGAAAAGTAGAAGCAGAAGCCTATGCGCCTTTGTTGCGCAGCTTGGCCGATGCGGACTTGTTGGTGGTTATTGCCAAAATGCCTTTCCATTTGGCGGTCTTTGATGCGGACGCGGCGGAAGCGATCATGGCACAGGACGAAAAAGTTGAAGATTGGTATCTCGCCGGTCATTCCCTTGGCGGGGTCATGGCTGCCGGTTTTGCGGCCGACCAAGCTGATGCAGTCGCCGGCCTGATTCTCCTGGCAGCCTATCCGTCAAGTGACTTGAACGATGCGCCGTTTCCGGTCCTTTCCATCTATGGCTCGGAAGATGGAGTTCTGAACCGGGAAAACTACAAAGAAGCGCAAGGGAAGCTGCCGGTTGACTATACGGAAATCGTGCTGGATGGGGGAAATCACGGCCAATTCGGCGATTATGGCTTGCAGAAGGGCGATGGGACGGCATCCATCAGCGCCGAACAGCAGCACCAACAGACGGTTGAAGCCATCACAGCATTCATCGAAAACAACCGCCAGTACTAGTGCAGCGGATCCAAAAATAAGTCTGATTACATGAAGGGAAGAAGAACATGACAGAAATAACGATGGCGAAAATGAGCCAATTATCAGAAACACAAAAAGAAGAGGTCAAAAAAATTTTCGTTTCCAGCTACTATAAGGATATGAAGGTGCTGCATCGCGATACTGAGCGCTTACTTGGCGGATTCCGCAGACTGCTGCAGGAGGACCTGATCCGGGTCGCGATGGACGGCGAGCGACCAGTCGCGATGGTGGGTTGTTCGACCAACCAGCGCCGTGCCATGGAAGTGAATAAAGAGGATTTTTTGGCTAATTTCGGGTTCATCTGGGGACACGTCGGTTATTTCAGTTTCCGCAAAGAATACGGTGAACAACTTGCCATCGACGATGACACGCTTTACTTTGAGTGCGTGGCGACCAATGAAGCGGACCGGCGGCAAGGTATTGCCGGACAGATGCTGCTCAAACTGATCGAAACGGAACCCTACCGGACATTCGCCCTCGATGTCGTCGACAGCAACGGACGGGCGCAAAGCGTTTATGAACGGATCGGTTTCCGCGAAGTGCACCGCAAAAAATCCTGGATCGGAAAAATATTCATGGACTACTCGGAAAGCATCTGGATGAGCCGTCCGAAGCATTTGCCGGACGTATCGGAATGATGGGATTGAAAATCAGTTAGACAAACAGCCTCGATTTTGATATAGTGATACAGATAATAAGCACATTCATTGATGAAGAAAGTACTTCGAACAATGTTCACAGCGAGCGGGGAAGGTGGAAGCCCGCAACGGAGTGAAGAAGGAAACGCCCTTCAGAGAAAATGACTTGAAAACAAGCACAGTCCCCTATTCATCGGACAGATTATAAGGAACGCCGCCTGTAAGTAGTGTCATTCGGTTTAGCCCCGTTAACGGTTCAAAAGGATAAACTATTCAGAGCCCATCTGTATTGCTTTATCGAATTAGAGTGGTACCACGGATGTTCGTCTCTATTTTGCCAGGGCAGAATAGGGGCTTTTTTTATCGTTATCGCGGATTTGCGGTACCAATGACAAGATAAGTGACCCCATTCATCATGTGGATAGGCAGAGGCATATAATAAAGGAGCAGAAAAAATATGGATTATAAGAAGATTGTTGCTGAAGAGATTCAAAAGCTTGTACCGGAGCATTTAAGCTACGATCAAGTTTACCAATTGCTGGAAGTACCTAAATATACAGAACACGGGGATGTCGCCTTTCCGGCATTCGCACTTGCGAAAGCATTGCGCAAAGCACCACAAGCAATCGCTGCAGACTTGGCAACACAACTGAGCCATCCTTACTTTGAAAAGACTGAAGCAGTAGGCCCGTACGTCAACCTTTTCCTGGAAAAAGCAGCCGTAACGAATGCGGTCCTGCATGAGATTGCCGTCGAGAAGGCTGCCTTCGGAACGGCCGATATCGGCAAAGGCGGCAATGTGCCGATCGATATGTCTTCACCGAACATCGCGAAACCGATCTCGATGGGCCACTTGCGTTCCACAGTAATCGGGAATGCATTGGCTAACATCATGAAAAAAGTCGGCTACAATCCAATCAAAATAAACCATTTGGGCGACTGGGGCACACAATTCGGCAAGCTGATTGTTGCCTATAAACTTTGGGGCAACGAAGAGAAAGTCAAAGCAGAGCCGATCAATGAACTTTTGACGCTGTATGTCCGTTTCCACTCGGAAGCAGAATCTGACGATACTTTGAACGACGAAGCCCGCGCTTGGTTCAAAAAATTGGAAGACGGCGATGAAGAAGCCTTGCACCTTTGGGAGTGGTTCCGTTCCGAATCACTGCAGGAATTCATGAAAATCTACGACATGCTGGGCATCACATTCGACTCCTTCAACGGCGAGGCTTTCTACAACGACAAAATGGATGAAGTCGTCGAGCTGTTGGATAATGCCGGCATCTTGACCCAAGACCGCGGTGCGACCATCGTCGATCTGGAAAAATACAATCTGAATCCGGCTTTGATCAAGAAATCGGACGGCGCAACATTGTACATCACCCGCGATTTGGCTGCGGCGATCTACCGCAAACGCAACTATGACTTCGCGATGTCCTTGTACGCAGTCGGAAACGAACAAAGCAACCACTTCAAGCAACTGAAAGCAGTCTTGAAAGAGTTGGGCTATGACTGGGCGGAAAATATGCACCATGTCCCATTCGGGTTGATCACGCAAGGCGGAAAAAAACTGTCGACACGCCAAGGGAAAGTTATCCTGCTTGAGGAAGTACTGAATGAAGCGACCGAACTTTCCCTGAAACAGATCAACGAGAAGAATCCGACATTGGAAAACAAAGAAGAAGTTGCCAAAGCAGTCGGCGTCGGCGCCGTCGTTTTCCATGACCTGAAAAATGACCGTCTCAACAATTTCGACTTTGATCTGGAGGAAGTCGTGCAGTTCGAAGGCGAAACCGGTCCTTATGTCCAATACACGAACGCACGCGGCTTGAGCATCTTGCGCAAAGCAGCCGTCGAATTGGATACGACCGAAGCAGCCGATCTTGGCTTGGATGACGCATACGCGTGGGAAGTCGTGAAACTGTTGAACAGTTTCCCTGAAATGATCCAACAAGCCTACGAAAAATTCGAGCCATCCGTGATCGCGAAATACACGATCCACTTGGCCCAAGCCTTCAACAAATACTACGGTAACACAAAAGTGCTGGTAGAAGACGACCAACGCAATGCCCGCTTGGCATTAGTCCAATCCGTAGCCACAATCCTGCAAGAAGGCCTAAGACTCCTAGGAGTCCAATCCCCAGAAAAAATGTAGAGCGAGATGAAAAGCGTTTAGATACCCGGACGTTGGAGCAAATAACGAAGTGAACCTCTTTTGTTCACAACGTTATTTGTGAAACGGGAGTGGTATCTGCTTTTCAGAACGCGTTTGCGTAGGATACGATGAATTGCGGTAGGGGGTGAGCACTAAGGGGACAAACACAAAGCGGACGTTTTTTGTCCGCGTGGGGTTGTCAACTTAGGCGGAACCCCCTGCAATTCAGAGTTCGACTAAGTAGAGCGAGATGAATCCCGCTCTAGGAATCGAGCACTAACGAAATTTAGGAACAACCAGCCCGGTTTTGGCTGGATGGGCCTAAATAGCGTTAGGCGGAGATTACTGGGATTCAGAACGCGTTTGCGTAGAGCGAGATGAAAACCAAAACCGCCTAAAATTATGCACATAGTTTTAGGTTTTTTGATTTTTTCGAAACAAAAACAACAGAAGGAAGGGATAACCTGTGGATATCTACAGGAAGCTCATGGCTGATGAACGCGTAGTCTACCTAATGAAAGGAACACTTGTAGGTTTATCAGCCGGCTTTATTGTCAGCCTTTTCAGGTTAGGAATAGAATTTATTTTAGAAAGCGTAGTCGAAAGCTATCATTATATGCAGGAACAACCAATCTGGCTTATTCCTTGGCTGTTTTTTTCATTGGCAGCCGCGCTAATCGTAGGAAAACTTGTCAAAAGCGAAGCCGACATCAAGGGCAGCGGCATTCCGCAAGTGGAGGGGCAAGTACAAGGAATTATTAGCCTTAACTGGTGGCCGGTGCTCTGGAAAAAATTTATCGGGGGTCTGCTGGCGATCGGCTCCGGCCTTTTCTTGGGCAGAGAGGGCCCTTCCATCCAATTGGGATCCGCAGTGGGACAAGGTGTCAGCAGTCTCACAAAAGGGGATGATGTCGAGGAGAAAATTTTGCTTTCGAGCGGTGCCGGCGCTGGTTTGGCTGCAGCTTTCAATGCTCCTTTGGCTGGCTTGATGTTTGTCCTCGAGGAAGTCCACCATAATTTTTCCCCTTTGCTTGCCATCACTACTTTCTCCTCCGCGCTTGTGGCAAATTTCGTGTCCTTGAACATCTTCGGTTTGACCCCAGCGCTGAACATCGGCATGATGAACACAATCCCGATTGCCTACTATGGCTTGGTCATTGGGTTGGGTATCTTTTTGGGATTGAATGGCTGGCTCTACACAAAAGTGGTCTTGTTATTGCCGAAACTGTACAGCAAGCTTCCATTCATCTCGGCTAGTTATAACGCAATCTTGCCATTCGTTCTGGTCATCCCGATCGGCTATTTTCTTCCCCAAGTCATCGGAGGAGGCAGCGAGCTGATTCTGCATTTGAGCAATTGGCAACTCTCCTTGGGGATGTTGATTGGTTTATGGGTTTTGCGTTTTGTATTTTCGATGGCCTCCTACGGTGCGAACGTTCCTGGAGGCATCTTTCTGCCGATCTTATCGTTGGGGGCAATCTTAGGCGCCATCTACGGAAAAGCGGCTTTGGCTCTGATTTCGTTCGATCCGCAATATTTGCCGCATTTCATCATTTTTGCGATGGCGGGTTATTTCACAGCAATCGGAAAAGCACCTTTGACTGCCATCATTTTGGTGACGGAGATGGTCGGCGGGATGAATCAGTTGATGCCTCTAGCCATTTGTTCATTCAGCGCCTTTGTCACCGCCGATTTGTTGGGGGTGGACCCCATCTACGAAAGCCTTTTGGAAAGGCTAATCGCTTCGCATGATAGCAGGCGCAACGGCAAAAAATATCTGTTTGATCTACCGGTCAGAGCCGAAAGTCATTTTTCAGGGAAAAAAATCCGTGAGGTACGGTGGCCTGAGGATGTATTGGTGACATCGATCCGCAGAGGCCAACAGAATGTGGTGGCAACCGGGAAAACCGTTATGCATACGGGAGATGTGCTGCATGTCTTAACGGATCAGGGACTGGCCAAGACTGTTCAAGAAGAACTGAGGCAATTGGAAAAGAGGCAACTTTTCAACACTTGATGCATCAAGACGGTTTTTTTCTGAAAAGTATGCTATCCTTATATTGAATTTTTCTAAAGTCGGTGCAGCATAGGCCTTGATAGAGGGGGTTCTGTAAATGGGAAGAATTTCAGAAATCACATTGACCAATCAGCCGGAGCAGCGCATCATTTCCATCAAAACGGAAACGACGCTGAAAAATATGCAGACGAAGATAGAGGATTGCCGCGAAAAAATCCTGACCTATCTGAATTTGTTGGAAGAACTGCCTTCAGGTCCCTGTTTCACGATTTATTACTCATTCACGAAACAAAATGTTGAAATCGAGGTAGGTTATCCAATCGCAAAAATGCTGCCCTCGCAGGATGATATCCGCATGTCCGTCATTCCGGCAGGGAAACGCGTATCCTGCCTGCATATCGGTCCCTATAATGAAATTCCGAAAATTTACCAGGAAATGGATCAGTGGCTGGAGTTCCATGATTTCGAAACGAATGGCATCTCTTATGAGACCTACTACAATGGCGAAGGTTACACTCCACAGGAGTACTTGACCAAAATCGAATTGCCCATCCAAGAGGCAGATGAAAATTAAAAATTATAGTTACAAAAAGGCGAGCCGTTGAATAGACGGCTCCACTTTTTTGGAAAGGAAACAATATGCAACAAAATAAACAGCCAGCAATGGCAGAAAACAAGATGGGAGTCATGCCCGTAAACAAATTATTGATCTCCATGTCCGTTCCGATGATGATCTCCATGTTGGTGCAAGCTTTATACAATGTCGTCGACAGCATCTTTGTGGCCCAGATCAGCGAAAAAGCCCTGACTGCCGTATCATTGGCCTTCCCGGTGCAGAACTTGATGATCGCTTTGGCGGTCGGGACCGGAGTCGGGATCAATGCGTTGGTTTCCAGACGCCTCGGCGAAAAAAATTACGAGGCCGCAAACAGCACGGCCGATAACGGCATTTTCCTGAATGCTGTGCATTTCCTGCTGTTTTTGGCGTTGGGCCTATTCTTCATTCCGCTCTATTTCTCCTTTCAGACGAAGGATGCAGAAATCATCGCCTACGGAATCGACTACCTGCAAGTAATCAGCGTCTTCTCATTCGGGATTTTTATGCAGGTCAGCATGGAACGCTTGCTTCAATCGACCGGCAGAACGTTGTACACGATGACGACCCAAGCAACCGGAGCGATTTTGAACATCATTTTGGATCCGATCTTCATCTTTGGTTGGTTAGGGGTTCCGGCGATGGGGACAAGGGGCGCTGCGATCGCAACGGTTATCGGACAGATAGCCGCGGCTTCACTGGCATTTTTTTTCAACGTTCGCTTCAATAAGGAAATCACTTTATCGTTCAAAGGGTTCCGCCCGGATATGCAAACGATCAAGAAAATCTATTCCATCGGGGGGCCTTCGATTTTGATGCAAGCTGTAGGTTCCTTCCTGAATTTGAGCCTGAACAACATCCTGATCCGTTTCACCCCTACTGCGACCGCTGTCTTCGGTGTCTACTTCAAGCTGCAGAGTTTCATCTTCATGCCGGTTTTCGGTCTGAACAATGGGATGGTTCCGATCATCGCCTACAACTTTGGTGCCAATCAAAAAGAACGGATCAAGCAGACCATCAGCTTGTCTAAAAGATATGCGACGGCGATCATGTTCATCGGCGCTGCCCTTTTCTTGGTTATGCCCGGCACACTTCTGCAATTGTTCAATGCATCTGCTGAAATGCTGGAAATCGGCATCCCGGCTTTGCGGATCATCAGCCTCTGCTACGTTGCTGCAGGCTACAACATCGTTTCCGGTTCAGTGTACCAAGCCTTCGGGAGAGGCGGCCTGAGTCTATGGGTCTCGCTTATCCGTCAGGTCGTGGTGCTGCTGCCGGCAGCCTATCTGCTTTCTTTGATGGGGAACGTTGCGCTGGTCTGGTGGGCGTTTCCGATTGCGGAAGTCTTTGCTTTTGTCATGAGCATTTATTTCAACAAAAAAATCGATAAAGAAGTCATTGCCAACATCTACCCGCACACAATTGCAGATGTTGCGACAGAAAAATAAAAAAAGTGAAAGCCTTGCAGAGCCGTGTCGTGGTGCTGCAGGGCTTTTTAATGGATTTTCGGGATCTGGTGTTTTCGTTTCCGGATAAGTGTCCGGCTTTACTTTTATTCTCCGGAATCCTAAAATGAAAGGGACAGAAAGATGGTTGGTACCAGAACGGAGGGTTTTCAGTGAAAATCGGAATCTTCGGAGCGACAGGCAGACAAGGCAGGTTGATATTGGAGGAAGCGCATGCCCGTGGACATGAGGTGACCGCCATCATCCGGAACCCCGCCAAGCTCGAAGACACAGCGATAGCCATATTGGAGCGGGATATTTTCGATGTGCAGGTGGAAGATCTGAGAGGGTTCGATGTGATTGTGGACGCATTCAATGCGCCGGCGGGGATGGAAGAGGAGCATGTCACCTCGCTGCAGTCCTTAATCGATGAACTGGAGCACCTGCCGGAAACGCGTTTGATTGTCGTAGGTGGTGCCGGCAGCCTTTACGCGGATCCCGGGAAAACGATCCGGGTAATGGAAACGGCCAATTTTCCCGAGGCTTTCAAACCAACTGCAACGAATATGGCCAAAGCACTCAACATTCTGAAGGAAAGCAAGGTCAATTGGACTTATCTATCGCCATCCGCTTATTTTGACCCGAACGGCAACCGGACCGGGAAATACGCAGAAGGGGCTGAAACGCTGCTGCTGAACAGCGAAGACGAGAGTTACATCAGTTACGCGGATTATGCGATTGCGCTTGTGGATGAAATCGAAAGACAACGGCATCTGAGGCAACGCTACACAGTCGTCGGCGAACGGCAGTGAGTCCTGTAGCTGACAGTCACGACAGACGAAGATCAGGAGGGAAACTCATGGAATCAGTGGAAGAGAACCGTCAGGAGATGAAGCATTTCGAAAAATACAGTGCTTACTACAACTATGTCTTCTACATTATGCAGAAAAGATAAAAAAATCGAGGAGCCTTGTCCGATGATGGACAGGCACCTCGATTTTTTACTTGGTCAGGAAAGTCTTGTAGGTGCGGTCAATGAAGGTGGCTCCGATCGGCGCGGTGAGAATGATCGCCAAGACGGCGACACTCAAAATGATGCTGCCCGCTTCGACTCCGGCAGCTAAAGGAATGGATCCGATGGCCGCTTGGACCGTTGCTTTCGGCGTGTAAGCCATCGCTGAGAAGATGCGTTCCTTTGTGTTCAGGTTTGTGCCTGAAACCGCCAGAAAAACCGCCAGCATCCGGAAAAACAAAGCGCCGAAGATCAAGGCGACGGCCGCGAAACCGGCGCCGCCCAAGGCCGTGATATCTACGGCCGCACCTACCAATACGAACAGGAAGACTTCTGCTGCAGACCAGATCTTGGAAAATTTATCATTGAGACGTTTGGCCAATTCCGGACGTTTTTTCAGTAATGTTGCTCCGACGGCCATAACGCCCAGCAGTCCGGAGAACGGAATGAATTTGGCAAAGGCATCCTCCACTGTAACCAGCAGAAAGCAAGCACTCAGCACGAGCATGACTTTCATCGTATCGCGGATATGGAACGTCCGGAAGATAAATACCAGACCCAGACCCACCAACAGACCCCCGAGCAGGCCCAACGCAATCGAAACCGGAACGGAAAGCAGCGTAATTGCCTGGAAACCGCTGCCTGTGTACATACCCATAAACGAGGTGAACAGGACGATGACATAGACGTCATCGACGGATGCGCCCGCCAGAATCATCTGCGGAATCCCTTTAGTTTTGCCGTAGCCGCTCTCGATCAACATGATCATGCGCGGGACGACAACAGCCGGCGAAACAGCTCCAAGGACAGCCCCGAGGATGGCAGCCTCCAGTAAAGTGATGCCCAACAATTTCGGGGCCAAGAGCGTGACCGCCAGGATTTCAAATGTTGCAGGCAAAAAAGTCATCAGCACAGCAGGACGGCCGATTTTTTTGAGATCGCCCAAATCCATGGTCAAACCTGCGCGCACGAGAATGACAATCAGAGCGATTTTGCGGATGTCCGCCGAAATGGCCAGCAATTCCGGCGCCACGAGGTCCGTTCCATAGGGACCCAAGAGGATGCCGGTCAAAATCAATCCCAACAAGCCGGGCAGTTGGAACCGGGTGAAGAGCGAACTGAGAAGAAAACCAAGGATAAGAATTAGCGCGATACTGTATATCAAAAGCTGCACCTCCAAATTTTTGCCACTAAAAAAGCCGAAGACAGACTGCGCCTATTGCGCAGAAGTCATCAGCTTGTATAAGCGGTTTAAGCGATTTGCTTCGGGAGACATTCATTCCCGTTAGTATAGATAGTATGATAGCATGTTTTTGAAAGGCAGACAAGGGGAATGGGAATCCACATCTGTGTTTGAGTTCTGTTCCCACTGCGCGTTATTAGGATGAGGAGCGCATTATCAAAATTGCTACAATCGCTCAAAAATGATAGGATAAAAGTAATTAGATTGCATGATCAAAGGCCGGATCCCGTGATTGTGGGGCTGGAAAATTTTTTAACCGGCCATTCCGACAAGGTTTTCCATCAGAAAAATGTGAGGTGGCATGCGTGAATGAAATCAACAGAGAGAAGATCGTGAGCAAGCTAAAGAGCATTCCTGGATTAAAAGGCATCGTGGGTAGCGGAGCTGGAGGCAATAGCATGGAAGCAGCAATCCTCCTGTACTATGCCGCCAGTGACTCGCTCCATCCTGATTTGGATCAGGTCATCAGCCAGCTGGCGGACGCCGGGTCGCCGATCGATTACGGTATAAGGGAAAGCGGACGTGTGGGACAGGCTATCGGGGACTGCCTTGAAGGAAAAATAAAGATCGAACACGGGAACGGTTATCCTTTCGGCATTGTGAACAGCAGCTATGCCGCTGAAATTCATTATGGCAGGATTCTTTGGGAAACGCCGGACCGCCCGATTACGAAGTTGAAGGAAAAGCTTTTGATGCAAGGGGCTTATCCGGAAACGCTGCGTCAGGCGACGATTGCTTATTTCATGAAGGAGGCGGCAAGGGCGGTTGAATCCGGCCATCACGCCGCCATGCAAGGTGATATTCATTACGCTAGCGGCAGCTTCTTCCACGCGGCTTGTTCCTGGGTTCAGGTCATCTATGCTTTGAACCGACAGTTCCTTTTGAATGAAAAGGGCAGCGTAAAACGTGCGAACCAGTTGCCGATCAGCCCAAAACAATTCCGCGTACGCGTGAATCAGATTTACCGCTATTTCGCCGCGAACAATCCGAAACTTGCCTATTGCGAAATCGATATGCTGGAGCAAGAGATGACAGCGTTGGTAAAAAAATTCGAGGAAGCATAGATTCGAAAAATATTTGCCGGTAATGAGGCAAAGGCATTTTCGGATTGCATACACTATGGAGGGATGAATTTGAAATTCTATGACGATAATCAGAAAAAGATAAGGTATCAATTCGGCTACTACAGTATGCTTTTGATGGCTGCCCTGCTCATTGTTTATACTTCCATGCCGGAAGGTAGACTTGGAGGAATTTCGTACCAAAATGCTATCAAGAGTATCATTATGATCAGTGCTGTGTTCTTTGCAGTCAACGTTGTTTATCGGCACGCGTTTTTTGATCTGTATACACGCCGGCCGTTTTGGGGCAGTGCCTTCTTTTTGGCGATGGCTGGGTTGCAGGCGCAGCAAGCCTATCAGTTGTATCATTTGGGCATGGAGCTTCCTGTCCCGATCAATGCCGCGGAATTCATCCTCATGCACAGCCTGGAGGTAGCTTTGTACCTTTCGATTCCTTTAACTTATGGCGTGCGCAAAATGGTTGATCGGTTCGCGTCAAAGAAACAGAGTGCAACAGAAACCCGACAGTCGTCTTGAACGGCTGTTTTTTTATTATAGTAGGAAACTTGCGATGAAAAATGATTGGATGTCGGGAAACAGAGGCTTATCCGGAAAAATCCGCAGGTGTCTGCCTTTGAGGCAAGCCGAATGCGGAACCAGCTGATATCAACCTGAAAGTGCGCTATCAAACTCAATTC
>Ga0194137_10002166_pt1 | contig 11717 bp, 24 predicted proteins | sample TARM_MetaG_T3_14_FD_134025 | JGI IMG/M metagenome (GOLD analysis project Ga0194137, IMG submission 134025) | Freshwater microbial communities from Pennsylvania, USA, analyzing microbe dynamics in response to fracking - TARM_MetaG_T3_14 (version 2) | ecosystem: Environmental > Aquatic >...
AAAAGTTTGTACGGTTTGCGGGTAGTCCAGAATGTTTTTAAGTTAGGGTTTAACTGGAACATTCGATTGCGCGTAGAAGTCGTCCAGGGTGCGGCCTTTGTTTAGGCTTTCGCCGTTGGTTGTATGGTCAACTTCCTGCTTATCACGCCAGTCATCCGCGCCCATGTTCTTCAAGCCAAAGATAACGAGCGTAGGATTAACTTCGCCGCCTTGTGCGCCACTACGGCCAAGTTTCTCCCACCATGACGCGCATTTGGCCTTGGCTCTTTTTACGGCTGCCGAAAAATCAGGGTGAACTTCCGCCCACTCGGTAATTGTCGAACGCGCCACGTCGATCTCAGCCGCGAAAGAAGTGATGGAAGCACCCTCCGACATATGCTCAACGATCATGTCGCAGTACTTTGGGTCGTACTTGCTTGGGCGACCGATAGGATTCTTATCGTCCATCTTCAATACCCATTCAAACAGTTAACGTAAACCCGGTCGCGGAATGCCTCGACCAGAATGCGCCGGATTTTAACCTGGTGGTCGCCGTTGAACACCTGCACGGTGTAAGCGTCTTCGATGATGCTGCGACCGTATTCGCTGCTGACCATGTTGATCAGGTGTTGTTTCGGCATGCCGTTCTGGCGCTCCTGCATGATGCTGCGGGCGGTCGCAGCAACCATGGCGCAGCCTTGGGCGCGTTGGTTCCAGTCGGCAAGGGCCGGAGTTGAAATCAGCAGTGCTGCAAGGATTAGAGTTCGCATATTCATTACCTCGCCACACATGGGCAGTGTTCAGCGGTACAGTCCAGGCAGTGTAGCATGGGGCCGGCGTTGGTTGTTGGGGTGCTGGTAGCGGAACGCGCCACACAAGCCGCCTCCCCAGCCAAACCAAAGTACGCCGCCCCATCGATATACGAATCGGCGCTGTAGTTACCCTGCTGGCTGCGCACGGCTTTCAGAATGGCCATGAACAGCCAGCCCTGTTCTTCCGTGATGGCGTGCCCGGTAATGGCCTTGAAAGCCTCCACAGTCGCGCCCATGCTGCGTTCGCCTTCTGGCTTGTCGTAGGTGGCGGCTCGCTGCTTCATGGCGTCTAGGCCGGCTTGTAGGAATTGGGGGGCTTTCATGAGCGGCACTCCTTCACCATTTGGTTAATAGCATTGCACAGCGCCGGCCATTCCTCAGCGTTCAATCGAATCTTACCTTCGCAGTCGCTGACAACGACAAACTCGCCACCGGCTTCGTCGTCAACTTCGACCGTGAACGCCTGTTCAGAGAACAGCGGCTCGCCTTCTGGCAGGACGTGCAGGCGGGTTACTCGGGTTGTTTGGGTCATTTCATCGCCTCCCCGATAGCGGCTGCGGCGCGGACGATGGCTAGCCTAACCGCTGCAAGAAGATCAATTTCGAAGCCAGGCCCAACTTCGACCTTGTGCCACCAGTTCGCCCAAACCCGCACCCGCACTGGCGCGCCATGCTGTCGCATGGTGCCACTGCCTGGAACTCGGTCGACGACATACTCTAGGCCGAGCGCCACAGCCAACCGCAGCGCGTCGCCATCGTCGCTGAGTGGGTTCCAATTACCATTACTCCCGATAAAAATCAGGTTTTTGCTGATTCCTCGGTTCGGATGCGGCCTCACCTCAATTCCTGCCGCCTTCGCCGCCAGCTCAAGCAATTCGCGGTCAGTTTTCATTGGTCGGACTCCTTCACAAACGCCCCACCCGGCACCATGCGACCTTTGCGGTCTTTGATCTGGTTCCAGGCTGATTCGCAGCAGTCGAGTAGGGAAAGGTTGTTGGCTACTGCATTGGCCTGTAACGAATAAAGACCGGCGTCTAGCGAATCTCCAACGGAATGATCATGGCAGCTGATTTTGCGAAGAGAATCAGCAACCAGCCCAATCATCACACATGCACCAAGCGCAGAGTCTTGCACCGTAGCATCTAGCGGCGTTTCATCTAGCGCATATGCCAAATCAAATTCATGACCGACCATCTTTGCCACGCCGACTAGGCACACGGCCACATCACCAATGGCGTCAATCAGCCCTTCACGGTCGCCTTTGATCACTGCGTCAGCCAACTCGCCAACCTCAGAGATTGCTTTCAGGCATTGCGCTTGTGCCGTGCTGTGTTCGTAGATGCCGCGTGCTTCTTGCCAGGCTTCTACGTTTGCTTTGAATTCTTCGAATTTCATGGGGGTTACTCTCCAGTGGTCTTACGATCCTGCCGGTTACTGCCGACAAGGGGTTTTTGTCCGGGTGCCAGGTGCCAGTCGATCACCTGTTGGCATTTGCCGTTACTGCATAGCTTGGCGTTGATGCTGCGCAGTGCTACCAGCTCGGCGCGGCAGTCGGGGCAGTGGGTCACTCCTGCACCCTCCACACCAGCAGCTTGCCATTGCGAATGCGCGTTTTGATCTCGAAGCCCAGCTTCTTGGCCGCGCGATGCACCAGAACGCGAACGTATGCCCAATCCAGCGGCTTGCCGTCTTTGACGATTTCCTCGATGACCAGATCGTCATGCTCGGGCAGGTCGTTGGTCATCAGGTCGAGGATGTGTTGGCTTGTGTTCAATGGGTTGTCTCCCGTGTGGTGGTGGTTGTTGTTATTTTAACTGGCGTGGTGGGGAATGCAAGCGCCGATTCAGGTAAGAGCGTCAGTGTACTGCTTAAAAACCGAATACACTGCCCTGTACGCCTAGTGCCGCGCGGGTTACAGCGAAGGCAGTGTGTCCGAGTGTGCCAAGTGTGCCAAGTTCCTATATAGCCCCTCGTGGGGGCGTTTTCCCTATATTTCCCCTTTTTACCTACTTATATACATATTCAATACACTTGAATACACTTATAGGGGGGGAAGCCTAGTGCCACGCGGTTTTGAGGCAGTGTATTGGGTTTTTTTATTAAGCACTGCGACTACACTGCGACTACACTGCGCAGTGCATGTTGACTCACATCATTCACTTGCAATACACTCGATGCACCAACAGACAACCGGATCGCATGATGCAAAATTCAGAGCTTGAAATCATCGAAAGCATAAGGTCTCAGCTAGCCGACCTTGAACAAATGATATCGGCAGATGAGCTGCACGCCAGAAAACGCGCATACACGAAACTATCAAGTGAAATGCCTACACTTGATAATTTTTATGACCTAAGGGAGAAGGGTAAAAGATGGATGACTTGCGCTCAGATATGCGAAGAAATTGGGATTGAACCAAGCCGGAGCAACTGCACCATGCTGGGTAACAAAATACCCGGCTCAGTTCAGCGACGGCGTAGCAATGGGAAAAACCTACTGCTAATGCCGTACCTGATTGAACGTTTCTGACAATAAAAACCCCGCACTAAGCGGGGTTTATTTTCAGTGGTTAGAATCCTACGTTAAGGTTTGGAGGCACGAATAGCAGGTTTTTACCATTGCTGCGCCTCCCCTGGTTCCCGTTGTGCTTCCTGACGATTGCAGCGCATGACGATGCATCACCCCGCGTCGGTCGATCTATGCCAACCTCTAGAAGCAGATCAGTCGCTGTCATCCACCGCCATGACGCCTTAGCCGCATCCCACTGTAGATTCCCCATGATGCGCTCCTCTACAGGGTCAACGGCTGTGTATTCCTCGTTCACCCCGTTTAGCGCTGTCACCTCCTCATGCGTCAGATAGTAGGACTCGCCAGCGCGCCAGATCGTTTCGATTTCAGCCCAAAACTGCTGCATGTCAATCGAGTGCGAGTGATCCAGCTCGGTGGCCTCAATCGTCCAGTAGCGACGGTTCCCAGTCGGGTCATGCAGGAACTCTTTCGGGTTCACGGACGCGAAGAAAACCGTGCGCCGTGCGTATGTCGATTCCTTGCGAGCGTATGCGCGGCGCAGAACGTCGCGGTCGTTAGTTAGGAACGACTTGAGGGCCGCGATATCCGACTTCCTGAACGTGGCGTCAAGCTCCCCCAGCTCGACCAACCAGAACGACACGCACTGCTTAACTGAGTCCTTATCGTCGGGGCGCAGGATCATGCCATCCTTGATCAGGTTCATATCGGACGGCGCGAGCGACTTAAACCACTTCGTTTTGCCAAGGTACTGCGCGCCCTGGAACGTCAGAACGCCCGCCGCGCTGATCCCGTTTGGCGACAGCGCCGCTGCTACGGCGGACACGCACCACTTGCGCAATAGCGTTTCCTTGAGTTTGCGGCGTTCTTCGTCGTAGTCATGCGCGCCCTTGACGGTAGCGTAAAAATCAGCCAGCCGCGAAACGCCATCCCACGGCTTGGAGCTGATCCACTCGGCCACCGGGTTATACAGGTTTTTGTCTGCCAGGTATGTGACCATCCCGTCGAGCGCGTCAGTCGGCATGTCGAACAGGGCGCATTCGGATTTCAGCCACGCAAGCGAGGCGTTAGCGCCGTTATCGAGCGTGAACGCCTCACCCGGTATCAATAGCTCCTCCTCCTTGGCGATCACGTTGTACCGGATCGTCACGCCGATACGCTTGCATATCTCGCGTAGGTTTTCGATGTGCTTGATGGGCTTGCCTTTCTCGGTTGTGAACTTCAGCGGCTCAGCCAGGTTGTAATTGCCGCGCCCTACGACAGGCATAGGCTCCTGCTGTTTAACCGAGGGCACAGTAGGCTCAGACTGCTTGACCTGCTCGATTAAGCGCGCACGCGGTTCATGCGTCATGCCCAGCATCTTGGCCGCTGCCTTGGCTGCCTTGCTCACATCGTCGCCGTGTTCGTAATGGCAGAACAGATCGAAGGCGTTTACGGGGCGCCCCGACTCCTCACTGCACAGCGGGTCTGAGCTGTGATGAATCCAGCATGAGCCGCCATCAGGGAATATCAGCACGCCTGGCAGCCCCGTGCCGCTGTGAGGCGATAGCCAGCGCTTTCCGACACGCTTGTATCCGTACCGCGCTAGCTCGGTCTCAAGATCATGAGCGGCGTTGTATGCGTCGATTACCGATTCACCCTGGCCACGCGGTCTGGTTTCTCGTTTAACGCTTGCATCTGGCTGCTCTGGTGCTGGCGCCCACGGGCACATGGCCTGCATCTGACCCTTGAACTTGTCGAAGTCCTGCCACATTGCCAGCAACCAGCGCGGCGGCTCTGGCCACTGGTCTGTAGGTTGGGTGATCCAGGTGTACGGCTTGCCGGTGTCGGGGTGGATAGATGGCGGCAGAACGTCCTGTCGTTGCTTGCCATCAGTCGCGGCGCGAAGCTCGAATACAGTAAACGATTTCGCCGGGTCTTCCTGGCGCTTCCAGTTCAGTTTTCGATACGGTAATTCGACGCCATCAGGAACGCGAAACGTCAGGCGCATACCCTTGGCCGCGCCCTGAATAGTCGGCGTGCTGCTGACCAATTCGTCGAAGTCGATCCCGAAGCACTCGCAGATATGGCGGAACGATTGCAGGCAGTCAACATCTAGCGAGCAATAGCGGGAAGGCCCAAGCGCCAGGCCCATGTTCCACTGAGGGTGTGCGTCGTAGAACGACTCGGCATCAGCAGCCGTAGCTAGCGCGGTATTGCCCCAATCATCAGACTGCGGGAATTTCCGGCCAGGCTCGATAGGGACAATGTGCATCCCGAACCGCTCAACGTAACGTCGGGCATACCATGAAATAGGCTTGCTCATGCTGTGTAGTCTCCTTGCAGAAACTCCACGATGGTGCGGCCTGTCGGGATCTCGCTGTGCTTGATCCATGGGCGGTTGCCGTGTTCCGGCATCTTGCAGACGTGCTTGCAGCGCTGGCACTGCACGCAGTAGTGAACGGTTCCATTGGCGAATGTTCGGCGGGCGTATTGTCTAAAACCTCGGTGGTCGCAACCACTTTGCGGCGTGTTTTTCATGTGTACCTCTGATTATTGGTTTAAGAGGGAGAGCGCATCTTCTACGGATCGAGCGATGCCGGCAATGCCGCCATGCTTTTTCACCGCTTCGATGAATCGGATTTGCTCGGGCGTTGCGCGGCCCTTGGGGGTTTTCACTTCGATGGCGATGAAGCGCCCACCGGGCGCGATCCCGATCAGGTCTGAGCCGCCAGGATTCCCGATACCGAACTTGATAGGAATGCCGGCTGGGTTTTTCAGGATGCCCGAATTATTTCGCCAGATTAGGCAGCCTGCTTGTGATAGCGCCAGCATGATGCTGCGCTGGATGTCGGACTCGGTCATGCTGCACCCCTCAACTGGTTGTAAATCTTGCGAGCTTGGTTGAACAGTTCGCCATCTGGGCGCTTGCCTTCGCGTGCGGCCATCGTAATGGCGGCCCACTCAGCCGGCTTGCTCATCTTCCGACGCATACCCAGCGCCACCAGGTCGCCCAACGTGCGCGCCATACCTTGCTCGCGCTTCTGTTCGCGGCGTATGGCTTGCTTGTCGATCTTGGCCAGCTCGCCATCGACCACTTCAAGCTCACGCTGTACGCTGGCAACAGGCGCGCCACATGAGGGGCACTCGCTCGGGCCTGGCCGGAAAACAGCCCAGCATTGTTTGCACTGGCTAATTTTGACTTCCTGTTCGGCGCTGGATTTCTTGATGCCTTTTTCCTTCCCGGCTAGCGACCATTCGCGTTCGTCGTCTGGGAGTCCGTGGCGCATCGCGCACGCCGCATGGTCGAGAATTACGGCAGGACTGGGCTTTCGGCGTAGCGCTCGGAATACCATCTGAAGGTATCGCGCCAGCGACATAGTGGGGCGCAGCAATATGCAGCATTCGATTGTGCAGTCCCGTCCAACCTGGGCGCTTAGGTCGAATCCTTCAATGACCAACTCGCAGTTGCACAGGATTTTATAGCGCCCATCGGCCAGGCCTTCGCATGCCTCTTTAAGCTCGGCCTCGGTCGTGTCCGCGTCAACATGTACGGCTGGAATTCCGCACGAATTGAAATACTCTGCCGTGTGCTTTGAGTGCTTCACGTTCACGCAATAGCAAACCGTGCGCATACCGTTGGCGTATTTCTTCCAGTGACTCACCACGTCGCCAACAATCCGGCGCGAATCCATCGCCTCGGCTAACTGCTCCTTGTTGTAGTCGTTTCCTGATTTCTTGACTCCCGACAAATCCGGCTCGATACCAGTCGAGTAAATCTCATAGTCCGACAAGCGCCCTTGCTCGATCAGCCACTGAGTTGACTTGGCTTCGATCAGTTCGTCGAATAGGTCTAGCGGCTTGCCGTCTAGGCGTTGTGGCGTACCAGTAAGGCCGATAACGATTGATCCCCTTTCCTTTGCCCACTTGATCACCGTTTCGAACATATTGCCCTTGCACAAATGCGCCTCGTCAATAAACAGAATGGCGGGCGCTTTCAGTGACTCTAGGCGGCTGTATACCGTGCCAATGGTGCCAACCTGAACGGGCAACGTGCTGCGCTGCTTGCCGCTGGTAATCAGGCCGTGTTCAATCTTTGCCTGCCAGAATGATTTGCTGGTTTGGCGCAGCAGGTTTTTGCGGTGAACCAGAAACCACGAGCCTGATTGATTCTTGCGCATGGCCTCGCTGGCTATGTAGGCGGCAACAACTGTTTTCCCGAATGCAGGGCTGGCCACGCCAAGCACTGAGCGAATGCCGCTCCTAAGCGCGGCGCGTAGGTTATCTACGAACTCTTCTTGGTCTTCGTACAGGTTGATCACTCGTTCCCCTCCAGATAATCCGACAGCTTCTCAACTACCTTGTATTTCGGCTGCTTTTGAATGCCGTTGGCGATCTGCCACAGGCTTGTGTAGCTGACGCCTGTAGCCTCAGCCACAGCAGACAGCTTGCGGTCTTGCAGGCGTTTTACGATTTCCTCAAGTTTTAGCATTTTCGTCTCCCGGTTAAATTTTTACGTCCTCAGGCTTGCGATAATAGTCCGCCCGGTGAATACTAGCAACCAGCAAACCACAGGAGCATCAGCAGTGAAAGACAAAACCGACTTCGTTTTACGTGCCGCCGCGATCATCTATCGCGACGGTATGGCCGCACCAGCACAAGAGGATTTGCCGTGGAGCGAGGAAGAAACGGATCGACTCATGGGCATTGCCCTTGACCTGTCCGCCAAGGCTGTTCGTGACGTAGAGGATGAAAACCAATGATCATCGAACGCATGCCCAACCACGAATACCACGCCGCGCCCGGTATCAGTAAATCAGGACTTGCGCTGATCATGCGCAGCCCAGCGCACTTCATGTTTCAAGAAAAACGCGCAAGCTCTCGGGCTTTCGTCATCGGTTCTGCTGCGCACGCCGCAATCCTAGAGCCTGAGCTGTTCGCCGCTCAGTACATGCTGCTGCGCGAAGTCACCGACCGCCGCGCCAGCGCATACAAGCAGCCCGTTGCAGTGCATGGCGAAGACTTTGTGCTTACCGGCACCGAGGCCGACTATGTTGCCGGCATGCAGGAATCCGTGCGAAGCCACCCTGGCGCGCTTGAGATCCTGTCGGCGCCTGGCCGTGCCGAACTGTCGGTTACGACTACCGACCCGGAAACCGGAGTAACTGTGCGCATTCGTCCCGACTGGGTTACGGATGATGGCCGCATGCTTGACCTGAAAACCACTCAGGACGCGCGATATGACGCGTTCGCTCGATCAGTGGTGAATTACACCTACCACATGCAGCAGGCTTTCTATCAGGACGTTTGGTTCTGGGAAACAGGCGAGCGTCTGCCGTTTGAGTTTCTGGTAGTCGAAAAAGCCATGCCTCACGCCGTCATGATGTACCGGCTTGATGAAGAAGCAATCCGCGAAGGTCGCCGGCTGTACCGAGAGGCGCTGAACACCTATGCGCGTTGCCTTGAGTCAAACCACTGGCCTGCATACGGCACCGAAACCGAATACCTCTCCCTGCCGTCATGGGCGGTAGACGCAGACGTTGATACCGAGGAACTGAACGATGAATGACGTAACCGACCTGAGCCGCTATGTGGTTGCCAAGTCTGACCAGCTCAACGCCGAAGACCTGCTAGCCGGCCCTATCACGGTAACTGTGCAAGCTGTCCGCGCAAGCGATACCGACCAGCCTATCAGCATCCTGATTGATGGCGGGCGCCAGCCGTACAAGCCGTGTAAAACCATGCGCCGCTTGCTGATTTTTGCATGGGGCAAGAATGGCAACGACTGGGTAGGCCGCAGCATGACCCTGCACAACGACCAGGACGTGGTATGGGCTGGAGTCAAGGTCGGCGGCATCCGAATCTCGCACCTGTCGCATATCGACTCTGATTTTGTGCTGGCGCTGTCGGAGAAGAAAGGCAAGCGCAAGCCGTACCACGTCAAAAAATTGCAAGCGCCCAAGCCGGAAACGAAACCAGATTACCCGGCCGACCAGTTTACCGAGAAGCTGCCGGCCATGCGCAAGATGATTGCTGAAGGCAAGATGACTGCCGATCAGGTTATTGACCGCTGCGAGCAGACCGGAAAACTCAGCGCCGAACAGCGCGCCCAGATTAACGAGCCGATCCCGGCTAAACAGCAAGAAGAGGAAATGTTCTAATGGCAAAGGTATCCGTAGCACTCAAGATTGACGTGTCGAAGATAGACAAAGAGCGTCTGTATAAAGGCCAGAAAGGCACCTACCTGGATGCCGTGATTTTCCTAGACCTTGGCGAGGCTGACCAGTACGGCAACCACGGCATGATCACTCAGTCGGTGTCTAAGGCTGAAAAAGAATCCGGCGTTCGTGGCGCGATTCTTGGCAACGGTAAAATTATCTGGCGCGGCGGTGGCGACCAGGTTACGCCGAGTAAGCCAGCGCAGCAGGCACAGCAGTCGACTGATGCGCTCGACGACGATATTCCGTTTGATAACCCGTATCGCGGCTTTCGGTCGCTAATTCTGTAAGCCATAGCGCGGCCTTCGGGTCGCGTTTTATTTTCGATGAAAATAATCCTTGCCCTTCTGCGCAAGATATATAAAATACTCAGGACAAGTCACACCACTGGAGAAAACCACAATGAACACCCCAGCCAAACGAGCCGCCGCCATGGGCCGGCTTAATCGAGCAATCAAGAAACTACGCGAGCTGCACGCCATGCGCGACTGGCTTGCAATGGGTGCCGCGCTGGCGGCGTATTGGGATGCTAAGCGGGAGTGGGAGGGGGTGGTATGAGTAAGGAAGTGAAGCGGTACGAACTCCGCATCGTTGATCGCTACGCCGGCGACGGCACTGGCGACATCGAAACAGACGCCTGCATGAAGCAAGAGGCCAGGGGGCGCTACGTGCTGTTCAGCGACTACGACGCCCTACTCGCTGAGCGGGACCGCCTGCGTGAGGCGCTGGAGGCGATGCTCGAAATTCACGGCGTAACGCAGAGATACGCAGAAACCCATATCGAAATACCTCTGTCGTGGGTAGAGGTTTCCGACCTTGCCCGCGCCGCCATCGCCAAAGCCCGAGGTGAATCATGACTCCAATGCACCACCTGAAACCCGACCAGTTCCTCGACACCACCGAGGGCCAGAACTGGCTGGCCGGCGCGGTCGATGACCTGATCGAAGACACGCTGTACATCGACAGCAGGCGCGTTGTCGAGCAGGTGTCGCAGCTTGAAGACAAGATCGCCTCCCACGTGACGGACAAATACAACGAAGGCCACGACTGCGACGGCGCGTTGGGCCAGGTTCTGCGCAACGTGCTGGCCGGCGACATTGACCGAGCGCGATCCGCACTGCGACTGCTGATCAGCGACGATGAAGTACGCGAGATGGCCGAAGAGCTGGTGCGGCCACTTGCTCAACGATATGCGGATACCTTGGAGGATGATGATTATGAGTAACAAGAAAACAGGTGGGCCGGCGTTTCCCCGTCCGTTTAGCAAGGATGGCGAATATACGGATAGCGCGAAACATAAGGCGCAAGACGGCATGACCCCGCGCGACTATTTCGCGGCAAAGGCGATGCAGTCCTATCTTGCTGGCCCTGATCGTGATGATTACACGTTCGATGAATGGGCAAAGGCATCATACGAAATGGCCGACGCCATGCTTGAGGCCCGCAATGACTAACCACGAACACGAAGCCCGCGCCGCCATCCGAGAGCTGGGCACGTCACCCGCTCCAATGATCGAGCTAAGCGCGCTGATCACCTACATCAACGATGGCCGCAACCAGCGGCAGTATTGCGAAGGCGTGCGTGATTCGCTCGTATGCCTGGCGCGGCATGTTGCAAACAAGCAACGGCAGAGGCTGCGGGATGCGCAGATTCTTTTGAGGGATAGGGCATGACCACGCGACCAGTAACGAGCATTACGGATGATCTGTTGGCGGAATTGGAGGCGTTGGCAGATGCAGCCGTCGCAAACCCTGGTGGATATGAGGATAGCGAAGAAGAATTTGAGTTTATGTCGCAGATTCGTCCGCTATCCATTGCATCGATCATCACCCGCCTACGCGCCGCCGAGCGTGATGCGGCGAGGTATCGGTGGCTTGTTGAGGATTGCACGACAAAACATCACGGCGAGCAACGCCCGGTTCTTGTGTGCGCATACGAGAATCCAGTTATCGGATGGCGCGAAGAAATTGCCAGAAGAATTGACGCCGCCATGGGGAGAGACCAATGAGCACGATAACCGATAAGCAGCTCGCTGAGTCTGAGCGCCTGCTTGCTGATCTGGAGCATTTTGTAAACATCGGCGCGATCGGTTCGTTAATTGCTCGCCTAAAAGTAGCCGAGCAGGACGCGGCCCGCTGGAGATTCGTAAAAGATAAGCAAACATTTATCTGGCTGATGCAAGACTGGTTTCCGTCAAGCGAAG
>Ga0194137_10002167_pt1 | contig 11713 bp, 10 predicted proteins | sample TARM_MetaG_T3_14_FD_134025 | JGI IMG/M metagenome (GOLD analysis project Ga0194137, IMG submission 134025) | Freshwater microbial communities from Pennsylvania, USA, analyzing microbe dynamics in response to fracking - TARM_MetaG_T3_14 (version 2) | ecosystem: Environmental > Aquatic >...
ATGGGCTGGACCTACGGTCCAGTGGGCACGCTGTTGGCCGAGTTGTTCCCGGTCGAAGTGCGCTACACCGGATCGTCGATGTCCTTCAACCTGGCCAGCGTGCTGGGTGCCGCTCCGGCCGCGCCGCTGGCCACATGGCTGGCGTCCACCTACGGCTTGAATGCGGTGGGCTGGTACCTGACCGCCTCGGCCATCCTCACTCTGCTGGCCTTGCTGGTGACCCGTCGCCACGCCAGCGTGACCAGCGGTTGATTTCGACGCGGGTGGCCCGCACGGGGCCGCCTGCACCGGCCAGCCGCGTCGGATGACGCCGGGCGGCCCTGCGCGCGGGTTCGGCTAACATCGGCGGACTTCCCGTCCGCCGAGGTCGTGCATGAACCGTCGCCTGTTGATCCTGAGCCTGTCCGCCGCGCTTGCAGCCTGCGGTGGCAAGCCCGCCGCGAGCGATGCCGTCGCGCCGGCCACGGCAAAGGCGGTTTCGCCGACGCCGGCCGAGATGGGCAAGCTGTACGCCGACTACTGGGACGAATCGCTGCGGCTCGACCCCCTGTCTGCGACCTTCTCCGGCGACCATCGTTTCGACGACCAACTGCCCAATTACCTGTCGGCCGATTACCGCAAGCAGCAACACGATTTCCGCCAGCGCTGGCTGGACCGGCTGGCCGGCATCGATGCCGGCGGCTTCGACGAGGACCAGCGGTTGTCCTGCGACATCCTCGCGCGCAGTCTGAAAGAGCAGCTCGAAGGCGAGCGTTTCCCCGACTGGAAACAGCCGATCAGCCAGTTCTACAGCATCCCCAACATCCTCGTGTTGCTGGGCTCGGGCAGTGGCGCGCAGCCGTTCAAGACGGTCGACGACTACGAACACTGGCTCAAGCGCGCCGCGCAGGTGCCGGTGTTGTTCGACCAGGCCATCGCCAACATGCGCGAAGGCATCGCCAGCGGCGTGACCCAGCCGAAATTGCTGATGCAGCGCGTGTTGCCGCAACTGGACGGCGTGGTGGCCGACGACCCGGCAAAGACGCCGTTCTGGACGCCGATCGCGCAGTTGCCCAAGGACATGCCCGAGGCCGATCGCAGCCGCCTGACCGAGGCTTACCGCAAGGCCATCTCGACCGAACTGGTGCCGGCATTCCGCAAGCTGCGCACGTTCATCGCCGAGGAGTACATCCCGGCCGCACGCACCACCGACGGCTATCAGGGCCTGCCGGACGGTGACGCGTGGTACGCCTACAACGCCAAGGTCAACACCACCACCGACATGAGCCCGGCGCAGATCCACGAACTGGGCCTGAAGGAAGTGGCGCGCATCCGCGGCGAGATGGAAACACTGAAGACGCAGGTGGGCTTCAAGGGCGACCTGAAGGCGCTGTTCCGTTACATGGACACCGACAAACGCTTCCAGTTCGCCAGCGAAAACGACCTGCTCACGCGCTACCGCGCGCTCGAAGGCAAGGTCAACCAGCGGATTCCCGAACTGTTCTCGCTGACGCCCAAGGCCCCGTTCGAAATCCGGCCGGTGGAAGCCTTCCGTGCCGCGTCCGAGGCGGCCGGCTCGTACATGCAGCCCAGCGAGGACGGCAGCCGGCCGGGCATCTTCTACGTCAATACCTACGACCTGCCTTCGCGCAAGACCTGGGGCATGGAAAGCCTGTATCTGCACGAGGCCATCCCCGGCCACCACTTCCAGATCGCGCTGCAGCAGGAGCTCAAGGGCGTGCCGGCGTTCCGCCGCTTCGGCGGCCAGACCGCCTACATCGAAGGCTGGGCGTTGTACGCCGAATCGCTGGGCAAGGACTTGGGCGTGTACACCGATCCGTACATGTACTTCGGCCGCCTGAACGATGAAATGTGGCGCGCGATCCGGCTGGTGGTGGATACCGGCCTGCACAGCAAGGGCTGGACCCGCCAGCAGGTGCTCGACTACATGGCCGACAACTCCGGGGCTTCCGAAACCGACCGGGTGGCCGAGGCCGAGCGTTACATGGCCATCCCGGGTCAGGCGCTGGGTTACAAGATCGGCGAACTGAAGATCATCGCGCTGCGCGAAAAGGCGAAGCAGGCTCTGGGCGACAAGTTCGACATCCGGCAATTCCACGCCCAGGTGCTGGGCGAGGGTTCGTTGCCGCTGGACGTGCTGGAGGCGCGGATCGACCGCTGGATCGCCGCACGCAAGGCCAGATCCCCGGCTTCGTGGCCCCAGGTGTCGTTGATGTGCTTGAAGTGGTCGATGTCCAGCATCGCCGCCGCCAGCGGCCGGCCCTGGCTGATCAGCGCAGGCACCAGGCGCTGGCTCTGTTCGAGGAAGTGGCGACGGTTGGGCAGCCCGGTCAGGAAGTCCCGCGTGGCCAGGTCCTGCAGGCTGCCGATCAGTTCTAGCTGGTCCACGTTCTGCGACACGCGGCAGAAGAATTCTTCGCGCGAGAAGGGTTTGCGCAGGAAGTCGTTGGCGCCGTTCTTCAGGAATGCCGGCACCAGTCCCGGGTCGGTGGTGCCGGAGATGCCGATGATCGCGAGCCGGTCGCGGGCACGGATGGCGCGCAGCTTGCGGGTCAGCTCCACCCCGCCCATGCCGGGCATTTCCTGATCGAGCAGAGCCAGACGGATGCTCGGGTCAGCTTCCAGCCGGGCGATGGCCTGCGGGCCGTCTGCGGCCTGCACGACGCGGTAGCCGTACATTTCCAGCAGGCCGGCGGCGTAGGCGCGGGCGGACAGCGCGTCATCGACGACCAGTGCCGAGATGCGGCGGTTGCGTTCGAGCCGCTGCACCAGCCAGACCAGGTAGTCGATGCTGCCCGGCGCGTTTTTCAGCACGTAGTCGATGATCTGCTGGCGCAGCACGCGCTTGCGCAAGTCCTCGTCGTAGACGCCGCTGACCACGACGGTGGGCAGACCGCGCGACAGGAAGAAATCGACCACCGCATCGCGGTCGCCATCGGCCAGCACCAGCCCGGTCAGGACGAGGAACCACGCATCGTCGGCATCCAGCGCGGCCTGCGCTTCGGCCAGCGTGGACACGACGGTGACGGGAAGCTCCAGCCGGCCTTCGATCGCCTCGGCCAGCATCTGCGTGAAGGCGCGCGAGTTCTCCACCACCAGCACGCGCTGGGGCAGGGCTTCCGATCCGGGCATGGGAGGGTGAATCATGGGCATTCTGGGGGCCGCCACATGCGCATCGCGCAAGATTCGTCGCCCCTCTATCGGCCTGTCCCGGTAGGACTTTAGGGCCGCGTGCGCGCGTGGCCGTCTGCCGCGGTTCCCGGCAGACGGGTTGCTTCAGTCGGCGTTGCCGGAATGGCGATGGCCGAAGAAACGCCGGAGCCATCCCTCGTGGCGCTGCTTGTTGTCCTTGGAGCGCAGCGCCAAGTTGCGCTTGATCGTCTCGGCATAGGCCTTGTCGTCGCCGCGGATGTGGTTGATCAGCCAGCGCGAAAGCATGTTCTTCAACTCGTCGGCGATGTCTTCGCCGGCCTGGTAACGCTGCCGGTATTCGGCCACCCGCTTGATGAAGATCTCGTGGACGCGCTTGTGGGCGTTGGTGAAGGTGTAGCCGGCCTCCTCCATCAACTCCTCTTCGAAAGCGAAGTGCGAGAGGGTGTAGTCCACCAGCTCGTCGATGACTTCGCCGATGGCAAGGCGATCACGCGTGGCCTGCGCGGTGTGCAGGTGGTTGATCATCTCGATGATGCGACGGTGCTGGGCATCGATCACGTCGATGCCGGTGTCCAGATCGTTCTGCCAGATCAGAAAACTCATCGTTCAACCTCCCCACCCGATGGTGGCTTTCCTGCTGCGCCAATTCACGATGTCAAGCATGGCGGGCGGGGCTTGCGCAGGCATTGATCGGGATCAAGCGCCGGGGAGGGCGGACCCGGGTGCTCAGCCGGTCCGGCCTTCGACGGCGTCCATGTGGCGCAGGACGGCCTCGCTGTAGGCCTTGTCCTCGCTGCGGATGTGCCGGAACAACCAATTGGCGAGCACCTGCTTGAGTTCCTCGCCGATGTCCTCGCCTGCGCGGAAACGCTCGCGCAGTTCGCGCACGTGCGCGGTGAAGGTGTCGTGGATGCGCCGGTGTTCGGGGGTCAGCGGGTAGCCGGCCTCCTCGATCATCGTTTCCTCGAAGGCGAAGTGGAACAGCGTGTAATCGACGAGTTCCTCGACCACTTCGCTGACGACGTCGTGCCGCTGTGCGCCCTGTGCTGCATCCAGGCGGTTGATCATCTCGACGATCCGGCGGTGCTGGGCGTCGATGACATTGATGCCGGTATCCAGGTCCGGCTCCCAGACGAGGTAGCTCATGCGCTGCTCCATTCCCCTGACGAATAAATAAACGCTGAAACCGCATCGGCCGACGAGACCGCATCTTGGCCAGCGCGCCCCTGGCAGTACATTGATCTGGATCAATCGGCCTGCGGGGCCGCACAAGCGGGCGGCAAGCGTTGACGCGATGCGTCGGTCCAGCCCTCCCAGGGCGAACGGCGCAGCCGGTCGATGCGGCGCAGTGCACGCGGCAACGGATAGTCGGCCCCGGACCGGGTAACGCCCAGTTCGCGCCAATGCAGCGGCATGGCCACCGGTGCGCCGGGCCTGGCCCGCAGCGACCAGTTGGCGATGCTGCTGGCACCGCGGACATTGCGCAGCCAGTCGATGAAGATGCGACCCTCGCGCAAGTGCTTCGATGCGCTGGCGACATAGCGTTCGGGATGGGCCGCGGCGAGCTGGCGGGCCAGCGATTGGCTGAAGGCTTTCACCGTCGCCCAGTCGGGGCCGGGGGCGAATGGCAGCACCACGTGCACGCCCTTGCCGCCGGTCAGGCGGACGAAACTGCGCAGCCCGCGGCGTGCAAGCGCGGCGCGGATTTCCCGTGCGGCTCCGACCACCTGCGTCCATGCCACGCCTTCGCCCGGATCGAGGTCGAACACCGCGCGCTCCGGCCGGTCGGGCATGCGTGCGGTGCTGCCCCAGACATGCAGTTCCAGCACGCCGAGGCGGACCAGTTCGAGCAGGCCGCGGACATCGTCGATGTACACGCAGGTGGCGGGCCGGCCGTTTTCCGATGCCGGTTCGAAGCGGTGCACCGTCGCATCCCAGCCGGGCTCTGGATGGCGCTGGAAGAAACATTCGCCGGCCAATCCGTCCGGACAGCGCAGCAGCGACAGCGGCCGTCCCGCGATGTCGGCAAGCAGTTGCGGCGCCACGCGACGGTAGTAGCCGGCCACGTCGGCGCGGGTGAATCCGGCATCGGGAAAGACGACGCGTGCCGGTTCGGCGATCACGGCGTTTCCCGTATCCGACGCATGGGCAAGGGGCATGGCAAGGTCTCCGGGGATGGCCGTGTACAGCGTATAGGGGCGTGGTCCGGCAGGCATGTCATCCCGCCTTCACGGTGGCCGGCCACGATGGCGCCGTTTACCGTTAATTCGTTGTAAAACCGGGGCGCCGCGACTAACGTGACGACTTGTTCCACATGGGTTCCACAGGGACGTCCTCCCGCAATGCCGCATTCGCCGCTGGTCGGTCTGCCGACCGATCGCAAATTCTTCGAAGACCACCCCTTTCTCGCCGTCGGAGAGGAGTATGGCCGCGCCGTCGTGGACGCCGCCGCCTGCACGCCGATGCTGCTGCCCACCCTGCATCCACCGGTGCCGGTGGACGACTGGCTCACCCATCTGGACGGGCTGCTGCTGACCGGCTCGGCCAGCAACATCGAGCCGCACCATTACAGCGACGAGCCCAGTTGGCCCGGCAACGAGCACGACCCGGCCCGCGACCAGACCACGCTGGCGCTGGTGCCGCGTGCGCTGGAGCTAGGCCTGCCGGTGCTGGCGATCTGCCGCGGTTTCCAGGAGGTCAACGTGGCCCTGGGCGGCACCCTGCATCAGAAGGTGCACGAGGTGCCCGGCATGCTCGACCATCGCGAGGACGAAAGCCTGCCGATCGACGAGCAGTACGGCCCGGCCCATCCGATCGCGCTGGCCGAGGGCGGCTGGCTGGCCGGCATCGCCGGCGCGACCATCGGCAATGCTTCCCGCGCGGTGGTCAACTCCCTGCACGGGCAAGGGGTGGATCAGCTGGCGCCGGGCCTGATCGTCGAGGCCACCGCGCCGGACGGGCTGGTCGAGGCGTTCCGCCGCGAGGGGGAGGGCTTCCTGCTGGCGCTACAGTGGCATCCTGAGTGGCATGTCATGTCCAATCCCTTCTATCTGGGCATTTTCCAGGCCTTCGGCGAGGCGTGTCGCCGCCATGCAGAACGCAAAAGGACGCGTTGAACCATGACCCATCCGCGCAAGCGCAAGGTATCCCCGGTGCAGGTTCCGCAGGAGGACAGCTCCCTGCTGCGCTGGCTGAAGGACCGGCAGATCACCGAGGTGGAGTGTCTGGTGCCTGATTTCACCGGCAACGCACGCGGCAAGATCATCCCGGCCGACAAGTTCCGGCACGACTACGGCATGCGCCTGCCCGAGGGCATCTTCACCACGACGGTCACCGGCGACTTCCCCGACGATTACGACGATCTGGTGACGCCGGCCGATTCGGACATGCTGCTGCGCCCGGACCCGGACGCGGTGTGCATGGTGCCCTGGGCCACCGACCCGACCGCGCAGGTGATCCACGACTGCTACACCAAGTCCGGCCAGCTGCACGACCTGGCTCCGCGCAACGTGCTGCGACGGGTGCTGGCCGCGTATGCCGAGATCGGCCTGAAGCCGATCGTCGCGCCGGAGGTGGAGTTCTTCCTCGTGCAGAAGAACACCGACCCGGACTTCCCGCTGCAACCGCCGGCCGGGCGCAACGGCCGCCCGGAAACCGCGCGGCAGTCGTACTCGATCGACGCGGTCAACGAATTCGATCCCATCCTCGACCTGATGTACGACTACTGCGAGGCGATGGAGCTGGACGTGGACACGCTGATCCACGAGTCCGGCGCGGCGCAGCTGGAGGTCAACTTCCTGCATGCGGACGCGATGTCGCTGGCCGATCAGGTGTTCCTGTTCAAGCGCACGATGCGCGAGGCGGCGCTGCGCCACGACGTCTACGCCACCTTCCTGGCCAAGCCGATGGAGAACGAGCCTGGCAGCGCGATGCACGTGCACCAGAGCCTGATCGACGTGAAGACCGGGCGCAACGTGTTTGCCGGCAAGAGCGCGGGCACCCAGAGCGCGATGTTCGGCCACTACCTGGCCGGCCTGCAGAAGTACGTGCCGATGGTGATGGCCTTCTTCGCCCCGAACGTGAACTCCTACCGCCGGCTGATGTTCGGCGAGGTCTCGCCCAGCAACGTGGAATGGGGCTACGACAACCGCACCTGCGGCTTGCGCGTGCCGATGGACACGCCGGAAAACACCCGCATCGAGAGCCGCTTCGCCGGCTCGGACGCCAACCCCTACCTTGCGCTGGCGGCCACGCTGGCCTGCGGCCTGCTCGGCATCCGCGAAAAGCTCAAGCCGACCAAGCCGGTCAGCCACAGCGCCAAGCAGGACGGCTACGTGCTGCCCAGCTCGATGCGCGAATCGCTGCTGGCGCTGGAAGCCTGCCAGCCGATCCAGCAACTGCTCGGCGAGCATTTCGTGCGCGCCTACGTGTCGGTCAAGCGCAAGGAGTACGAAACCTTCTTCCGCGTGATCAGCTCGTGGGAGCGCGAGTTCCTGCTGCTGACGGTCTGACCGGGGACCGCACCGTTCCGCCCGCCGCGTCCGGCGCGGCTTCCACTTGCCACCGCCACATCCGAAGGGATACCTGACTGATGAAACCCAGCATCCTCGCCGCCGCCCTCGCGACCTGCCTGCTCGCGGCCTGTGGCGGCAAACCGGCCGACACCGCCAAGGCTTCCGGTCAGGAAGACAAGGTGCTCAACGTCTACAACTACTCGGACTACATCGCCGAGGACACCGTGCCGAACTTCGAGAAGGCCACCGGCATCAAGGTGACCTACGACGTGTTCGACAGCGACGAGATGGTGGAAACCAAGCTGCTGGCCGGTTCCAGCGGCTACGACGTGGTGGTGCCGACGCTGAATTTCTTCGGCCGCCAGATCCAGGCCGGCGTGTTCCTCAAGCTGGACAAGTCGAAGATCCCCAACCTGGCCAACCTCGACCCGGCGGTGATGGCGCGCATCGCCACCCAAGACCCGGGCAACGCCTACGGCGTGCCGTACATGGTGGGCACCACCGGCATCGGCTACAACGTGGACAAGCTCAAGGCCGCCTTCGGCAGCACCGACATCGCCAACAGCTGGGATCTGGTGTTCAAGCCGGAGAACATCGCCAAGCTGAAGGATTGCGGCGTGACCTTCCTGGACACGCCGTCTGATCTGTTGCCGATCGCGCTGAACTACCTGCACCTCGACCCGCACAGCACCAGCCCGGCCGATTTGCAGAAGGCGGCGGACCTGATCAAGCAGGTGCGCCCGTACATCCAGCAATTCCATTCCTCGCAGTACGTGACTTCGCTGGCCAACGGCAACACCTGCCTGGCGGTGGGCTGGTCGGGCGACATCATCCAGGCGCGCGACCGCGCCGAGGAGGCCAAGAACGGCGTGCACGTGGCCTATTCGATCCCGAAGGAAGGCGCGCCGGAGTGGTACGACATGCTGGCCATCCCGAAGGACGCCAAGCACCCGGAAAACGCCTACGAGTTCATCAACTACCTGCTGACGCCCGAAGTCGAGGCGGCCAACACCAATTACATCCACTACGCCAACCCGGTGCCGAAGGCCACGCCGCTGGTGGATGCGGCCATCCGCAACGACCCGACCATCTACCCGCCGGCCGACGTGGCCGCGAAGATGTTCACCTACTCGATCAACCCGCCCGAGGTGGACAAGCTCTACACGCGGCTGTGGACCGAGATCAAGACCGGCCGCTGAGGCGGCGGGCGACGTGAATGACCGCGGGGGAGGGCGCATCGGCGCTCTCCCCGCTTTTACGGGGATGCAGCGCGCATGAGCGTGGACATGGCCGTCAGGCCTGCGGCGATGCCGCACGAAACCGGTGGCGAGGGCTACGTCCGCATCGTCGACGTGCGCAAGGAGTTCGAAGGCTTCGTCGCCGTGGACGATGTCAGCCTGGACATCCGCAAGGGCGAGATCTTCGCTTTGCTGGGCGGGTCGGGCAGCGGCAAGTCCACGCTGCTGCGCTGTCTGGCCGGTTTCGAGCAGCCCACCCGCGGCAGCATCTGGCTCGACGGCCAGCGGCTGGACGCGCTGCCGCCCTACGAGCGGCCGATCAACATGATGTTCCAGTCCTATGCGCTGTTCCCGCACATGACGGTGGAGCAGAACATCGCCTTCGGCCTCAAGCAGGACGGCTTGCCGAAGGAGGCCATCCGCACGCGCGTGGCCGAAATGCTGGAAATGGTGCAGCTGGGCAAGCTGGCCAGGCGCAAGCCGCACCAGCTTTCCGGCGGCCAGCAGCAGCGCGTGGCGCTGGCGCGCTCGCTGGCCAAGGGGCCCAAGCTGCTGCTGCTGGACGAGCCGATGGGCGCGCTGGACAAGAAGCTGCGCTCGAAGATGCAGCTGGAGCTGGTCAACATCATCGAAACCACCGGCGTGACCTGCGTGATGGTGACCCACGACCAGGAAGAAGCGATGACGATGGCCACCCGCATCGCGCTGATGGATCAGGGCTGGATCCGCCAGGTCGGCACGCCGGACGAGATCTACGAATCCCCGGCCAACCGCTTCGCCGCCGAGTTCATCGGCCCGATCAACCTGATCGAGGGCCGCATCGGCGAGGACAAGGCCAATTACGTCACCGTGCTCAGCCCGGCGCTGCCGGTGCCGGTGTACGTCGGGCACGGCATCACCGGCGTGCAAGGGCAGGAAGTGGCTTTCGGCGTGCGCCCGGAAAAGGTGTGGATCACCAAGGACGAGCCGGACCAGCCGTGCAACAAGGCGCGCGGCAGCATCGAGGACATCGCCTATTTCGGCAGCCATTCGATCTTCCACGTGCGCCTGCCCAGCGGCGTCAAGGTGTTGTCCAACTTCGCCAACCAGCAGCGCTGGGCCAGCGAGGGCCTGACCTGGGGCGACGAGGTGTGGGTGTCTTGGGCCGACGACGATGGCGTGGTGCTGACTTCATGAGCGCGCTGCGTGCCGTCTTGAAGCGCTTCGTGCCGGGGCCGCGCTGGGGGGTGATCCTGCCGCCCTACCTGTGGTTGGGGCTGTTCTTCGCGGTGCCGTTCCTGATCGTGCTGAAGATCTCCTTCAGCCGGCTGGCCATCGCGATGCCGCCGTACACGCCGGTCCTGGACTACGTGGACGAGGCGCTGACCCTGCATCTGAACCTGGGCAACTACGTCGCCCTGGTCACCGATTCGCAGTACGTGGCCGCCTATCTGAGTTCGATCAAGATCGCCGCCGTTTCGACCTTGCTGACCTTGTTGGTCGGCTACCCGATGGCCTACGTGATCTCGCGCCTGCCCGCCGCCACCCGCAACGTGGCGCTGATGCTGGTGGTGCTGCCTTCGTGGACGTCCTTTCTCGTGCGCGTTTACGCCTGGATCGGCATCCTCGACGGCAACGGTTTGCTCAACCGCGCGCTGATGGCCATCGGCCTGATCCGCGAACCACTGCACATCCTGTACACACCGATGGCAGCCTACATCGGCATCGTCTACTGCTATCTGCCGTTCATGGTGCTGCCGTTGTACGCCACCTTGATCAAGCTCGACGACCGCTTGCTGGAGGCGGCCTACGACCTCGGCGCCAAGCCGTGGCGGGCGTTCCTCAACGTGACCCTGCCGCTGTCGCGCAGCGGCATCGTCGCCGGCTGCATGCTGGTGATGATCCCGGCGGTGGGCGAGTTCGTGATCCCGGAGATGCTCGGCGGCCCGGACACGCTGATGATCGGCCGGGTGATGTGGGGCGAGTTCTTCAACAACCGCGACTGGCCCACGGCCTCGGCAGTGGCCATCGTGATGCTGCTGCTGTTGCTTGTGCCGATCCTGATCTTCAACCGGGTGCAGCAGCGCGAGCTGGAAGGACGGTTGTCATGACTCCCTCGCGCACTTCCCGGTGGCTGGGACGCGGCGTGCTCGGCGCCGGCTTCGTGTTCCTGTACCTGCCGATCGTGCTGCTGGTGGCGTATTCGTTCAACGCCTCCAGGCTGGCCACGGTGTGGGCGGGCTTCTCCACCCAGTGGTACGGCGCGCTGCTGGAAGACCGGCAGATGATCGATGCCGCGCTGGTCAGCTTGGAGGTGGCGTTCTGGAGCGCCAGCGCCTCGGTGGTGCTGGGCACGATGGCCGCGCTGGTGATGACCCGTTTCCGCGATTTCCGCGGCCGCACTGCCTTCAACGCGCTGATCACCGCGCCGCTGGTGATGCCCGAGGTGATCATCGGCCTGTCGATCCTGCTGTTGCTGGTGTCGATGGGGGGGCTGCTGGGCATCACCCCCAAGGGCATCGTGTCGATCTGGATCGCCCACGTCACCTTCACCGTGTCCTTCGTCACCGTGGTGGTGGCTTCGCGCCTGCGCGAGCTGGACCGCTCGCTGGAAGAAGCGGCGATGGACCTGGGCGCCAACCGGCTCAAGGTGTTCTTCCTGATCACCCTGCCGATCATCGCGCCGGCGCTGGTGTCCGGCTGGCTGCTGGCCTTCACTTTGTCGCTGGACGACGTGGTGATCGCCAGTTTCGTCGCCGGGCCGGATTCGACCACGCTGCCGATGGTGGTGTTCTCATCCGTGCGGCGCGGACTGAGCCCGAAGATCAA
>Ga0194137_10002170_pt1 | contig 11710 bp, 10 predicted proteins | sample TARM_MetaG_T3_14_FD_134025 | JGI IMG/M metagenome (GOLD analysis project Ga0194137, IMG submission 134025) | Freshwater microbial communities from Pennsylvania, USA, analyzing microbe dynamics in response to fracking - TARM_MetaG_T3_14 (version 2) | ecosystem: Environmental > Aquatic >...
GCGCCGGCGTATCCGCCTTGCGGTTTCGAATCCGCTGATGGTCGGCATCCTCACATCCAGCAGAATCACCGCGAAATCCATCTGTTCCACCATGCTCAGCGCTTCTTCACCTGAGCGGGCACGCACGATATGTTCGCCAAGGCGATCGAGCACGGCTTCCAGCGCCAGCAGGTTGGCCGGTTCGTCATCGACGATGAGAATGTTGACGGCATCGCTTCGCGTCATTGCTGCCCTCCCGCGGCAAACGGCGATGGCTTCGCTACCGGTTCCGGCCATGCAAGTCCCGAAGTCCCGCTTCGGACTGAATTGCAGGCGCGGCATGACATCGATAAACATGGGTGCCGACGTGGAAAGGAAAGCCGTTTCGCCATACTCATATGTTGCGCAGACAATGGATTGGAAACCGGAACAATGTAAGGACCCCTCCACCTGATGTCAATCAGGCGCATCGGCGCGGCGGACATCCATCGCGCGGGCATGCACTCGAATGCACTCGAGGTGGCTGGAACGAACAGCTATTATGACGGTACGCCCGGCAGGTTCTGCTGTCGCCGAACAATGAATGCGTCGCCGTGCGCGGCCTCTCAAAATTTCTATCCGATTTTCATGCGGAAGGCTTGATTCATCTCTATGCAGGCCGCCAAATGCCTGGACATATTCAAAAACATGGCGCAAGCATTTAATGAGGGCGCAGCTGCGCAGCGCATGCAGCGGCATCACAATTGCGTACCGTCATTGTTTGCGGCCGCGTGTTTGCGCTGCCACAAATAAATTCGAATGGCTCGATATAAAGTTCTTCATAAGGACGAACGCCGGAAACAAATACTGTCCTGCGCGCGTCTACGCAGAAACGGCTACTGACATGCCCGCGTTTTCCGTCGACCTTGCGGAGGACATGCCAGCTCAGGAGAAGGTAGCCTAACGCGATGGGCGCCAGATGAAAAAGCAATCTCTCTACAGCAAATCGGTGCGCCCGCGTCGCAAGGATTCCTCCGCCACCGACGACAACGGACGTTCCCCGGATCAGTTCCAGGATCATTCGCAGGCGCCGCAGGCAACGCCGTCGGCCGCAACCGCAGCAGCGGCAAAGTCCGCAGCGCCGGAAGCAGCAGCACCCGGAAGTGTACCGGCGCCTTCCCCCAAGCCAAAGCGGTTTGCCAGATCACGCGCCTTTGCCTTGCGTCATGAAAGGCTGTTTCTTGTAATTTCTTCCGTTGCGCTGAGCCTGCTGCTGGCCTTCGCTTATCTCGGCAGCCTTCCCGGGGAACGCAAGCTGACCCAGAAGGACATTGATGCCGCGGTCCTGCATACCCTGGAGAACAAGACGCTCCCGTCGCCCGAAGTCAAAGCCTTCGAGCGGATCAGGCCGTCGGTCGTACGCATTACGCAGATCGGCAGCGACAAGACGCCGTCCGAAGGCAAGACACTCGGCGTGGGAACCGGCGTGGTCGTGGTGGACAAGGGCGTCATTCTTACCAATCTGCACGTGGTGGCAGGAGCGGAAAAACTGCAGATCGACTTTGCCGACGGAACCAAGTCCGAGGCGGTCGTCATCGGCCAGCAGCCCGAGAACGATCTTGCGGTATTGCAGGCAAGCAAGGTGCCTGACGATCTGATTCCCGCGACGCTGCGTTCCACCAACGGGCTGGCCATCGGAGAGAAAGTCATGGCGGTGGGCTTTCCTTTCAACATCGGACCATCGGCCTCCTCGGGCATCGTATCCGGCCTCAAGCGCAATTACCAGTCGGAGGACGAAAAGCGCGTGCTGGCCAACCTGATCCAGTTCGATGCGGCGGCCAACCCGGGCAACTCGGGCGGGCCGCTGATCACCATGAGTGGCGAGGTAGTCGGCATCGTGACCGCCATCCTCAGTCCCAATCCACAAGGCTCCTTCATTGGAATCGGGTTTGCCGTGCCGATCGAGACCGCGGCCGCGGCCGCGGGAGAGGCCCCCTTCTAAAACGCAGCATCAACCAGGCAGAGGTCCATGGAAGACAGAGAAAAAAGCAATGAAGTATCGCGCCAGATGGAGCAGGTGCTGTACGAAGTCAAGCGTGTGGTCGTGGGACAGGACCATTTCCTGGAACGCGTGCTGGTAGCGATTCTTGCCCGTGGCCATCTGCTGGTGGAAGGCGTACCGGGCCTGGCCAAGACGCTGACCGTCAAGACGCTTGCAAAAACCATACAAGGGAGTTTCCGGCGCATCCAGTTCACGCCGGATCTTGTGCCGGCCGATCTGGTCGGCACCCGCATCTACAATCAGAAGACCGGCGAATTCACCACCACCCTCGGCCCGGTCTTTGCCAATCTGATTCTCGCCGACGAGATCAATCGCGCCCCGGCCAAGGTGCAGAGCGCATTGCTCGAAGTCATGCAGGAATGCCAGGTGACCATTGCCGGCGAAACGCATCTGGTGCCCAAGCCCTTCCTCGTCATGGCCACGCAGAATCCGATCGAAACCGAAGGCACGTATCCGCTGCCGGAAGCGCAGGTCGACCGTTTCATGATGAAGGTCCTGGTCGACTATCCGACCGAGGAGGAAGAGTTCGTCATCGTCAACCGGGTCACGGGCGAGACGCCGGACCTCGGCGCGGTGACGTCGACGATGCAGCTTGCGCAATTGCAGCAGCAGTGCCGGGAATGCTATGTCGATCCGTCGCTGGTGCACTACGCGGTGCGCCTGGTGGCCGCCACCCGCAATCCGGACCGCTACAACGTTCCCAATCTGGCCCATTACCTCAATTGCGGCGCCAGCCCGCGCGCCTCCATTCACCTGATCGAAGGCGCGCGCGCACTGGCTCTTTTGCGCGGACGCCATCATGTGCGCCCGGAAGACGTCACGGATCTCGTTCCGGACGTGCTGCGGCATCGCCTGTCGCTGACCTATGAAGCGCTGGCCGATGCCATCACGCCCGACCAGATCATCCATCGCATCATGAAGCACATCCCCGCACCGGAAAGGCTGCTTGAAACCCATGTCCGACTTAACGCGAACGCCTGAATCCCTGCTCCGACGCATCGAGCTGACGCTCATCCGCCAGCTCGACGGCCTGCTGCACGGCGACTACCACTCGCTGTTCCGCGGCCACGGTCTGGATCTGGCGGACCTGCGCGAATACCAGTATCACGACGACGTGCGTCACATCGACTGGAACGTGACCGCGCGGCTGCAGACGCCCTATATACGCGAGTATTACGAGGAACGCGACCTGACTGCATGGTTCCTGCTCGACCTCAGTTCCTCCGAGGATTTCGGCTCGGGAGAAGTCACCAAGCGCTCGCAGGCGGCGGAAGCGGTCGCCGTGCTGGCCAGCGTATTGAGCCGCCATGCCAATCGCGTCGGTGCGCTGTTCTACGGCTCGAATGTCGATACCGTCATACCGGCCGGCAACGGGCGGCGGCATGTGCTGCAGATCCTGCACCGGATGATGGCAAGGCAAAAAAGCCAGCAGTCCGACGCCACCCGGCTGCACGATCTGCTGCAGACCGCCGCGCAGGTCATGAAGCGCCGTTCGCTGGTGTTCGTCGTATCCGACTTTATTACCCAACCCGGTTGGGAAAAACCCCTGGCCCTGCTCGGCCAGCGTCATGACATCGTTGCCCTGCGCCTCTATGATCCGCTGGAGCTGGAGTTGCCCGATCTTGGCCTCCTGACGATGCAGGACGCGGAAACCGCCGAACAGTTGCTGGTTGATACCCACGACAGTGGTTTCCGCAGCCGCTTTGCAGCCGCCGTGACCCGGCGCGAGGATGAACTGCATGCCGCATTCAATTATGCCGGCGTTGACGTTCTCGAATTGTCCACCGAAGACAGCGTCCTCGATGCATTGCTCCGCTTTTCCGACTTGCGCAAAGGACGCAGCCGGCTGCACGCGGGCGGGACCCTGCCACCGCATCTGGAGAGACGATGACTTTCCTCTGGCCTGAATTGCTCTGGGCACTGATCTGCGTTCCCTTGTTGATCGGTCTTTACATCTTCCTGCTGCGCCGCAGGAAGAAATTTGCGGTGCGCTATGCCGCGCTGTCCATCGTCAAGGAAGCGATGGGGCCGTCCCAGCACTGGCGACGCCATGTTCCTCCGATCCTGTTCCTGCTGGCATTCACTGCCATGCTGCTTGCCATGGCCAGGCCGGCGGCACTGGTTACCCTGCCCTCGCAGTATGAAACCGTGATTCTCGCGATCGACGTGTCCGGCAGCATGCGGGCCAGCGATGTGCAGCCGACACGGATCGCCGCCGCCCAGGAAGCGGTGCGCGGCTTTGTCGAGAAGCAGCCGCGCCATACCCGCATCGGCGTCGTCACGTTCGCCGGCACGGCTGCGGTCACCCAGGCGCCGACTGAAAACCGCGAGGATATCCTGGCCGCCATCAACCGCATCCAGCTGCAGCGCGCAACGGCGGTGGGCAGCGGCATTCTGGTATCGCTGAAGGCCATCTTCCCGGAAGTGGAGTTCGACTTGAATTCGAGCGATCCCCGTCCCAAGGACTCGCGCAACGGGTCGAGCGCGCGCTCGATCAACGAACCGACTTCGGAAAAGAAACCGGAACTCAAGCCGGTTCCGCCAGGTTCCTATACGTCGGCCGCGATCATCCTGCTGACCGACGGCCAGACCACCACCGGGCCCGACCCGGTTGAATCGTCGCTGATGGCGGCGGAGCGCGGCGTGCGGGTCTTTACTGTCGGTATCGGTACGCCGGAAGGTGAAGTCGTAGCCGGGGAAGGCTGGTCGATGCATGTGCGGCTGGATGAAGAATCGCTGAAAAAGATTGCAGGCGTGACAGGCGCGCAGTATTTCTACGCCGGCACCGCGAACGAACTGACGCAGGTGTACAAGATGCTCAATTCCAAGCTGACGCTCGAACGCAAGGAAACGGAAATCACCGCTTTCTTCGCCGCCGGCGCGGCCTTGCTTGCTCTCCTGTCAGCCTTGCTGTCGATGCTCTGGTTCAACCGCATACTCTGAGCAGGGCGGCCACGGTCTGATTCGACGTTAATGCCTTTTCGAGCGTGCATAACGAGCGCCTGCATTGCAGGCGCTCTTGTTTTTTCGATCATGCCAGACCTTCCGGCGCTGACACCCGATTGAATTGACTTTTTGTTCCACGATGCAAAACTGCGCAGTATATTTCGGAACATAAAGCCAGCTGGTTTCATTCATCCGCACCCCAGCCGCACTAGAAGCAGCTACCGCGGCGACTTTCCCGCATTCATTTTTCATATACGTAAAGCCCGGGAAATTTTCATCTTTACATCATCCTGTGACGGCTGTTAGGATAAATCATTTTTCTGGAATTATGTTTCGCTATGCAGAACTACTGCAGGAATAGGCGGAACATGATTCCCAACAGCAGCCGAATCGGAGCAAACCGATTTTCCGGCACATGGCATTAATGCGTGAGAAGGAAAACATGTCTGATCGCCACCTGGCCTTCTGGCCGGCATCCCAATCGCGGCATCTCACCGTGCCGCACACCCATCTGTTCTACAACGTCGAGGTGTCGGCAACACGTTTTCCCGACAAGCCTTACCTTATCTACTATGGCACTCCGCTCAGCTATGCGCAGTTTCGCGACGAAGCCGAGCGCATCGCCGGCTATCTGCAGCATGAGTGCGGCGTGAAGAAGGGCGATCGCGTACTGCTCTATCTGCAGAACAGCCCGCAGTTCGTTCTTGCGTATTACGGAATTCTTCGCGCCGATGCCGTCGTCGTTCCGGTCAACCCAATGAACCGCACGACCGAGCTGCGCCACTACGTTCAGGATACGGCAGCAAAAACAGCTGTCGTGCCCCAGGACCTGTACCAGCAGATGGAGCCCCTGCTCGGCGACGGACTCGAACATATCGTGGTCGCGGCCTATTCCGATTACCTGAAGCAGCCGACGGACCTGCGCATGCCCGACTTCGTCAGCGCACCGCGTGAACAGATCAGCGCCAAGGGCGTTACGCTCTGGACCGACATGCTTGCGCGCAATCAGCGCCCCGGCCCGATGACCGCCGGTCCGGATGACCTTTGCGTGATGCCGTACACCTCGGGCACCACCGGCCATCCCAAGGGCTGCATGCATACGCATCGAAGCGTGATGTACAGCCTTGTGGCCAGCATGCAGTGGTTCGCGTCGCACCAGGATGCGGTCATGCTGTCGGTGCTGCCCTTCTTCCATGTCACCGGCATGCAGGGCAGCATGAGCGGCCCGCTATATCTCGGCAGCACCATCGTGATCCTGTCGCGCTGGGACAGGGAGGTGGCGACCGAATGCATACAGCGCTACCGTGTCACTTCGCTTCAAGTCATCTCCACCATGGTGGTCGACATGCTGGCCAATCCGCGCATCGGCGACTACGATCTTTCCAGCCTGCGCGGCATACGCGGCGGCGGCGCCGCCATGCCTGCCGCGGTGGCAAAGAAACTCGACGACCTGGTCGGACTGCCCTATGTGGAAGGCTACGGCATGTCGGAAACCATTGCGGCCACGCATATCAATCCGCCCCACCGCCCCAAGCGGCAATGCCTGGGCGTCCCCATCTATGATGTTGACGCACGCGTCGTCGACCCCTCGGACTTCCATGAACTGCCGCCCGGCGAAGTCGGCGAGATCGTGGTGCATGCGCCGAACGTCATGCAGGGCTACTGGAATCATCCCGAGGCCACGCGCGACGCCTTCATCGAACTCGACGGCAAGCGCTTCCTGCGCACCGGCGATCTCGCCACCACCGATGAAGACGGCTACTTCTTCATGGTCGACCGGCTCAAGCGCATGATCAACGCGTCCGGCTTCAAGGTCTGGCCGGCGGAAGTGGAGGCGCTCATGTATCAGCATCCCGCCATCCAGGAAGCCTGCATCATCGCCGCTAAGGACGCCAAGCGCGGCGAAACGGTCAAGGCCATGGTGGTGTTGAAGGAAGCATCCCGAGGCAAGGTGACGGAGCAGGAAATCATCGACTGGGCGCACCAGAACATGGCCGCCTACAAGAGTCCCCGCATCGTGCAGTTCGTCGACAGCCTGCCCAAGTCGCCGACCGGCAAAATCCAGTGGCGGGAACTGCAGGAAAAGGAAAACGCCGCGTAACGCGGCCGAGATGACCGCATTGCCGAAGCAGGCATCGAGGCATCGGGCAGCAGGGATCAGCGGACGCGGATCCGGACAACAACAGCAGAAGATGGAGACAGCATGCGATTCGACAGCAAGGTAGCGATCATCACCGGTGCCGCAAGCGGCATCGGCCGGGCAACGGCGCAGCGGCTTTTCAGCGAGGGCGCTGCCGTGGCCCTGGTGGATCGCAATCAGGACGCCCTCACCCAGGTGGCGGAGCAGCTCGGCGATGCCTCCAGGGTCTGGTTCGGCGCGCTCGACATCGCGGACGAGGCCCAGGTCGAGCAGTGCGTCGCCGAGGTGTTCAGGCGCTTCGGGCGCATCGATGCTCTCTGCAACAATGCAGGCATCTCCGGCGGCGACTACTCTCCTATCACGGACACCAATACCGCCGTATGGCAGCAGATCATTGCGGTCAATATCATGGGCGCCGTGCATTTCACGAAGTATGCGGCGCGCATCATGCGCGACCAGGGCAGCGGCGCCGTCGTCAATACCGCCTCGGTAGCGGGCATCCGTTCCGGTGCCGGCGGCAACGCCTACAGCGCATCGAAGGCAGCCATCATCAATCTCACCATGACCAGCGCCTGCGACCTCGGCCAGGCAAACGTCCGCGTCAATGCCGTCTGTCCCGGCCTGATCGAGACCGGCATGACGGCGCCGGTATTCGAACGCGCGCGTGCCGCGCAGAAGGAAGACAAGCTGGGGTCGCGCTGCGAACTGCGTCGTTACGGCCGGCCCGAGGAAGTCGCCGCCGTGATCGCCTTCCTTGCCAGCGATGACGCCAGCTATGTCACCGGCCAGGCATTGCCGGTCGACGGCGGCAACACCGCATCGCTCAATCTGCCGGGCATGAAAGTCTGATACCGGCTGCAAGTCATAACACAGAAGGTTCGTGCTCCGGGCCGGCGCACGACTTTGCAGGCTGAAGCCGCAAAACCGGCGCTCACTTGACCGGGGCGGCGGTATAAGCTGTCGCCATGGATTCCCTGATCACCGCCTCCGCACCGGCGCTTACCGTCGGCGATCCGCCGGGCGCGCTCAAGAGGGCCGTCTTGCGGAACGATCCGGCAGCGCGATGTCACGCTGGTCGTCTCAGGCGCGCCGATAGGCGAAATCAAATGCTTTCGCCGGCGCATGGCCTGGCGCTTGCGCCGGGTGTCATCACACGGCAGCGACTTCAACGACGATTTCGTCGTCAGCTTGACGGAGCAAGCGCAAGCCACGCGGCAGGTGCCCTGCAACTACCGCATGCAGCCCTTCCGCAGCGGGGAAGCTCCCGGAATCACTCTGTTCTGCAAAGACGAGGCAGGTACAGTCTTTCATCCTCATTACAGGTGCGGATGCGGCGTGGAAGTGATGATGGGCACGTACAAGCTGCTGAACCTGTTTCCCGAAAGACGTGACGAGCACAATGCGATCCATGCGATGGACCGGGTCCGCCATCCTGATCGTTGCGATGCCGCGGTAACGGCTCGATCCGTGACTTACCGCTATCGAACTCGCTGCTGCCGGTACTCGCCGCTACCATAAATGCATGCCACGGCAAAGCTTGCCGTTACCGCCTTGCTCGCCTCGGGAGACGGATCTTTGACGCCGGCGGACGTATGCGGCGAGCGCTCGACTGCAAGCCGGATCAGCTCTTCGATACCTGCAGTACCGTCTGAGCAGATCGCTGTTCATCTTATCAAAGCCCGCCTTTACGATTAGCATCTGTGCCGCAGCGCATGTTCCAGGGAATAGGGATGCGCGAAGACATCGCATCGGATCAGAACGAAAATGACGATACACAGGCAACTTGCAGCCGAGGGAATGGGAACCGCACTACTGGCGGCAATATCGATCGGTTCATGCATGATGTCCCAGCGCCTGGGCAGCAGCCCCTCGGCGGCGCTTTTATCCGGCGCACTCGCCTGCGGCCTCGGGCTGTTCGCGCTGATCACCTGTTTCGGAAAAATTTCGGGCGGTCACTTCAACCCGGTACTCACCTTGTCCGAATCATGGCAAGGAAATATTTCTCCTTCACTGGCTGCGGGATATGCTGCAGTCCAGTGCATCGGCGCCTTTGCAGGCGTGGGCGCAGCTCATGTCATGTTCGGCGCGCCGCCGTTCGAAGCCGCGGTCATTGCGCGCTCGGATGGCAGTCAGTGGGCAAGCGAATTCATCGCGACTTTCGGTCTGATCGGCGTCTGCATCGGAAGCGCCCGGCACCGAAGCGGCATCGGCCCGTCAGCGGTGGCATGCTACGTCATCGCGGCCTTCTGGTTTACGCCTACCTCTGCATTCACCAACCCTGCCGTCACTCTTGCCAAAGCCGTTACCGCATCCGCTGCCGGCATACGTCTAATCGATGTGCCGGGTTTTGTACTTGCCCAGGTTTGCGGCGGCCTGGCTTCCACCTGGATCTTTGGCTGGCTGTATTCGGCGCAGGATCCAGACCCCGCAGCGGTACGGAAACGTTCATCCATCACTCGTAAAACAAACACCGCGCAGCGTTCCCTTTCGTTCCATTACGCAGGAAAGACGCTGAAGCCGCGGCGCGTCTCTTGAATGCTTCGAGGCGGGCAGGCTCATCGCATCGGATGACGGCCGCCGCAGCCAGAGGTTTGGGATACGCCTGTGACACGCCCGCATTAAGACGTATCGGGCAACTTGCTTGCCGGCGATTGAGTAAAATAGCCGGTCTGCCACCGCAAGCCACATGCGTCATCCATGAATACCAGCACCGCGCAGCCGCGCCCCCAGCCACGTTCGTTGGCGGATCTCTTCATCTCGTTCACGCTTCTCGCGCTGCAGGGGTTCGGAGGTGTCCTTGCTGTCGTTCAGCATAACCTGGTGGAAAAGAAGAAATGGCTGACCAGGGAAGAATTTGTGGAAGAGTGGGCAGTCGCCCAGATCATGCCGGGTCCGAATGTAGTCAATCTGGCACTCGTGATCGGCGGCCGTTATTTCGGCCTGCGGGGCGCACTTGCGGCGCTTGCCGGAATGCTGCTCGTGCCGTTGATGCTGCTGCTCCTGCTGGCAATCACTTATGCCCATGTGTCGGATCATCCCGGAATCGCAGGCGCTTTGCGCGGCATGGGCGCCGTGGCGGCAGGCTTGATAGGAGCCAGCGGCCTGAAGCTGGCCAGCACCCTCAAAACCCATCCGCTGGGCCATGTCCTCGCAATCGTGTTTTGCGTACTGACCCTGATCGTGATCGCCGCATTTCGGTGGCCGCTGTATGTGGTGCTGCCGGTATTCGGAGGCCTGTCCTGCTTCCTGACCTACCGAAAGATCAAGTCATGAGCGGCGGCCTCGTACTCAACCTTCAATGGACCGACTGGCTCAGCCTGTTCGGACACTATCTCCTGCTTTCGATGCTGTCCGTTGGCGGCGCGATTTCAACGACCAGTGAAATGCATCGTTATCTGGTGGAGGAACACCATTGGCTTACTGCCAGCCAGTTCAATGCGTCGATTGCGATTGCACAGGCTGCGCCCGGCCCGAATGTCCTGTTCGTTGCGCTGATGGGGTGGAATGTCGGCATGAACGCCGGCGGCATGCCGCTCGCGTTTTTTGGGATGCTGGTCACCATGGTAGGGATCCTGCTCCCCAGTACGACACTCACCTACCTCGCCGCCCAGTGGGGACACCGCAATCGGGAACTGCGCGCGGTACGCGCTTTCAAGGTCGGCATGGGTCCCATCGTCATTGCCCTGCTACTTGCGACGAGCTGGGTGCTTGCCAATACCAACGCGCATGCTGCCGTCGGGGGAGAATGGAAGCTGTGGCTGATTTCGATCCTGTCAGCCTTGCTTATCTGGAGGACCAGGATACATCTGCTGGTTCTGTTGGCCTTCGGCGCGCTGCTGGGCGGCTTGGGATTGCTTTGATGCTCAAGCGCTGCTGACAGGCCAGGACGGGCTGTCTGTTGATGCCTTCCGCTGTGATCTGCCGTTCACTTCTGCGCCGCCTTCGCGATGTGGATGAATGGCGCGCAATTAATCAACGGCGGCCAGTTCCTCAATGAAAAGGCGGAGAAAATGCCGGCTGACCGGGTCGGTGTCGACTATTGAGATCCCGCTGCGATACAAATTCGAATCCAGTCTGGACGTATGGGTGATCATTCCCCAGATATTGATTCGTCTTTGTTCCTGCAAAGTCTGCAGTTCAAAGGCAATTGCGCATGCGCTGTCGGGAGTGATCAATTTGTCGCTTACGATGCCGATGCCGCCAAGGGAGATTTCTACCGTCTCCACAGGAATCACCGGCAGCTCGGGCAGCAATATCTTTGCGGGCACGACAAATGGTATCCGCACGGATCTTCTGCGTTCAATTGTCGAAGTGAATTCCATGCGAAGAACTGGGTTACTGGGCTGATATGAATGTCTACCGTTCAGATTTGAGCAGGACAGCAACTCAAATTTTTTCCAATCGGTAAGTATCGCATATTTGCCTGCACTCGGTCCGCTTCAAATAGCGACTGTACCGAAGATGCCTTGGATAACTCCAAGTTTCCTCACGTATTTAACGCCTTTCCGTACGCGCAAAGCAAACAGCCCTGCGTCCGGAGGGAGGCAGGGCTGATGCGGTAGAACTAGCCTGACGATTACCTACTTTCACACTGGTTGCAGCAC
>Ga0194137_10002172_pt1 | contig 11700 bp, 10 predicted proteins | sample TARM_MetaG_T3_14_FD_134025 | JGI IMG/M metagenome (GOLD analysis project Ga0194137, IMG submission 134025) | Freshwater microbial communities from Pennsylvania, USA, analyzing microbe dynamics in response to fracking - TARM_MetaG_T3_14 (version 2) | ecosystem: Environmental > Aquatic >...
ACCATGTGAATGGTCCTATGGCAGTAATTGCGGTGGCCGGTGCTGGAAAAACATCCGTATTATGTTCAAGACTTGGGAATTTAATGTTAAACCACGGAGTGTCTCCGGAAAGAACTATTACATTAACCTTCTCGGTAAAGTCTGCAAAGGATATGAAAAGGCGGTTCAAGTCCTTATTTAAAAATGAACTCCATACCGAAAAAGCAAAGTTTTCAACAATCCATTCCTTTGCCTTTTCAATTATCAATACGTATGCGAAAAAGTACAAAAGACCTTTTGAAGTGATTGAGGATAAAAACCATCCTTACTATAAAAATCGATTAATTAGTCAGCTATACCGAAAATTCAATGAGGAATATATCCAAGAAGAAGATCTGGAGACGCTTTTAAACCACATTGGTTTGTTTAAAAATAAAATGCTTACAGACAAAGAGATCCAAGCAGAGTGTGAAGAACTAGAAATAAAAAAGGCCGGAGAGATATTTCATGAATACGAGAAAATTAAAAAAGAAAATTCTTTCCTAGACTTTGACGATATGCAAGTAAAAGCCTATCAAATCCTTCAATATGACTCGAAGATATTAGAAAAATATCAAAAGCAATATGACTACTGGCAAATTGACGAATTTCAAGACACAAGCAAGATCCAGTTTGCGATTATCCAAAAGCTTGTCGAAAAACATCAAAACATCTACTGCGTTGGAGACGATGATCAGTCAATTTATAAATTTCGTGGAGCTTCCCCGGAAACCTTGTTAGCTTTCCCGAAAATCTACCCAAGTGCTAAGATCGTTTATATGGAAGAAAACTTCCGGTGTAGCAAAGAAATCATTGCTCTTAGCCATAAAGTTATTGATAAAAACGTGATTCGATATGATAAGAAAATATTTACCAATAACCCCGAAAAAAAACCGGTAGAGCTAATTAAGACCAATGGACTCACAGAACAAACAGATATCGTGTATAAGAAAATTATTAAAGAAATGAAAGAAGGAACCGTTGGTGTACTTTATCGAAACAATCTTTCGGCAATCCCTATTGTGAAAAAACTAAAAGATACTCGTATCCCTTTTATTATTAAGGATTCAAAACCATACTTTTTCAAACACTGGATTATCCAGGACATTAAACACTTTATTAAATTTGCAAATGATCCTTCTGATATCAATATTTTTAAAAGTATTTATTATAAAACGAATATGTACTTAACCAAAGAATTAGTAACCTACTTAGAAAAAGTAGCATTGAAAAACCCCGAGAACCAAACCTCTTTACTGGAACAACTGTTGTTAATGGAAAACCTGGAAGTACATCAAAAGCGAAATATTAAAAAGGTTATAAAGCAACTTGAAAAAATAAAAACAGAAACTGCTGAGAAGACCATTAGTATTATTCTTCATTCCCTGGGGTACGAAAATTTTCTAAATAAACAAAAAAGGTCATCAAGTCAGAGTAAGGACCAAATCATTGCAATCCTTAAAGAGATTTGCAAAAACGAAAAACGTGAACTAATTGAAATGCTGAACGATTTAGAGGTATTCTTTGCAGAAAATCCATCAGATTACAATTCAACGTTAAGCCTTACCACCACACATTCTGCAAAAGGGCTTGAATATGATACCGTACACTTGATTGACGTAAATGGAGACAACTTCCCCGGAGAGCTAATCGAAGAAGATGAAGAATTCAAAGAAGAACTCGACGAAGAACGAAGGCTCTTTTACCTTGGACTTACCAGAGCGAAAAATCAACTAAACTTATATTATGACGAGAATAAAAGAGAATCTATATTTATTAAAGAGTCGAAAAAAGCTCTAGGAATAAAAGAAAAAACACCTCGGATGCAGCTCTCTTTTGAAAAAAGACTAAGCAAAGCAGGAATAAACACACTTGAAGTAAGCAAAGGGCAAATGATAAAACATAGATCATTCGGTGTTGGGAAAATATTAGAAACCGACGGAAATATCGGAACGATTCTGTTTAATACAGGACAAAAGAAGTTGGATATCCAACTTTGTATCAATAAAAGAATTATAACCGCTAAGTAATAGGTGAGACCCATGGCTTTGTATTGTAGATGCTATTATAATAGCCAGTAATGTACCGTAAAAGGACTTTGGAGTGCAAGCCCACTGTTTATAGCACTGATAAGTCCTTTAAAGCGTTTAAATGGCTCTTGGGTCCCGCATAACCAATAAAGGCCATAGAAAGAAGGAGGAAATCAAGTGAATAGGGAAGTAATTAGCGATTTTACAGCTCATTTAAAAAACCGAGCGAAAACAGACTACGAAAGAGAAATATTAAAATTTGAAAAACACATTAAAAAAGACTTAGATAAGGCTACAAAAGAAGATGCAGAAAAATATATGAAATATATCAGAAGAAAATTAGCAAGGACTACCTCAGTCCGAATATTCCATCAGCTACTTAGTTTTTATAATTATCTTTTTGATAATAATCTGATTCCATATAACCCTTTTCATAAAGTCAAAAAACCTCGGGCTAGCGAACAAGTAAAGGAAGAAAGACTCCCTTCTATGGAAGAGATGAAAAAACTCCTCCATGTTATCAAAACAGAGTACAATTATAGAGATTACGTGTTTACCCTTCTGATATCAACTACAGGGCTGCGTCTTAAAGAGGCAATTCAAGTGAAATGGTCAGACTTTATAATGGACAGAATAGGCACAATTGGGCTAATTGTTCGTAGAGGAACAGACCAGGAAAGGATGGTAAAGATTCTTCCACTGATTTGGGAAGAATTTAGAAAATACCGTAAAGAATTTTTAGGAGTAAGTGAGGAATATGAAGGCAAAGATTACTATGTTTTCATATCCACACGGGAAATGCAAGCCTATAAAAACTACCCGGCATCCGTGGGACACATGGCCGAAAGTAGGATTCGACACGTCTACCTAGGAGCATGTAGTAAAGCAAAAATCCCATTATACACAGCAAAAGATCTAAGACACGCCCACGCAGTATATGCTCTTTATATGGGGGCTGATGAAGAGCAAATAAAAGAACAGCTTGGTTGGTATTCCATAAAAAACATAAGAAAGTATAACGGTGTGCTAACAAAAATACGAGTCAGTGCCAATGACTACACGGAAAAGTATTTTAAACAACTTACGAAGGGAGAGGACGAAGGTTAGTAAAAACCTTTGTCTTTTTTTATTTAATATTTTTAATATAATATATATTGTGGTATAATAACTATGTAAATATTGAGTAAGTGGTAAGGAAACATATCATCATTGGAATTATGACCTCTTCGTTACTTAACAAAGGAGGTAAGTGTTATGAAAAGTATTAAAGAAGTGGATCAAAACTTTGGGAAGTATCGTTTTGTTTACCAAGGGAAAACTACGTATTATTCTCGGGAATTTACGGATTCTGAAAAAGGGCAAGCGTTTTTAAAAAAAATTTATAAAAACAAAGATAGTCTCAAGATCTATTGTACTTGTACAAACAAAGAGACTATTGAAATGCACCTGGTGAAACGTGGAAACGGTAGATCTTTTTTCATTCGTTCCAACCACGGATGTAAACACAAGCACCGGGAGAACTGCGCTCATTATGTGCCGCTTTGTAATGATGCAGAAAATGAAAATGCTGAAAAAAATAACGGAAAAAATATCGGAAAAGCAAAAACATATAAAACATATATGATCAATGGAGATAACGGACATACTTACGCAAGCTTTAACCTCAACAACTTCTACGAAAATGACTTAGAGCGTAATAAAGTTATAATAGTAAATCAGTCAAATAAAAAAACAGATAACCATTATACTGGGGATTTTATGCTTGGCGAAATTCTCCTCAGTACCGGTTGGAAAAATGCACTTCGAGATAATAAGAAAAATCCGAAAGCAGGGAATGTTTTTCATTTAATCTACAATAATGCAGATAAATACAAAGTTCGTTCTGATCTAAGGCTTTCTGATATTATGTATATACCACTCAAACCCGACGAAGAAAAAGACGGGACAGAAAATATGATTAAAGCCTGTTATCGCGTTCATTACGCTTTAAAGGAAAAAGGTTATCCGAACGGGAAACTCTATTTGTTGATGAAGTTACTAAGTTACGATCCTCTTGAAGATGATGAAAAAATCTATCGAATCAAGCTGCATGATCCCTACAAAAAAGGGGAATTTGTGGTGTATTGTGAAAAAGAGCGATTCAAAACAGCTTACAACAAACATAAAGTCCCTGGCTCTGATAAATATATAAGCGCTTCCATGAGTATTGACTATGTAAAAAAAGAGAAAAGATTAATGATGGGATCTCTTGCTGTAATCCCTGTGTTAAAGGGACACGGCCTTTATATGGAAAGTCAAGATGAAATACAGTTTGCTAATTACTTGGTTAAGCAAAAGATTCTTTTCGAACGGCCTCCAAAGTCCTGCAAAGAATATGCAGAAGAATGGGATGGATATGTGCCGGATTTCATCTTTTTAAATTCTACTACTTTAACCAAAACAACGATTGCTGAAGTGTTTGGTTTTTGGACCGAGGAATATAAAAGACAGATGGTAAAAAAGATTAATTACTACAAGAAAAAGCCTTACCGTTTTGTTTATTGGAAGTCCAATGAAAATGAGCCGATGCCAACATTAGAAAAAAGAACCGGTAAACAAATCCTTGTGGAAAATGAACATAAGGAAAACTAAGCAAATAAGGAGGGAATCAAAGTGGAAAAAATGATGGAGATAAGAGATAGAGATGTATTAAGTGAAATACAAAAAAAGTCTAAGTATAAAAGGTTGATAAACTGGAGAAAAACACACATAACAAGGCATAATGTTTGCTATATAACGCTTAATGATGTGTCTCACCAAGAGTGTATTGTAATTAGCTTGGATACAGTCAATCCGATAAGTTTTGATCGAAAATTATCCGAGGCATTCACCCGAGTGATAAAAAAAGCAGAAGAAGTCAATTACCCACCACTTAAACGCTCATGCGTTTTGAAGTGGGGGCTTGTAAAAGCCCTAATTGTCTAGCCTAAGTCTTTATTGGCTACGTTATCTATCATGTAGAAACCTATGAATGATTCCCTAGTTTGTAGCACTTTCGTGGCTCTGTAAACAGTTCTGAAGGGTAGGAACAGTCAACCACAATATGAAGGGTAGATAACATTGGCGAAGGGAAACTAACTCTGATTAAGGAGGGGCGAAACATGAGTGTATTCGTCAAAAATATGCGTGGTGAATCATTAATGCCTTGTTCTCCACGGAAAGCAAGACTTCTCTTACGAGAAGGAAAGGCAAAAACTATAAATTATACACCGTTTACCATTCAACTCACTTATGCAACTGGTGAAACAGCACAAGAGGTATCTATTGGCATTGATTTGGGTACAAAGCATACTGGAGTAGCAGTGACGAGTGAAAATAAAATCCTTGCTAAAGGCGAGGTTGAGGTAAGGCAAGATGTGAAAAAATTGTTAGATACAAGGCGTATTTACCGAAGAGGTAGGCGTATTCGTAAAACACGTTATCGGAAATCACGTTTTAACAACCGTACAAGAGAAGATGGTTGGCTACCACCAAGCATACAAAGTCGATTAGACAACACCTTTCGTTGGATAGATAGGTTTGTATCACTTGTGCCACATCCGACTTTGACGATTGAGGTGGGGAAGTTTGATGCACAGAAAATGATGAACCCTGACATTAAGGGTGAGGAATACCAACAAGGACAAACGTTAAGTTATCACGATGTACGTTACTTTGTATTTGCAAGAGATAAATATACGTGTCAAGTGTGTAAGAAAAATAAAGACAAAATTTTTAATACCCACCACATTGTCTATGTGTCTCATGGCGGGAGTGATCGAGCAGACAACTTAATAACCGTGTGTACAGACTGTCATACACACGACAATCATCAAAAAGGAAAAGTGCTTTGGAAGTGGATGGTGGAAGGGAAAAAGATACCACGATATAAAGAGGGTACATTCATGAACATCTTCCGTAAGCGAGTATTCACGAAGTACCCACAAGCCAACATCACTTATGGCTCTATCACGACACCACGAAGGAAAGAATTGGAGTTAGAGAAAACTCATGAGAATGATGCCATTGCCATCAGTGACATAAAGCAGATGGATAAGGTTGTAGATCATTCATTCAAAATCAAACAATTTCGTAAGAAAAAGCGTTCTCTACATGAGGCAACCGCTAGAAAAGGGCGTAAAACTAAAAATACTTCAAGTAAGCGTAACGTCAAGAATATCAAACAACTAAACGGTTTTTATCTTAATGATAGAGTAGAAATATATGGAAAGCTAGGTTACATCACAGGCTTTACAGGTGCAAGTATGGCTTATGTCAAAGACATAGTTGGCAATTACATCACAAAACCGAATAAGTCATACAAACAAGTCAATCTCAAAGATTGTGAGTTTCTGAATCACAATAACAATTGGCAATATGCAGAAAGCTTTTAGGCTATCGCCTACCGACATTCATCCCCCACTTTACACTTCTTAAGAAGTGGGGGACTTCTGTCGTAGAATCGTTAAAAGGAATTATGATGTTAAATGGAATTCATTAAATTTTTCTCTTGAATAAAAACAATGTATATAGTACAATAATATCAACAATAAAATTATTGTTATATTGGCAGAGTATTTCTCAGCTGATGATGTAAAAAAATTGCAAAGGTATAAAAAAAGATGGTCTTTTGAAATATAAAAAAAGGGCGATCTTTTTGTTTTTTGCAAAAAGACAAAAACCAAAGGAGGGAAGAAGATGGCTACAAAAACGATTGGCAACAAAGAGTACGTTAGACACAAAACTTGTCCGATTTGCAGTTCGAAAGAACAACGCTGCGTTGAAGTTTTTCAAGACAGCATTAAACAAGCAGATTTTTGTATTAATGTAACGTCTAATAAAAGCTTTGATGCAAACGGCATGAGGACATACATCCACGAAGTAAGTGCTGACACTCGGTCCAATCCGGTAGTCAGAAAGCCCAGGGTAAAAAAGACCCCGAAAAAGGATATTGATTTGCAGGATCGGGTGTATCGGTATTTTCGACACGCTTGTTATCTTGTTCAAGGCTTTTATATCCATGAGGATGATTTAAAAGATCTTCAACGTCGGGGAGTTACAAAAGAAAAAGCTGAAGAATGGGGTATTTTTTCATTCCCACGTGGAAAAACTGAAACCGCAAAAGTCAACAACTTGCTAAAGAATCAGTTTGGCAAAGATTTGTTGAAGGTAGCAGGATTTCTTAAAACAAAAAAAGGAGTAACGATTTTTCGAAACTCTACTTTTTGTTGGGATAAGAAAAAGTACGTACAAGTCGAAGGCTATTTCTTTCCTTACACGAACATTGATGGAAAAATCGAAGCGCTTCAGTATCGGTGGACCAAAGACGTTTACAGTAAAAAAGGAAAGAAAATGCGGTGGATATGGTTTTCATCTGATGTGTCTAGTGGATCTCCTATTTGCTACAACGAGGTAAAAAACCCGTTACAGCAAAAAGACGATGTATTGCTAATCGCTGAGGGAGGACTCAAAGGAAAAATCGTATCTGAAAAAATGCGTCTTTCCGGTCTGTTTCTCGCTGGCGTAAACAATCATGCGCTACTGATTAAAGAGTTAAAACGCTTAGAGAAAAAAACCGGTAAGAAATACAAGCTAATCATTGCTTTCGATATGGATAAGTACACCAATAAAGATACAAACGGTTATTATCCAGTACTCGAAGCGGAGAAAAGCTTGGTAGAAAAAATAAAAAAGGAGGGTAATTCTGTAGCAACCGTTGAATGGGATGCTCAACAAGGCAAAGGATTGGATGATGCTATGCTAAACAACCCGAAACTCAACAGAGCGTACAAAATTTGCTAAAGAAAAAGGTTTTAGGCAGTTCCTTAAAAACTGTTAAATACTAAAAGAGGATGTGTAAATTATGAAATTTAATGTACAAAGCAGTGATTTAAAAAAGGTAGTAGGGCAAGTGAAAATGGCAGTTTCTTCAAACGGAAACGGAACCCAAGGAATCTTAATCGAGGCGAAAGGTTCTGAGATTACTTTCTCGGCCACCAATTTTACTACGGAAATTATCGGTAAAATAAAGGTGTTAGCTGTAGAGCAAGAAGGTTCTGTATTAGTAGACGGAAAACTGTTTTCTGAAGTAGTAGCAAAACTTCCGAACAAAGAAATAAGCTTTGCTTTAGGTGAAGAGAAGTTAAATATCTCTTGTGGAAAAAGCAAGTTTAGTCTGTCTATTATGAATGTAGATAGCTTTACGAAAAAGGAAGAAGACTTCGAAGGGGAGTTAAAAATTAATAAGGACACGTTCGTCAACATGGCAATCGAGACAATATTTGCTACCTCTACTGACGAAGCGAAAAAAATACTCACCGGAGTTTTGGTAAACGTCAAGAACCAAAGTTTAGAAATGGTTGGCCTTGACGGATACCGATTAAGTCTTTCAAGAAAAACGCTTTCAGAATCCGTTGGAGAAATGAATTGTGTGATCCCCGCAGCATCGATGGATTTATTGATCAAAAGTATCGGTAAAGAAAAAGATGATGAAATAAGAATCAAGACAAGTGGCACTGCCATTCGTTTTGAGTTAGAGGGACTCATGCTCACCACCCAGCTGCTCGATGGTGATTTCATAGACTACGAACAAATACTTCCGAAAGACCGAAAAACGCGATTCACGGTTAATAAAGACGTAATCCTCGGGGCAATTGACCGGGCCATGATTATGTCAAAGAAGGACAATAATTGCTTAGTAAAACTGTCTATTAATTCCTCTAAGGTTAATATAACGGCAAGCAATGAGTCCGGAACAACCGAAGAAGAAGTACCAGTGGAAGTAGACGGGGAAGAATTAGAGATTGCCTTTAATGGCAAGTATCTCGTTGAAGGGCTAAAAGCGATGGACAAAGGAGAGGTGAATTTTAACCTTATTTCCTCAATTAATCCAATGACCATTACTACTGAAAATGAAGAAATGGTCTACTTAGCACTTCCTGTCCGAATGGCTTAAAAAGCCTAAATGTTTTTAAAGGATTTTCATTTCAAAAAAACTCTTAATTATAACCTAACAAATGTTTTTAAAGGATTTTCATTTCAAAAAAATCCTTAGTCATAACAAAGGGGGGATATTATGAGCCGTTACTTACAAACGGATTATAACCCGCAAGAAGGAGAGGTCTACAACGTAGAGTTTTTTGAACTAGAACCCTGTCATGAATGTGGTTCAGTTACAGGAACTTATAAATACGAAGTAGACAGCGTACTCATTAAGAACATTGAAGTTATGATCTGCAATGAGTGCGGAGAAACATTGTATCCAAAGGATAAAAAATATAAAAAAACCAAAAGGAGTGTTTAATTATGAATTCAGTAACTTTAGTAGGAAGAACAACAAGAGATCCGGAGCTTCGATTTACAACAAGTGGAAAGGCAGTAACGTCTTTTAGACTGGCCGTAAATCGCACGTTTTCAAAAGGGGATGAAGCAGACTTTTTTAACATCGTCTGCTGGCAAAAAACCGCGGAGAACGTGGCAAACTTCGTGTCGAAAGGACACCAAGTTGCAGTAAACGGGAGACTGCAATCCCGAGACTACGAAGACAAAGACGGGAAAAAAGTTTATGTAACAGAGGTTGTCGCTAACGAAGTGGAGTTCTTAGAGAAAAAGGGGAACGGAAACAACGGAAATCAGAAATCCCAACAGAAATCAGCACAAGGTTCAAGCGAATCAAAAAAGAATGACAAGAATGCTGATCTTGAAGTTGGAGACGTTGATTTAGACGAATTTGGCTCAATCGACGATGATGACGAGATTCCGTTTTAACGAAAAGCACTCAAATTTTAGGTGGTTTTCTAAAAATCACTAAGAATAAAACACCAGGGAAAAGACTATCGATACACTCGGTAGTTTTTTCTCTATACAAAAGTTTTATGTGGTTTCCCTTTGAAAAACTACCAACCATAACAAAAGGAGCGTGAACACTGTGAAAAAGAATAAAGAACAAATTATAAAAGAATCGGTAGAAGGCATGTTAAAAATGTTCGAAACCGGAACGATGCCTGAAAAGGTTGCTTTTAGTATTATCCGTAAGCATAAAAAGGACGTAGTACCAGCCATGAAATGGTCCCTGGGAAATCAAATGTTAATGCTCTTAGGCGGCACTGCCGATGCTAGAGGATTTAAACAATGGCAGCAAGCCGGAAGAAAAGTGAAAAAGGGAGCGAAAGCGATTTATATTATGGGGCCACTTTCGAAAAAAATAACAGAAATAAAAAACGGGAAAGAAGAGGAAAAAATCATCATATATGGTTTTAGACCGATCCCGGTATTCCGATATGAAGATACAGAAGGCGATGCAGTACCAAAGTTTGATTATCGACCCGATGAAATCCCCCGTTTTTATGATGTTGCAGGAAAGATCGGTGTCAAGGTAGAATATGATGGGATCACAAGAAACGCACTAGGAAGTTATTGTTCTAGGAATAAAAAGATTACGTTGTATTCAAAAGATGATGCCGTTTACTATCATGAACTGGCTCATGCAGCAGATGATTATCTGCATGATACGTCAAAGGATGGGAAAGACAAGGAAGCGTATGCAAAGAGCGAAATAGTCGCTGAACTTGCATCTTCCGTGCTTTGCCATATGAAAGGGATTAAAGGGTATGAAAAACAAGCTTATGAGTACATGAGTCGCTATGCGAAGCAAATCAAAACGAATGATGGTGTTATGAAAGAAATGATGAAGCTACTCGGAAGAGTAGAAGGCGTTGTTTCTTTAGTCCTTACAAAAGCGGATGAACCGGAATTAGAAAAAGCGATCTAGGAGGGTGTCAAATGAAAAAGCTAGTATATGTATGTTCTCCATTACGTGGAGATATTGAAGGAAATATAAAACGCGCTAATGAGTATTGTAAAAGTGCGTGTGAGGAAGGTGTAGTAGCACTTGCCCCACATACGATTTTTACACAATTCCTAAACGATTTAGTTCCGGAAGAGAGAACCATGGGACTAAATCTAGGTTTGGATCTCTTAAAACGGTGTGATGAACTTTGGGTGTATGGAGAGCGTATATCCGAAGGGATGCACGGTGAGATAAAACTCGCCACAGAAATGGGAATGAAAATTTTATATAAAGACCTACCGTAACTGGTAGGTTTTTTTATTTGCATTTTATAAATAGATATGCTACAATAAATACAATAATAGAAAGTAGATATAAAAACAGCAGGAAAACACATAAAAACAACGTACTATAAAATTAATCAAAATTAATCGAAAACACTTCTTTTCGATAAGATAAAAAAATCTACGAGCAACGTATAAAAAAGACTTTCCTTGATTTACAAAAAAGGGGTCTTTTTCTTGTTTTAAAAAAGAACATGAAGCAGTTAATAGCTGCTAAATAAAGGTTCTGTAGAGAGTATTTATTTTATCAACCATGAAAAGGAGTGATCACTGTGAAAACGAATATACTGGAATTTAATAAAGCGGTATTTGAAACAATTGAATGGGATGGGAAATTAACCCCTGGACAGCGATTAAAAGAAGAAATCATTAAAAACTTTAGAACCTTCAAAGCGATTATGAGAGAGTTAGAAAGAGAGTACAACTGTGTTGTGATAAAGCAATCAGCAGTAGACTGTTCAGTGGTAACAAGAGATACCCGGCAAGAACTTTTTACTTTCTC
>Ga0194137_10002173_pt1 | contig 11698 bp, 9 predicted proteins | sample TARM_MetaG_T3_14_FD_134025 | JGI IMG/M metagenome (GOLD analysis project Ga0194137, IMG submission 134025) | Freshwater microbial communities from Pennsylvania, USA, analyzing microbe dynamics in response to fracking - TARM_MetaG_T3_14 (version 2) | ecosystem: Environmental > Aquatic >...
GCTGGCGGCTGCGCGCTGAACGTCAAGCTCAACCAGAAGATCATTGCTCGTCCGGACGTGAAAGAGCTGTTTGTCCAGCCCGCCTCCGGCGATGCCGGAACTGCGGTTGGCGCCGCCGCCTACGTCTCGCACCAGCGCGGCGTGCCGGTGGAGAAGATGGAGCACGTCTACCTTGGTCCGTCCTACTCCAACGAGGACGTGATTGCCGCCTGTGCCAAGCACCCGAACAAGCCGGTGTTCAAGCAGATTGCCAACACGCCTGAGCGTATCGCCAAAATCATGGTCGACGGCAACCCGGTGGCCTGGTTCCAGGGTCGCATGGAATTTGGCCCGCGCGCCCTCGGCGGTCGCTCGATCATCGGCTGCCCGAGCATTCCAGGCGTGGCCGACCGCATCAACGAGCAGATCAAGTTCCGCGAGCGCTGGAGACCCTTCTGCCCGTCGATGCTCGATACCGTGGCCGAGCAAATGCTCAAGGTCGATCATCCCAGCCCCTTCATGACCTTCACCTTCGAAGTCAACGAAGAGTGGAAAGAGCGTGTGAGCGAAGTCGTCCACGAAGACGGCACCTCCCGCGCTCAGGTGCTAGAGCGCCGCCACAACCCGCGCTGGTACGACCTGATGCTGGAGCTGGAAAAGCTCACCGGCAACGGCGTCTCGCTTAATACCTCACTCAACCGCCGCGGCGAACCGATGATCTGCTCGCCGACCGATGCGTTGAATATGTTTTATGGGTCGGATCTGCAGTATCTGATCATGGAGGATGTGTTGGTAGTTAAGGATGGCAAGGGTTGGTATGAGTCGGCATGATCCGCTGATCAGCGTCGTTATTCCTGCGTACAACTATGCGCATCTGCTGGCGAGAGCCATTGAGTCGGTGCTCAAGCAGTTGGATGAGCAGACAGAGCTGCTGGTTATTGACGATGGCTCCACAGATACGACGCCGCAGGTTATTGCAGCGCTGCTGGAAAAGAACCCAGCTACCTTTCGCTATATAAGGAAGGAAAACGGCGGCGCCGCTTCGGCGCGCAATCTGGGTATCGAGGAAAGCCGGGGTCAATACCTGGTTTTTCTCGATGCCGACGACGAGCTTGCCGATGACGCCCTTGCCCTACTGAGCGCGCATCTGCACGAGCACCCGCAAACCCGGGTCGTACTGGCGGGGCACTGGGCAATCAGCGAGGATGGCAAGCGCCGGCTGCACACGCCGGGTACATTGCCGGATGATCCGCTGCAGCGCCTGCGCGCCTATCTGCTGGACAAGCGCATCGCGGTTTCCCATGGGGCGAGTGCCATGCATCGCGAGGTGTTCGGGCGTGGCAACTACCCCGTGGCCTTTCGCAGCGCCGAAGATATGCCGGTGTTCGCACAGGCGCTGGCCAACTATCCCTGCAGCGTGCTGGAGCAGCCGCTGGCGCTGATCCACAAGCACGCTGACAGCCTGCGCCACCAGTTCAGCCACGCCAAGGCCGGCGGCCTGGCGCTGGTCGACGAGGTGTTCGCGCCGCAGCGGCTGGGTTCGCAGTTTCAGAGCCTGAAGAAAGCGTTCTATGTGCAGCGCTGTCTGTCGCTGTTTCGCAGTGCCTGGCTGGCTGGTGACGCCGAGGCGGCCAAGGGCTACTTCCGTGCCGCGCTGAAGCAGGACTGGCTCGTGCTGTTCAAGGGCTCCTATGTGCGCAAGGCGGTGCGGTTATGGTTGGGGCAGCGTCCATGAGCCGCAAGATCAAGGTTCTGCAGCTGCAGAACCGTTACAACGTCAACGCCTCCGATCTGGCTGAGCAAGTCATTCAGGGACTGCCGGCCGAACGCTATGAAGTTACCACCGGTTTCCTGCGGGGCAAACCGGGGCCGGGTGAGCCGGTCAGTCGTGCGGCCCGATCGATCTACTTCGGCTTCAGTCAGGGCGCGACCAAGGGCTTGCGTCTGCGGGTGCTGTGGACGATCTACAAGCACTGCCGGGCAGAACGCTACGATGCTGTGATTGTGCACCGCTTCAAGCCGATCAATGCGCTGCTGTTGCTCAACCGCTGGCTGCGCATTCCAGCCTGTATCGGCGTCCTGCATGGCCTCGGGGAATACGATCGGGCCTATCGACGCTGGGAGTTGCGCCGCCTATTGACGCCGGCCTGGCGTCTGGTCGGGGTTTCGCGTGCTGTCCGTGATGATCTGCTGAACTGCGGTGCAGGGCTTGCCAGTGATAGCGTCCGACAGATCAACAATGCCATCGACATCGAGCGCGCCGAGCAACTGCAACATCCCCGGCAGACTGCTCGTGAACGGCTTGGCTTGCCAGTGGATTCTTTTGTTTTCGGTACTATCGGTCGCCTGGTGCCGGTAAAAGGACACATCCACTTGCTTGAAGCCTTCGCCCTGATTCGTGATGAATATCCGGACGCGATTCTGGCGATTATCGGTGAAGGACGCTCACGCAGCGAGCTGGAGGCGGCCATCGAGCGGCTCGGCCTGCAAGGGCGCGTCCATCTGTTGGGCGCGAAGGACGATGCCTTGCAGTACGTTCGCGCTTTCGATGTGTTCGTGATGCCATCGCTGAGTGAAGGTTTGCCGCTGGCGCTGCTTGAGGGTATGAGCGGTCATCTGTCGGTGATCGGCTCGGATATCGACAGCCTGCGACCGATTCTGGAGGACTGCGGTGGACGCATCTTCCCCGTTGGCCAGCCGGCTGCGCTGGCCGGGTGCTTGCGTGAAGTGCTGCTGCTCACCGCGGAACAACGTGCGGCAGAAGGTGAGCGGGCCTACGCCTATCTGCGTCAGGCGCACGCCATCGAGGATTTCCGTCGACAGTACCGCGAACTGCTTGACGAGCTGTTGGGTGAAGGAACCCCTGAATGAGTGAGCAACCTCTGGTCAGCGTGATTATCGCTTCTTATAACCACGCGCCCTATATCGAAGCCAGTATCCGCAGTGTGCTGGAGCAGAGCTACCCGCACATTGAGCTGCTGGTAGTGGATGACGGCTCGAAAGACGACAGCGTCGAACGGATTCGCGCGCTGCAGGTGCAATACGGCTTCGACTTCAAGGTGCAGGCCAACCAGGGGTTGGCCAGAACACTGAATGACTGCATCGCCCGCTCGCGGGGCAGCCTGATTGCCCCATTGGGCTCTGATGACATCATGTTGCCGGAGCGTATCGCCATTCAGGTCGCTTATATGCAGGGCAAGCCTGAGGTCGGTATATGCGCGGGCAATATCCAGACCATCGACGGCAATGGCGAGTCGCTGTCAAAGCGGGACCGCGAGCGCCCTTTTCGGCGTCTCGATTTCGAAGGCGTGTTTGACTCGGATCAGCCCGGTGCGCCTGCTCCGACTTTGCTGTTCCGGCGCGAAGCGCTGGAGGCGGTTGGTGGCTTTGACCCACAGATCCGCTTGGAGGATCTGCAGATCAAACTGAAAATCACCCATGCCGGGTACTTCATCGATATCCTGCCGAATGTGCTAGCCAAGTATCGGGTGCATGCGACCAATACTTACAAGAATCGGCGTTTCATGATCGACAGCGTGCTGCAGACCTATGCGCAATTCAGCGATCATCCCGCCTACCAGAGAGTTTGTGCGCGCTTTCTTAACTCGATGCTGCTCAAGTGCGCCCGCACGGACAAGAAACTGGCCCGTGAGTTACTCGGCCAACTGCCGCCGCGTCACTGGAATGTCAAGACTATGCGAGCACTGGGGCGGTTATTGCTGCCCGGTTGAGCGGTTGCGCACGTATTCAAGGAAAGCCTGGATGTCGGCTGAGCAGAGCAGGTGGGTAACTGCGCGAATTTCGCCTTCTGGCCAGTCCCACCAGCGACTGGCCAGTAGTTCCTGGCATTGCTCTTCAGGAAAGCGCCAGCGCACATGGCGGGCGGGATTGCCCGCTACTACCGAGTAGGGCGCAACGTCGCGACTCACCACGCTGCCGTTGGCGATCACTGCGCCGTGGCCAATGGTGACACCAGACAGCACGATGCTGTTGGAGCAGATCCAGACATCGCTACCGACCACCACGTCGCCACGTGTGCCGCCGTAGTCCTTGATGTGTGAGGCTTCTTCGACGAAGGCCGGAAAAGGAAAGCAGCTGATCCAGTCAATGCGATGATGCCCGCCCAAGTAAATCTGCACGTTGCCGGCGATTGAGCTGTAGGAGCCGATGTGCAGGGTTGAGCCTTCACCCCAGTCGTGGACTTCGGGCATGCCATAGGTGCCAATGCCAATCTGGTAGTCCGGATAGCGCGCGCGGAACTTGTTCTGAGCTCTGTACAGTTTGGGTGGTTTACCCGGCTTGTGCAGCCAGTTGCCCAGTCGCTTCAGCAGTCCACTCACAAAGTGCCTCCCCCTGCGTGCAACTGTTGCAGTGCCTGAGCCAGACGCTTGGCTGTGGCGTTTCCGCATTGTTTGGCATAGCCAGTCACCAGTTGTTGGCGATGCTCGATCGTCAGCCAGTGACGGTCTTCGGTATAGCGCAGCATGTGCTGCAGATTGCGCTGGCGCTTGCCGCGAGTCAGCGGGCGCCGGCTGATCTGCATGTCTGACAGGTCGATCAGGCCAAAGCTCTGATCGGGCAGGATTAGCACGTTGCCCAGATGCAGGGAGCGGAAGTAGACGCCTGCATCGTGTAGTTGGCCGAGAAAGGTGCCGAAACGTTCCACCTCGCCCGCTCGCTGCTCAGCATCCAGACTGCGCCAGTGGTTACGCAGGGTGTCGCCGGGTAGTGGCTGGTAGCGCACTCCGTTGAGCTGGCGGTCGGGCACTAGCAGGGTTTCGACGATGGCTGGGGACGGAATGCCCAGTTGGCGCAAGCGCTCGGCATTTGTCGCGAAACGCTTTGCTGGAGGTGACCACAAGGCTGAGCTTAGCAGGCGCTTGCGACGGTACAGCTTGAGGTAGTCGCCGTTTTCCAGACAGGCGACCTTGATGCCATAGCCATCTTCTTCGATGACTGCTGCATTTTGTAAAAGCGCTACAAGGCCGTGTTCACTAAGGGTAATCATGGGCTGGTCTGTTCCAGACGTTTGCGTATGCTCAGGCTGGCAACCAGTGCCAGCGGGATCCAGGTCAGGAACCAGCTCTCGTTAGGGCGAGAAAGGAAGTTGCTGCCCTCGGTCATTCCTGCCATCAGCCCGTAGATCAGCACTGCAGAAGCGATAACGAACGCTGGGTCGTGGCGAAAGCGGATACAGGAACCGAGGGCTGCAGCATACATCAGGCACCACAGCAGAAGGCCGATAACGCCCAGTTCATAGGTCACAGCCAGTGCAACGTTGTGCGGGTCGGACAGTGTGTAGCCAATGGCAGGAATCGAGATGGCCAAAGGGCTGGCATAGCCTTGGCCAAGCCACGGGTTTTGCATTATTTGCTGAAGCGTTTCTGACCAAATGTCGGGGCGATAGGATAGGCCTCGCTGGGTGAGCACATCGGGTGCCAACATCACGAGCAAAAGAAAGCCCGTGACCAGAAAGGCCAGAAGGGCGAAAGCTTGCCGTGAGCGAACCATGAATACCAGCCCGAGACCGACGGAGGTCATGGCCATGAGCGGGGTTCTTGAGCCGGTGGCAAGAAGAGCTAGCAGCAGGATTACACTGCACGAGAAAGCCAGGGTTCGATACCGCTCCACGCAGCTCCAGCAGGCCAGCCAGTAAGCGCAGGTGAAACCCAGCAGGTGGGAGGTCAAGAGTGGGTTGGACAGACTGCCGCTGCCGATCAGGCGGTCCTGGCCTGGGTCGGAAAAGAACAGGTAGAGGCTGTAAATCGCGCCGATGGTCGTTGCGATTGCACCGTATAACAGCGCCTTGCCCAGCGTGCTGCCGCCCTGTGCAAGCGCCATGAACAGGCAGCCGCCGAACAGCATCAGGGCATACAGTGGACGTTTGAGATGTGATGACATGCCCTGGTCGCTGTTGCTCCAGAGTAGGCTGATAATGAGCCAGATGGCAAAGACGAAAAACAGCACAACCACCGGCTCCTTCGTCAGGAACTGCGTTTTCCTCGGGCTGGCGAGCATTGCCAGGAGCGCCGGAAACGCGATCAGGCCGTAAAAAACCTTCGAATACAGACTTCTTTCAGGGACCCAGAACAGGCCGCTCAGTAGCGCAAGATATCCGAAGGGTAGCCAGTATTTGGAAATCCATGTCTCGACCCTTTCTCGCGAGGGGGCGGTGCGTAGCATTGGGTGTTCCTTGCGGTGTTGAGAGGTCAAGCGACAGTTGTGTTGCGCGGATGCAGTGTGGAGACTCCGAGATTGGTCGGCACTCTTGGCATCGTAATGATACTGCTCACTCGGTATGATACCGGCGCTTTTGGCTGGCGCTACGGTATGTACCGTTTCGGCCGTTTATTGGGTATTGCGCCTGGTGCGTTTTCGTTTGAGGCTCAAAGTGGCGAGTCATTCTACTGTTTCCCGTGGCGGCAGCTTTCGTGGCGATATTAATGGCCTGAGGGCCTGGGCGGTGGTTGCGGTGGTGCTCTACCACTTCAATGTTCCGGGTTTCAGTGGCGGCTTTGCCGGGGTTGATGTCTTTTTCGTGATTTCTGGCTTTCTGATGGCCGGGATTGTCTGCAAGGGGTTGGCCGCACAGCGTTTCAGCCTGGGCAGTTTCTATCTGGCCAGGGCGCGGCGGATCGTGCCGGCGCTGATGGTGCTGGTCATTGTCTTGCTGGCGCTTGGCTGGATTCTGCTGATGCCCAGGGAATACCAGACCCTTGGCAAGCATGCGCGCGAGAGCCTGCTTTTCACCTCCAACCTGCGCTATCTCGACGAGGCGGGCTATTTTGACAGCGCCTCGCATGAAAAGTGGCTGCTGCATACATGGTCGCTTTCGATCGAGTGGCAATTCTACATGCTCTACCCTTTACTGCTGCTGGCGCTGAACAATGTTCTTCCCGGGCGGCGGTCTTTGTTGGTGGTGCACCTGCTTGGATTGGCAGGCTCTTTCGGGATTTGCCAATACCTGAGTGTTCGCCAGCCGGAGTCGGCGTTTTTTTTGCTGCAATCGCGCGCCTGGGAAATGCTGTTGGGCGGTGTGGTCTATCTGCTGGGTGATCAGATTCGCCTGTCGCTACGCGCCCGGCATGTCCTTGAAGTAGTGGGTGGTGCCTGCATCATCGCCGCCGTCCTGTTGGTGGATGCCAGCGCACGCTGGCCGGGTACGGCTGTTCTACTGCCAACGCTGGGCGCTGCACTGATCATCCTGACGGCTCGGCAGAACTCGCTGCTGACTGCCGGTCGGGCGATGCAGTGGCTGGGTGAGCGCTCGTATTCGATCTATCTGTGGCATTGGCCTTTGGTAGTGCTGTTGGTGTATTTCGGGCTGCAAGGCTCGCCCCTGCCGATCATCGGTGGCGTGCTGCTGTCGCTGCTGCTCGGGCATTTGTCCTATCGCTGGGTTGAGGGGCCGGCGCGTGGTTTTCTGGCGCAAAAAACCAAAGTGCGCAGTGCCGCCTGGATAGTGGCGTGTTTGGTGGTAGTGGCTGTGTCGGCGCAAGCAGTACGACGCAGTGGTTTCCCTGAGCGCTTGCCGGAGGCTGTGGCACAGATCGAGTCTGAGCGCCACAACAAGAATCCCCGTCTCTTGGAATGCCTGGGAGAGGCGATGCCCTGCGTATTTGGCGGGAAGCAGATCAGTGCGCTGGTCATCGGCGACAGTCATGCCGACTCGGTTGTGACGGCGGTCGCGGACAGTCTGCCCAGCGACCAGCAAGGTGTCTACTTCCATGGCATGAGCGCGTGCCTGATGGTGTTTACGGCGAACCGGATCACCAAGGACAAGGGCCCGGAACCATGCCAGGCCTTGAAAGACCAGTTGCGCGAGGAGCTGGCAACCCTGCATCCGGGTAAGCCGCTGATCGTGGTCAACCGCACCAGCTTCTATGCGTTGGGTGATCTGTCGATTCCGGGCATCGATAACCCGGGTCGTCCGGCGGTGTATTTCACCCGACAGTTCGAGACACCAGATGCTGAGTTTCTGCGGGAATTTCATCAGCACTATGTCGCGAGTGCCTGCGAGCTGAGTCAGCACCACCCGCTGTATCTGATGCGCCCAGTGCCGGAAATGATGGACAGTGTGCCGCACTTGCTCGGACGCGCCATGTTGCTCGGTAAGCAAGTGGAGCCCTCAATCACGCGCAGCGCCTATGAACAACGTAACGCCACAATATTGGCCGCTCAAGATGAGGCGGTAGCCCAGTGCGGGGCCAGAATTCTGGACCCTTTGCCCTATCTGTGTGATGAGGATTACTGCTACGGAAGCCGTGACGGCAGACCGCTGTATGTGGACGATGATCACCTGAGTGAGTTCGGCAACCGTTTGCTGATACCCATGTTTGCGCAGATATTCGCCCAGCCTGATGCCGAAGTTTTGGCGCAGGAACACGGCGCGCACTGAGCGCACGTTCTTCGATAGTGAGGTTTTCCATGTTGCAGCAATTGCTTTTGCGCCTGTATCACCTGCTTTACAAGAATCGCCGGATGGTTCGTGCAGGTAACCAACTGGAGATGCCGCGTAGCAGTGAACGCAACCTGAAGAAGGTCACGATCAAGTTGCGCGGGCGTAACAATCGTCTGGTGCTTGGTGAGAACGTCACGCTGACGCATTGTGAAATCCGCTTGGGCGGCGAGAACAACCTGATTGAGATCGGGCCGAATGTGCGCTTCAGCTCCGGCAAGATCTATCTGGTGGATACCCAAGGACAGCACATCCGTATCGGTGCCGATACCACGGTCGAGGGGGCCTATCTGCTGGTGGACGAGGCGGCGAGCATCGACATTGGGCGCGATTGCATGTTGTCAACCGACATTATCATGCGTACCGGAGACAAGCATTCGATCCTGGATGCACAAACCGGAGAGCGGCTCAATCATTCAAGCAGCATCAGGATCGCCGACCGGGTATGGATCGGACGCGATGTGCAAATCTTAAAAGGGGTTGTCCTGCAGCCGGAAACCGTGGTGGCTACCCGCTCGCTGGTCAGTCGGGCCTTTGAAGAGGGCAATTGTGTGGTAGCGGGTGTGCCGGCAAAGGTGGTCAAGCAAGGTATCTGTTGGGATCGCCGCAAGCTCTGATGGCGTCAGCCCTGCGGCGGCGGGTGCTTTTGGGGCGGCTGCAGGGGTGGGCTGTAGGTCTTTGTTCGTCATCATTCACTGCTACAATTCGCGCCTTTAAACTCTGTGCTACAAGGGCAGCGAATGGCCAATTCTACCCAGCAATCCAGCGTAAAGGTGTATCTGCGGTTGCTGCGCTATGTGGTTCCCTACTGGGGCCTGTTCGCAATCAGCCTGTTCGGCTTCCTGATTTTCGCCTCCACTCAGCCGATGCTGGGTTACATCCTTAAGTTTTTTGTCGATGGCCTGAACAACCCAGACGCCAGTTTTTTTGCCCAGGTGCCGCATCTTAAGGATGTGCAATGGCTGGCTGAGTTTAAGCTGCTGCAGGCCGTGCCTTTGCTGATCGTGCTCATCGCCTTGCTGCAAGGTATCGGTTCTTTCCTCGGCAACTTTTTCCTGGCCAAGGTCTCTTTGGGGCTGGTGCACGACCTGCGTGTGGCGCTGTTCAACAACATGCTGACGCTGCCTAATCGTTACTTTGATAGCCACAATTCCGGGCATCTGATTTCGCGTATCACCTACAACGTGACCATGGTTACCGGGGCGGCCACCGATGCGATCAAGGTGGTGGTGCGTGAAGGCATGACGGTAATTTTCCTGTTCGCCACGTTGCTGTGGATGAACTGGAAGCTGACGCTGGTGATGGTGGCGATCCTGCCGGTCATCGGTGTGATGGTGTCCAGCGCCAGCAAGAAATTCCGCAAGCAGAGCAAGAAGATCCAGGTTGCGATGGGGGACGTCACTCACGTTGCCTCCGAGACTATTCAGGGCTACCGAGTGGTGCGCAGCTTTGGTGGTGAACCCTACGAGCAGACTCGTTTTTTGGCTTCCAGCACCGATAACACTGCCAAGCAGCTGCGCATGGTCAAGACCAATGCGGTCTATACGCCTTCCCTGCAGCTGGTGATTTACAGTGCAATGGCGCTGCTGATGTTCTTGGTTCTGCTGTTGCGAGGGGATGCGTCGGCTGGTGATCTGGTGGCCTATATCACGCTGGCGGGACTGTTGCCGAAACCCATCCGTCAGCTTTCGGAAGTCAGTTCGACAATTCAAAAAGGGGTGGCGGGCGCGGAGAGTATCTTCGAGCAGCTGGACGAAAGCCCTGAGCTGGATGCCGGTACGGTTGAGCGCGACAAGGTTAGTGGGCGATTGGATGTGCGTGATCTTGGTTTCGTCTATCCCGGCACTGACAAACAAGTGCTGCACGACATCAGCTTCAGCGTCGAGCCAGGCCAGATGGTGGCGCTGGTCGGTCGCTCGGGCAGTGGCAAGTCGACCCTGGCGAACCTTATTCCGCGCTTTTATCACCATGACCAAGGGCAGATTCTGCTGGATGGCGTCGAGGTTGCGGATTACAAACTGCGCAACCTGCGGCGACATATCGCCTTGGTCACTCAGCAAGTCACGCTGTTCAACGATACGGTCGCCAACAACATCGCCTACGGCGATCTGGCCGGCGCGCCACTGGAAGACATTCAGCGTGCGGCCCGCGACGCCTACGCTGACGAATTCATCGAGCAGATGCCGCAGGGTTACCAGACCCAGGTTGGCGAGAATGGCGTGCTGCTTTCAGGCGGGCAGCGTCAGCGTCTTGCCATTGCCCGCGCGTTGCTGAAGAACGCGCCCGTGCTGATTCTGGATGAGGCCACTTCGGCACTGGATACCGAGTCCGAGCGGCATATCCAAGGCGCGCTTGATCATGTGATGACGGGCCGCACCACGCTGGTCATCGCCCATCGCCTGAGCACCATCGTGAAAGCCGATCTGATTCTGGTGATGGAGCAGGGCCGCATCGTCGAGCGTGGTACGCACGCTGAGCTGCTTGCGGTCAATGGCGCCTACGCACGGTTGCATGCGACGCAGTTCAAGGATGAGGGCGAAGCGTGATTCCTGCCGAGGTATGAGGCTGATGCGGGCGAGCCGGTGGTGGCGCGAGTTCACCACCGGTTAGGCAACGGAAGAATCGTCGCCTCCATGCTGGTATGCTTTGCAGCGTTTTTTCTTCCGCCCCGGAGCCTTCATGAAGCTGTCCATGCCCCGTTTTGACCAAGCCCCCGTTCTGGTAGTGGGCGATGTCATGCTTGATCGTTACTGGCATGGCGGCACATCGCGGATTTCGCCGGAAGCGCCAGTGCCGGTGGTCAAGGTCGAGCAGATCGAGGATCGCCCCGGTGGCGCGGCCAACGTGGCGCTGAACATCGCAGCGCTGGGCGCGCCGGTGGCGCTGGTGGGTGTCACGGGTGAAGATGAAGCCTGCCAGAGCCTGTCTGACAGCCTGGCGGCAGCCGGTGTGCAGGCGCATTTCCAGCGTCTCGATCATCAGCCGACCATCGTCAAGCTGCGGGTCATGAGCCGTCATCAGCAACTGCTGCGAATGGATTTCGAAGAGCCCTTCGACACCGATCCGGCGGCGCTGCTGAGTGAGGTCGAAAGCCTGCTGGCCGGGGTCAAGGTGCTGGTGCTGTCGGACTACGGCAAGGGTGCGCTGAAGAATCATCAAGCGCTGATCCAGGCCGCACGCGGTCGCGGCATCCCGGTACTGGCCGACCCCAAGGGCAAGGACTTTGAAATCTATCGCGGCGCCTCGCTGATCACACCGAAC
>Ga0194137_10002175_pt1 | contig 11686 bp, 10 predicted proteins | sample TARM_MetaG_T3_14_FD_134025 | JGI IMG/M metagenome (GOLD analysis project Ga0194137, IMG submission 134025) | Freshwater microbial communities from Pennsylvania, USA, analyzing microbe dynamics in response to fracking - TARM_MetaG_T3_14 (version 2) | ecosystem: Environmental > Aquatic >...
AGTAAATAGGAGTTCTGATTGGAATTGGTAAATACCATCGCAATGAGTGGTAAAAACCTCCGCAAAGGTTGGTAAAAAAGATCGCAAGCCTGGTACATTTTCAATGCAATATTCAAGATAAAATCATCTTTATCTGTGAACAAGATAAAACGTCCTCTCCACCTGAAGGTGACGTGACAGATAATGATATAAGCTTACAGGCAGAAGAAAATCTGAGAGATTATGAAAATATATTTCAATTAAAGGACGTTGGTGTTCACTTAATTTATCAATAATACACAAATCTCCATCAGCATTTTGTTAATAACCAATAGGGATTTTATAAATGCAAAAAGGTAAGCTCCTTAAACTATTAATTAAAGGGACTTACCTTTTTATTTTTTGATAGTAATTAATAATAATTGAATAATGGCAAATAGCTTAAATATAAATTATTTTTGGAAACCTTGTTTTTCATCAAAAAATCGATTTAAATCATTTTGATCAGCAACATACGTCAATCCATCATTGATTTGAGCTGTTATAACATCCATCTTAGCCTTCTCAAAGAACGGTACTAATACATGTACATTTGTTCCTGATTTCTCAATTGTTAACACTGTCTCAATACTACTTAAAAATATCACTGCCCCGATAGCAATCAGTACAATAGCAGTAAAAAAATCACTTGATAATGAGCCTAAGCCAAAGAAAGCAATGAGAAGACCTACAATAATACGTTTAAAAGAATATTTGGTATTCAAATTTGCACCTGAAACATTATTCAAAGGAATATTTTGTTGATCTTTTCCTGCTGGAAAAATACCTAGCACAGTGTTCGCAAAATTTGTTTTTATAAAACGATTGTCCACACTCACCTTTCCTTTAATCCAAAAAAACAGTAAACTAATTGAAAATTGCACTTCGTTCATCTAAACCTCTCCATTCTATAGTTTATTTCAAATATATTTTACCACAAAATAATACTCCGTTCTATATAATTATACAAATAATTAAAAATCATTTAAAAAAATACAATTTTAGTACTAATTTAACTATTATGTTGTTTTTCTGTTATTCAATTTTTTGAATATGTACTTAGGATTACTTTTTCTTGAACAATAAAATCAGCTTTTATCACGCTAGCATTGAAAAGGTTATGTTAGTGTGATAATACCGTTATTCTCATTTAACGTCAGCAAGCGATCTTAATCGTAAAAATTTGCTCGTTCGATAACCAAAGAACTCAAAAGTTTTCACATGTGTATAGATGACATCTTGTATTTTATAAGTGAAGTTGCATTTGTATTAATTTCTCTTAATTAATCTTATAAGTTGACCCTTCATCTACCCAGTAGTAAAAGTTCTCATCAGCAGCCATGATTTGTAATCCTACCGTCTCAAAAGTTTCATTGAATGCCTGGAACTTTATTAGTTCTGATATTTGATCATTGACAATATAGTAACTTGTACCATCTGTGTATAAATCAAGTGACATCGTTTGGATAAAGTACTCTAATGCCTCAGTCGGAACATCTAGTCCATAACTGTAGATTTTATCACCATAGATTTCACCGAAATAGTTATATTGATCGCTTCGTAAATAAGGGGCATACTCCGTGTCGTCAATATACGTCTCTGCATTTAATTTTTCTTTCACACTTGCTACATCATCTAAATAAGAAATGTCATAAAAATGAAAGTAATCATCTTTTATTTTTATGACAGGTTCTTCTAACATCTCACGAACAAACGCATACGTACCCGTCACTAGGTGCATATCTACCGCATCAGATTCAATAGAGAGGGTATCTTTCTCATACGTCAATACACCTTCAATTCCGGTATTTGTAATAAAGTTAATCTTTTGCCCAACAATATCTCCCTCTGCTTCAAGATAGGTACGCTCGCCTTGACGTAACCAATCTGTGTCTGTACCGACTAATTCTAATGCTAGTCGTTGATTATCCACAGCTGTTATGTACAAAGCTGCAACTCCATCACCATTCAATGTCCAATGACCTAATAAGTCTTGTTTGTTTAGTCGCAGGTCTTCTCGATTTTTATTATCCTCTTTATCTTGCTCATCTTCCTTCATTGGTTGTTCTGCCACGTAATCTTCTGATTCATCTATAGCTGTGGTGTCATCACTTTCTTTGGCAAGTAAGTCACTTAACCGGGATGCCTCAACAGCTAGTGGGTAATACTGATTGTCGTAACGTTCCAGTACCCAAGCATAACCCGTTGGATTGTCCGTATCAGACAGTGCTTGGAAGACAACCTTCATATCACCAACTATGTTATAGCGCTGACGGAAGGTTTCATTTAATTCTTCAAAGGTATACGATGTTAAATCCGATGCTTTGATGCCACCTGTTGTTTGAAGAATACTTGCCAGCTCATTAACAATTTCCGTTGTTGATGCGTTAACAAATGTATCACTATGCAAAAAATAGTCATTGATCTTATCATAGTCATTTGCTTCAACTGCCTCATATATTTCTAAAATTGTTGCATGTGCCTCATCTTTTTCACTAAAGAACCATACCGCTCCCAAAATCAACACAAGTGTTACGATAACACCGATTATTTTTTTCATCGTCATCTTCCTTGCTTTGTTATTATTTTTTACAGTGATGTCCTCACATAGGGACAACACTAAAAAAACAAGCGAGACAATAGCTATTGACTCGCTCATTTTTGCACAGCTTATATGATAAGCCCTACTGTTTAGTAAACGTATCGCCACCAGCGATAAGGTCTCCATTTTCCGATTGATAGAACGATAAACCACTATCAATCATTTCTGACACAGCTGGATGATCACTACTGTATGATCCTGTAATGATAACTCTGTCTTTTGTCTCTTTACGATTCATACCATAGTCTGAGATCATTTCTGATAATTCGCCGTCCATACCAGCTTCTCTAATCGCTGCTTCTGACATATCGTATTCAATATCAACATCATGATCTTTATCAATCTCATAAATCACTTGATTTGTTTCTGGGTCACGATTATCTGTTTCGGTTAATTTAAATTCAAATGTGATATCTCCTACCATAGGTGCATGAATAATTAATTCGGTTGTTTTGTTTCCTTTAATGTTGATTTCTTGTTTTGTGCCGAACGACTCTTCATAGACGTAGTTCCCTTTTAATTCAAATTGATTTAAAAAGAAAAAGGCTACGAGCGCAATTGCCACAATACCAATCAAACCTAATATTTTCTTGTTTTGTAATAGCGTGATAAATCGACCATTATGATGATTTGTGGCTAGTTGACTTGCAGGTGATTTATTCCCTTCAATATCTTTTCCACACTCAGTACAATAAACGGCATCGCTATCATTCTCACTGCCACAATGACGACAAAACTTTTTCTTTTCTTCACTCATATATTTTCCCCTTTTCATTTTTACTATTGCTGTTCTGTTTCTATTTTCTAGCCATTATACGTCTAGACTTTAGACACATTCTTACTGGCGTACTTTTGCTGACTCTAACAAATAGTCACCATCATCCGCTATTTTCATTACCGCATCAAACGTTAACTCAAATTGATTAAAAGCGTCTCCTCGTTCTGTCACTAAGACTTCGTATCTAACATTAATCGTAGTTAAATCTACCAGTTCGTAATCCTCAACAACAACACTATATTGGACCTCATTTACTTGATCATTTTCCAGGTACCGTTCACCTGTATTTTTATACGTACTGTACAATTCATTCTCTTCTCCATTTACTAATAAGCGTGCCAAACCATCTAACAAGCCATCCAACATCTCTTCAGTCTCTTCTTCTGCAAGAGCAGCTGCTTGGTCATAGACATTCCCAAGCGCTTCGCTTAAGCTATAACGAGTGACACTTGGATAAACGTCAAATTCGTACCGTGAAAGGTCAGATAGCACCTCTACCGTCTCTTCATATGTCTCACCTGACTTTAAGGTAGTTTCAAATGTTATTTCCTGGCCTTCCTTCCAAACTAATGGACCAAATTCTGTACGACCATCGGTAAATTCACCTAAAAATTGATCATTTAAATATACCTGACCCGAATCAACATCAGCAGCGACCGTTAGGGTATATGTTTCAAATTCGATATAAACCTCAGGAATATAACCACCTTCATCTAAATATAAAATATCTTCTGTATGCTCAATAACAGTCTCTTCACCTGCGAAATCTGCATGAGCTGAGATCTGTTGTTCACCTGGAGCAACTAAACCAACATATGGTGACGCGTTGTCTTCTGTTACTGTTACTTCTTCATTCTGATAAGTAAATGTCGCATCTTCTATGTTTGAGTGTACGTAAAACTGTATCGGAGTTACAACTAAATCATACCGATCAAACAAACCAAAGTACTTACCTGCTTGATCAAAATAAAGGACATCATAAGGGCTAAAACTGAATTGATCTTTCATCAATGACCCCATTAATTCATTATACCCTTCGCGATTATTGGATAAGTAATCGACTAAAGGCACTATACTTTCTTCTGTCACATCGAAGCTTGGATGATGAGAGGTTAATAACTCACTGTATTGTTGAGCATCCACTGTTTTTAATACTTCAATGGCACGTTCACGCTGATTTTCATATGCATAGTAGTGTTCACCAAATTTATAGAGACCAAAAACACTTATTCCGAGTAGCACGATAATACTTAATAACACCTTTGTACTTGTCTTCATCTTTTTGGGTTCTTTTACTTTCTTTTGTGCTTGATTCTTAGTCTGATGAATGGCTGAGCTTTCATTAACTTTGATTGGTTTTGAGTCTACCTTAGTATCTTCAGCCGTAACTTGTTTGACACTTGATGACGCATTATTTATTGCTGTCTGTTTTTCTGATTGATCCTTTTCAACTTCATCACGCTTTTTTTGATCATCATTGACTGTTGTTTCTGGATGCGTATTGACTGCTATTTGAAGCGGCGTTCCACAAGATTTACAGAATTTCTTATTTGGATCATTCTTCGTGCCACAATTCTTACAGAACATGTTTTCACCTCATTAATTTTAACTAATCGTCATGGTTCCTTCCATGCTTTTTTGATTTCTTAAATAAAAACTGGTATGACGGTTCTCATCCTCAACTGCTCCATACCAGTCCATTTTCTATCTCTAACTATTAATGCTAAATTCAAGTCACAATATGATGCTTTAAAATAAAGAATTCATCATATATTCAAAATCACTTAACATACTTCCCATGACACTATCACTAACAATAAGGGCAATAATAATCAAAGCAAGGTATGACACAATAATGGCATATACAACATCGAGGCCTACTTTATTTGTTAATTGATCTTTAATAGCAAATAATGTTGACACATTAATGGTTGTTAAAACTAAGATCGTTAAACCAACAATGATACTAATTAATCCGTAGTTGTTAAAGATTAATAAAATCATAGATAATAGCAATAATGACACCGGTAAAATGTGTAAGGTTCCATATGCCCCTAGTACTGCTCTATAAGATACATCCGCTCGCATCAGCTTTCCTACCCCAAATAATACAGCGGCCATCAATGCCGACACAGCAGCTAAAATAAGAAACGGTTTTATAACGACATCGAAAAATGGAATACTAACGTATGAATTAAATGTTTGCATCATGAAAAACATCAGTAGCGGTAAAAATAAGGCATACAATATCAGCGTTGTTAAACCATGTGTTTGAACATCTTTTTGTTGCATATGACTGGCTGTTCTAAATGGTGCTTTAATTGCCTTCTTATAGAACCCCCAGTAATTCAGTGCGTATACTTTTCCCTTTTCTATGTACTCATTTTCTTGAATATTTGCTACGGTTTTCTTCACGGAGTCAGCAGTAGCTGATGATGTGTGTTCTGTTGCAGGTGTATTTTGTGCTACCTCCTCAGCTACTTCCACTGGTGTTCCACAGTTTGTACAAAATTTCGCATCACTTTCTAAAGGTGCACCACAGTTATTACAATGCATGATCAATCTCCTCTTTTCTTTTCTTTTATTTATGTCACTTGGCAAAAGTATAAGGGCCAAGGTCAATCATTTGTTTGGCGGGATCATACGTAACCGTATTTATCCCTCTATTCTTTAAATCTTGATAGCTGATCTGCTTCGTTATTTGATAGCGATCATTTGTGTGATTATCATAGAAACCATCTATTTGTCTGATATACGCTAACCTTTCAATAATTGCCGGATTTTCTTTAGCATAGGCTTGTGTAACATAGACATGGACTTTCATTTCTTTTGCTCGATCGATTTCATAAGTACCAAAGGCTTCTTGATAGACTAAAAATATTTCACGACTTTCAAATAAGTGTTCGTCTATCTCGAAGTTAACTGTCATTGATAAATCTTCTGAAATATACAATGAACTATTAAAAAAATCTCCATGTTGGCGACCAGTGTATGTTCCTTCTATTGCATGAAACCTATTAAACAGTGAAGGTATCTTTTCTTGAAGTACATACGTCATCTTAGGTGCTAGTGTAATAGGTGTAATGACTAATTCACGTTGACTACGAATAACCATAAACAGTACAATAATCATCATGACTCCACATAAACTTAGCCACGATGCTTTTGCAGACACTTTTACAAAATGCTTCATTTGTGTAATCATCGCTCTCCTTTCCGCAGAAAGCCAACCTCTTTAGTACAGCCCTTTATGAGCATCGGTTACTCTCTATACTGGATTTCAGTTGGAATAACACCATAAGCATGCGCTAGTATGGAATAAAAACTATTGTAAATAATGACTGAATCATCCGTGAGATAAAAATGACGAATCGTGTCTTCTTCTTTAGGCAATTCTTGTTCAATCTCATCTAAGTAACGTTCCATGTCACCGCCGCTTCCTTCTATAATGGTCGGATTCTTTAGAGCCGCTTCTCTATATACGGTGACGAAATCATTGAGCGATACACTTAAATACGCTAGTAAGTCAGACGGTGCCATGACTATTTTCTCTTGTCTATCATAGGTTAAAGTTTCAACCGAGTGATGACCCGAGCCAACATAAAGGTCACTGTCTAGGCTTAAAGATATGAACCGGTCTGTCAGTGTATGTTGTTTGTACACTAATGTTGCCCCGTACTCACTATCCATATGACCGGTGACATACTCCAGTGCCTGTTGAAACGACTGTTCAGTAAACTCAGGTTGTTCATCTAATACAACGAAGTCTGCGTTGATATCACCCGATTCTTTCTCATATATAAGAGTCTGAATCATACCGTCTCCTGTTTGAAGTAGATCGCCTACTTTAATTTCAAATCCTTGTGCTTCCGCTTTTGATTGTCTATTTTGGCTGGCTTTGTCTTCAGTATCTTCTGCCCCTTCTGTCTCCTTAGTTACATCATTCTCTGATGTGGTTACATCTGGTTGATGTAGAGGGCTAGACGGGATTGTTTTAACCTCTTCATTTTGATCACCTTCTGAATGACCTGACTGCAAGGCTAAATACATAGCTCCACGCTCAATCTGTTGACAACCACTTAAAAAAACTACCAGACTGAGTAACATAATCCATCGCTGTTTCATTTTTTCACCTCTTAGCATAATCTCGGGTTGTTTTTAATAGTAATAAGTAGAAAAGATATTAACATCCGCAGAATCAAACGTGTCCTGTTCATCTACTACCTTTAACACCCACTGATGTGCATTTTCATCGAAAGTAAACGTAAAACGCAAAATCAGGTCTAACGACTCACCCTCAGGTCTCCCTTCGTAAATTTTCTTTAGTTTTGAATACTGAGTGTTCACTGTAAGCTGCGCCTCATAAATATCCTGGTCTGTTTTTTCAATCACAAATGATGCGTCATCTGACTGACTATAGGCATAATGGTAGTCGAACGCTTCTGACTCACTTTCTTGTTCAATTGTAGCTCTAATGTCAGCAAGTAATGCCTCATCAATTGGGATAGTAGGTTCAAAAGACATCTCATCATTTAAGGCTGGTGTTAGTGCGACAAAAAAATCATCTAGCACACCTTTAATATCAGCTAGTGCACTTGTATCATAGGGGCCAATTTCTAAGTGATAACGGTCTCTAAACGGAAAAGTAACAAACATTTCTTCTGAGATTGCTTCACCAAAAGGATAGGCATACCTGAGGTTCACTTTAGTAATCGCTTGTTGGTCAAAACCTGTAATTTCTTGTTGAAGGCCTATTTCTCCTTCGTTATCGCCATTAATATATAACGTTGCTTCTGGTTCATTGGCTGTAAAAATGATACTTGGCGCTTGTCGATCTAAATTGACTTCAGCCACATCAGTTTCTTCTGTAAAGAAATTAACAAGCACGTCTGATTGATTCAACGCAACATCAGCATGATGACCTTTTACCTGATACAAACCAGGAAGTAGTGTAAACGTATAGGTACTATCCATAGAGACGGATGTAATCGAGTCAAAATCCGCGACTGTCACATCCGTGCCTTCTAAGGGCACGGATACCGTAAGCTCTACTGGATTGACATAATAGGCGTACACCGGGAAACGATTGAGTAACGTATCGCTAAGTACTGGTTCGATGAAATAATCCACCGATGATTGATTCCCCTTTATATATTGAGCTAAATTATCCATTAGCTCTTGACGTTTACTTTCATCTTTTTTAAGTGCAGCGATCATAGGTGATAATGTCTTCTCTGTCATAGGAGCATCACTTACGAAAGCCGCCATTAAATAGGCATAGTCTTCATCAATAATGGCTTGTTCAAGCTGGTCCAACTGACGATTGGGATCAAATAGATAATCTAGACCAACATAAAGTCCTGTAGCCAAAATGATGACGACCAACAATATACTTACTACAACGCGCTTCTTTCGGTTCTTTTTTTGATGTAGACCGTCATCATTTCTTTGCGATGATACCGGTTCCTCTACATGATCCGCCTTTTCTTCGGTTAGGGGTTTATCTATTTGCTCGCTTTTTTGTTCATAACTGGTCTCTTCTACCTTTTTTAGCTTTTGACCGCAATAACGACAAAATGCGACATTTTTTTCATTCTTCACTCCACATTGTTTACAAAATATCATCATGTTCTCCTTGTCGATTGTTATAAGTAACGTTCATCCTTAATTTTTATTTATTTGCCATATCCATCCTTGTTCAATAGAATTAAAGAAATTCGCATCCATGCGTAAGATGGATACATCGTACATGTCCGCGCCTTCAGGAACTTGTGTTATCTTCATTAGCTCATAATTAGCATCATTTCTTACATAGATATATGAATCATTTACGAGTACTGGTAGTTCTGTTGTATGAAGGAAATAATCTAACTCTAATGCAGGGACACTGACACTAAAATTATTAATATTTTCACCATTGGTTTCCCCCCAATAATCGTATTGTTCACTTGTAATATAAGGAGCATAATCTGAATTAATCATAACTGGTTCGCTTAAAGCATTATGAATATCCGTTACTGTGTCATCGACACTGCGCTCGTAGAGATGGAGCGTTTGATTCTCAACCGTTACGACCGGCTCAAAATCATGATGTTGCTCGTTTGTATATGTCCCGTTTATCTCTACTTTAGGCGTGATGTCATCTGGGTGATTGGCTAACACGATAATCTGCTCACCAGAATGTGTCATCAAACCTTTTGAACCTCCGTTCGTTTCAAATTGAAGGCCTTCTTCTGTTAGTGTTCCTTTTGCTCGTAGTCGCATTTTAGGGGCTTCCGAAAACCAATCGTATTCACTAGCTACAAAGACGATATCAAACGTCTCAGAAGTGGGAGCCTTATCTATGTATGCTTTCCCCCATAAAAGTTCATGTTCTAGACGCCATTGACCTAACCAATAATCCGCACTAGGTACTTCTTCAACGCTACGCTCTGCGGATATTTCTTCTTTATCACCTGTTAAGATATAATCGCTTCCTGTCGGGTTGTGCTCGATGTTTAAAAACTCAAGTGTGTCTAGCTGTCGAATCTTAGCACTTGCTAAAGCGTTGTGATTGTCATTTAAAAGATCTACTAAATTATAATCGTTTACTTCTTTAGGATAATATCTGCCTTCTCGCTCTTTCAATACCCACACGTAACCATAGTTATCCATGCTTTTATCTGAAGATTGAAAGACGATGGTTGTATCATCATCAACAGAAAATTTCCGCTTTGCCCCCTCTCTCAACTCATCTACCGAATAACTATTAAATGATAGGTTTTCAAGACCACCAAACATTAAGGTGATACTATTAATTTCATCAACGATTTCATGTGTCGGCGTGTGAAGATAACGGGTACTCCACTTGAAGTAATCCTCGATTGCTCCAACGTTATTTTCATTTCCTTGAAGGTAAATGTCCTTCACTACTTCTTCTGCTTTTGAGTCTTTTTCTACGTTAAAGTAGATATAAGCACCAATTAATACAATAATCCCTATAAAAATCGCTAATTTTCTCTTCATAAGTTCCTCCACATGTGTTTCTCATTTTTTCTTTTCTCTTTTTCATGAGTGATATTATTTAATATGCATAATAATCTTACATTATTAACAAGTTGCGTGACTACCATTTTATGTAAAAAACAAAGGTTTCAATGATGTTCCCAAATATGTAAACCACCTTTATTGAAAAACTTAAAATTGAATTTAAAACAAATGCAGGAAATTCACACTAGTTATATTATCACAAAAATTGAATTATTGGTATAAAAATTACAATTTTAAACCTGAAAATTGAAAAAGCAGAAAAACTTCACCTATTCATATGTCTTTGAATCCGTGATGAAAATTTTGTATGTGTTATCTTAAAAGTGAACCACTTTAGCCGAAATAATCCTAATGATGCGTCATTAGGAGGAAAATATGGAGTGGTAGATTTGAAATTAAAACAATGGATAGGTTACACTAAACTAAACAGTTTCATTAAGGTAGGATACACTTGTGGGACTAATCACTCGAGGGAGAGACCAACCAAAAAAAGAGCCCGTCGATTATTATCAAACGAATTTAAAGAACAGGTTGTTAAACTATACTTAGCAGGCAAACCTAGAAACGAGATTATTAAAGAGTATGAGTTAACGCCATCAGCCTTTGACAAGTGGATTCGTCAGCATTAAGAAACAGGGTTCATTCGAAGAAAAAGCTAACCGCTCGACTGAACAAGAAGAACTGATTCGCTTACGGAATAAAAATAAACAACTCGCAATGGAAAATGATATTTGCCCTAAAGGATAAGTGTTTCTAAAAGAAACACTTATAAGCAAGCAGCACTGATTATGGGACAAAAATACATGTGATAAGAAACAACCGTCACAAGTATTCGATATCAGCGATGTGTACGCTGTTACAAGTCCCTCGAGTGACGTATTACTACGTCGCGACCAAATGTGATAATCGCGAAAAACTTGAAGTGGTTGTCAGCGATTTAACTTATGTCAAAGCCGGTCAAAAATATCACTATATTTGTGTATTAATTAATCTATTTAACTGTGAAATTATCGGTCATATTTCTGGTTCTAACAAGACCGCAGAGCTTGTCACTCGTGCCTCCCGTTCAGTGAGAACGAATCTACATCGTCTTAAATTATTCCACACCGATAGAGGGAGTGAATTCAAAAACAAAGGTATTGATGAAGCACTAGATACCTTCGGTATCGAACGTTCACTCTCAGCAAAAGGTACACCATACGATAATGCCGTGGCAGAAGCTGCATTTAAAACACTAAAAACAGAATTTATTTTATATG
>Ga0194137_10002176_pt1 | contig 11678 bp, 12 predicted proteins | sample TARM_MetaG_T3_14_FD_134025 | JGI IMG/M metagenome (GOLD analysis project Ga0194137, IMG submission 134025) | Freshwater microbial communities from Pennsylvania, USA, analyzing microbe dynamics in response to fracking - TARM_MetaG_T3_14 (version 2) | ecosystem: Environmental > Aquatic >...
GCCCCGCCGGATGCCCCCTCAGCCACCCGACCCGCAGCTGTAACGCCAAAGCGCTTCAGCCCAGGCAGGCCAAGCAGCCCAAGCTGAATGACCGAGCGGGCTATTCAAGCAGGCTGAAGCACCGCCAGCTGCTCATGCTGGCCAGCATCCTGAACCTGAACAGTGCCTTGCGGCTTCCAGAAGACAAAGAAGGGCTCTCGCGCATTGCAGCCAAAATCGGCAGGTAAGACATTGGGCAGCAAAGACCCGTGTGACAACAACTCACCTTGCAGCCCAGCCGCATGGAAATAGTCCGTGATGTCATCGCCGAACAGGCGCACATGATCAGCCTGCCCATAGAGCAGATATGCTGTCTGTGCATCGGGCGCTGTCTTCATCTCCAGCGTGTGCTTCAGATAAGGTGCATAAGGCGTCTGTGCGATCACGATGCCGCCGGGCTTGAGCGCGCGGTGGATCTCGGACAAGGCCTTGTCGGGGTGATGCACGTGCTCCAGGATGTGGTTGCAGATGATCAGGTCCAGGCTGTTGTCGGCAAAGGGCAGGGCTTCCAGATCAATGCGCTGGTGATGGGCCTGCGTGGGATGCAAGTCACCGAGGATGTACTCACCAGGCTGGCAGGCCGAGATCATGCGCTCCAGATGAGGCTCAGGGGCCAGGTGCAGCACGCTCGCACCTTGCAGTTGCTTGCTCAGGCCGGAGGCCCTCATGTATAGCCACAGATGGCGGTCGCGGTCAGAGCAGTCGCATGAAGGGCACAGGTACATAGACAGGTCGGAGCCCACCGTGCCCAGAACCTGCATCAGCGGGCTGCGTTGGTCGGCCTGGGGATGCGGTAGCCAGCGCGCGACGGTCTGTTCACAGATGCAGCAGTAAGGCATGGGGGCTCCTTGGGGCCTGATCAGGCGTGATGGTGTGGTTCAGCTTGGGACGTGGTCGACGTGATCGACGAGGCTGTCGGCTGAAGCACTTGCGGGTTGCGGATCACGTCGGCCACGCGGACCACGTCCTCGTCACCGAGTGCCGGGTAGATGGGCAGGCAGATGACCTTGGACGAAGTGGACTTGGCCACGGGCAGTTGCGAGGGGCTTGCCGACGGCAGGCCGCGGTACATCGGGAAGTCCGAGATCAGCGGGTAGAAATAGCGCCGGCCGTTGATCCCCGCATCCTTCATCTGTTGATAGAGCGCGTCGCGGCTGACGGGGTAGTCGGCCTCGACCAGAATCGGGAAGTAGGAGCAGTTGGCCTCGGTATCTTCAGCAGGCGCCAGCAGGCGGATGCCTTTGACCTCGCCTAGCAGCGAGCGGTAGAGCGCGTCGATCTCCTTGCGGCGGGTGATGGCCTTGCCCACATGCTGCAGCTGCAGCAGGCCCAGTGCCGCATTGAGCTCGCTCATCTTGCCGTTGATACCGGTGGCCACCACGGTCACTTCGTTGACAAAGCCGAAGTTCTTGAGGTGGTCGATGTGCTGTTTGGTGCGGGCATCCGGGCTGATGATGGCGCCGCCTTCAAAGGTGTTGAACACCTTGGTGGCGTGGAAGCTCAGGATGGACAGGTCGCCATGTTGCAGGACGCTCTGGCCGTGCTGCTTGACGCCGAAGGCGTGCGCGGCGTCATAGATCACGCGCAGGTTGTAGTTGTCGGCGATGCGCTGGATGGCTTCCACATCGCAGGGGCGGCCATAGCAGTGCACGGGCATGATGGCCGTGGTCTGCGGTGTGATGGCGGCTTCGATGCAGGCCGGGTCCAGGTTGAGCGTGTCGGGGTCGATGTCGACGAACACGGGCTTGATGCCGTTCCACAGCAGCGAATGCGCCGTGGCCACGAAGGAGTAGGGCGTGGTGATCACCTCGCCGCTGATGCGCAGCGATTGCAGCGCGGTCACCAGGGCGATGGTGGCGTTGGTGAACAGCGAGATGTACTTGACGCCCAGGTACTCGGCCAGCTCGGCTTCCAGCTGTTTATGAAAGGGCCCGCCATTGGTCAGCACCTTGCTGTCCCAGATCTGCTGCAGATAGGGCATGAACTCTTCCAGCGGCGGCAGGTCCGGCTGGGTGACGAAGATGGGGCTCTTGTTGTCCATGCGCGGTCCTTGATCAGGTCGGAGTGCCTGCCAGTTCAGGCTGGGGGGCCTGAGGCGTGGTGGCGGGCGCGGCCGGTGCCGTGCCGGGGTTGCTGGCGAGCAGGCGCAGCCAGAAGCCCTTGAAGGCCAAGTACAGCTGGTCGAGCGAGCCGGCCTGCGTGTCCAGGATGTGGAAATACTCGGCCACCACGGGGTCTTCGCTGAAGTGGTGGACCACACGCTGCGTGGCGATGCCAATCGCACGAACGGCTGTTTCGGGGCTGATGTGGCCGTCCCGCCATGCTGCCAGGGCGTAGGCGATCCAGGCCAGGAAGCCCACACGGCCGCCATGGCTGACCGTGGCCTGCTGCGTGGTCTGCTGGTCGTTCTGACGGAACACGCCCAGGTATTCGCGGATGAAGGTCACGGGCAGTTGCCGGCTGGCGTGGAGCAGGGCGCCGATGTCCAGCAGGCCGTAGTAGCTCAGGTCGTCAGCCGGTGGGCGGGGGTACAGGGCCGCGCCCTCAGCCGAGAACACCATGTTGCTGAGCTCGCCCAGCCAGTTCTGGCAAGTGCCCACCGTGCTGTCGAACAGTTCTTCGGTGGTGGGCTGGATGACGTGGCCATTGCACTCTTGCACGAAGTCCGGCAGCGGCAAGGTCCAGGCGGGCACGCCGTCATCGTGGCTGAGCCAGCGCTGGCTGACGGTGGCGCAGCAGGGAGCAGCCAGGTGGGCCGCCACATGGGTCTTGTAGAACTCGGGGTAGATGACATCGTCATCCAGATTGAAGTGCACCAGCGGGGTCTGGCCAGCCCACAGGTCCAGCAGCTGCTCGTGGTTGCGACGCGCATTCTGCGGGCCGCGCACCACGGTGATGTTCAGCTCTGACGTCAGCTTGCCCCAATGCCCATTGCGCAGCATGTCGGTGATGACGCCACCCGGGCTGTCGTCCGACAGGATCACCTTGAAGTCTTGGAAGCTCTGACGGCGCAGGGCCAGGAAGAGCTCGCCCAGGTATTCCTTCTTGTAGGCGGGAATCAGCGTGGTGATCTGCGTCATGCCTTGTTGCTCCGGTGGCGGGCCACGAAGCCCTGGTCGATCACGCCGCACAGCGAGTGGACCGTGTTGAACGTTGGGTACTTCTGCAGGATGTACTCGGCCGAGTCGTAGAAGGACTCGGGCAGCTGCCAGCCGCTTTGCGTGTTGTGGTACAGCGGCATGCGCACGATGCGCGGGAAGACGCGGTGCGTGCAGATGGCGTTCAGGCACAGGTCGGTGGCCCACAGGTGCCAGCCGATCAGCGGGTCGATGCGGTGGATCGAGTCCTTGGCGATGACCAGGGCCAGCTCATCGATGGACACCACGGCGTCCGATTCGGGATGGTCGGCGCTGTTGACGCGGTCGATCGCGAAGCCGGCGGCTTCGGGTTGCTCGGTCTGGCGGTTGATGCCCATGCCAATGAAGCCCAGCAGGGTCTTGGGGCGGTCTTCAGCGGAGATGCCCGACAGCAGCGCGTTGAGGCGTTGGCCAAAGCCCTTGGGGAAGTAGACGTCCTGGTGGCACAGCAGCACCCAGTCGCTTTGCACGTGTGCGAGAGACTGCTCCAGCGCGTCGGCCGGCGTGGCCGCGTGGCGGTAGGAAATGATGCGGGCCTGCACTTCTTTCAGGCCGGGCGACTGCTCCACGTTGACGCGCAGCTGCTGTTCCTTGGTCGTGGGCACGACCACGTCGAACAGGGGCAGCGTGGAGGCCGGCACGGGCTCATCGAACTGGCGCACGCCCTTGATGATGAAGTGCTTCATGCGGTGCACACGGTCGGCACAACCTTGGGGCACGCCCAGGGCATCGCCCATATAGCGAACGGCAGCGGCGAGGCGGTCGTCCGTGGGCTCATCGGGTTGGTGGTCGGCCAGCGAGGGCGTCCAGCCGGCGTCGAGCAGCATCTTGAAGAGCGTCGAGTGCGATTGGAAGCGGGGGTGCGCCGCGTCCATGCTGGCCGGGTCGCTGGCCTGAGCCGCGATGCCCGTGGAGGGGTCGGCCTCGATCAGATGGGCCAGGGTAGACAGGCAGGCGTGGTTCTCGGCCAGCACGGTCAACTGACCATCGGGCGTCAGCAAGCGGCCCAGTTCGGCCAGCACGCCGGCGGCATCGGGCAGGCGCTCCAGGCGGTTGACCACGATCAGGTCGAAGCTGTGATCGGGCAGGCTCAGGAAGGGGCGGGCCTGTGCCGCCAGGCTCAGGGTCTCATCAAGGTGTTCTGGTGCGGGCACGGGCAGTTCGGGGCGAACGTCGGCACCCACCCAGTGGCAGCTGCCGAGGCGGCGCTTGTAGGCCTGTGCCAGTTCACCCTGGCCGCAGCCCAGCTCCAGCACGCGCGAGGCCTTGGGCAGGGTGGCCAGCAGACGCTTTTGGACTGGGTCGGCTGTGCGGGCTGCGCGTTCGCTGCTGGAGGATGCGGGTGCGCCACCCCCGATCACGATCAGGGCGGGGGAGGGCGCTTGGAAAGTGGCAGGGGCATTCATACTGCCATGATGGGCTTTTCGCCCTGGCGCGATCCCACGATGAGCCGCCCGAACAGTGCATTAATCCCGGCCTAGGCCAGGTGCAAGCCTTCAGATCAAGGCCATCGTGCCGAGCAGCAGCTTGAGGTTATGCTCGGCCAGGTGGCTGCCCCGTCCATGCACGGCGCCTTCCAGCGCGGGGTTCTCGCCGATAGCCAGGCACTGGCGCCAGGCGTTCTCGATCATGGGCAGGATGTCGGCGGCTTGTTCCGGGTGTGCCGAGGCCAGCTCCAGCAGCACGTCGCCCAGCACGAAGTAGAAGTCCGGCGAATCGGGCCAGTTCGGCATCTCGGTTTGCGCCAGGTCCAGCGCTTGATCTGCCCGGCCAGTGGCCTTGAGCACGTACAGCGCGCGCAGGATCAGGTCGTGGCGCCAGGGCGGCTCGCGCTGTGCTTGAGGCCCCAGCAGCTGCAAGGCCCGCTCGTAGGCGAGCCAGGCTGCATTGAAGCGGTCATGCACCTCATGGTCCTTGCCGAGCTGGTAGTGCAGATAGGCATCTTGAGGCCGTTCGGCCACGGCGGCTTCCAGCAGCGTGCGGTTGCGTGTGCCTTTGGCCTGCATCTGCTCGGGCATGTAGCCGTCGTGCAGCACAGTGACGGCCAGGTCTCGCCGAGGCAGTTCAGAAGCCGGTTGTTCGTGGATGCGGCCGGCATAGCGCACACCTTGGGGCAGCACGCGGGGCAGCCAGCTGGAGGCGTCTTGCGGTGCGGCCTGGCCCGTGCCTTGGTTGCTGCTGCACACATCGATGCGGCCAATGAAGTCGGGGGCTTGATCGCGCAGGGCAGTGATCAAGGGGCCGCCCTCGCTCAGCGTTTCGTCGGCATCGAGCATGAGGTTCCAGTCAGCCGTGCTCAAGGCCAGTGCGGCATTGCGCGCCGCAGCAAAATCGTCGACCCATTTGAAGTGGCGCACCACGGCACCTTCGGCCTGGGCCAGCGCAACCGTGTTGTCGGTGGAGCCGGTGTCCAGCACGATCATCTCGTCCACCCAGGGGCGTGCACTGCGCAGGCAACGTGCGATGCAGCGTGCCTCGTTGCGGGCAATCATCACCAGGGCGACACGGGGCATGAGGAGGCGCTTCAATCCAGACCCTCGGCATTGTGCAGTGCAAACTTGAGCCCAAAGCCCCGAAATAGGGCCTGGGATAACACCCAAATAGAGGCGCTGGCGTGCCGCAACTGACGGCATACCCCGGGATAACGGCATTGCAGAATAACTTCACGCCCCTAAGCTCGATACAGGGTGCAGTAGGAGATCCCTATGCGTATGCGAATCCTTTTCTCGTTGACCGTGACCTCGATCATGTCGGTCGCGCATGCGCAGGAAGACGCCCCCGAAGTCGTGCAGCAAGTGAGCGCCACACAGGCTCATCTGCGTGAGATGGATCCAGCAGGTACGAGCAGGCCGGCTGCGGCGGCGCCCTTGCTGGCGCGTCTGGTGGGCAAGGTGCTCTCCACGCAGCTCAAGGATGTGCATGTGGACCTGGTGCCGGACGACGGCCCAAGCAATGCGAACAACATGGCAACCACGCAAGGGGCCTTGCACCTTAACCGCCGTGCCGAGATCTGCTATGACAACTATCGTCTGGGCTTCAAGCGTGACGGTGTGGTGATGCGCTACGAATTGAGCTTCTGACGAAGCAAGGCCTGAGCGGCTTCAGCGCGGCGCGATGCCGGGCATGACCAGCAGGTTGTCAAACATGTGCGACTTGTTGTTGACGCAGTCGCCTTGTACCCAGGTCAGCGAGACCAGGTTGTAGAAAACCGAAGGCAGCACGACACGCTGCCATCCTGGCTTGCCATCGAGGTTCGCGGTCATGCGGACTTGCGAGCCATCGGACTTGGTGCCCACGAACTCGACCACGGAAGGGCCGTCTGCATTGGCCTCGGCCAGATCGAGCGCCAACAAGGAAAACGGTTTGCCTGAGTCGGCCGTCAAGGTGGTGCTGGCATTGCAGCTGTTGGCCAGCATGGCGATGCTGCCACCGACATTGGGTGCCCACAGCCTGCCAATAGCGTGAAAGCCGATGGGGTGTTCATCGTCAGGTGCGGGCGTGTAGCGCAGGGTGTAGCCCCTTGCCGAGTAGCTGGTGCCCACATTGCAGATGGGTTGGGTGCGCGCGCAGGCGATGTTCTCGAAATCCAGCACCGTGGCGCCAGCTGCCTGGCTGAGCAGGAAGCCGCCCAAGCCGACAAGGCCCGCTGCGACGCGGGCAGCGGTTCGGGGCGCGATGACAGGGCGATTCCACATGGTGGGCGGTATGTGCAGCAAGGACAAAGCAGACCAGGAGAATCGGCATTCTAGGCAGGCGCTCAAGGCCTGTGGGGGGAATGCGTGAATCCCTCGGTAATTTGTCAAAAAATCTTGCGCCCCGTCAGACGTTCGTGCTCCCGCACGGCGAAGCGGTCGGTCATGCCGGCGATGTAGTCGGCCACGGCGCGGTGCAGGTCTCCACGGCGGGCGAAATCCGGTGGCATGGCCTCCGGTTGCGCCACATAGGCATCGAACAGCTCGATCAGGGCCTGCTTGGCGCGCGCCGTGGTGTCATTGACCTGGCTGTGGCGGTAGAGCTCCTTGAACAGGAAACGCTTGAGCTGGGTGCTGGCCTCGCGCATGGGCTGGCTGAAGCGGACCAGCGCCGGGCACAGCCGGGCCTCTTCGGCATGCAGGGGCATGTGCTCAGCGAGGTTGGCGCGCGTGGCGTCGATCACGTCATACACCTGCTGCGAGAGCATGCGGCGGATGGTGTCGAACAGCAGCCTGCGGCCCGTGGCCTGCGGGTGCTCCGACAGGGTCTCGTCGCGAAAGCGCACGAACAGTGGCACGGCTTCGAGCTGCTCCATGGTGATCAGGCCGGAGCGCACGCCATCGTCGATGTCGTGGGCGTTGTAGGCGATCTCATCGGCCAGATTGCACAGCTGGGCCTCCAGGCTGGGCTGGGTGCCCTTGATGAAGCGGCGCCCGACACCGCCTGGCTCCTGGGCCTCCAGTTGCTCGGCATTCGCGCGTGAGCAGTGCTTGAGGATGCCCTCGCGGGTTTCGAAGCTGAGGTTGAGGCCGTCGAAGCCGGGGTAGCGCTCTTCGAGCTTGTCGACCACGCGCAGTGATTGCAGGTTGTGCTCGAAGCCGCCGTGGCCATTCATGCAGTCATTGAGCGCATCCTGGCCGGCGTGACCGAAGGGCGTGTGGCCCAGGTCGTGCGCCAGGGCGATGGCTTCGACCAGGTCTTCGTTGAGGCCCAGCGAGCGCGAGATGGAGCGGCCCAGCTGTGCCACCTCCAGCGAATGCGTCAGCCGCGTGCGAAAAAGGTCACCCTCGTGGTTGAGGAAGACCTGCGTCTTGTAGACCAGGCGCCGAAATGCCGTGCTGTGCACGATGCGGTCGCGATCGCGCTGGAAATCGCTGCGCGTGGGCGCAGGCGGCTCGGGGAAGCGGCGCCCCTTGGTTTGCTCAGGATGACTGGCGTAAGGGGCTAACCACATGGATGTTGTTGGCTGCAATCAGCGGGTGTGTGCGGCGATGACGTCGCGGACCATGGCGTCGGGCGCGGGTTTCATGCCGGCCTGCCCCAGTGGCCCCACGACCACGAAGCGGATCTCGCCGCCTTCGGCCTTCTTGTCCACCTGCATCAACTCGATGTAGCGGTCGGCGCCCAGATCAGGTCCCTTGACGGGCAGGCCGGTGCGCTCGATCAGGGCGCAGATGCGCAGCGAGGTGGCCTCGTCGATCAGGCCCAGCCGTGCCGACAGGTCAGAGGCCATCACCATGCCGCAACCCACGGCCTCGCCATGCAGCCATTGGCCATAGCCCATGCCGGCCTCGATCGCATGGCCGAAGGTGTGGCCGAAGTTGAGGATGGCGCGCAGGCCCGATTCCTTCTCGTCCTGGCCCACGACCCAGGCCTTGATCTCGCACGAGCGCTTGACGGCGTGCATGAGCGCGGCACGGTCGCGTGCCAGCAGCTTGTCCATGTGGGCTTCGAGCCAGGACAGGAAGTCGGCGTCGGCAATCGGGCCGTACTTGATGACCTCGGCCAGTCCGGCCAGCAACTCGTTTTGCGGCAGGGTGTCCAGTGTGTCGAGGTCGCAGATCACGCGCTGGGGCTGGTAGAAGGCCCCGATCATGTTCTTGCCGGCAGGGTGGTTGATGGCGGTCTTGCCACCCACACTCGAATCCACCTGCGACAACAAGGTGGTGGGCACCTGCACGAAGGGCACGCCACGCATGTAGCAGGCCGCCGCGAAGCCCGTCATGTCACCGATCACGCCACCACCCAGCGCATACAGCACGGTCTTGCGGTCGGCCGCTTCTTCCAGCAGCCTGGTGAAGATCTGGTTGAGCGCTGGCCAGTCCTTGTACTGCTCGCCGTCGGGCAGTTCGATGTCGAGCACCGTCTTGTGATGCGGGGCCAATGCCGCGCGCAGCTTGGCCGTGTACAGCGGGCCGACCGTGGTGTTGGTGACGATCAGCGCCTTGCTCGACTTGGGCAGACCAGCGAAAGAGTCTGCCACCAGCAGGCCCCCGCCGATGAGGATGTCATAGCTGCGCTCGCCCAGGTCGATGTGGACCCTCGTCTGGTCCGAAATGGGGCGTGAGGCAGGAGGGAGGGGGATCGATGCCATGAGCTGGGTGAGCGCCCCGAACCTTCGCGGAAGTCCGGTCCTGACCGCGATGCGGGGGCATCAAAAACTTGCGAAACAACGGCGTCGAGTGTACCACCCCGCCTTTCCCTGCCACCGCATGGCAGTGCGACAGGTAGCATACGGCCTTATGACACACGAGCTGCCCCACTTGCCCGTTACTGCGCGGCGCTGGCACGGCTTTCGTGTCTGGGTGGCGACCTGCGGCCTATGGGCGGGTGCGGTGGTTGCGGTGCATGCCCAGACGCTCGAGGCCCATTTCCTGACCACGGAATATCCGCCGTTTTCCGTTGAGTCAGCTCCGGACGGTGGTTTGTTCGTGAGGGCTGTTCGCCAGGCCTTGGCCAAATCGGGGTGGAAGGTGAGCGTGAGGAGCGTGCCATGGGCCCGCGTTCTGCTGGAGTTGCCGCGAGGTGGCGTGGATGGCGTGCTGATTTGCTGGCCCGATACGATCAGGCGCTACAGGCTGATACCCAGCGACACCATTTTTGAAAGCCAGCTGGGCTTTTTTGTCCGCACCGAGGACGCGGCCAGCCTGGATGCGCGATTGGCATCCATGCGCGGCAAGGTGGTGGGCACGGTACGGGGCTATGGCTACCCGTCGGAACTGGCGGCCTCAGGGGTTGTCAGGCAAGATGCCGCCGATGACGCATCCAATCTGGTCCGCCTGGCTAAAAAACGGATCGACTACGCCGCTGTGGAGAAAGCCGTTGGGGATTACATCCTGTCTAGGCCCGACATGCTAGCCACCCGTTCCGAGGTGACCTGGAAGGAGCCGGCGTTTGCGATCCTGCCTTTGACCGTGGGCTTCGCGCCGGGTTCGCCTCACGCGCACCGTCTGCTGCAAGACCTGAACCGGGGCATGGCCGCCTTGCGTCGCACCGGTGCATTGAAGTTGGGTTACGAGCCTTGACCCTGGCACAGAAGGAAACAAGGCTTTGTCTGGCGGAGTGACACAACAAAGTGACACGCCTGTGGGAAGGTCCCACCCATAGCTGGGTGACGAACCAGCGCCAAGCTCAGCCCAAGCGCCAACCAAGCTCGACCCCACCCCACACCACCACGCCTTGGCCTGCGAAAACACAAAAACACGGGCATAGTCGTGGCTGTGGCCCGGTAGAGGAGGTCGGCATCAATGGTGATGGCCGCGCCATTTGGCATGAAGCGGCGTCACCTGCGAGCCTGCAACTTCGACTGACTGGCGGCGGCTGAACCGACGAGACGCATGCAACGGTCCTCAAACCTTCTGACCGCCTTGGCATTCCCACTCTTCTTCCTGTGTGTGGCGGCATACGTCTGGGTGTCCAGCAAGGCCATGCCAGAGGTCATTGCTTCTCACTTCGACGCAATAGGCTTGGCGAACGGATGGATGCCACGTGAGGTATACGGCCTGTTCATGAGCGGTCTTATCTTGGTCTTGCCCTTGCTCGTGGTCTATCTGCCCAATGCGATCATGAGGCGGCCAGCCAACCGAATCAACCTGCCCAACCGACAGTATTGGTTGGCGCCGGAACGCCGGGAGCAAACCATTGCAAGGCTGTGCCGTGGTTCTGTGGGCCTTGGCTATCTGTTGATCGGCTTTCTTGGCTACGTTCACTACCTGGTGGTCATTGCCAACCAATCCAAACCCCCGACCTTGCCTTCAACTTGGTTTGTAGCGGGGCTGGTGGTTTTTGTTGTGGCCTCGTTGATCTGGGGTTGGCTGTACATCAGCCCGTTCTTGCGAGTAGGGGTTAGAAGACGATGAAGACGTTAGAGCTTGAGCAAATGCCACTCCCGCAAACCTTTCCTGTCAAAATTTCCCGTATAAAAGTGACCCTCCTCCTGTTCGGGCAACTTGCTTTTTTTGGATTATTCTTATTTCTCGTGATGGTTGGAGGCTATGGATTGACGGCTTCTGAACCGCAGGTTCATTCGTTTGCTGCCTTGATGATTGCTGCTTCGGCAATTGGTCTTTGGGTCTTCACCCTCTTGCTTGTTCAGTCTTTCAAATATCTTGGAAGTGCCAGTGCACCACCATTAATCCTTACTGAACGAAGCCTCCAGGCGAGAGACTTCAGCATCCCTTGGGTTGAGATCAAGGCATTGACAATGCTTTCCGTTTCAAACGGCAAAGGTTCCGTTGCTTACGTGCACCTCGATGTGGCAAATGCCGCTTCATTTCCTGCGAGTGACATGACAGGATTGAAGTTGTCTTACTTTTTTAAAAGCCACAAAAAAAGACTGAAGTTGCCCCCCAATGCGGTTCTCGTTCCACTTGAGCTGTTTGAACTGTCGTCCGGCGACTTGATGATTCCCGCCGCGTCAGAATAGTTGTCGCCTCAATAGAACTCAACAATGAGCGGGCGGCGATGAAGGATTTCAGTGGCTCGATACGGACAAGCATTCAAAGACAGAGCGGTAGCCAGGTTGTTGCC
>Ga0194137_10002178_pt1 | contig 11671 bp, 14 predicted proteins | sample TARM_MetaG_T3_14_FD_134025 | JGI IMG/M metagenome (GOLD analysis project Ga0194137, IMG submission 134025) | Freshwater microbial communities from Pennsylvania, USA, analyzing microbe dynamics in response to fracking - TARM_MetaG_T3_14 (version 2) | ecosystem: Environmental > Aquatic >...
GCAAAACAGCTTGGATAACGTCGAGAACCCTGACTGGCTGGATGCCATTCGCTGGACAGAGGACGGCCTGGTGCCGGCCATTGCCCAGGACGCCAAAACCGGCGACATTCTGATGATGGCCTGGATGAACCGCGAGTCGCTCAGGCTGACCGCCGAGGAAGGACAGGCCGTGTACTGGTCCCGCTCCCGGGGCAAACTCTGGCGCAAGGGGGAAACGTCCGGACATCAACAGGTGATTCGGGACATTCGACTGGACTGCGACGAAGACGTCATCCTGCTGAAAGTGGAACAAAAAGGTGGCATTGCCTGCCATACTGGCAGGCGTAGCTGCTTTTACCGGTCCCTGAAAGACGGTCAGTGGGTCAGTGTCGACCCGGTGATCAAGGATCCAGATGCCATTTACGGCAGCAACTGAGGAGCACGGACGGTGAGTGATGTACTGGAAAACCTGGCACGGGTTCTGGAGGCCCGTAAGGAAGCAGACCCGGAAACCTCCTACGTAGCCAGTCTCCACGCCAAGGGCCTGAACAAGATTCTGGAAAAAGTCGGGGAAGAGTGCACGGAAACCCTGCTGGCCGCCAAGGACGCAGAGCATTCAGGCGACACCCGGGACGTGGTTTATGAAACGGCCGACCTGTGGTTCCACAGCATGGTGATGCTGTCCAGACTGGGGCTTGGCCCGAAAGACATCCTGGACGAACTGGCCAGCCGGTTTGACCTTTCAGGTCTGGAAGAAAAGGCGTCCCGGAACAAGTGAAGGTAATACCTCTAAAGGGGTTTCCGCGCACCGGCTCTGGTAACGTACAATGTCATTGAACAGAAACATTAAAACGAGGACCCCGTAATGGGTATCAGCATCTGGCAATTACTTATCGTACTCGGCATTGTCATTCTGTTGTTCGGAACCAAAAAACTGCGCAACATCGGTAGCGACCTGGGCGGCGCCATTCGTGGCTTCAAGAAGTCCATGAGCGACGACGATTCCAAGGCCGAAGAAAACGAATCCCTGGAAGGCAAGGCCGACGAGCAGCCGCAAACAGCGGCCGAAGAAAAGCCCCGGGACAAGTCCCACAGCTGAGACCAGGCTGAATGTTCGATATCGGCTTTCTTGAGCTGCTGATCTGCGGCGTCATTGCGCTGCTTGTGCTTGGCCCCGAGCGCCTGCCGACGGCTGCCCGCGCAGCCGGTCGCTGGGTGGGCGGTGCCCGGCGCATGGTCAGCCAGTTCACCTCGGAACTGGACCGGCAACTGAAAGCCGACGAACTCCGTGAAGAGCTCCGCAAGGCGGGCGATGTAGGCCTGGACGACGTACAGAAAACCGTACGCGGCGCTCTGGACGAGGCCAAAAAATACGAGCACATGATCCTGCCCGAGAACGAAACTCAAAAACCGAGGCCGGCGCCGGCGACCCGCCGAGTGGCCGAAAGCCAGAAAATCGACGCTTCTGACGACGAAGGCCAGCCAGCGCCAGGCAGCGATTCAAACAGCAACGCCGACCAGCCAGCAACCCCGCAAAGTCCGCCGGATAACCGTTCATGAATGCAAAGCCCGACGGCAACCAGATGCCCCCGGAACACCAGGAAATGCCTCTGATCGAGCATTTGCTGGAACTTCGCAATCGCCTGCTGAAAATGGTTCTGGCGGTGCTGATCTGCTTCGCAGCCATTTATCCATTCGCCAACGAGCTATACCTCTGGCTGTCAGAGCCCATCCGTTCGCTGTTGCCCGTTGGTCAGACGATGATCGCAACGGACGTCACCTCGCCCTTCTTCGCGCCACTGAAGCTGGCCCTGGTTTTGGCGGTATTTGTCGCCATCCCCATTATTCTCTATCAGCTCTGGAGCTTCATAGCGCCCGGCCTTTACGCCCATGAAAAGCGCCTGGCCTTTCCGCTGCTGTTTACCTCGGTACTGCTGTTCTACATGGGCGCGGCTTTTGCCTATTATGTGGTGTTCCCGCTGGTCTTTGGTTTTTTCACGGCTATCGGCCCGGAAGGGATCGTTGAACTGCCGGACATCACCAGTTATCTGAATTTCGTGCTGAAGATGTTTTTCGCCTTCGGTGTCGCCTTCGAAATCCCCATCGCCACCGTATTGTTGATTCTGACCGGTGCCACCACTCCGGCCGATCTGGCCGCAAAACGGCCCTACGTGGTCGTTGGCTGCTTTATCATCGGCATGCTGTTGACCCCGCCGGACATCATCTCCCAGACCCTCCTGGCCGTGCCCATGTGGATTCTGTTTGAAATCGGTATTCTGTTTGGCCGGCTGGCCAGGCGTGAAGTAGAGGAACCGGAATCCGACGGGTCCGCCGGCGAATGAACCTGGCGTTACTGTTTGATGAAGACTTCGTTGATGCGAATCGGGTCATCCTGCGCGGGCGCCGCCTCAGCCATTTGCAGTCCGTGATCAAAGTCGCTGCCGGAGATACCATCCCGGTCGGCCGTGCTGATGGCAACATGGGCTTGGGCGAGGTTCTGAGGCTCACCGATACCGAAGCCGAGCTCCGGGTGACACTGGATCTGACACCGCCTTCGCCGCTGCCCCTTACGCTGATTCTGGCCATGCCCCGGCCGAAGATGTTCCGCCGGATCCTGCAAACCTGCGCTGCCCTCGGCGTCAAGGACATCTGGCTGATCAACAGCTATAAAGTGGAAAAAAGCTTCTGGCAAACACCCTGGCTGTCGGAAAGCCAGGTGCAGGAAACCCTCGCCCTGGGACTGGAGCAGGCAAAAGATACAGTGATGCCCCGGGTACAGATCCGAAAGCTGTTCAAACCGTTTGTGGAAGACGAATTGCCGGCTCTTATCGAGGGAAAGCAAGCACTGGTCGCTCATCCCGGGACCCGCACGCCCTGCCCGGTGCACCTGAACCGCCCCTCACTTCTGTGCATCGGCCCGGAAGGGGGGTTTATCCCCTACGAAGTTGAAAAACTGGAGGAAGCCGGATGCCGGGGCGTCCACCTGGGCCCGCGCATCCTGCGAATGGAAACCGCGGTTCCGGTCCTGGTCAGCCGGCTGTTCGACGCCTGCCTGTGAGGTTTTCAGGCTGACCGCGCCTGCCACCATCGGGCAAGAGGGGTCATCAACGCCACCAGTGCAGCCCCGGCAATAACACCGAACAGACCGTTCGCGAGGGTGGGAATCAGTGTCGCCACCATCCCGCTAAAACCCTCGGCAAAGTGATGAATGGCATCATAAACCGGCGTAAAGCCATGGACGAGAATCCCGCCGCCCACCAGGAACATGGCCAGCGTACCCAGCACCGACAGCGCTTTCATCAGATACGGTGCCAGCCAGAGTACCCCTTTCCCCAGTCGCTGCAGAATCCGGCTGTCTTTCTGGCTGAGGTACAATCCGCCGTCGTCCAGTTTAACGATACCGGCAACCAGACCGTAAACCCCCACAGTAACCATGATCGCAACCACCGCCAGAACCATGAACTGCATGCTAATGGTCTGGGTAGTCACGGTGCCCAGGGTAATCGCAATGATTTCGGCGGAGAGAATGAAATCGGTCCGGATGGCCCCTTTGATCTTGTCCTTTTCCAACGCCCGGAGATCCACCCCGGGATCCTTCAGGGCCTCATGCAACTCCACCTTATGCTTCTGGTCTTCTTCCCGGTGAAGGAACTTGTGCACCAGTTTCTCAAAGCCTTCGAAACACAGGAATGCACCCCCGAGCATCAGCAGTGGTGTCACCAGCCAGGGCACGAAGAAGCTGATAGCCACGGCCGCAGGCACCAGGATCACCTTGTTGATCAATGATCCCCGGGCCACGGCCCAGACCACCGGCAGCTCCCGTGCCGGATTTACCCCGGTCACCTGTTGCGCATTGAGGGCCAGGTCATCACCCAGAACACCGGCGGTTTTTTTCGTGGCGGCTTTGGTCATCAGGGCGACATCGTCCAGCACCGTGGCGATGTCATCGATCAGTACGAGAAGACTGCTTCCTGCCATTGAGCATTCCTTGGTTTTGTTTTCCCATCGTGGAAAGGGCCAGTCCGGACGAGCGATCAGGTATTCAGCCCCATCGCCTCTGCCGCAATTCGGTTCTTGACCGGCCCCAGCTGGTTGAACCAGCGCAGACCGGTGTTGCGCAGCCAGCGCACTGGCAGTTCATCACGACCAAACAGCTGCTTGAAGCCCTCCATGGCGGCCATCATGGTCAGATTCTCGCCTTTTCTCCGGCGCTGGTAGCGCGCCAGAACCAGCTCATTGGCTGGGCTCAGGCCTGCTTTTCTCGCCCTCGAGAGCTCGTCCAGCATAGCGCGCACATCGCCGTAGCCCAGGTTGGCACCCTGCCCCGCCAGCGGATGAATGGTATGAGCGGCGTCCCCTACCAGGGCGAAGCCGGGCGCGATGTAGTCCTTGGCGTGGCGTTGGCGAAGCGGAAATGCGAACCGGCACGAAACCGCTTCAACCGTTCCCAGCTCCCGTTCAATCGCCCGCTCAAGTTCAGCAACGAATTCGCTGTCGCCCAGCGCCATCAGTCGCCGGGCCTCCAAGGTATCCTGGGACCAGACAATGGAACAGAAATGCTCATCGCCAGTTTCATCCAGCAACGGCAGAAACGCCAGTGGCCCGGACAGCGAAAAACGCTGCCAGGCAGTATACCGGTGGCTCTGGCTGGTTCTCACGGTGCACACAATGGCCTGCTGATCGTAGTCCCACTCGCGGGTCGGCAGGCCCACCCACTGACGCAGCCGGGAATTGGCACCGTCACAACCCACCACCAACCCGGCAGACAAGGCTCGGCCATCCTCCAACTCTACCGAATAACTCTCAGGCAACCGTTTGCAGCCGGTAATCCTTGTGCCCTCGATCAGCTCAACCGGGCTTGGTTCCAGGGCCCTGAACAGGGCCCGCACGATGCTGCGATTCTCAACAATCGTTCCAAGAGCTCTCGCCTGTAGCTCGGCCGCCTCAAACTGTATGCGGCCCGTGCCATCGCCATCCCAGACCGTCATCGTCTGGTAAGGGCAATGGCGGCCAGCGGTAATTTCTCCCCAAACCCCGAGCTGGTCCAGCAACCGCTGGCTGGCAACCGAGATGGCGCTGACCCGCGGCTCGAAATCTTCAACGGTGGTGGCCGGGGCCGGCGTCTCAACCAGGGCGTCGTGATTGGTACCCTCAACCAGACCCACATGCCACCCCTGACGGGCGAGCCCCAAAGCAAGGGCCGAGCCGATCATGCCTCCCCCGGCCACGAGGATGTCGAATATCTTCGGGTCACTCATGGCCTGGCGCCTCCCTGTTATGGTTTCCGGGCCGGTCAATTACTGCCCGGCGCCCACCCAGTCCCATGGCCTTGCGGGCAAACCAGTGTTTCGCCACCGGCAACAGATCAAGGCCTACCAAGCCTGCATCACGGGCGGCGGTTACCGGGAGCACGGAATGCCCGAACAGACGCACTAGAGAATCGGAGAAGCGCACGGTTTGCCGCCAGTCCTCACGATGCAGGTCCTGGTAACGCGTCAGGACTTCAAGATCACCGATGGATCTGCCCTGTTCCTCCGCGAGCCGGAACTGTTCAACCAGCGTCATTAATCCTCTCAGCGCCAGATTGAACCCCTGACCCGCCACCGGGTGCAGGGCATGGGCGGCATTCCCCACCAGGGCAACGCCGGGACGGACCGGCTGGTCCACGGTGGTCAGGGTCAGCGGGTAATGATGACAGGTACCGATGCGGGTAAATCGACCCAGGCGCCAGCCAAACCGCTCCTGAAGCCAGTTACATTTTTTCTCGTCCGGAAGCTCCAGAACCTGCTGCAATGCCTCGTCGGATAAGGTCCAGACCAGTGCCGACTGGTGCCCGGCGCGCGTGGGAGAACCGTGGGGCAATAGCGCCATGGGACCGGCATCGGTGAATCGTTCGAAGGCGGTAAAGCCGTGGCTGTCACTGGTGGAAACGTTGGCAATCAGGGCGTTCTGGCCATAGCTGTGACGATCGGTCCTGAAACCAAGTTTCTCCCGCAAGCCGGAGCGACCGCCATCTGCAACCACCAGGCAGCGGGCCGTCAGTTCCGGGACCTCCTCGCCGCCCTCTGACAGCCGGACCCGGACGCCGCCGGGAACAGGTGTCATGCCGGTGACTTCCGCCGGCGCCCGCCACCGGACGTTGGTCTCCAGAAGCTCACGCATCAGGCACAGACCCATCCAGCGATTGTCCGCTACATAACCAAGCGCCCCCTGACCATGCTCGGCGGCATGCAGTCGGGTAGCGCCGAAATGACCCCGATCAGAAACATGAATGTGTTCGATGGGCGTGGCATGCTCGGCGAGCCGGTGCCAGAGCCCCAGCTCTTCAAAGATCAACCGCGAGCCCCAGGCCAGCGCGGTGGAGCGTGCGTCGTAGCTGGGCTGGTAGCTGTCCGGCAAGGCATCGGGTGAGAGCGGAAACACCTCGACCACCGTCACACGGAGCGACGGCACCACCCGTGCCAGGGCCAGCGCCAGGGTTGCTCCGGCAAGGCCACCACCGGCAATGATCAGATCGGTATCGGGCTTGGTCACAGGCTGTCAGTCCGCCATCAGGGCTTCGATTTCGGTAATGGTTTTCGGGACCGCATCGGTAAGAACCCGGCAGCCGTCTTTGGTTACCACCACATCGTCTTCGATGCGGATCCCGATGCCACGCCACTTTTCGTCCACGTCGGTGTTATCCGGCGCGATGTACAGCCCCGGTTCAACTGTCAGGGCCATTCCGGGTTCCAGCTGGCGCCAGGCATCACCGACCTTGTAATCCCCCACATCGTGCACATCCAGCCCCAGCCAGTGGCCGGTTCGGTGCATGAAGAAGGGCTTGTAGGCTTCGTTGGCAATGGCGTCTTCCAGGGTGCCGGACAACAGCCCAAGATCAATCAGGCCCTGGGTCAGCACTTCCAGCGCCGCCTCATGGGGCCGGTTCCAGTGATTTTCCGGCGACACAGCCTCAATGGCCTGATACTGCGCCGCCAGCACTACCTCATAGAGGGCTCGCTGCTCCTTGCTGAACTTTCCGCTGACCGGGAAGGTGCGGGTAATGTCAGAGGCGTAGCACTGGTATTCACAGCCGGCATCGATCAGTACCAGATCGCCGTCTTTCAGCGGGGCACTGTTCTCGATGTAATGCAGGATGCAGCCATTGGCTCCACCACCGACAATCGACGGGTAAGCCGTTGACCGGGCGCCATGCTCCATGAACGTGTGGATCAGTTCGGCCTCAAGGTTGTACTCGAAGCCGCCCTTGCGGGCCCGCTTCATGGCCCGGCAGTGGGCTTCGGCGCTGATCTGGCCAGCCTTGGCCATGATCTTGATCTCATTGGCGCTCTTGTACAGCCGCAGGTCATGAAGCAGGTGCTCCAGGGCCACGAATTCGCCGGGCGGGTGAGCGCCACTGCGAACCTTGCTGCGAATCATCTTCACCCAGTCCATCACCCGGGCGTCGAAATGATCGTCCTTGCCCAGCGGGTAGTAGACCCGGCTACGGCCCTCGATCATACCCGGCAGGATGTCATCGATGTCTGAGACCGGAAACGCATCGTCCAGCCCGTATCGCTCGATGGCCCCCTCCGGGCCCACCAGAAATCCGTCCCAGAGCTCCTTTTCGGGATGCCGCTCCTTGCAGAACAGCACTGACTCTCCATGTTCCCGACCCGGAATCAGGGCCAGTACCGCCTCCGGCTCGCCAAAACCGGACAGGTAATGAAAATCACTGTCCTGGCGGAAAGGATGTAGTACGTCTCGATTACGAACACGCTCCGGAGCTGCCGGGATAATCGCAATACTGTCTGGCGCCATGCGCTCCATCAGTTTCCGACGGCGCTCGGCAAACTCCTTCACGGGAATCATGGAGTTCATAGTTTCTCCTGCTCAGGACCCCGTTCAGTGCAGGGTCGGTGAATCAGCCTTCGGTGGTTCGGGAGCGTTGAATTCGGTGAACACGGCGAGCGCCCCCAGCCGGATGTACTCGGTAATTTCCAGTAACTGCTGCTCGCTTTCCTCATCGGCTTGCTCATCGTCGGACAGCTGGCTGATGGCCACCATATCCTCAATCAGCTCACGGATCTCGTCCGGCGCCTGACCCAGCGACTCGCCGGCCGACAGTGCCATGCCTTCCAGGAATCCTCGTACCCAGGAAACCAGGGCCTCCAGCCGCTGTTCGATGGCGTAATCATCATCCGGCAGTAAAGGATGGAAACTCATGTCGGCTGATTTCAAGAGCTCCAGCGTCTGTTCATAGGCATTGTTCATGAACGGGGCCAGGTCGTCCGACTCCGCCGCAGCGTCCTCAGCCAGCCCCATGTGCTCACACACCATCGCCAGCCATTCCGGCTCTTCGATTCGGGATCCGGCCGCCAGGCGACCACAAAGGGCACCATGCAGCTCGGAAGGGTGACTGAATGCCTTGTGGGCGGTAAAAACATTGGCCCAGCGCTCGAATTCGGCAGCGCGGGCAGCACCGGAAGTGTCGGTTTCTGACATGAAACAGGCGGATCCTGTGTTGGTGAATTAAAGGCCTACTTTAGCATTCAGGCGATGCCAAGGCACTGCCAATCCTTAAAGGGGGCACCCTTGGCTCGCTCATCTGCATAATGGCTCTTGCCCCTGGCATCAACTTGCCCCGGTTCCGAGTACTCGGGCCAGTGATGCGCATCACGCCGGGAGCGCAATGACAAGCCTGTAAATTGACCGACTTAGCGTCCACACTTATAGTTAGTCTCAACTACCTCAAACCACTGCTGGGCACGCCATGGAACAGTCCGAAGTACACGCATTAGCGGACAAGCTGGACAGGCTGATAGAACGCTGTCAGAAACTCGAGCGGGACAACGCCATGTTGCGGGAACTGCAGGATGACTGGAACCGGGAACGGGCCCAGCTGGTGCAGAAGAACGATCACGCGAAACACAAGATCGAAGCCATGATCAGCCGCCTTCGGGCCCTGGAGCATCACTGATGGCACAGCAATCCACCACAGTTGAGGTGAAGATCCTCGACAAGGAATACCTGGTCGCCTGTCCCGAGGAAGAGCAGGATGCCCTGCTACGGGCCGCCAGGCACCTGGACAGCAAGATGCGGGAAATACGCGCCGGTGGCAAAGTCTTCGGTACCGAGCGCATCGCCGTTATGGCCGCCCTGAACATTACCCACGAACTGCTCGAGCGCGATACCATGTCTGACGCCACCAGTTCCTTGCTGCGGGCGATGGACAATAAACTGGACGGCGCCCTGGGTGATGGCTCGGGCCGGTAAATCCGCACAGAATCTCAGACAGGTGTTGCAATCGGCCCCGACACTGCCCGTATAATGAGAACAACTTCCTGGGCTGTTCGGGATAGTCGGATACGTCCTCGAGCCGATGCGCATTACCCAGGTGGCTACTTCAGGGCATTGTGAGCACGTCCCCGACAGGGGAAAGCCTAATATGTCACAGCGGCCACCGACCTTGAACTTTGGGTTCAAGGGCAACATCCGATAACGGCAGCCCGGGAAGCTTTATTTTGAGCCAGTTTATCGAGCCTCAACCGTTCCAGTCCCATCCTGACACCGTCTCACGCAGTGAACTTCGCAAACGCCTGCGGCAGCACCGCCGTGAGCTGAGCTTCGAGCAACAGCAACAGGCTGCCGAGTACCTGGCTCTCAATCTGCTGAAGAATCCAGACCTGCACCGTGCCCGGCACATTGCCATTTACCTGCCCAATGACGGCGAAATTGATCCCCACGTTTACCTGGACATCGCCCGTCGCAAGGGCATCCGATTCTACCTGCCGGTACTGCATCCGATTCATCAAGGCAGGCTGGTCTTCAGCCCCTATTACGACGGCGTAGAACTCACCGCCAACCGGTTTGGCATACCCGAACCGGCGTTCAGCAAAGGCCTGCGACGCCTGGCCTGGGCACTGGATGCGGTGCTGTTTCCCTTAGTGGGGTTTGACGAACAGGGCGGAAGACTGGGAATGGGTGGAGGTTTCTACGACAGGACCTTTGCCTTCAGCCGGATAAGACCAAGACTGGCGCCGAAACTGATCGGCCTGGCCCATGACTTTCAGAAGGTAAAAAAGCTGCCGATAGAGCCCTGGGACGTGCCCCTGCACAGCGTGGTGACCGATAAGCGACGTTACCGGTTCAGCGGCTGACTCATGACCTGAACCGAGCCAACAAACGCGTTGGTTTTAGCCCCACCATCTTCAGAAGCGTGGATGGATGTGAAACCCGTAATCACAAGGCCGACGGCGAAAATCAGCACAATGGCTCTGATGATGTCAGGCTTGCCGCCCATGGCTTCAATTCCTCAAAATGCAGTTTCAAAAATGTTGTCAAATCAGTGAGCTATTCCTGACTTCAAGAATCAGAAGAAAGACTAACACGCATCTTGATTTTTACAATTTTTGACAGATTAAAATTAGGTAAGCTTTGGATAGGCCGCCCAGTCAGGGCCCGGCAGGGCTTCCAAAACACGCTCCTTGCGGCACATCCATGTGACGCTTGGGCTCCGCCATCCATGGCTCCGCACAGTTTTGGAAGCCCTGCCGGGCCCTGCCTTACTCCACGTTAACTTGAACGGGAGTTACCCTGTCCCAGAAACAACTGATAGGCTTCATTATCCGTCATGTTCTCGTAGCGGAAACCGACCTTATCCAGCATTTTCTCGAAATCCTGTACTTCGTCGTCGTCCACCTGAGCCCCCAGCAAAACACGGCTATAGGCCGCACCGTGGTTCCGGTAATGGAACATGGAGATATTCCAGCGGGTACCCAGTGACATCAGGAATTTCAGCAACGCCCCCGGGCGCTCCGGGAACTCGAACTGGAACACTTTCTCGTTGGTAATGGTCGGTGCGTGACCGCCCACCATGTGGCGAATGTGCTGCTTGGCCAGGTCGCTGTCGGTCAGGTCCACCACCGAGTAACCGTTCTCCCGCAGGTCCTGAACCAGGTCTTCGCGGCCGTGGCCACCGGCGGCAATCTGGATGCCCACGAAAATCGTGGCGTTGCTGGCATCGGCGTAGCGGTAGTTGAATTCGGTGATGCTTCGCTTATGCAGGGCGTTGATGAAAGTCTTGAAGGCCCCCGGCTTTTCCGGAATGGTCACCGCCAGGATGGCCTCACGCTTCTCACCCACTTCGGTGCGCTCGGAAATGTAGCGCAGGCGATCGAAGTTCATGTTGGCACCGCTCAGGGTGGCAATCAGGTTTTCGTTCTCGATCTTCTCCCGCTCGATGTACTTCTTGATGCCTGCCACACCCAGCGCGCCGGCCGGCTCGGCAATGGAACGGGTATCCTCGAACACATCCTTGATGGCGGCGCAGATTTCGTCGGTGGACACGGTGATCACCTCGTCCACATGGTCCTTGCAGATTTCCCAGGGGTACTTGCCGATCTGCTTGACCGCCACCCCGTCGGCGAAGATGCCCACTTCATCCAGCACCACACGTTTGCCCGCCTTCATGGCGGCCTGCAAACAGTTGGAATCCTCCGGCTCCACGCCGATTACCTTGATTTCCGGGCGCAGGTACTTGATATAGGCCGCCATGCCGGCAATCAGCCCGCCGCCGCCGACGCAGATAAAGATGGCGTGGATCGGCTTGCTGAACTGCCACATGATTTCCATGGCCACCGTGCCCTGGCCGGCGATGACATCGGGATCATCATAGGGCGGGATATAGGTGTAACCGTGCTTCTGGATCAGC
>Ga0194137_10002180_pt1 | contig 11652 bp, 11 predicted proteins | sample TARM_MetaG_T3_14_FD_134025 | JGI IMG/M metagenome (GOLD analysis project Ga0194137, IMG submission 134025) | Freshwater microbial communities from Pennsylvania, USA, analyzing microbe dynamics in response to fracking - TARM_MetaG_T3_14 (version 2) | ecosystem: Environmental > Aquatic >...
ATCTGGTTGAGCTTTTCAAGCTCATTGATCCGCTCTAATTTAAGGCGATTGGAGAGTTCATCACCATATTTGGATAGGTTAAAAAGCCGTTCCAACATATCCCGACGGGGCTTTCCTTCGAGCTTTAAGAAATCGCTGAATTTTCCCTGGGGCAGCACCACGGTTCGGGTAAAATCGGTCAGACCCAAACCAATGATTTCTTCACAGGCATTGGTTACTTCGGTGGTTTTGTCCGCCAGCACCAATGCCCCTTCGGGTCTTAATTCCAGCAGCTGACATTTCCCCTGATTGATGCCTTCATTTTTATTGCGCTTAAACTCGCGGCTGACCTGATAGGTTTTCTCTTCCTGCCCGGCGATGATAAATTCATACACGACGCTGGCCTTTTCGTCGTTGACATTGATGTAATTACTGCTGTTTCGGGACAGTTTGCCATAAAGCGCCAGGGTAATACCATCCAAAATGGTCGATTTACCGCTGCCGGTGGGTCCGAAAATACCAAAAATACCGGCTTGGGTCAGGGTCTTAAAATCAATCAGCTGTTCTTCCTGAAAGCTGTTAATCCCTTTAATTCTTAGTCGGATCGGTCTCATCGTTTTGCCTCCTCAGCAACCAGCGAAAGCAGCAATTCCAGAACCTCATCATCAGCTTCGGTGCCCCGTTCCCGGCGGTAAAATTCTTTAAATACATCGCCAAATGATTTTTCGGTCAATGCTTCCAGACTGGCCACGGTTTCTAAAGTCGTCAGCTTGGGGATCACCTCCAGAATATCATCCTTATGAGCCTTCATTTTTTTAATCTCATCTTCCCGGATATAGTGATCGGTCTCAATTTCTAGATAAACCCAGCAGGATCGCTCCCGGTTGGCTTGGCATCTGGCAATGGCGGCATCGACGTTTTCGCATTTCCAGACCTCGATCGGCTTGTAAACTTTTAGCTCGATTTCGCGGATCTCATTTTTTGTGGTAACGCCCGCTTCAACGATAATTTCCACCACCATGCATTTTTTTCCATAGGCAATTTCGCGGCGGTTAAAATGGAGTGGCGAACCAGCATAACGTCCGCGGCCATCGGTACCAGGAATCACCTGTGGTTTGTGAACATGTCCCAGCGCGATATAATGGGCTTTTTCGGGAAAGCACTGGCCATCGACAATATAGGTGCCGCCCAACTGAATGGTCCGCTCTGAGCCGGCTTCCTCGCTGCCCATGGCAAAGATATGGGTGGTCACCAGATTGATGGTATCCTCTCTGACATGATATTCCAATTGCGACAAATAACTGCGGATCCGGTCACTGTAAGACTTTTGATTTTGATCTTCGGCGGTGGTCAGATCATATAAAACCTCGTTAAGCCGTTTTTCGCTAGGATAGGGCAACAGCAGGATCACGGCCCGTTCTCCGTTAATTTCCAGCTCCACATAACCTGCTCCTGATGCCACCACCTGATGCTTACCATAGGCCCCGGTTGGGATGATCGTTTTGGGCACCCCGGCCATCAAAATGCCGTGATCCCGGGCCAGCGGTCCCGGCGCTTCAAGACGCTGGGGATTATCGTGATTGCCGGCGATCACCAGAATCAGTCGTTTCCCGCCGTCGGACAATTGCTTTAGGGTCTCATAAAACAATTCCTCTGCTCTGGCCGGTGGGTTATAGCTGTCATAAACATCCCCAGCGATGATCAATAGATCTATTTTTTCTTCCTTGACTATTTTAACAAAGTCCGCCAGAAAGCAGGCCTGCTCATCGATCCGGCTGTGACCTTCAATATTTTTTCCTAAATGCCAATCGGCAGTATGTAGTATTCTCATTTGTGCGTCCTCACTCGTATCCGTTTTATTTATTATCCCACAGTCACTTTTTTTTGTATAGACTAAACTAAAAACAGTATCAACAAACATTACTGTCCGTTGATACTGTTAAGATTTTTCGCTACATCGTGTCTGTTTCTTACTTGATGGCATCCACTGCTGCCATCAACTCCGAAATCGAGCGATACCAGTCTTTAATCATATGGCGCATCAGCCCCACCTGCTCGGCCTTGGCCAGCAATCCAAAAACCGGAATCTTTGATCCGTAGGCAGCGCCGATTTCGGCCCAGGCATCACAGCCGGATGGACCAATATAGATAATTAGATCGGCACTGGTGACCGAATCAATACAAAAGTTGAAAACTCGCGACCCTTCAGGCGACTCAATAAAACCCTTCAGCTCTTTTTGCGAAAGGAAGGCTTCTTCCGGCCGTCCCTCGCGGATCCAGGACAAAATGGTATGACCCCGGATTTCTAGTAAATCGGTCAGCATTTCAACGGCATGCTGATGCTTCCATGAAGCGGCAATATATATTCTCATGACACCTCCAACTTGCTTGTTCTTTATTTTACGTTCGCTACTTATTATAACCTTACCCGGTTTTATTAACAAGTAGGGTTACCTTTCCGGTCATAAAATATTGCTGGACAAGAACTCCTATAAAAGCATCGATAAAATCAGTTTATTTCGCTGGATTACCAGCTATTTTTATCTTTTTCTTTTGCGGTTTGACTTTGTTCCTCTTATTTCTACTAAGCAATATATAGCCCTGGCCGACCGTCAATCCCTGTACCACCGTTGTAAAGAGGACAATGGCGTAGGTTGCCACTAAAAACAGATTATAGATTGGCGTCGTCAAAGAGATGCTAGTACCCATAATCAAGGCCAGACAGAGACCGCCTTTTAAACCTGCCCAGGTCATAAAGGTAATGAATTTAGGGTTTTTCATACCCTTACCTTCTGGCGGGTTTTTGTTGAAAATCATCGATGCATATACCCCAGCCATTCTAGCAATCGTATTAAATACAATCGCTCCGATGGCGATGGTCAAAATCATCCCGACCGAGAGGGTGTTGATGTTCTTGATATTCAGTAATAAGACGCCAACTAACAGGAATAAGATGCCATTTAAGAGGTTATCCACCACTGACCAGAAAGAATAGAATAAGTTATGTAATTCCTCAGACATACATCTGTGATTTTTTCGCTTCATTCCGGCGATTCCAGTCGCATAGTAAAGTCCGCAAATGACTGCGGCAATCGGTCCTGAGAAAACAAAGTATTCACAAATCAAATATGCCAGCATCACCGTCAGAAGACTGGTGAATATTTTGATAAAATTGTCATTTGATCGTTTGAATATTTCAAATAACAGGAAGGAAACAACAAAGCCGACAGCCACTGCACCGAGAATTTCAGTGGTTAGTCCCCACGTAAAACTCATGACTGAGACACTGTTGGCAGACAGTTTTAAGGCTGTTAGCAGGGTGGCAAAAATAGCCACGGCGACGCCATCATTGAACAAGGCTTCCCCTTCAATAATCAGGCCGATTCGCTTCGGTAATCCGGCCTTTGCCAGAATACTCATCGCCGAAATTGGATCGGTCGGTGCAACGATTGAGCCCAGTAAACAGGCTTCCAGAAAGGAGATATTGACATGGATCAGATAGCCCAAGCCGAAAAATAAGAGACCATAAACAACTGTAGATACCAGTGTTCCGATAACTGCCATACTCCCAATCAGGAATTTATCGGCTTTAAAATCGCCAAATTCGATCCGTGATGCCCCGCTAAAGAGCATAAAGCACAAAACACCTTTAAAGAGAAAATCGGTAAAATTAAATTCCCGGTAGAGATTTACAAGTTCCATTGGTAAATGGACAATATTCAAGTTCCGGCCAATGATATAAATAACAACAAAGATAAATCCAAAAACAACCAGACCAATTTCATAGGGCAGTTTTATAGTTTTTTCGTTAATGAAACTAAACACGACCACCAATAACAACAGCACACTGAACAAACTCAGCAATTGATCGAAATTATACATTTTTTCTCCTTCTAACTCGATAAGACAAACGCCAACAGGCAAAATTTGCGCAAAAAAAAGGCCATAACAAGATAGGCTCTATCTATTATCACCTTTGATAAATCCGAGTCTACTACAACAGCATGCTAGTAAACATCTGCATCGATGTTAACCTAGTACACTCCTGAAACATTCTGAATTATAGCACCTTAATAATGCGGTGTCAATAACATTTCTCAAGAATATTATTCGATCTCTGCTGTAAACGAAAATCATTTTTAATTGTTATATTTCTATCAAACTAGCTCCTGTTTTCTGATGATATCCATCGCTTTAACTGGCATCTGCATCTTTAAATAGTAACGCATTTTGGGATGAGGTGTAGACTCGATTTCTGCGCCGGATTTATCGGTCAAGATCTCAATTCTTTGCGTAAAAAAACCTTTGCCAGGAATCATGATCTCGATCTGATCACCCAAAACGACCTTATTGCGCTGTTCAATTAAGGCCATCCCGGTGGTTTCATCGTATTCCAGAACCAGACCGACAAAATCATAGTGGCGGGTATAACTGCTGGTGCCGTAATTTTGATCCACTGATGTTGTTTTACCGCTATAAAAGCCTTTGGTATAATTGCGGTGGCTGACCTTTGTCAACTCATCATAATAGCCCTCACCGAGTTTTGTTAGCTCGGGATTATCATAGGCGTAATCAATGGCACTACGATAGGCCGATACCACAGTGGCCACGTAATAGAGACTTTTCATTCGGCCTTCGATTTTAAAGCTGTCCACCCCTGCTGCCATCAATTCCGGAATTTCATCGATCAGACACAAATCCTTGGAGTTAAAAATAAAGGAACCGGTGGCATCCTCTTCGATCGAAAAGACTTCATCTGGCCGGGTTTCTTCAATCAGATGATACTTCCACCGACAGGGATGGGCGCAATCGCCCTGATTTGAATTTCTGCCGGTCATGTAATGGCTTAATAAACAACGTCCGGAGTAGGAGATACACATGGCGCCATGAACAAAGATCTCAATCTCCATTTCTGGTGACACTTTTTCACGGATTTCCTGGATCTCGTTAAGACCCAGTTCCCTGGCCAGCACAATCCGTTTGGCACCCTGGGCGTGCCAGAATGCAACGCTGCGCCAGTTGGTATTATTGGCCTGGGTGCTGACTGATATTTTTAAAGCCGGAGCCACTTCCTGAACCACAGAAAAAACCCCGGGATCGGCTACAATCACGCCATCAATACCCAGGTCTTGCAGTTCGCTTACATATTCAGGCAGACCGTCTAAATCTGCATTGTGGGGAATCATGTTGAGGGTAACATATATTTTTTTATCGCGCTCATGCACATAGCTAACCGCCTCGGCCAGAGCTGCCAGGTCAAAATTGTCAGCCTTTGCTCTCAGCCCAAATCTCTGGCCGGCGCAATAGACCGCATCGGCACCGTAATGGAGGGCATACTTAAGTTTTTCAAAATTTCCCGCCGGTGCCAGTAGTTCCGGTTTTTTCATGCTGTTTCTCCGTTCTTTTTCTTAGATTCCACTACGCATCACAACGCGAAGCTTCGTCCTTAATCGTCTTTTTTAAGCTGATCGCCAAACCATCACCCAGTGGCAGGATACTGGTAATTAGTTGGGGATGGTTGGAGATGGTTTCCAGATATACCCGCATCCGTTTGACAATGGTAATTTTCCGTCGGATCACCAATTCGTTGCTGGCGATCATCCCTTTAAACAGAACATTATCAGAAATTAATAGTCCGCCGGGTTTTAAACACCGCAGGCAATCGTCTAGCAAATGGATGTAATGACCTTTGGCGCCATCCAAAAAAATCATATCATAGCTTTGATCAAGTTCTGCCAGTTTTTCCTGGGCATCGCCAACCATCAGATTAATCTGATGGTTAAGACCCAAGCTACTAATATTTTCTTCTGCCTGAACCACCATCTTAAAATTTCGTTCGATGGTATCCACCCGTCCCCGCGGACCCATTGCTATAGCAAAGACAGATGCCGAAAATCCTACGGCTGTACCGACCTCAAGAACGGACTGGATTTTTTGGGCGGTGATTAATAATTCGATCTGCTTCTGAACTTCTTTATGGATGATCGGAATATCAGTCGCCAGGGCTCTTTGCCTGAATTCTTCTATTTGTAGACAATCAGCTGGTATTAACCCTCTGATATAATCCTCAATGTAATCTTGTACAATTTCACTCACTGTCTGGCCTTCAATCTTTTTTTATTGCAACCCCTTAGTAATAGGGGCTGATTAACATTTCTCGACGTCTTAATCAGTCTCCCATATATCTTTGCACATCTTCTAAATGCTCATCATAGGTTTCATTGAAATAGATCTTTCCCGAGTCCATATCGGCAACAAAATATAAATAGCTTGTTTTAGCCGGATTTAAAGCCGCTTCTAACGATGTTTCCCCAAAGGAACAAATCGGTCCAAAGGGCAGTCCGGTATTGATGTAGGTATTATAGGGTGACGGAAATTTGGTTTGTTCAGTTGTTAGTACGGGAGTTTTTTCACCCCGGGCATAATCGACGGTAATGTCGGATTGAAGCGGCATGTTCTCGGCGATCCGATTGTAAAAGACACTGGCAGCATTAGCCTTATCCTCAACAAATTTCGTCTCTAATTCAACAATAGAAGCCATGATCACAATTTCATCCACTGTTTTGTCCATTTCTTTCGTCTGTTTTAACAGCTTTTGATCATATACCTCCTCAAAACGATCCAGCATCGCAGTGACCACTTTTGCAGGGTCAGTGTTTGGGGAAAAGGTGTAGGTATCAGGAAATAGATAACCCTCAAGCGTTCGATTAATCCCTTCTTTTTCAGTCAGGGGAATACTACTGAGAAAGGAATATTCTTTTTGATATTCTGCCACTTTTTTGGATTCTTCGATAAAAGCATCGGCGTCGCAGATATTCTTTTCTTCAAATATTTTAGCAAATTCGGAAATATTGCGACCTTCGGGAATCGTAACCGTAGCATCTGCGACATCGCCGGTGCTCAGACGATCGAGAATCTGCTGGGCTGATTCTGCCGGGCTAAAAGCATAATAGCCGGATTGGATCTGGTGGGCAGTTTTATCTTTCTTAGCTAACATCTCGAAGGCAAAAGTATCCCTGATCAAGTTGTTTTCAGCCAAAAGCTCAGCGACTTCGCTGATAATGGCACCTTGCTCTATTTCAACATAGACAAGCTCTCCATTACCGACTGGTTCTAACATTTGTCCAATAAAATAATTAAAGCTAAACACCCCAGTCGCACCAAATACGACTAATAATAATAGAATAATGGCAATCAGTTTTCCTGTTTTTTTTCGCGGCGCTTGTCTGGTTTGGCTTGTTCGGTTGCTCATCCTTTCACCTTCCTTTCATTTCTTAAACCATAAAAAGAATATAGGACCGCTAATTAGGTGGCACCTATATTCTTTTCGAATCGTTCTATTTAAAATGGTTGTTTAGATGCCACAGCCTTCTTCTTCTGAATCAAACAGACCCATATCCAAGTCGACAGCTTTTGCCATGATGTCGGTAATGTCCTGAAAAACTACTGAAAAATGCATCTGGGCTTGAAAAAATTCGGCGATTTCAGGAATACCCATAATCGTGTTGGCTAGCGTATTATAGGCTGTGATCTGTTCCTCGGTTAATTCATTTCCCAACATCTGGAAGGATTGAATTTCCATTTGTCGGCGCATGTAATCTTTAGCCATTTCATACTTTTCGGGATCTTGTTCGAGCTTTTGTTTCGATTCTAAAAAGTTCTTGTATTCCGTGGATTCTTTGAGGGCTCGTGCCAAATTATTGGCTTCATCATAGACGTTCATATACTACTCCTATTTTTTAAATTTTATCGGCAATTATTATAGAAATGCATCTCAACAATCGCCTGTTTGAATCTATACTTCCATCAAAATGGGCAGTATCATCGGTTTTCTCTGGGTCTTTGCATAAAGATATTTGAACAGACTTTCACGGATGACGTTTTTAATCGAATTCCAGTCAATAATACCCTTTTCTTCACAAGAAATCAAGGCTTTCTTTACCTCTTCCCGGGCATTGTTGATGAGTTCTTCTGACTCTCTCACATAAACAAATCCCCGCGAGATGATATCCGGTCCTGAAACCGCTTTACCCTTGTGCATGGTACAAACTACAATAAAGAGACCATCTTCTGACAATCGCTTCCGGTCGTTGAGAACGATATTACCAATATCTCCGACTCCCAAGCCATCAACCAGAACGGGTTCAGCCTGGGTTTTGCCGACAATTTGAGCGGTGCGTTTATCAATTTCCAGGATATTTCCATTCTCAGCGATAAAGGTTTTTTCCTTGTTCATCCCAACGTTTTGAGCTAGCTCAACATGCTGCATCAGCATCCGACTTTCGCCATGAACAGGCAGAAAATGTTTCGGTTTAACCAGGGTAATCATTAGTTTTAATTCTTCCTGTCTGGCATGGCCTGACACATGAATTTCAGCAAAACGTCCATATACAACGTCTGAACCCAGTTCAACCAGTTTATTGATGACTTCAGAAACCATTTTTTCATTTCCCGGTACTGGAGATGCTGAAATGATAACCATATCCTCTTTTTTTATGGTCAGGTGACGGTGCTCACCCAATGCCATTCGTCCCAGAGCAGCCATCGGTTCACCCTGGCTGCCGGTCGTAATGATCACTAATTCTTTATCTTTGTATTTTTTGATGTCTCTTAATTGAACTAATACATTTGGGGGAACCTTGAGATAACCAAGATCCATCGCCACTTCACTAACGTTTTCCATGCTTCGTCCGCAAATAATAACCTTTCGATTATATTCTACTGCGGCATCAATGGCCTGCTGCAGACGATGGACATTAGAAGCAAAGGTTGTTACGATTATTCTCCCTTTGGCTCCTCGAAACAAGTTATATAAGGTTGGTCCCACAGTGCTTTCCGATGGCGTGAATCCGGCTCCTTCGACATTGGTGCTATCTGACATTAGCAGATCGACACCCTGGGATCCAATTTTTGCGAATCGCTGCAAGTCGATTACTTCGCCACCAATTGGATGATAGTCTATTTTAAAATCCCCGGTGTGGACAACCGTAGCTGCTGCACATTTGATGCACAGTCCGACGGCATCAGCAATACTATGATTGACGCGAATAAACTCGACGTTAAACTCGCCAATATCAATCCGTTCTTTGGGCTTGACAATAATTCGAGTGGTTTTGGTAAGTAAACCATGTTCTTTGAGCTTCTTATCAATCAGACCCATGGTAAACTTCGTCGCATAAATGGGGATGTTAATCTTTCTCAGCAGATAAACAAGCCCCCCAATGTGATCCTCATGCCCATGGGTTATGACAACCCCTCTAACCTTATCCTGATTCTCCAAAATATAAGTGTAATCTGGCAGAACAATGTCAATTCCAAACATATCGTCATCTGGAAACTTCAGCCCGCAATCGACAAGGATGATATCATCCTTGTATTCAAAGACATTCAGATTTTTTCCGATTTCGCCTAAACCGCCCAAGGGTATTAGCCTCAACTTATCTTTATTTTTCTGAGGTTGCGGCTTTCGTCTTGATCGTGAACGACCCTCCAGTTGTTGGGCTTCCGTCGTTATTAAGTTTTTATTTTCAGTCAAATTATTCTCCTTTCGTTATGGCACAACAATCCGAACAGTATCCGTACACCTTAAGTTCGTGATTGATTATTATAAATTCTTTCTTTTCTTCTATTTCTTTTTCCAGCGCTTCCAGGAAATCGTCTTGCATTTCGATTACCTTTCCGCATTCTAAGCAGATTAAATGATGATGCCAGTGCTTTTCATCGAGCTCACAGAGTTCGTAGCGAGCAAAGCCATCATCAAAATTACGTTTGGTAATGAGTCCCATTTCTTCTAATATTTGCACCGTTCGATAAATGGTCGACATTCCCACTTCAGGATTGCGCTGTTTAACACCAAGGAATAATTCTTCAACACTAAAATGCTGTTCCCTAAAGGTCAACAGAACCTCAATGGTGACCAGACGTTGAGGGGTTAATTTGTTCCCTCTTTTTCTGAGTGCATCCACGATTTGTTTTTCGTTATTCATGGTGGTCACACCTCTTTTTAAAGTCTCCTCTGATAAACAGTCACAGGTAATGCTCTGATAATTTCTATATTTACTCCATCAATATCACAGGAAAGCGCACGGATCTCTATTCCCAGACTATGACATTGACCCAATAAACATGTCGCTTACCGATTATAACGCGATCTAGCAAAAACGCCTTGACACCATTGTGTCGCAAAACAAATTTAGCCAGTATCTACTCATCCTGATGAATTCTGATTAACTCGACAAGAAGTTTAGATCCCAGAAACAAGAAGCTCACTCATGCGACTGCTGTTAGGCACATGAGCGGCTGTCTCTTCCTGGTTAATCATTACTTTGACACTGAAACGATTCGTTCGGCTAAAAAGGCCCGTTAACAAGGGGGCATTTACTCAACTTCACCGTCATCGTCATCTTCGTCTTCGTCTTCATCTTCATATTCTTCGTCCATGATACGATCATATTCGGCTTCAATTAAGGCAAATTCTGCTTCATCTTCAACCGGAACTAAAATTTCACCATCTTCGTCTTCATCGATAAAGAAAGCAAACACATCATCACTTTCTTCGCCTTCAGTTAAAAGCACATAAGTCTTTTCTCCGAGAGACAAGGAAACTTCTAACTCGAACTCTCTTGCAACGCCACTTTCACCTTCTAAAATTATTTTTTCTTCCATATCAACTTCTCTTTCAATTTTATTTTTTCGCTCATAATCTTTAAATTATACCTTTTCATGCTTAAATAATTCATTATTTACAAATTATTTAACAGCGCGATCCATATAGGATTGCAGAATGATTTGGGCTGCCAGCATGTCAATATAATCCTTGCGGTTCTCCCGGGAAACATTTCCTTCGATCAGCACTTTTTCAGACCAGGACGAGGTTAAACGTTCATCAATATAGATAATTTCAATGTTTAACCGTTTCTTGATAAACTGACAAAAATTCACTGTTTTCCGGGTCTGAGCCGATTCTGAACCGTCCATGTTAAGCGGTAGACCAGCCACCACTTTTTTGATCTCATATTTTGCAATCAACTCGCGAAATGCTTCTAAATCGTCATCGCGGGTCTTTCGCTTGAGGGTCATTACCCCCTGGGCGGTAATCTGCAAGGGATCCGTTACAGCAACCCCAATCCGTTTGTCGCCAACATCAATTCCTAAAATTCTTTCCATTCATAATCCCATCTATTTGTTATCATTGCGCTAAATCACTTTAATACAAAAGTCTTTACATGCGGAACTGCAATAACAGCAGAGCACACATTTTTTTTGATCAACTTGAGCTTTTCCACCAACCAAAGCCAAGGCTCGCTGCTTGCAGCGCTTCACACATTCCCCGCACCCGGTGCACCAGTCACTGATATGTAGTGACTTTGAAGCATGCGAGACCGCCGCCTCTAAATCGACCGATATGGTCTCGCCATTAAATTTTTTAACATTATACAACACTTCGTTAACCGATTGAACCCCAATCGCAATCGCGTCGAGATCGGTCAAATTTAAAACATACTCAAAACTGGCCTGTTTCCGGGAAAGCAGATTGCCGCCACCTAAAGGTTTCATGGCGTAAATGCCCTTACCCAATTTTTTGGCCTGATGGATGGCCGCTGTCATTTCTTCAGCGGTGCCGTCTTCAATGCCGATGCCGGTTAGATTAATCAGCGGATGAATCACATCCAG
>Ga0194137_10002181_pt1 | contig 11652 bp, 8 predicted proteins | sample TARM_MetaG_T3_14_FD_134025 | JGI IMG/M metagenome (GOLD analysis project Ga0194137, IMG submission 134025) | Freshwater microbial communities from Pennsylvania, USA, analyzing microbe dynamics in response to fracking - TARM_MetaG_T3_14 (version 2) | ecosystem: Environmental > Aquatic >...
GAAATAGATGGCGCGGATCTGACGCTGGAAAATCAGGTCATGGAGGCGCTAAACCAAGCCAGCGAACTGGAAGCGGGAGGTGAGCGGTGAGCGATACGCCAGAGACAATATATCTAATCCCCGGCGAAGACGTAGACGGCGCCCCGGCCATGGTCTGGTGCGACGATCCGGCGCCCGGTGAGGGCATGGACCCGGCAGAGGCGGTGAAGTATGTGCGGGCGGATGTGCGCGACGTTGTACAGCGTAAAGCCGACAACTGCGAGCAAGAGGCCAGGCAGTGGCGACAGGAAGCGAGAACTCAGTCAGCTATTGTGGCCGAAATTTATGAGGCAGTGACTGGCAAGAAAGGCGAGCCCGGAGACTGGAATGGTGCCGTGCCAGTAAAAGAGCGCATCGAAGAACTGGAAACCATGGTCAAGGTGTTTCGGGGCTGTATTGAGACGCGAGTTCTCCCGGCGCAAGGCAGTCGGTGCCACAAGATGATTTATGACTTGGTCGGGGAGCGGAATGATGTCTGACAAAGACGAGATAGCTCTAGTGGCAGCTAAAGAAATTTATCATATCAATGTCGAGCGCCGGGGCATTTGCAACAAATCACACTATGTCTCACTGATTCAGTGCGCAGTGGTCGAGGCAATAGAGCGGGCAGATGCAGGCGCTAACTCGGAGCGTGATTCAGCGAGGGATGCCGAAGTCGTGGCTTGGGCCGAGCTCGACCAAGCCCGCCAGATCATCACCGACCTGGTGGAGTATGCCGAATGCAACGACCCAAAAAGTCCGCATTTGGCCCGGGCGCAACGGTTTTTGATAGGCGACCATGACTGACTACCAACCGCGCGGCTCCATGTGCGCAGCCTGCAAACACAGAGACGGCCCGTGCAGTCACCTGCCATTTGACCAGATGCCGGTGTGCAACACGCTGGTGGATGGGACGAAGGTGGTGATTTGTCGGGAATTTGAGCGGAGAGTTAATGTCTGCACCAAGAGCGAGGTGGCGTGACGATGGCACTAATATCACTTAACGAGTGGCGAGAAAAAACCTTTACCGGCAAGCGCCCTACCCTGCGGTCGTGTCAGCGGTGGGCAAAAGACGGGCACATTCCTGGCGCCAGGCAGATGGGCGCTCTATGGTTTGTGGATGAAGACATCGAAAAGAAAGCGGCCGGAAACTCTCGGGTCGCTAGGGTGCTGGCTGGCTGATGGCTCCGCGTAAACGACTGCGCCGCAACGTCGGCCTACCCGATAACCTGTACTCCAATAAGGTTGGCGGGGTCACCTATTACCGATACAGGCGACCGGATACCGGCACGTCCCACAGCCTTGGCACGGTCAAAGGGGAGGCGATTGCCGACGCCAGGCAACTGAACGCCATTCTGGCCAAGCCGGCGGATCGTGTCGGGCAGGTTCTCGGGACCGCCGATCACACCATGGCGCACCTGATACAGCGCTATCGGGACGAGCATTTGCCAGAACAGACGCTGGCCGACAGCACCCGTCAGAACATCGGGTATCGGCTGAACCGATTTGCTGCGGATCTGGGCAGCTGGCCGCTGGACTCATTCGACGTGAAGGCGGTAGCCGAGTACCTGGACGACAATTTCCAGCGCGACAGCTACATCAAGCACCGCACCACGCTGGCCGACCTGTTCAAGTTTGCGCAGAACAAAGGGCTGTACCCCTCTGACCTGGATAACCCGGTGACGACCACCTACGCCAAGTCGGACTACGAAAAAGACCGGCAGCGCATGACGCTCGCGCAATTCCGCGCCATCTACGACATTGCCCCGGAGTGGATGAAGATCGCCATGGAGTTAGAGCTGGTGACACTGCAGAGCCGGCTGGAAGTTATCAACATGCGATTTTCCGATTACGACGAGGCCACCGGAGAGCTGCGAGTGGTGCGCCAGAAGGTGGAAAAGCACGAACACGCGTACTTGATGATTCAAAGCCCTCACCTGCCTGGCATCATTTCCCGGGCCCGGAAGTCAGGCATTGCCAGCCCGTACATTGTGCATCGGGCGCCTGCGCGGAAAAAGGCCGCCAAGGACCGCACTCACTGGACGCAGCTGACCCCCAACCACTTCACCGAGCAGTTCCGGAAGTACCGGGACAAGACCGGGCTCTTTGACGATATGCCACGCAAGGAGCGCCCGACGTTCCATGAAATTCGCGCGCTAGGGAGTTGGCTTTACAAGAAGCAGGGCTTTGGCAATAAAGACTATGTGCAGCCGCTCATGGCGCACGCCAGCGAAGACATGACCGAGCATTATCAGGAGGGGCACGAACAGGAATGGGTGCATGTAAAAGCGGAGCTGGACATCAGCCAGGTGCTGCCGAAATGATTGGCAAAATACAGTATATAAGTCGTTGTTTTCATTATCGTCGTATCAGTCGCAACTGTCGCTATAGTTCGGCTATATATTTCTTTATAAACAACACGTTGCGTGGCTTAGAGTCTAACCTTGACATGGCAGAGGTCGGCAGTTCAAATCTGCCTGGTCCTACCAGAATTTATCAGGAAAGCCAGCCACTTACGGGACACCGCAGAGGGCTGGCTTTTTTGTTTGGCAAAATTTTGGCAATAGATTGGCAAAATAAACGCCTTATACAGTACCCCCCCTCCACTTGCTTTTCGGTAACTCATTCCTCCCGTTTAAGTGGCGTGTTTCTGTTGCGGTCGGGTGCTATGGTTAATATTTACTCACGGAAGGAGCAAGTTATGCGAACTATTGTTATGGCGCCGGTGCTCCATGAGTCATTATAGCTGCGAGCCTATTACGCTCTGGATGCTGGCCACGCTGATCCCGGTCGCGCTGATCCCGGTCGCGCTGCTGTACTTCGGTTATTTGCGGGGCGTGTATTGGTGGTCCGAAAGGAAGTACCCGCGCCTGATTGACGACTTCAACCGGCGCAGGCTGTTTGAGGGGGCCATGTTGGTGGGCGGCCTTTTTGTTTTTGTGATGGCCTGGGGTTTTCTGTACGAGGCGCTTTGCCGCGTCTAATCGACGCCTTTCAGTTTGTCCGCCTGCTCCTTGAGCCGAAGCATTTTGCGCTTCGCTCTGGCGCGGATCTTCAGGTACTCGCCCCGGTCAATGATCCCTCGGTCCAGATCGCTTTGCGCTCGGAACATATCACTATCAATGGTGCGGGCTTGAGCCGCCAGATCGCGGCTGCGGAAAGCGTAGCCCAGCCTGACATCATGCGGCTGCACTTTGATGCCAAGGCTCGACAGTAACGCCTGCGGGACGCTGTACGGGCGCCCCAGAATGTCCCGGGCGCCATCGGACGCGCGCCAGACTTTCTCCCAATAGTACGACCCCGGCACATACGCCCCCGACGGCATCCAGCTTTTGTAAAGCCAGTCGGCGGTCTTCGCAGCTGCCTCACCGGTGGTGTCGGTATCCCGGCTGACAATTTCCTCGCCGGTAAACGCCTGCTTGTTCAGGGCAAACTCAAATCCCAGCATGAGCGGCCCGCCAAACTGAATGGGAGCCGGCACCGGAATCGCGCTTTGCCCCTGGTTCATATCAAACACGTCACCGATGGGGATCCAGCGGCGAATGTCCATGAACACCGGATTGTCGTGCTCGTCTTTCCAGGGCATCCGGAGCATTCTCGGGGTGCCGATCCACGTCATCCCCTGCTGGTCGTCCCTCATAGTCCGGCGTTCTTCGTCCTCGTCGCCCGGCGCCAACAGGTACGCCATGGCGTTGGCCAGGTAGGCGATGGTGAAATACTTGGCCAGTTTCCACGGCTGGTGCGCAATGGATTTAGCCACCACCGGGATCGCCCGATAGGTGTACGCGATGAACGGCAGCACGGTGCGCCTTGCCATGTTCACCCAGGGCGCCCGAATGTCGTAATCCAGAAACTGCTCCCGGGCGGTCATGGCCGCTTCCAGTGGGGAGTCGCCCAGATCCAGCCGGCGCATGTAGGTGGCCATCCGGAAAAGCTCGTCCTCCACCTGATAGAAGTCGGTCATGGCACCGTCCGCCCGTTTGAGCTTGGTCCAGAGGGTGTACCCCATGCGGCTCAGGCTTTGCAATCGGCCTTCTGCCGAGGTGTCGGCGGCCATGTTCTGCTTGGTCAGCTCGTCCAGAATCGGCTCCAGCACCCGCTTGCGGATTTCCTCGTTGATAAAGGTGCCCTCAAACGCGCCATTCTCACTGGCTGCGCGCCAGTGCTCGTCCCGGGCTCGGTAGGACTGAATACCTTTGTACAAGTCGGTAATCCGAACGTCGGCCAGATCCATGAACACAAGGTTGGACATCACGTTGTTCATGTGGACCACGGGGCTTCTGGCTGTTTTATTCAGCTTCCACTGCGTCAGTACCTTGCGCCACATGCCCGGGTTGTGCATCTTGTCCAGCTCGTTCAGGTCGCGCCAGATTTCGGCACGGACAAAGCCGCCGGACAGAGCGCCCCACTGCTTCGTGCCGGCCGATTGCGACACGGTGGTGTCGGGCACCTCCACCCAGTCCGACTTGCTCAACGCGCGCAGAGTGCGGGCCTCGTTGGCGCTCAGCACCTCGCCGTACACCGGCTTGGTGTGCTGGAACCATTGCGGGTTCTTCGCCACGTCGGCAAAGAACTTGCCCATGGCCAGATCCCGGGAAATGGACTGGAAGGTTTTGGCGATGTTATAGCGGGCGTCCAAAATCTCGCCCATGTGTTCGCGCTCGGCCTTTGTGTAGTCGCGCCAAAGCGTTACCTGACCCCTGCGAGCGCCCCGCACCTCGAAGGTGCCCCGTTTGCGCCAGGCATCGTACTTGGCCGGGATCGGATGACCAACCGGCCAATACACGGTGTCGAGGGTGCGCGGCTGGTCGGCAGTATCCACGCCTTCGAGCGTGTCGGTGCGGTCCGTGAGCACACCCGGGTTTTCCAGCACGGTGAACTTCTGCCCGTTCAGCGCCTGCAGGTCCGGCCGGTCGCCTTTCTTCTTGATACCGTACCAGCCCACCGGTACATGCTGCATCAGCTTGTCCGTTTTGACCTTGACCTCAATGCCCCGGCCTTTGGCCGAATCGCCTTTGATCTTCCGGTTCTGCTTGCGCTGCTGGTTATGAATGAATTTGCCCAGGCCGGTGAACTCGCCTTCGTGCTTCAGGTACGAGCGGTGCAGGTACTCGCCGCGGTTACGCTCAAACTGCTCTCGGGTGATGATGCCGTATTCAACGGCCGCCTGCCCCAGATCGTCAATGGCGTGGCGAATCGGAGTGGCCACGGCTTCCATTTTGAAGTCGCTCACCTTCTCGCCGGTCAGGATCTTCTGCAGCACCGCTGCCTCCGTGCCCTGAACGCCCCGGTCTTCCAGGGTTTTCAGGATGTCCATGGCCTGCATGTCCAGATTGCGGCCATAGGCTTCAGCCTGGCGCCACGTCATCTTGTAGTCGTCGGACAGCTTGTAGCGGTCAAGCAGGCCGTGGCGCGCGGTTTCCAGAATGCCGTCCATCCACGCGAAATGCCCGTCCGGGTTTGGCCTCCACTCCTTCAGGATGCGCTCGGATTTTTCGGTAATGGCTACGCCCGGCTTGAGGCGGCCATGGGAATCCACCAGCCCGGTCACGTCGAACAGGGCGCGGAACATCCGGTCCAGCGGCTGGGTGGCGAAGCCGTCCCAGAACTTGACCTGGCGCTGCTCTTGGCTGGGTCCGCTCTCACGACTGAACCGGATGTCCGGGTTGGCCGGGTCGTAATCCCCGCTGTTGTCGGTGGCGGATTTGATCTGTTCGGAGCGAAACACCACGTAGGTGTCGGTTGGGGTGCTTCTGGCGCCACCCTCCCAATCGTTGTAGTTATCCCGCACGTTGCGAATGATTACGCCGTCCCGGCCTTCCTCGCGGGCCTGCTGGATGACATCGGAAGTCTTGCCGCGCTGCTGGGCCTCGCGCCACGTCTGGCCCTTCCCGTCGATTTCTAACGGATTCTCCAGCTTGATATAGGCGGCCACCACTCCAGGGTCCGCCGCTTGGTAATCAAAGGCCCGGCGGTCGTCGGCGTAGGTTTCTGCAACGCGACGGGATTTGGCAAACCAGAAGGCTCGATCATTGCCGTTGGATGGCATGCCGAACCGTTCATTCTGGCCCTTGAACACCCCGTCCTGTTCAATAAACCGCGCGTCTGGCGCGCCGTGGTACACCGTCAAAGGGTTACCCTGGGCGTCCACCACCTTGCTGTCACCAAACCACTCGCGGAAGGCGGGGGTGTTGGTTTGGGGGGCGCGGCTGAAGCGAGTATCCGGATTGGTGGAGCTATTGAGTTCGGTGCGATCATATATGTCCATCACGTCCGCGTTGCTATCGGCCCGGATGAACACACTGCCGGCAATAAGATGGCGGCGATCACCCTCGCTTATCCCAATACTTTCAGCGTATGCAATGCTGTCTTTTTTGAATTGCTCAAACGTGATCTTGCGGACAAACTTAACACTTTCGATATCAAGCAATGGCTCGGAGTCGCTGCCCTGACCTATTTCAACGCCAGATACAATGGCGCCATACTTTCCGCCAACCTCAAAATCGTGTGCAACAGAAAGCCCGCCCTCGGATTCTCCAGTATGATGATTGGTTGAGCCTTTATGGCTGCCCTCTTTTAAATATTGAATATCCTTCTTGTTGTTACTCGATCTCAGGTATTCATTTTCGCCGTAAGGCCAAAGATATCGCTCAATATCTCGGAACGCGCGCGAGCGCACGTAACTCATGTCATTCTCAAACACCTTGGGCATTATCAGGTGGACAGCTCCATCTTCCGCTACGACCACCCCTCTGGCTCGATCATTTGAGAAATGAACGTTAACCTGAACTTTTCCGGCCATTTTCGGGTAAGGTTTTAGGGGCGCAAATGATGCGCCCTCGCCTGCATCACGACTAAAATTCACATCCTCACTACCCGGCCTTGAAACTCCACCTTGCTCCACGGTTTGCTGTGCCCCTCTCAGAAGTTTAAGCAAATCAGTGTCGCTCAATTTCAACGTGAAGCCAAGCCGGCGTAGGCCGTCACGAATCGCCGATTTAATCCGGTTCCAGAGCTTCTGGTGCTGATTCGATTCGGCCAGGTGTGCAATTAGCTCTTCAGCAATGGTCAGGCGGTGTTCAGACTTCCTGGCATCAAAGGCGCCGCCCGGGTAGTACGTGGCTTTCAGGTCGTTGGCCGCGTCGGTGTTGCCCAGCTCCAGGTACACGCGATTGAGCAGCGGTTTCAGCTCGCCGCCGAGCATTCTGCGCAGGCCGTAATGCCCGATGGTTTCGTGCAGGATCACTTCTTGCAGCGCCTGCTCATTGGGAATGCGCGGGGCCAGGATGTACACATGGTCATCGAAGAGCGCGGCGCGCATATCGGATTCGGCCCCGGCAAAGTGAATGGCGGCCCGGAGATCAACCGGGAACTCGCTGATCCTGTCGGCCACGGTGACGCCCGGGCGGCCTTTCCAGCCCTTCATGAGGCCGTTGGTGATAGTGCGGGCTTGCCGGGCGGTGAGGGCGCCAGCGCTGGGTCCGGGGGTGCGGCGGTAGCCGGCGCTTTCCATGCGGTACGGCACTTCGATGGTTGCACCATCACTGCCGTGCAAAAGAACTATAGCCCGATCCTGTGATACGTCAGTCGTCTGCTCCGGGCCGGTGCGGCGACGCTGCTCGTCAGTCATTGTCTGTCGAGCCTGCGTATTGCGAGCCTCGATCTCGCCAGCCAGAGCTTGATAGACGGAGAACGGACCACTGAATCGGTGCTGTTTGGCGACGGTTTCGGCAGCCCTGGTCTTGCGCTGGAGGTCACGCATCGGCTCCAATTGCTTGCGGGCCTTTTCGGCGTTGCGCTCCAGCGCCTTAATCATGCTGGGCAGCTTTCGGGTGTCCGTGTCGAACTGGCGAATCACCTCGCGGGGAATGGCTTCACGAATCAGTTGGGCGGCATCGCCTGCATGATCCCGGAGGAACAGATTGCGCTCGCGCATCTTGTGACGCTTAGGCAGGTTGTACCAGTTGCGGTCCAACTCATCGAATCGACGGCGCAGATCCTCATCCTGGCGAACTTTCTCGCTGTAAACCCATCCCATTTCGTTTCGGATGTTGCGCAGTACACCACTCGGGCGGTCACTGTTAGCGTAATTCATCAAGCGTTTGGCTGACTGATACATGAGGGCATAGGTGGCCAGATCCGACTGATCCTCCACGTAGCGCATCATATCCTCGTTGTCGTCAAACCATTCCTGCAGGCGCTGACTCCACATATCCGACTGCTCGGACAGGGCGTCTTTGATTTTGCTGGTGAACTCCTGATCCGAGTTTCCGCCGCGCGCGAACCCTTCGGCGCTCTGAATGGCGTGCTGAATCTCATGCAGCAGGGTGGACAGAACCTGATCGTCGGTGCGGTTGATATTCAGAGTAATGCCGACGCCCGGAGAGAAGTAGCCGTAACTGCCATCCTCCATGCTGGAGTCCAGCAATACAGACGTATCCTCAAGGTTCGGGTAGGCTGCGAACAGCTTGGGGTGATCCAGCAGGTTGCCAACGGTGGTCAGACGTGTGCCATTGCCAATCTCTTGCGTCAGCTTCGCATCGCTGTCGTTGATCTCATAACGCCACTTGCCGTCAACGCCACGCATCCAACCGGTCTGATTGCGAATCGCGGTTTGGGAGCTGTTGCCCTGCTCCATGTTCCGCGCCTGCTCCAGCATGGACAAGTCAGATGTTTCTGCCTGCGGGCCGGCGAACATATAACGCGGATCATTGCGGGCAAAACGAACCTCGTCCGCAAAGAGGTTTCTCGGATACTGCAGAATGTTGGACGACTTCAGAGTGACGCGGTTAGATGCGCCTGCGCCGGGATCTTTTGAGTCACGTACCGCCTCCCACTCCAGGCCAAGTCCTTCGGCAAGAATCTTGTGATCTACCTTTCCAGCATCAGCCAGGTACAGCTTGCCAGTTTCCGGGTCAACAACTCCCCGCAAGCTCTTTGAGCGAGTACGCTCGGCCATTGCCAGCGCACGGTTGCGGGTCGGATTAATCAAAACTTCAATATCGCCATAAATCTCGGCAGTTTCATTGACGCCAGAGCCAGTGCGCGAAAACAGCAGTACGTTACCGTCGCCGGTTTCCTGAGTCTCGATGACCTCAAACAGATTATCGTAGGCCGCGCGAATCTCTGGAATCTCAGCCGCTTCCGGGTACGGGTAGCTGTTGCTGTCCTCCATGCCCAGCGCTTCCGAGGCCTTCCAGTAGTCCTCCGATACGATGTTGGCCAGGTAATCGTTACTGGCATTCTGGTCCTTCAGTTTTTCGATCACATAGCTTTCAAAGGCGCGGGCGGTCATTTCGATGTCGGTGGCCCAATAGGTTTTGGTGCGCACCCTGTCGAGCCTTTCGCTGCGCTCGCGCAGACGAATCCGGTTCACGGTCTGGCGGATATTACGGAAGGCGTCAACCACTTCCGGGCGCACGGCCGCATCCGGCTGGCCGTCGGTAGCGAACTTGCCGGTCGGCTTGCCGCCCCGGGCGCGACCGAAATAATTGTCCAGCGAGTGGAACCATTCGTGCGCTAAAGAGCCCGCCCCAGCCTTCTTGGTCAGGTTAATGACGATGTTGCTGCCTTCGTAGTGCGCTTTCGCGGGGTTCTTGCCGCCCTTGCCGCGCGCGCCGAAAGCCAGGCCCAGCTCGCCGTTCAGAGACAGCGCTTTGGCGGGAATGTTCAGGATCCCGGCCAGATCCATCAGGCCATCGTAGGCGTTGTTCAGATCCTGCTGGCGACGGCCCTGTTCCACGTAGTTGCCGAACTGAACGCCCCGGAAGCCGAAGGTTTCTGCAAACGCCTCGGGGGTGACATCGCCGCCGTTGCGGTGATCCTTGCCCACGCGGGGCGAATTGGCGGCCTTCCGGTGGTTCGGGATCTGCTTCATCCTGGCCAGAACGCCCTCCAGCGTCTCCTGGTTGGTGCTCAGGTACGCACGGGCCTCCTTGACTGACTTGAAGCCCTCTTTGATCCTCACAATGCCCGAGCCGATTTTCTTGCCAATGAAGATGTCGGTCTTGTCGTGGCGGTTGGAGTAAATGTCGAAGCGGGTGTTTTTGCCCTGGGCGGGCTGCTCGTTCAGCGACTCATGCACCTTGCGAAATTGCTTGATCGCGTCTTCCTTGGTGTGAGCGGCCACCAGCTGGCGTGGCATGTTGCCGAACGCGCCGGTCCGCGCGGTTTGCTCAACCAGCCACTTATCCACGTTCTTTTCGCCGTTCCACAAGGCAAAGTGGGCTTTGTGGAAACGCAGCCCTTTGAGGCTCTTGCTGTGGCCCACCTCGGCGTACAGCTCGGCACGGCCCAGAATGTAGGCAGAGACGGTGCGATACTCTGGCTGATCCGCCAGGTTGCGCACCTGCTCCATGGTAATGCTGCCCTCAATGATGCTCTCGGTGACGGTGCGCAGCATTTCCACTTCCCGCACCCAGCCCTTGAGCTTCCAGTTCTTGCGCGGCTTTGGGGGCACTTCGTCTCGGGCCGCGCGCGCAAAGCCCACGGCTACCGGATCGGCGCCCGACTCCACCAGTTTCTGATAATCCGGCTCCGGCCAGGATTCGGACAGCGGCACGGCGGCCACGTCCTTCTCCTTGGCTTCGGCCAGTTTGCTGGCATAATCCTTCCGGGCGCCTTCTATTTTCTCGCCGAAGTCGTCAATGGGCTGCGACGGCTCTTTCGCGGCCCTGGTATCGGCCTCCTGTGCAACGGCTTTTATTTTCGCTTCAGCCAGAGTCTCGCCAGACGTGTAGTTGTCACCCCGCTCTCGGGCCGCGTTGTCGGCAAATACAGCAAACAGTTTGACTCTCCGGCCTCCGCTGGTAAACGACAGATCCGCAATAATCTGCCCATCGCTGGAGCGCCACAGGCGTTTGCCATCTTTTTTCCATTTAATGCTTTGACCTTCGGTGCCTTCGTTTACCTCGCTGGCGTCGTTAGCGCTCTCTCTACGCTCCACCCCAGGTTGTTTATTCTGTTTTTGAGCGTCTTGTAGTTCATCTGCATTTCTCTGGCCCAGTCTGCCATCGGCTGCGTCCTGCCCCTGTGCGTAAGCATTCGGCTGGTCTTTCTCGGGCTGTTCAGGGGTGTTGTCAGGGCCCTCTCGACTGTCCATCCGTACTCTTTCAGTCTGGCCCTCAGCACTCCCTTGTCCATCCCCAGTTCTTTCGCCCAATCCGCCAGAATCATTGTCCTTCCGCCGTGAGTCAGCCAGACGTTGTTCCGCTTGTTCCTGGCTTGAACGTGAATTGTCACCCACTCCACGTTCCCCGGCTCGTACCCCTTCTCGTTGTTCTTTCTTTCCAGAGTCATATTCTTTCCGGGCCTCTCCCCTACGTCTTTCAGAAAGGCCGCGAAGCTCTTGATCCAATCCGGGTGTATCGTTATCCCTCTTGCCCCGTACAGCGGATACCTTTTGTTCTTGGGATTGAGGCATCGCTGCTTCATCTGCAGCCAAACCTGATACTCCGGACGATACCGGAGGCCGTGCCTCTCCTGACGCAAAGGGTAATTCCGTGTCGCCATCCTTCACCCACCTCTTGAATTCATCAATGCTTGTTTCGGTGATAGCGCCAAGCCCTGTCCAGCCTTTCTCGTAGTTTGAAAGGTAGCCACGGCGAGCGCCGGCCTTGCCAGCAAATCCTAGCA
>Ga0194137_10002185_pt1 | contig 11646 bp, 12 predicted proteins | sample TARM_MetaG_T3_14_FD_134025 | JGI IMG/M metagenome (GOLD analysis project Ga0194137, IMG submission 134025) | Freshwater microbial communities from Pennsylvania, USA, analyzing microbe dynamics in response to fracking - TARM_MetaG_T3_14 (version 2) | ecosystem: Environmental > Aquatic >...
AGTAGTGCAAAGACATATGATATTGAAGTGTGGTTACCGTTCTTTAATGCCTATCGTGAAATCTCTTCTTGTTCCAATTTTGAAGATTTCCAAGCAAGAAGAGCTAATATTCGATTTAGAAGAGAGCCGAAGGGAAAACCAGAGTTTGTGCATACCCTCAATGGATCAGGTCTGGCAGTTGGACGAACAGTCGCAGCTATTTTGGAAAATTATCAAAATGAGGATGGCACAGTGACAATTCCAGAAGTGCTTCGTCCATATATGAACAATTTGGAAAAGATAGGTTAATTAAAAAGAATAAGTTGAAAATTGTGACGAAATAGGGTATTATTTTATATGCTATCACAACGTTATCTACTGAACCAGGTCAGGGTAGGAATACAGCAGCCTTAAGGTGGCTCTGGCGTGTGTGATAGCTTTTTTTATAGGAGGCAAACATATGAATCACCAATACTATATGGATGAGGCGATTAAAGAAGCGAAAAAAGCGTTGAGTGTGGATGAAGTTCCTATTGGATGTGTTATCGTCTTTAATGGTGAGATTATTGCACGAGCACATAACCGTAAAGAAGAACTCCAACAGGTGACTGCACATGCTGAAGTTTTGGCAATTGAACAGGCTTGTCGCTTTATGAAGAGTTGGCGATTGGAAAACTGCACGCTCTACGTCACCCTGGAACCATGCCCTATGTGTGCAGGGACAATCCAACAGGCACGAATTCCAGTTGTAGTATTTGGAGCGAAAGATCCTAAGGGTGGAAGCTTTGGTTCAAACTTTAATCTCAATGAGGTTAAAGGATTGAATCACTATCCGATGATTGAAAGTGGCATTGAAGAAGAAAAATGCTCAAAACTACTTAAAAATTACTTTAAAACAAAGCGAAATAGCAAAAAGACAGAAACCGAATAATCGTTTCTGTCTTTTTTTATGCAGTTTTAATGAAAATTTCTGAAAGATATTGATTCGCTTTCAGAAAGTGGTATAGTATTTTTGAAAGGGGTGTTAGTATGCCTGATTGGTTTACACTTATAGGTGTAGTCATTATTGTAGTTGGGTTTGCTCTAAAACTTGATGTGCTTGCCGTCATTTTAATCGCTGGTTTAGCAACAGGTTTGGCAGCTCAGATGGATGTGATGGAGATTTTCGCAGTTTTGGGAAGAGGATTTGTGAATAATCGTTTAATGACCATTTTCTTTATTAGTTTTCCGGTCATTGCCATTATTGAACGCTATGGATTGAAAGAACAATCCGCAAATCTGATCTCAAAAATCAAAAAAGCTAGTGTAGGGAAAGTATTGATGATTTATACGTTTATTCGTTGGTTAGCAGCAGCGTTTTCTGTTCGACTTGGTGGTCATGTACAGTTTATACGTCCGCTTATTTTACCAATGGCATTAGCAGCAGGGATTACCGATAAAAATGGAAGTCTTTCTGAAGATGAAGAAGATGAAATTAAGGGTCTTGCGGCTGCGAGTGAAAACTATGGGAACTTTTATGGTCAGAACATTTTCCCAGCAGCATCCGGAGTTGTTTTGATTCAGGGTACACTTGTAACAGCAGGATATGAAATTACGTTGGCTGATGTTGCAACAGCATCCATACCTATCGGTATTGTAATGTTAATTGCGGCGGTGGCTCAATTCTATTTCTTTGACAAGAAATTGGCAAAGGGGGTAAGTAAAAAATGATTGCTCAACTAAATGATTGGATGCCAATGATTAACGAAATTTTCTTCACTATGTGTGGAATTGTTAGTATTGTCACTGGGATTCGTGGATTAAAGAATAAAAAAGCGCCTTATGGTACGTTTGCATTCTGGACAATTCTTGGTTTGTTATTTATCTTAGGTAAGTTCATTATTGATGCCATGGGAGATACAGGGGCAGCTCTTATTGGTATGAGTTTGTTTGTTTTGGCTGCTTTAACATTCACAAAACAGGTTCAAATCGGAGAATACTCTGTGCAACCTGTGAAAGAGCGTGAAGAAGCAGCGAAGAAGTATCAGAATAAAATCTTTATTCCAGCTGTTACCTTAGCTGTTGTGGCTATGGCTTTAGCTCAAGTAAAGATTCCGTATACGGTTGTTGTTGATGGGGTACAACAGACTAAAACCTTTGTTTTTTCAGGAGCAGCCGCAATTGGTATCGCATCTGTACTTGCATTATTGTTTGGATTTATATTAACAAAAGCGAATGGCAAAGAAATTACTGAAGATTCAACTCGTTTAATGATGACAGTGGGATCTGCAGCGCTATTGCCACAATTACTTGGGGCGTTAGGTTCTTTATTCTCAACAGCCGGAGTTGGGGTGGTTATATCGAACATAATTTCTACAGTCATTCCAAGCAACTCAGTTCTCATTGGTGTTATTGTGTATGTATTAGGAATGGTCATATTTACCATTATTATGGGAAATGCTTTTGCGGCTTTTGCAGTCATCACTGCGGGTATTGGAATCCCATTTGTAATATTACAGGGAGGAAATCCGGCAATCGTGGGTGCATTAGGTATGACATCTGGATATTGTGGCACATTACTTACTCCAATGGCAGCCAACTTCAATATTGTGCCTTCAGCCGTACTTGAAACCAAAAGTCGCTATACGGTTATTAAGGCTCAGGTGCCAATCTCCCTTACTTTGATTGTAGCGCACATTATTCTTATGTTAGTACTTGCATTCTAAAGGAGGAATGATCATGAAGATTCTAGTCAGTGGTTTTGATCCTTTTGGTGGAGAAAAAGTTAATCCGGCAATCGAATCAGTAAAGAAATTACCAGATACCATTTTAGGAGCGGAGATAATTAAGCTGGAAATACCAACCGTTATTGGTAAATCAATTCAAAAAATTGAGGAAGCCGTAGAGTTGCATAAACCAGATGTCGTTATTTCAGTTGGACAGGCAGGAGGTAGAACGGATATTACTGTAGAGCGTGTTGGAGTGAATGTGGATGATTGTCGAATTCCTGATAATGAAGGAAATCAACCCATTGATGAAAAAATTGTAAAAGATGGTCCAGATGCATATTTCGTAACGTTACCGATTAAAGCGATGGTTGAACACATTCAAAAGAAAGGGGTACCTGCCTCAGTTTCGAATACAGCAGGGACCTTTATCTGCAACCATGTAACTTATGGAGTTAGACACTTGGCAGAAACAAAATATCCAGAGATGAGAACAGGGTTTATCCATATACCGTTTCTACCACAACAGGTTCTAGATAAAAAAGGAATGCCATCTATGGAACTTGATGTCATAGTCAAAGGACTTGTGGCAGCCATTGAAGCTGTTATTCAAACAGACGAAGACATTAAAGTAACTGGTGGTGCAATCAGTTAATGGTTTTGATGTTTGTTTATGGGAGTTTGCGCAAAAAAGGCCATAATCATCAATTTTTAGAAAATGAAGAATTTTTGATGAAAGGTTTTGTTAAGGGAACATTGTTCAAATTACAAGAAGTTCCGTATCCCGCACTACTTGAAGGAGACGGGTTCATCGTTGGAGAACTATATCGGGTGAGTGAAAATGCAGAAAGCCGAATTGATTTCTTGGAAGGATTTATATCTGAAAATCATCCAAGAAATCTCTACCATAAAATACTTGTGGATGTTTATAATGAGCATTATCAACCAGTAGAAAAAGCTTATGTTTACTACTTTAACCCGGATTTTCCAAATGCATTGCATTGGACGATGACTAAAGCGGATACGAATGATTATTTTCCAGAAGATTAGCAGCCTGAGTTGGATTGATTGAAAGTTAAATCATTAAGTATACAACATTTTTCTAACTTAAAATGAAGAGTTATAACTAAAAAAAATCGAATGTATAAAAGCAAGGGATAAAACCTTGCTTTTATTATGGGTAAAATCAATGTTATCGAAGAAACTTCGAAGAAATCTTTAATACCCTCGGGGAATTTGCTATAATTAGAAAAGAAAGAGGGATATGTATTATGGCATACAAAGCTTTATATCGTACTTATCGCCCTATATCATTTGAAGAGGTCGTTGGGCAGCAGCATATTGTTAAAACACTTCAAAATGCCATTGTTCAAAATAAGATAGCACATGCCTATCTATTTTGTGGTCCAAGAGGTACTGGGAAAACAACCGTTGCCAAACTTGTGGCTAAAGCGGTTAACTGTCGAATGGAAAATCCTCCCTGCAACCAATGTGACAGTTGTAAATCAATCCAGCTTTCGACTCATCCGGACATTGTTGAGATAGATGCAGCAAGTAATAATGGTGTTGATGAAATTAGAGATTTGATCGAAAAAGTAAAGTACTCTCCAATCGAAGGTAAATATAAAGTATATATTATTGATGAGGTTCATATGCTTTCTCAAGGAGCATTCAATGCTCTTTTAAAAACACTCGAAGAACCACCAGAACACGTTATTTTCATCTTGGCAACGACGGAACCACATAAAGTTCTACCTACGATAATTTCCAGATGCCAGAGATTTGATTTCACCAAGGTTCCTACAACCGAGATTGCTCAAAGAGTGGAGGATGTTCTTGTCAATGAAGGAATTGATTTTCAGCCTGAAGTTGTTAGATTAGTTGCGACATTGGCAGAAGGTGGACTTAGAGATGCACTAAGTATTTTGGAACAGTGCATTGCCTATGGACAGGATCATCTTGAAGTAAAACATGTCTATGATATTTATGGAATCACAACAGTGCAGGAGAAGCTTGAGCTTTTGTTAGCTGTCTTTGATCAAAATGCAAAAACGATTTTAGATAAAGTTCGATTTATTAGTGAAAAAAGTTTTGATATTAAACGATTAACAGCAGACTTAATTGAACTGTTAAAAGAATGTGTAATCTATCAGTACACAAAGGATGAATCGCTACTGCAAACAGCATCCGCAAGCGAGGTAAATCAGTTGCTTGAGCATTGTGATGCAAGCTGTGCTCTGCGAATGATTGACGTACTTATTGAAACCATGGAAAAATATCGTAATGCTACAAATATTCATGCATATTTTGAGATTGCACTATTAAAAATGATGAATCTTACAGAGATTCAGGAAATCGCTCTAAGAGTTCACACAGATGTAAAACCAGTTGTAAGTCAGGAAGTTATAAAACATGAGACAGATACGAAGAAAGAAACACTCAAATCACACGTAAAAGAGGAATTGCTTTCGCAAGATGAAGTCATAGATGATAATGAAGAAATCACACTACCTTTAAAAGATGCAGTAGTGGAAAGTCAGTCTACACAAGTCGGTCATGTTACTCAATTGGATGATTTAACCATTATCAGATATATGGTAGGTGCTGACAAAGAAACTAAAATTGAAGATGAGAGCAAGTGGGGTAGATATAAAGAGTATCTGCATGATTTAGCATGGACAAAAATTGTTCGCTACATGGACTCATCGGAAGTATTTGTAAGCTCTAAAAATTACATAGTCATCGCAGTTCCCTATGAGGAAAATGCAAATATGATTAATGATGAGTTACATAAAGATCAGCTTCTACAGTTTACAAAAGAGATTTTGAGTGTATCTAAGCAGGTTATTGCAATTTCATCAGCTCAAAAAGAGCGTGTACGCCAGGAATATATTCAAAGACACAAAAATGGTTCTTTACCTGCGGCCATTGAAGTCAAAATCGTTCAGCAGGAAGTGGTTGAGGTTGATGCGAACAAAAAAGAGACAATTGAAGAGCAATTGCTTGACCTCTTTGGAAATCACTTAGAAATTGTTGAGGAGTAACTATGTATCCAAAATCAATGCTTCAATTAATTGAGGAACTTAAGAAGTTGCCGGGTGTCGGTATAAAGACAGCGGAGAGATATGCTTTCGAGATCATTTCAAGACCGAAAGAAGAGATTGAAGACTTCATCATTGCACTTGATCAAGTGAGAAAGAATCTTCAGTACTGTCATCGTTGTGGAAACTTAAGCGAACAAGACCTATGTGATATTTGTCTGGATAACTCAAGGGATCAGCATCTGATTTGTGTTGTTCAAGACCCAAAGGATGTCATAGCAATGGAAAAAACACAGCAATTTCATGGAGTATATCATGTGCTTCATGGAGTCATATCAACATTTAAGGGGGTGCTTCCAGAGGATATTAACGTCTCTTCACTGATAGAAAGAGTCAATGAAGAGACAAGCGAGGTTATTATTGCTACCAATCCAACGATTGAAGGCGAAACGACTGCTTTGTATATCGCAAAGAAATTAGAGTCTAAAACACAAAATGTCACGAGATTGGCATCAGGCCTACCGATGGGGGGGCATTTGGATTATGCGGATGAAATGACCTTAATCCGTGCGATTGAAGGACGAAAGAAAATCTAGGAGGGAAATAGATGAAAACAGATATTCAGATCGCTCAAGAAAATACCATGGAGTCAATTGATCGAATTGCTCGAAAAGCTAAAATTGACCCAGAGTATCTTGAGCACTATGGTAAGTATAAGGCTAAGATTGATTTGAAGATTTTAGAAAACATTCAAAGTAACCACAATGGTAAGCTTATTTTAGTAACATCAATCAACCCAACAAAAGCAGGTGAAGGTAAATCGACCACGACCGTAGGTCTAGTGGATGGATTGGCTAGACTTAATAAAATGGTCATCGGTGCTTTAAGAGAGCCATCCTTAGGCCCAGTATTTGGTGTTAAGGGTGGTGCAACGGGTGGAGGATATGCACAAGTTGTCCCAATGGAAGATATCAATCTACACTTTAATGGGGATATGCATGCAATAACAACGGCAAATAACCTGATTAGTGCAGCTATCGACAACCATTTGCATTTTGGCAATTCATTAAATATCAATCCTGAACGAATTATGTGGAAACGAGCCATGGACATGAACGATCGCTCGTTAAGACAAGTCGTAGTTGGTATTGGTGATAAGAATGGTGTTGAACGCAAAGATGGTTTCAACATTACAGTAGCATCAGAAATCATGGCGATTCTGTGCTTATCAAAATCACTTCAGGATTTTCAACAGCGTGTTGAAAAAGCTGTTGTTGCATACACAATGGATGATAAACCAGTGTTTGTTAAGGATTTGGAAGTTGGTGGTGCTGTAGCCATGATTATGAGTGAAGCAATTAAACCAAATCTTGTGCAAACGCTTGAAAAAGTTCCAGTTCTTATTCATGGTGGACCTTTCGCGAATATTGCACATGGCTGTAATTCTATTATTGCCACTCAATTAGGTCTGAAATTAGCTGATTACGTAGTAACAGAAGCAGGATTTGGTGTTGACTTAGGTGCTGAGAAGTTTATGGATATTAAATGTCAGGTGGGTAACTTTACTCCAAATGTAGTTGTGGTTGTTGCAACTATTCGTGCTCTAAAACTACATGGTGGTATGCAAGCCGATCAACTTAAGGAAGAAAATGTAGACGCATTATCTACCGGCGTGGAAAATCTTGCAAAACATTTGGATACGATTCGCAAGTATCGAGTGCCTTATGTTGTTGCAATTAATCGCTTCTCATCAGATTCACAAGATGAATTAAACTGGTTGATGGACTGGTGTGAAAACCATGGGCATACAGCTGTCATTAATGAGTCATGGGGTAAAGGGAGTGCTGGAGCAGAAGACTTAGCCAAAGAGGTTATCCGAGCCTGTGAGAAGGAAAGTCACTTTATGCCACTGGTACTTAAAGAACAAACCATTGAAGAAAAAGTCGAGAAAATTGTTAAAGAAGTATATGGTGGGCGTAGTGTCGTATATTCTGAAAATGCACTAAAGCAACTTGAGGCGATTAAAGAAAATGGTTGGAATCATCTTAATGTGTGTATGGCAAAAAACCAATATTCATTAACTGATAATCCTAAACTATTAGGTCGTCCAAAGGACTTTGATATTCATGTAAGTGAGCTAAGAGTTAGTAATGGGGCAGGATTTGTTGTGGTACTTACTGGTGCTGTTATGACAATGCCTGGATTACCAAGAAGACCCGCCGCAAATAATATGGGTGTTGACGAAAAAGGAAATATTTTCGGTTTATTTTGAGTTAACGTGAGGAGTGAAGAAAATGGCTTCGATAGCATATGTTACAGATCGTAAAATGATTGATTTTCATCGAATTAATGGCAATCATTCCATAAACTTTTGGCGACTAAGCTCTTCAAAGCGATTTTCTTCATTTCATTCGGGAGATTATTTATTCTTTCTAGCGAAGCAAACAACAAAAGAAAAAAACAAAGAAAAAGGGATTGTAGGCTATGGGAAGTTCATCTCATCAAAGTCTATGTCTTTAAATCAAATGTGGAATCAGTATGAGGTTTTAAATGGTTATGCTACCAAGCAAGAGTTAAAAGAAGCTATTTCTAAAGTATCCAAACAGCATGTTGTACCAAAATCAATGAACTGTCTTCTGCTAAGTGATGTTGTTTTTTTTCAGGCACCTGTGTATCTTAGTGAAATCGGTATTCAGATATCGAATAGCCTTGAAAGTTTCATTTATTTAGATAAATATGGTGTTGAAGCGACTACACAGATTCTACATAAAGCGAATGAAGTAGGTATAGACTCCTGGCAATTTGCTATGGATTCATCGCTTAAAGAGGATGTTTTCAGTCAAGATTTAATCCAACATACCATTGCAAAACAGATTTATCAGTTCTTTGATCCACAAAAAAAGCAACCCAAGGTGTTTAATAGGTTGCTGAGTGAAAATGAAGAACTGGAGTTTGTTAAGGGTGGAAAGCAAGTGCTTATAAATCGTAGAACGTATGAACTTATCTTCTCGCTTGAATCAACGAGTAAGATCAAAGATCCTCAGGTGTTTGAATTAATCGGAAGAATTTTTGCGCTACACCGCAATTTAAAAGATCACCATGAACTCAAAGGATTACCAATCCAATATCGAATTCTTAGTGATCAGCTTCTTCCTGATCTGATTGTTGATTCGTGTTCTAAAATGGGTATAAAAGTAGAAATAACAAAATAGTCTTCGGACTATTTTTTGTATTCAAGCATTCGAACAAATTTGCTCTTTGCTTTTCTAAACTCAATATCCAGGGATGAAAGCACATCTAAATAGTGGTCTTTCGCATCAAAAATACCGGCATGAAGCTCATATTCTATTTCGTAATCCATGGTTTCATCAAAAAAGGTCTGATCCAAACACCAACACCCTAATGAATCACAATACATGCTTCGAATGGTAGTGGTTGTTCCGATAGGGTATAGTTTTCCGGTTATCTGATGATGTTCAAGAAGTGCAAGTATTCTTGAGTCTTCAATATCAAAGTAAGGTAGCGTAAATTCAATCTCTTCATTTCCTAGTGCCACAGGAAACTTTGCAGTAAAAATAAACTCATCACCAACCTCGCGTATTCGAACCATCCAACGCTGCTTCTGTAACTGATGATCTTCAGTATCAAAGTAAGTGTTCTTCTGTTCTTTTGTGGCATTGAATTGGAAAAAGTCGTTTAATCGCTTAAATTGTTCATGAGTTAGAAGTGTCTTATACTCGATTTCAAGCTGTCTGTTCATAGTATCATCCTTTATTTTTATATGATACAATAGTTACGAACAAATTGAAAGGGAATGCTATGGAACGATTTACAATAACAACAAGAGTAGATGAGCAGTCTAAGCAGCTTGGAGAACAAGTTAAAGAGCGTCTTCTACACTTAGGATGGATGTACGATGACCAATCACCCGAGATCTTAATTAGTGTTGGCGGAGATGGAACGATGCTTCATGCAGTACATCAACGAATTGATATAATTGACCAAGTAGTTTTCGTGGGTATACACACAGGAACACTCGGCTTTTTAACCGATTATGCTGTGAGCGAGGTTGATCAGTTAATCGAAGATTTAACTACGAAATCACCAAAAATAGACCAGGTATTCCTGATTCAGATCAACCGGAAAAATCACAGAGACTTACCACCGCTTTTTGCACTTAATGAAGCTAGAGTTGAGAATATTATTAAGACTCAACGCATTGAAGTGTTTCTAAATGATGAGTATTTAGAGACATTTAGAGGCAATGGACTATGCATAAGTGGTCAGCTTGGATCAACAGCATACAATCGATCTATCGCAGGTGCAGTAATTATGCCAGACTTTGCAGCTTTGCAAATGACCGAAATTGCAGGAATTCATCATCAGCTTTCAAAATCACTTGGATCCCCTCTAATTGTTTCTCCGTACACAAAAATTAAGTTAAAAAGCGACTCCTTTTACGACACAATCTTAGCTTATGATCATCTTCATGTAAGATTAGACGGGATTAATGAAGTGACTTGCTTTAGAAGTAATAAATGTGTAAAGTTCGCAAGATATCGAAAGACATCCTATATTCAAAGACTACATAGCTTATATTAAGAAAAAACTGGAAATATTTCCAGTTTTTTAGTGTAAGGTTCGTGAGTGGTTTTCAGAACTCATATGCAAGATGATCGCCAGAGGAATCATAAATGACCATAACGACGATCCTCCATAAGAGATAAAGGGTAAGGTAACACCGGTAATAGGCAATATTCCTACAATCATCCCCATATTCTGAAATTGTTGATAAAGCAGAATGCCCAACAGTCCAGCCACAAGATATCGTTCTCTTGGCCGATCATATTTATACGCAATATGCAATAGTTTTAAATCAAGTATTAAACTGGAAAGTAAAACGGATGCTGTTCCAAAAAAGCCATGATTCTTGGCAACAACCGCAAAAATAAAGTCATTCTGTGGTTCCGCAAATCGAATGAGAGATGATTGAAGACCATGCCCCGTCCATCCTGAGGATCCAACCGCAAGCAATGCAGTATACAACTGATTGCCCCAAGTTAAAATGTATTTTTCGGTTTCAAGCCAACCGTAAAAACGATTCAATTTATAAGGCGCACCTAGAATGGATGCCAGTAGGTCAGGGTTAGTTTCAAACAAGAAGATAACGCCACCAAAGCCTAAAAACAAAGCGAGTACACCTAACCAAATCCACTGTTTTTTGATACCAGAAACAGCCAATATAGCAATAATTGAGATAACAATAATGACAGGTATACCTGTGTCTGGTTGAAGGAAAATAAGAAACAATGGGGGAAGAGCAATTTTAAGCACTTTGAGAAACAGTCGTATATCTGAACCGTATGTAACCTGAGTTAATGACCGGTTATGTTCATCCACAATATTCGCAGTCATGATGATAAGCACAATTTTCATAAACTCACTTGGCTGAAGGGAAATTCCAGGAAGGAAAATCCAAGCCCGTGTTCCGTTAACCGGCCAAATTAAGGGTAGGTTGATCACTTTATCAACTAATAGTAATACAAGCAAAATCATCAATATCCAATAAAATACTCGAATCCCAGTAAATAGGCGATCGATTCCAAAGATGAGTAATCCTGATAATAAGGCGAAGCCACTAAGATAGAATAAAATCTGTTTGATGAACAACTCCTGTCCATTGATATTAGATGCGGTTAATGGAATAGCTCCGTAAATTGCAATCAAACTTAAAACAGCCATTAATAATAATAGCCCAATAAGTACTTTATCTAAATGAAATGGACGCTTTGATTGCGACGGCCGTTGATTTACCAAAAGAATCACTCCTACTTTATAAAAAAACGCTTAGTTCAACTACTGGGTACCTATAGTCATAAAATGGCTAGCATCTAGAGAATAAATTGAACGTCTTTAGAGTA
>Ga0194137_10002188_pt1 | contig 11640 bp, 8 predicted proteins | sample TARM_MetaG_T3_14_FD_134025 | JGI IMG/M metagenome (GOLD analysis project Ga0194137, IMG submission 134025) | Freshwater microbial communities from Pennsylvania, USA, analyzing microbe dynamics in response to fracking - TARM_MetaG_T3_14 (version 2) | ecosystem: Environmental > Aquatic >...
AGTGTAACCAGTGTGTCCAGTCTTGCCCGCATGCAGCAATTAGAGCAAAGCAGATTGAACCCAAATACCTTGAAGGTGCACCTGAGACTTTCAATGTATTGAAGTCCAATACCAAGAATGACAAGGACCTCCAGTTCAAGATTCAGGTATATACCGAAGATTGTCAGGGTTGTGGTGTCTGTATTGAGACCTGTCCCAGCAAGGAGAAGTCCCTTGTATTCAGCCCAATCGCAACCGAGCGTGAAGCTGGTGAGATTGCAAATGCAGAATTCTTTGAGAAACTTCCGTACGATGTGCTTGATGGCACCAAGGAAACAACACTCAAGGGTCTGCAGTTCAAGCAGCCACTTTTCGAGTTCAGCGGTGCTTGTGCAGGTTGTGGTGAGACCCCCTATGTCAAGATGGTCTCCCAGATTTGTGGTGATCGCATGATTGCTGCAAACGCAACAGGTTGTTCTTCCATCTACAGTGGTACCTTCCCAACAACTCCCTACACTGTCCGCCAGAGTGACGGCCAGGGTCCTTCCTGGGGCAATAGTCTCTTCGAGGATAATGCAGAGTATGGCTTGGGTATGCGCCTTGCTGTCGATTCCAACCGTGAGCAATTGAAGATCTATATTGATCAGCTCTTTGCATTGGGAACCACTGATGCTCTCAAGAGTGCCATTGAGAAGTCCCTTGAACTGTGGGATGAGTCTTCTGAGGCTGCAAACGATGCCCAGAAAGCTGTTAAGGCAGTTCTTCCTGAGGCAATCGCTGCTGCAAAGAGTGACGAAGAGAAAGCCTTGCTCGCCAAGATTGACGAGTTGAAGGACTACTTCGCTGACAAGGTTGTCTTCATCATGGGTGGTGACGGATGGGCCTACGATATCGGTTACGGTGGTGTTGACCACGTTGTTGCCTCCGGAAGAAACGTCAACATCTTGGTACTCGATACCGAGGTGTACTCCAACACCGGTGGACAGGCTTCCAAGGCAACTCCGATGGCAGCTGTTGCGAAGTTCGCAAACGCTGGTAAGAAGATTGGCAAGAAGAACATGGGCTTTATGTGCATGACCTACGGACATGTCTATGTTGCATCCATCGCTCTTGGCTCCAACCGCATGCATGCCCAGAAGGCTTTGCAGGAAGCGGTTGCTTGGAAAGGTCCTTCGATCATCTTCTGTTACTCCCCGTGTATCAACCACGGCATGGACATGCGTTTCAGCCAGGTTGAGGAGAAGAAGGCAGTGGAAGCTGGCTATTGGCCACTCTACCGCTTCAACCCCGCACTTGAGGAAGGCAAAAGGTTCAGCTGGGATACCAAGGCAACTACTGGTTCCTACCAGGAGTTCATCAAGGGTGAGGTTCGCTACACTTCATTGTACAAGACCAATCCTGAGAATGCTGAGGCACTCTTTGCCAAGGCCGAGGAAGATGCAAAGAAGCGCATGAGTTTCTTTGAGAAACTTGGTCCGTTGATGTAAGTATCAACAAACTGTTCGATATATCGGGGCTGTCGCAATGCGGCAGCCCCTTTGTCTCGTGCAAGGAAAAAGAGAAACAAGTGTCTTAAAACTCCAAAGCGATTGACGTATGATACAGCTATGGAAGCATATCGAATTACACTCACCCCAAAGGACAGCATCAATGATGCTCTCCTCCAATTTCCTGAAGAGGAAAGGCCGCTTGTTGTTACCCTTGAGAAGGGTACCTATACAGAAAAGGTGGTTATCGATCGGGCGAATGTCACACTTGTCGGTTCTGGGCGTGATGAGACACGTATTACCTTCAGTGATGCTGCAGGGGCACATATGATGGGAACCTTTGCTTCTGCTTCCTGCACGATACAGAAAGCGAATTTCCGGGCAGAGCACCTGACGTTTGCCAACGATTTTGACTATCCCTCATTTCGCCATCTTGTGGAGCAGAATCCAGGGAAAGTGAATGGATTGCAAGCAGTTGCCTTTAGAACCACTGAAAGCGCCGATACCACCATTTTGGAGGATTGTGCTTTCTTTGGCTATCAGGATACGCTCTTGCTCGATGAGGGTATGCACCTACTGAATAATTGCCAGATCGAAGGTACTATTGATTTCATCTTTGGTGGAGGAGCCGCTCTCTTTACCGATTGTACCATCCTCTCCAATGGGGAGGGGTATGTCACTGCTCCCTCAACTCCTGGTGACCAGTTGGGTTTCTGTTTCCATCGATGCAGGTTCCTCAGGAAAAAAGAGGTCCCTGCCCACTCTGTGTACCTTGGCAGACCATGGCATCCGAAAGCCGACCCTACCATTAAATCCTTTGCACTTGTGTGTGAGTGCTATCTTGATGAACACATCCAAAGTTGCGGTTGGACGCAGATGCATGCCTTCCCTCCAGAGGGAGGGGAAAGTATCTTCACAGCAGAGCAATCACGATTCTATGAGGTTGCTTGCACGGGACCAGGCTCCTCTTCTGAACGAGATAATCTTGGAAATAATGAGGCTCTCTTTTTGATGTCTGCCTGTAGGGCGTTATTGTAATTCTTTAGAAATTGTTCTTTTCTCAATCGAGAGTGGAAAGGCTCTTGTGTATAAGAAAAATGTTTCGATATCGAAAAAAAACCAAGATTAACCAAAAAAATTTGCATGTACGACTCCCTAAGGTCGTGCAAAACTGAATACAGAGAAAATCCACTAGGAGGGTTCTATGAAAAAGTTTACGGCTATCATGTGCTTGGCACTCGCTCTGGTAACTCCCGTTTTTGCTCAAGGACAGGGAGAGGCCAGCGACATTGAAATCGGATGTGCAATCTACAAGTTTGACGACACCTTTATGACTGGTGTTCGTAATGCAATCATCGCTGCAGCCGCAGAGACCGATGCAAAAGTCGAGGTTGTTGACTCCATGAACATCCAGGCTACTCAGAATGAGAAAGTCGACCTGTTCATTACCAAAGGTATGGATGCAATGCAGATCAACCCTGTTGACCGCACCGCAGCTGGCGTCATCATTGACAAGGCCAAGAAGGCCAACATCCCTGTAGTGTTCTTCAACCGTGAGCCTTTGGCTGAAGATATGGCAAAATGGGATAAGATCTATTACGTTGGTGCTCGTGCTGAAGAGTCCGGTACCATGAGTGGTCAGCTGGTTGTTGATTACTGGAAATCCAATCCAAAGATGGACAAGAATGGAGATGGAGTCCTGCAGTATGTCATGCTGAAAGGCGAGCCCGGACATCAGGATGCGGAGCTGAGAACCGAATATTCGATCAAGGCATTGCAGGATGCAGGTATCAAGGTTGAGAAACTTGCTGAAGATACCGGCATGTGGGATCGTGTAAAGGGCCAGGAAAAGATGGCTGCTTTCATCGCCAGCCAGGGTGATGCAATCGAGGCAGTGTTTGCAAACAATGATGACATGGCCCTCGGTGCAATCGAAGCTCTCAAGGCTGCCGGTTACTTCAAAGATGGTAAGTTCATGCCTGTTGTTGGTGTTGATGCAACCGCTCCTGCATTGCAGGCACTTGAGGAAGGCACCCTGCTCGGTACCGTACTCAATGATGCAGTCAACCAGGGTCGTGCAACCTTCGCTCTTTCCTATGAGCTTGCAAAGGGCAACACCCCCACTGATGCTTCCATTGGTTATACCATTACTGATGGCAAGTACGTATGGGTTCCTTATCAGAAGGTTACCAAGGAGAATTATCAGCAGTTCAAGTAAGTGCTGAGATGTAGTACATACCCTCCGGGTTGCAATGTCATCCGGAGGGTTTTTTCAAGAAAACTACACCCCCGATGCATATCGGGGAGGCGAGGGAAGTCATGTATGTACTAGAAATGAACCATGTCTCCAAATCGTTTCCTGGAGTAAAGGCTCTAGACGATGTCACCCTGAAGGTAAAACCTGGAACGGTCCACGCTCTGATGGGCGAGAATGGAGCAGGCAAATCTACGTTGATGAAGTGCCTCTTTGGACTCTACTCCATGGACGAGGGAGAAATTCGCTTCAATGGAGAGCCGGTTGTCATCAACAACGTTAAGGAAGCACTTTCCTTGGGAATTTCCATGATCCACCAGGAGCTCCATCTCATCCCCTATCGGTCGGTTATGGAGAACATTTGGCTGGGAAGGTTTCCTAGAATAGGGGGAGCCAAGAGTCCGGTGGTCGACCATCAGACTATGTTTGACAGGACCGATCAATTGCTGAAGGAGTTGAATCTTAGCAACATCAAACCGACTGATTTGCTACGCACCTTGAGTGTTTCAAAAGCACAGAGTGTTGAGATAGCAAAGGCGGTTTCCTATGATTCGAAAATTATCATCATGGATGAGCCCAGCTCATCGCTGACGGAGAATGAAGTGGAACATCTGTTTTCCATCATCCGTTCTCTCCGACAGCGTGGAGTGGCTATCATTTATATTTCCCATAAAATGGAAGAGATCCTCAAAATCTCCGATGAAGTGACAATCATGCGTGATGGGCACTATGTAGGAACCTGGGAAGCAAGTGAGCTCACAACTGCGACCATCATCAAGCGGATGGTAGGGCGTGATCTTACCCATCGGTTCCCTTCCCGAGAGAGTAAAATCGGGGGAGAGTTGCTTCGAGTGGAAAACTATACTTCCCCTAATGCGAGAAGTTTCAAGAATGTATCCTTTACACTTCATAAGGGAGAGATATTAGGATTAGGAGGTCTTGTTGGTGCCCAGAGAACTGAGGTGATGGAGGCAGTCTTTGGATTGAGACTCCATAGCGAAGGGTCTCTGTATATACGAGGCAAGGAAGTGACGATCAACAATTCCTATGATGCCAAGAAGTATGGTATGGCACTATTGACCGAAGAGCGACGAGCGACTGGGATTTTCCCCGTCCTTTCTGTCCAGGACAATCTGGTAATAGCAAACATCAAGGAATATCGGGACAAGAGTGGTTTACTCAATTCGGCAAAAATGGCAGCTGATACACAGAAAAGCATCAAGGATCTTGACATCAAGACTCCTTCAGCCAGAACCTTGATCAAGAGCCTGAGCGGAGGAAACCAGCAGAAGGTACTCTTCGCCCGTTGGTTGCTTACCTCTCCTGATATTCTCATCCTTGATGAACCAACCAGAGGTATCGATGTAGGAGCCAAGTATGAGATTTATGTCATCATGCAAGAGCTCGCAGCACAGGGCAAGGGTGTGATCATGATTAGTAGTGAGATGCCTGAACTCTTGGGAATGACCGATCGAGTCGTGGTAATGAGTGAGGGGCGTGTCGCCGGTACGGTGAACAGTAAAGAAACAGACCAGGAACAGATAATGGAACTGGCGACAAAGTATGTCGGGTAGGAGGGTGAAGCAAATGCGTACGCAAGCAATAGGTGGTTTCCTCTTTGGTAAAAAGAGTTTGAAAGAGTTTGTGATGGACAAGGCAATCTTCCTCGTCCTGCTGATGTTGGTTATCGTGATCGCCATCATCAACCCCCGTATCCTTCGAGTACAGGTACTCAGGGATATCCTGATGATGAGTTCCACCAAGATCATCATGGCCTTAGGCATGATGTTCGTCATTCTCACCGGTGGCGTTGATCTGGGAGGGGGGCGTATGGTTGGTATGGCAGCTGTTATTTCTGCCTCCATGCTCCAGACCTCTGATTATGTTAGACGATTCTATCCAGAGTTGGGTCAGATTCCTTTGCTGATCCCTATTCTGTTGGCGGTAATTGTTGGGACTTTGTTTGGGATGATGAACGGAATGATTGTGGCAAAGTTCAAGGTACCAGCCTTTATTGCCACGCTCTCTTCGATGTTGATCATCTATGGAGTCAACTCAATTTACTTCAACATGCCCCCGAACAACAGTCAGCCCATCGGCGGACTTCGCCCTGATTTCACCTATCTTGGTTCTGGGTCCATTGGGTTCATTCCAGTGATTGTCATCTTTGCCGCCATTGTATCAATCATTGTCTGGTTTATACTCAACAAGACAGTCTTTGGGAAGAATGTCTATGCAGTAGGTGGTAATCCGGAAGCTGCAGCCGTTTCTGGTATCAACATCACCAAGACCTTGGTTGGTTTGTTTGGTTTGTGTGGTTTCTTGATCTCCCTCTCTGGAGTACTCGAAGCTGCAAGAACCGGAGGAGCAACCAATAACTATGGGAGTGGCTATGAGCTTGATGCCATTGCAAGTTGTGTTGTTGGTGGTGTATCGACTACCGGAGGGGTTGGAACGGTTAGTGGAGTTATTGCAGGTGTTATCATCTTCAGCTTCATCAACTATGGTCTGACCTTTGTCGGGGTAAACCCCTACTGGCAGAACATCATCAAGGGAATCATCATTGTATCTGCAGTATCCTTTGATATCAGAAAGTACGTCCAGAAAAAATAGTCGAATGTATTGTACGCGTTGGGGCAGGGTAACACCTGCCTCTCTTTTATAAGAAAGAGCACGAGAGGACTCTAGGCGGGAGAGTTGTCACTGGAACGTCTGGAAGAGTATGTGCTGGTGTTCTTCGCTGAACATGGACTCCTTGGTCACCAAGGCAAAGTCCACCAACTTTTGAACCGGCCGCTTTCCTTCCAAAAGTTCCACCGCTGCAAGCACACTGCGATATCCCAAATTGAATGAGTTTACAACAACCAAGGCATCAATTACCTCGGCTTCAAGAAGCTGGATCTCATGCTGGGTGTTCCCGAAGGCTATAAAATGAATCTTAGGATCTGGAGAGAGTGCAGCAGCAACACCATGTGCGGTGTACTCTTCCAGGGCGAATATCAGGTTGATTGAGGGATCGGCCTTGATAGCCCTTACAGCAGTATCGTGCGCAAGAACCTCTGAAGAGAAGCTGTAGGCAACTGAGTTGATCCTTGCGTTCTCCCTTTGGTGAAAAGCTGTTTCCAGGGAACCGATAAGAGCAGTCATGCTGGTGGTGTTCGGCAAGGAGCCAATGATCAAGGCATTGATGGGCTCATCTTCGCTGAAGTGGCTGAATGCGTGTTCCGCAACATGCTTCCCAATCATTTGGTAATCAGCTGTAATGAGAAAATCCGGCTCTTCCTGTAAAAGGCCGGTGTCTGCGAACACCACCTTTATCCCTGCAGAGCGAGCCTTGCCCACCACGTGTTCCAGTTGTGTATGATGACTGGGTGATAGGATGATTGCATCGAATTCTTGTGCGATAGCTTCCTCTACAAAAGCAATCTGACCACTGTAATCCGATTCATTAACTGGGGCGAAAAACTCCAGTACAGCTCCTGTTGCCAGCCTTGCACTACGTGCGCCATTTTTCAGTGCTCCCCAGAATTCTCCTCCCTGCATCATGGTAATTACTGCAATACGGTAAGGCGTGTTGGTATCCTGCTGATTTCTGGAGCAGCCAGAGAGCAGGAGCAAGGGTATCAATAGGAGAAGGATTGTTCGTTTCATCGGTGTGCCACCTTGATCGGTTGGATGGGGTCCTGTTCAGGAATGACCAGCCTTACCAGAGTCCCCACATCCAGTTCACTGGATATCTCCAGACCATAGTCCGACCCATAATAGAGTTGGATTCTCTGATGCACATTACGGACCCCGATTCCCTCACCATTCTTTTGGGAAGGACTGGACATGGTCAGAATGGTATTCAGTCTCTGTTCATCCATACCTACTCCGTTGTCCCTGATTTCAATGATTACTGCTCCTGGTTTCTTCTTGAACACCTTGATATCAAGGTGTCCCATTTCCTGCAGGTATTTTATGCCATGGTAGATGGCATTTTCCACGATAGGTTGGACGATCAACTTTATGGTGGGTAGGTTCTCAACACCTGGTTCCATGTCGATGGAGAACTGAAATTTATCCCGATAACGGATCTGTTGGATAATGAGATAGTTCCTTACATGTTCCAGTTCCTCACCAAGGGTGATTATATCCCTTCCCTTACTGATGGATATCCTAAATAATCTTGCCAAGGCGGTAACCATGGTGATGACACCGCTCGTATCGTTTTGTTCAGCCATCCAGACGACCGAGTCGAGGGTGTTGTAGAGGAAATGAGGATTAATCTTTGCTTGCAGTGCATCAAGCTCGAACTTGCGCTTCATCTCCTGGCTTTTGACGATGTCATCCATCAGTTGCCTGATGCGTTGCACCATCGCGGCAAATGTTTGGGAGAGCGCTGCAACCTCCTGGTTTCCCCCTACAGTCGGGGGGGACGAGAAGTCACCACGCTCCACACTGTTCATCAGTCTCTCAAGTTCCTTGATTGGTCTGCTGATATATGCAGAAACAGTGCGTGCGATGAGTATGGTTGTAATGATACAGAAGGCAAGGATGATGAGCATAACGGTGGTGTACTGATCGAGTCCTGCCATCAATTCGTCCATATATGCTACCCCGACGATTCTCCATCGAGCGTTGTTCACTGTGTCTATGATGACCAGACGTTCCCTTCCTTCGAATGTGTTGGTAAAGGTTCCGAAGATATGTTCCTGGACTGATTCAATATCCTCGTTGAAGAGATTCGAGTTAATCAGTTGTTGGTAAGGGTGGTACACAATCTTCCCATTGTTGTCTATGAAGTAGACATAGCCGCTGGATCCCAGTTTTGCACTCTGGCAGAGTTCGCTTACGGCCCAGGAGTTCATGTCGATGAGGAGCAATCCTTGGCTGAGTTCTCCCTGTTTGTTGGTGTAGCTGATCTGTTGGCTGTAGGTAATGACCCAAGGGTAGCTGGAGGTGAACAATTGTTGTACATGGGGGCCGGTGAAGTAGAAGTTTCCCTCTCCTCCGATGGCACGGGTGAACCATGTTTGGCCAAGGATCTCCTCTGTTGGGCGGCGGGGAGCATCGCTGGTGGAGAGCAATGTTTCTCCTCCAAGGTCGAAGAGGACGAGGCAAACAATATCCTGGCGGCTGTCAACAATGGATCGTAGGCGGTTTTCAATCTCTTCCCTGGGAAGAATGTTAGTCTGTTTGGCAAGATCTCGAGCATAGGTGGCTATGGTGAGAATATCGTTGGTGTAATAACTCAGGTTAGCATTTACCTGTCGAACAATCTCTCTTGTTGAGACAGTGGCATTCTCTTTGATCCGGGAGGAGAACTGACTGTACAGGATTGCTGAGATCAAGAGGGTGAAGGAGATGGAAACTACCGCAATTGCAAAAGTCAGGAGGGTCATGATGGAGTACGGTTGCTTCTTCCTCTTCATCGGTTAGCCTGTCTATACTGACTGGGTGATACCCCCACATGCCGCTTGAAACTGAAACTAAAGTAGTTGGGTTCTGAAAACCCAACCGCTTGTGCAATTTCATAGGTTTTTCCTTCAGTCTTGACCAACAACTCTTTCGCACGGTCCATACGCATTGCAGTCAGGTACTGTACGAAACTCAATCCGACTTCCTTCTTGAAGGTGGAGCTGAAGTAGGAAGGGCTGACCCCAATCATTTCACAAATCTCTTCAAGACCGAATCCGGGTTCAGTGAAGTGCTTCGTTATCAGGGATTTTGCCTTCCCTATGAACTGGATATGGGAGATTTCTCTCTGTCCGGCTATCTTCTCCCTGATTCCCAGACAGACATGGGTGAACCAGCGCCGTGCTTTCCCCAGGGTGGTGAGCGAGGCGAGCTCCGCAAAAAGGTTCCTTCCTTCCTCTTCGGAGAAAGCAAAGAGCGTATATCCATAGCTGTGGGCCAGATCCTGCAGAGAGACAGCTAGGGAGAGGACAAGCTCCTGAATCTGGGTAAGGCTGAGTGAAGCGAGTGCTTCCCCGAATAGATTGGAAACTGCTTCACTGACCTGTTGCTCGTTTCCCGTCTTAACCGAAAGTACTACATTGGCCTGCAATTCCTGGAGGGCTCCAGGTAGCTCTTCGGGAGAATCACTTTCCAGGTCAGTGATGAACAAGAGAGATTGCTCTGGGTAACAAGAACTATAGTTGAGAGCCCTGAGTGCCTGTCTGTAGGATTGAGAGATTGCTGAGGGCTTATGGACCTGGTTTCCAATTCCAAGTACCACAGGGAAGTTGTACTTCTCCAGGTAGGCTTGGACCTGTTCAGCTTTGCGATAGGTCTGTTTCTTGAACACTGCATCATAGTGTGCTTGGCCATGGCTTTTGGCACTGAAGATGATGGCTATCTGATTTTCGAATTGGAAAACCAGAGATCCTTCCTCCTTTTTGCATACCTCATCAACTACCTCGAATATTGCCAATGTCTGCAGTGGATCATTCTGGAGGTGGTCACTTTCTATAAGAGCAACCATGAATTCATCTTTATCAAGATTAAGGCCATACTCCCTTGCCTTGGAGATCAGGTTCTGGTCAGTGGTTGCTTGTGTGGTGGTTAGGAGCGAGAGTAGGAATTTTTCCCTGATAAGGGGAAGTGCTTGTTGGTAGACCTCTTTCAGTCTTTCTTGGTCCTGTGTTCTTTTAATTTCTTGGTCCAAACGATTACTCAAACGTTCCAATAACTCGCAAAGATCAGCAACAGAGACTGGTTTTAGGACATATTCACTGACATCATAGTGCATTGCTTGCTGGGCATAGGTGAACTCATCATATCCACTGAGTATTACCAAGGTGGTTGCAGGATGGACAAGTCGGATTTCCTTGATTAGATCCATACCGTCAAGGTAGGGCATCCTGATATCGGTTATGACGACATCGGGATGAAGGTCCTCAACCAGCTCAAGAGCTTCTATTCCATTTCCTGCTTCTCCGACCACTGTGAAGTTATACCGCTCCCACGGGGTGCGGGAGCGAATTCCTTCTCGTACAGCAGACTCATCATCAACCAGAAGTATTGAATACGGCATAGCTACCATGGTAGAGGGAAACGAGGGAGTAAGCAAGTTTTTTAATGCCCACACCACCAGTCAAACATGACACTGGTGGAGCGGTTCATCTCCTCCATGAACGCACTGGTATGTTTTCTCAGGTAGTAGTAGTCAGCGAGTGTGCCACTGTTCTCATAGGGAAGCGCGTGTCTTGCTCTTCTCTGCTCCTCATGCTCCTTATAGGCATTTTCCAATACCTCAATATGGGGTTCCTCATATCGATTTTCCATGAAGATTGAAGAGGCGGGACAACGGGGGGTCAATTTTATGGGGCCTTTCCCTTTGGGGTAGCCGAAAATAAGCATGCAGGCAGGGATGGTGTACTGCTTCAGCTCTAGGAGATCTTTCAGGTTCTCAAAATGCTCGATAACATCCCCGATGTAACAGGAGCCTATGCCGAGGGCTTCTGCGGCCACTACGGCGTTCTGTGCAGCTATGATGGCATCCTGCATGCAGAGATGCAGGTCTCCAAGTCCTGGTTTTCGATAGGAAACATGCTTTTGCTCTTTGCCTCTCTCAACAGCACCGCTTTCATGGAAATAATTCACCCACTTCTGCATGTCGGCGAGGAATACCCAGACCAATGGGGCCTTGCTGATCATAGTTTGGTTGTCACAAATTCCAGCTAGGGTTTTCTTTTTATCACTGTTGTTGACCTCAATGACTGAGTAGAGTGCCATATTTCCTGCCGTAGGGGCACGAAGGGTTGCCTGTTTCAGGAGCGAGAGATGCTCCTCCTCGATGGGCCGCTCCTGAAAGGCGCGGACACTCCGTCGATTGTTCAATAGTTTCAATGTTTCTTGCATGGCTAGAGTATACGGCACTGTGGATGCTTCTTCCAGTGGAGATATACAAATCAGATAGAATGCTCTATCCTATAT
>Ga0194137_10002189_pt1 | contig 11640 bp, 13 predicted proteins | sample TARM_MetaG_T3_14_FD_134025 | JGI IMG/M metagenome (GOLD analysis project Ga0194137, IMG submission 134025) | Freshwater microbial communities from Pennsylvania, USA, analyzing microbe dynamics in response to fracking - TARM_MetaG_T3_14 (version 2) | ecosystem: Environmental > Aquatic >...
ATACAGGGTGCACTGAACGTGCAGGAAAACACCACTGAGGGGATTTTCATTTTTATCCTTCCTCCTTCCATGAATGAGCTCAAAAAGAGAATCATCGGAAGAGGAAGCGAGACGCCTGAATCACTCCTTACACGTTTTAAATCTGCCTACAACGAAATAAACTATGTTTCCAAATACAATTATGCCATCACCAATCATACTGTAGAACAGGCATACAGCGATCTTATGTGTATCGTAAGAGCGGAAAGATGTCGTGTGACCCGTGTTTCAAATGAAATTTTAACCTTGAAGGAGGAAGAATTATAATGAGTTCATTAATAGAGCCATCAGTAACAGAATTACTAAACAGAGTGGAAAACAGATATCGTCTGGTGACCATTACATCCAGAAGAGCAAGACAGATCATTGACGGGCAGCAGCCCCTTGTGCCTGCTACAAGTGTCAATCCGCTTTCTGTCGCGGTCAACGAAGTAAATGAAGGTCTGATCGAGTATGAAACACTAAAGGACGGCGTGAAGTAACATGAAAAACGTTGTATTGGGTGTTACGGGTGGAGTTGCGGCTTATAAAGCGCTCGAGCTGGTCTCAAGGCTGAAAAAACACAATATCAACGTTGATGTGGCGATGACAAAATCCGCCCAGGAATTTGTCACTCCGCTGAGTTTTCAGAGTCTGAGCCAGAATCCTGTGATTACAGATATGTTCGACGAGCCAAAAGCTTTTGAGATTGCCCATATATCTCTGGCAAAAAAAGCCGATGTATTTGCAGTTGTACCGGCTACAGCAAACATCATCGGGAAAATTGCCCATGGCATTTCTGATGATTTCATCAGCACCTCCATCATGGCAACAAAGGCAAAAGTACTCATAGCACCTGCCATGAATACACAGATGTATGCCAGCCCAATGGTTCAGGAGAACATCAGGAAGCTTAAGAGTATAGGTTACACCTTCGTAAGCCCTGGTGCGGGAAGACTCGCCTGCGGCGATGTCGGTGAAGGCAAACTTGCAGTAGTCGATGACATATTTGATGAAATCATGAAACTCCTTTATCCGAAGAAGGATTTTGATGGAAAAAAAGTCATAGTGACTGCAGGAGGAACTGAAGCGCCTGTGGATCCGGTACGTGTTCTGACCAACCGGTCATCGGGGAAAATGGGCATGGCACTGGCTGAAGCTTTAAGAGACAGAGGGGCTGATGTGATCCTAGTTCACGGTCATATATCAGTGTCCGTTCCCGAAGGGATACAAGCCATATCAGCACTCTGCAATGAGGATATGAACCGGGAAATTCAGAGGTTCTATGGCGAGTCGGACATGGTCGTCATGGCTGCTGCCGTTTCCGATTTCAAAGTCAGAGAAATTGCTGAGGACAAGATCAAGAAGGATGGAGACACCCTGATTCTTGAACTGGTGAAGGACAAGGACATTCTGAAGGAACTGGGAGAAAAGAAGAAGAATCAGATACTCATCGGCTTCGCTGCCGAATCCAGGGATCTGGAAGCCAATGCCCGGGAGAAACTGGAGAGAAAGAATCTGGATTTCATCGCTGCCAATGATATTTCAGAGGGGAAAGTATTCGGCAAGGAGACAAACAGTGTCGTCCTTTATGGAAAGAACGGCGAGAAGACTGTATTTGGAGAACTCTCCAAAGAGGAGACTGCTCACAGACTTCTGGATGAGGTTGTAAAGTCATTGCGAACTGAATTGTAAGATATGAAACTGCACTTCTGTGCAGTTTTTTGATTCCACATGTGTCCACGACACCAGCAGAAAATCTGAAATACTTTCTAGAAAAATGAACCTTATTGAAGATAATAGAGTATATATAGGTAAGAGTCAGGACAAAAGCTGAGGAGGGGACGGAATGCTGGACGGATTAATCGAAGAACATGGCAGAAAACTTTACCACCTCTGCCTCAAGCTTGAGCGAGATAAGGAACGGGCTGATGAGCTGTATCAGGAGACATGGCTGAGGGCACTCAAGGGCATAGGGACCTATGACGAAAAACAGGACTTCTATCCATGGATCACCAAGGTCTGTGTGAACAGCTTTCGGACGCTGCTGAAGAAACGGGCCTTTGAAGGGCTGTTCCTGAATTTCATGACAGACGAGCAGAAGGAGTACTTCATGGACGCCCAGCAGTTCCTCCCTGCTGCTGTTGAGAACCATAGCCTGAATGATGCACTGAGGAAGCTGGACTACAAGAAGAGACTTGTGGTGGTTCTATACTACTATGAAGGCTACTCGGTGAAGGAAATCTCTTCCATGGCAGGGATCAAGGAGGGGACAGTGAAGTCCAGACTCCATCTGGCAAGAGAAGAATTAAGGGAGGTGCTGGGAAATGAGAGACCATAAAGATAAAGATGAACTGCTTACCGCGCTTTTCCAGAAGGAAAAGCTGCAAAATGAGAAGGGTGGCTCCTTTATACAGGAACCCCAGCTGAATGAAGCTCTCCTTCGTTCTCTGGCCAGAGAGAAGATGGAGAGAAGACTGATTGTATCGATGGTCATCTCGGCCATGGTCATGATGGATTTCTCCCTGGTTCTCATAGCGGCTTTTTTCATCAATCTGGCTCCATGGATGATCTTCACCCTGTCCTTCGTGATGATTTCCATTTCTTTTACCATTGTTCTGATGTTCTATGGGCTTAACAGGCTTTTACTCAATAAGGAGGTTGACCAATTATGGATGTGATGTTTTTTTCCTTGATTCCTGTCCTCATAATAATGGGACTTTTTCTGGTGATCCCGATCCTCATCGGTGTCTACGTCTACCGTGATGCCACAGAAAGAGGGATGAATGCCTTGCTGTGGACACTGGTTGCAGTCTTTGTACCTTCACTGATCGGACTGATCATCTACCTGATTTTCAGGGAGAACTATTCCGCTCTGTCCTGTGCCAGCTGCGGAGAAAAGGTGCAGGCAGGCTATGTGACCTGTCCCAACTGCGGAGCTTCACTTAAGGAGAAGTGTCCCGCCTGCGGCACGGCAGTGGAAGCCCATTTCAATGTCTGTCCCAGATGTTCGGCAGAGCTTTTCCACGACGAGACAAGCCGGGTGACTGGCACTTCAGCAGCGAAGAGGAGCAATGGCTCACTCATCGCAATTCTCATCATCGTAGTGCTCCTGCCGCTTCTCATCATTGTTCTTCTGGGCGGACTCTTTTTTGTCAATCGTGTGGAGACAACCGGAACAGGAGAATTTGAAGTTCCCCATGAGGATTTCTTCAACCAGAACGATGAGCACTATATAGGGAACCTTACCGGGAAAGCGGGAGAAGTCGTTGACCTTACCTCTGTCATGAAGGAGATAAACGGATAAGCTGACAAGGGGTCAGCCAGGCGCAAAACAGGCCGGTGCATTGTGATGGAATCACTACTGCATCGGCCTTTCTGTCATCCGCCTAGATAGGCTTTTTTGATTTCTTCGTTGTTCAACAGATCCCTGGAGTCGCCTTCCATGTCGATGTAGCCGTTCTTCAGAATATATCCGCGATGGGAGTGCCTGAGCGCAAGGATCGCATTCTGTTCCACCAGAAGAACCGTAGTTCCTTCCTTGTTGATGTTCTTCACGATACTGAAGATTTCATCCACAATGAGGGGAGCGAGTCCCATGGAAGGTTCGTCCAGGAGAAGGAGTTTAGGTCTTGAGAGCAGTCCTCTGGCGATGGCCAGCATCTGCTGTTCACCTCCTGAAAGGGTTCCGGCCATCTGGTGCTTTCTCTCCAGCAGTCTAGGGAACAGTTCGAATGAACGCCTGAAGTCTCTTGAGATCCCTTCCTTATCCTTCCTTGTGATGGCACCCATTTCAAGATTTTCGAAGACGGACATCCTCGGGAAGACTCTCCTGCCTTCGGGAACATGAGAGAGACCCAGTTTCACGATATCCGAAGCGGGAGACCGGGAAACGTCTTTGCCTGAGTAAAGAATTTCCCCTGATGTCTTCCTGACCAGCCCTGATATGGTCCTGAGGGTGGTGGTCTTTCCGGAGCCGTTGGCACCGATGAGGGAGACAATCTCACCTTCCTCTATATGCAGGGTTACATTCTTCAATGCCTGTATGGCTCCATAGTGTACGGAGAGATTATTCAGCTTGAGCAACGTAATCACCTCCTAAATATGCCTTGATCACGCGTTCGTTGTTCTGGATGCTTTCCGGACTGCCTTCTGCAATGAGATGGCCGTAATCGAAGACGAAGATTTTGTCGCAGAGTTTCATGACCAGGGACATGTCATGCTCGATGAGGATCACTGTGAGCTTGAACTCATCCTTGACCCACCGGATCAGCCTGGTCAGTTCATTGGTTTCATTGGGATTCATACCTGCAGCGGGTTCGTCCAGCAAAAGCACCCGGGGATTTGCGGCCAGTGCCCTTGCGATTTCGACTTTACGCTGATCGCCATAGGAAAGGTTTCTGGCTTTTTCCTCCTTTTTGTCCAGAAGATTGAAGATCCTGAGCAGCTCCGTCACTTTCTCGGATGCTTCCCTTTCACCGCTGAAGTAGGAGGGGAGTCTAAGCACAGAAGGAATGACACCGTAGGTCATATTGCAGTGATTGCCGATGAGGACATTATCGAATACGCTCATCTCCTTGAAGAGACGGATGTTCTGAAAGGTTCTTGCGACCCCGTATCTGGACATCTTCCGAGGTTTCAGCTGCCGTGTACGCACATCCTTCCGGAGATGGTAGGTGATCTCACCTGAAGATGGGGCATAGAGTCCAGTAAGGAGATTGAAGAATGTGGTTTTACCAGCTCCGTTGGGGCCGATGATCCCTGTGATCTCATTTTCCTGAATGGTAATATCGATGTCCTGTACAGCTTTTACTCCACCGAAGTCTTTTGACAGCTTTGATACATTTAAAAGTTCCACGACTAGGCCTCCTTTCTGACCATGATTTTTAATTTTCCCATCAGTCGCTGGGGTTTATAGACCATCATAACAAAGAGGATGACGGCATAGATGACCATTCTCAGTTCAGGAATGCCCTGAAGGGACAGGGACACAAGCGAAAGAGCGATGGCGCTGATGACAGAACCCCTTATGCTGCCCAGTCCTCCCATGACCACGATGACCAGAATGTCTATGGATTTCATGAAGCCGAAAGAATCGGGCTTGATAAAGTAGAAATAGTTTGCATAGAGGGAACCGGCCACTCCTGCAAAGAGGGCACCCAGGGAGAAGACCAGGACTTTGTAGTAACTGGTGTTGACGCCCATGGACGTGGAAGCGATCTCATCTTCCCTGATGGATATCACGGCACGACCGTTATAGGAGGTGATGAAATTCGAAATGACCACTAGGGTAAGAACGATGATTCCGAAAAGCCAGGTCCAGGTGGTGAATCGTGGAATGTCATTGAGACCCATGGCGCCGCCGCCATATTTCCAGTTGAGACCGATGATTCTTACGATTTCGCCAAAGCCGAGGGTAGCGATAGCCAGGTAGTCGCCTTTGAGTCTTAAAGTGGGGATACCGATGAGCAGTCCGGCCAGGGCTGCGGTCAGGGCTGCGCCAAGGATGCCGACGATGAAGGGCATGCCTAGTTTTGCGGTGAGGATTCCGGAGGCATAGGCCCCGATGGACATGAATGCCGCATGGCCGAGAGAAAACTGGCCGGTGAAACCGGTTATGAGGTTAAGGCTCACCGCCAGGATGATGTTGATGCCTATACTGACGATATTGAGAAAGATGTAGGAATCGATGATTCCGGTATTCATCAGCAGCATGACGGCGAAATAGAATGAAATGACCATAACTGCTCTTGCGAGATTATTTCGATTTATTATTTCTTTCATATATGCACCTATACCTTTTCGACATCTTTGTATCCAAGAAGACCTGTGGGTCTTATGAGGAGTACAAGAATCAGTATCAGAAACGCCACCGCATCTTTATACAGTGAACCGCCGACGGAACTGACAAAGGTTTCGAGAAGACCCAGAAAGAATCCCCCGAAGACGGCACCCGGAATAATTCCGATTCCACCGATGACGGCTGAGACGAACGCCTTGAGTCCAGGTGCAGCACCCATGAGGGGGTTGATGGTGCTGTAGTATACCCCGATGAGTACACCAGCTGCCCCCGCCAGTGCAGAACCTAAGAAAAATGTGTAGGAGATGGTCCTGCTCACGCTGATTCCCATGAGCTCTGCAGCATCACGATCCTGAGAAAGTGCCCGCATGCATTTGCCTACCCTGGTCCTGCTGGTGATGTACATGAGTATGATCATAAGAAGCACGGTGACTCCGATGATGTATAGACTCTTGATGTCGATGACTGCACCTGTACCAAAGACACTGATCTGACTTCCGGGCAGCACGTCCCTATAGGTTCTGCTTTCAGGACCTACAAAATACATCATTCCGTACTGCAGGAAAAGAGAAACCGCGATGGCGGTTATGAGCGCCGATATTCTGGAACCTCCCCTAAGCGGTTTATAGGCGACTTTCTCTATGATTACACCAAGGAGTCCGCACACCGCCATGGACAAGAGAAGGGCGGGAAGGAATGAGACGCCAAGAATACCTGTGAGGGCAAAACCCAGATAGGCTCCGACCATCAGGACTTCTCCGTGAGCGAAATTGATCAGGTTGATGATTCCGTAAACCATGGTATAGCCCAAAGCGATGAGGGCATAGATGCTGCCGAGGGATACACCGTTAATCATTTGTTGAACGATCTGTTCCAAGTTTTTTCCTCCTTAAAATGGAGCATAGGCTGTCTTTCCTAAAGACAGCCTGATCCAAATCCGTTTTATGGTTCCTGCTTCATAAGATACGTGGGCACGCCATCCAAGACTTCAAGTATGGTGACCGCCTTGATGGGGTTATGGAATTCATCCATGGTCAGGGTGCCTGTGATCCCCTTGAAGTTCTCTGTGGCAGCCAGGGCTTCCTTGAGCTTTTCACGGTCCACTTCTCCGGCTCTTTCCAGAGCATCAGCCAGCATATAGGCCATGTCGTAACCCAATGCGTTGAAGGCATCAGGATCGGATCCGTAGGCTGCATTGAATGCGGTCCTGTATGCAACCACTTCAGGTGATGTGTCTCCTGAAGAGTAATGGTTAGAGTAGTAAGTGCCATTGAGACTTTCGGCTCCTGCGATTTCCACAAGCTTCGGAGAATCAAAGCCGTCCGCGCCAAGTACAGGAACATCAATGCCCAGTTCTCTAGCCTGCTTGATGATGAGACCCACTTCCTCGTAGTATCCGGGAATGAAGAGCACATCAGGATCAGCTGCCTTGATGGTGGTCAGAAGAGTCTTGAAATCTGTATCCTTGGCCTGGTAGGCTTCTTCTGCTACGATTTCACCGCCCAGGGTAGAGTAGGTAGCCTTGAAGGCGCTTGTGAGACCCATGCTGTAGTCGGAGGTGTTGTCTCTCAAGATCGCTGTCTTCAGAAGCTTCAGCTCCCTGGCTGCAAAGTTCGCCATAGTGACGCCCTGAAAGGAATCGCTGAAACAGGTCTTGAACACGTACTGTCTGACTCCTCCGCTGGCATCCAGCGTGACGTCATCTGCTGTGGATGCGGCGGAGATGAGAGGCACTTTGTTTTCTTCCGCAGGGGGAAGGGCCGCCTTGACGTTACCTGAGGTTGCAGGCCCAAGAATTGCAACTACTTTATCTCTGGTAGCCAGCCTTGAGGAGACATTGGCTGCCTCTTCGCCTGAGGATTTGTTGTCTGCCTTGACGAGCTCGATCTGCTTCCCGAGTACGCCTCCTTTTTCATTGATCTCTTTTACGGCGAATTCTATGCCGTTTACGAGACTGGTTCCATAGGTTGATACGTTTCCTGATAGTTCATAGTTGAGGCCCACCTTGATGGTATCGCCGTCCCCGACGGCTCCACCTGCTCCGCATCCTGTGAGGAGTATTGCAGACATCAGTCCGGCTGTGATCAGTTTCAGTTCTTTTTTCATTTGTTTTTCCCTCCATATGATTTGATTATGATTGCGATTGGAAATAAAAAAACCTCTATTATACAAATGTATAATAAAGGTGCTTCAGCACGTTACCACTTTATCTTCGCAGAACCATCACTGATCCTGCCTCATCGGGTTCAGACAAACCCTGGCCCTTTAACGCTGGCATGCGTCATGACTTACTATAAAGGTTCAGTCATGAGACTCGGAAGGGATTTATTCTCTGCAAGGATATCATCGGTTCTCAGCTTTTCCGATTCTCTGTACATATGCAAAATGCAGTTTTAACTTCGTCGTGGTCTTTTGATTATGCAATTGTTCATTTGGGGTCAACCTTGAAGTGATATTAACACTTTAATAACATAGTGTCAACGATAATTATTATATTGATTATGAAATTGGGTTTACAATACGAATTAAGCTATAGCATGGGTGGATGGCCTATGATTTCATAATTGGGAATGACAAACGTTTACACTTTGGCAATAATTATGGATATTCAGAAAACTTTGATGTTTTCCCTTGATATCGTCAAAAACTAAGATTATGATAAATGAAATCACAAGCCCGGTTTTTGGTGATTGTGCTGAGAAATCCTTGTAAAATATTTTCAATGCCTGAGAGGAATAGAGTAGGTGATGACATGAAACTGGAACAGATCAATGAACATGTACTGGTCAGATGGTTCAGAAGCGATGCCAGAATCATACTGCTGGAACAGGACGATCTTCTGCTGAAGCTTAGAATGAACACAGAGAGCGAGAACAATGAAGAGCTGATTCATGATATCCGCGTGAACTTCAGAAGACTCATCTCCCTCATCTCTTTTCATGAGCCCTTGTTGAAGAAGAAGGAATATAAGAGACTAAGCAGGGAGCTCAATCTCATGCTCCGGAGCTTCGCCATGGAAAGGACGAATCATGTGTTCTTGAAGAGTATGGAGAAATACTTGGAAGGAAACGGTAACAATCAGACCCTAAAGGAAATTGTTCTAAGGGAGCTGCCTCTGAAGGAGCGACCTGACAGGAATCCTATAGAGCCACTGCTGTTCAGAGTGACATATGAAGGCACACTGAAAACCCTTCTTGGTTACGGCGGGAACATCTTTAGAGGGGGAGCCTTAAGTCTCGAGGTGCACCCGGAGAACTTCTACTCAAATCGTTATCAGGAACTCATGCACTACCTGAATAAACTCGAAGAAAATCTGGACTTTAGTGACAAAAAATCCGTCCATCGACTAAGGGTGACCGCCAAGAACATCTACTACACACTGAAGGCCAAGGAGGAGATACTGGGAGAGCTGGCTTCCAGGCGTGCTGCATATCTGAAGGAAATTCACAGTATCGGGGGCAAAATCCATGATGCCGATGTGAATCTCGGAATCCTTTCCAAGTTCACCGTGAAAGATGAGGAACAGGCGCTCATTGAAGGGTTTGCGGAATATCTCCATGAAGAGCGGAGCCGAAAGCTCAGTGCATTGAAGGATCTGATCCACATAAGATAGCAAATAAAAGGAATCACTTTCCTGCCGGAAGCGATTCCTTTTATTTGTAGAGGAGCATGTGTCAGTCACTTGTCGGTTCCGATTTTCGTGATGAGGACTGAAGATGAGATTGCCTGCATGGGATAACTCTCTGCCATGGGTCCGTTGATGACCACGAAGACCTCATCCCCTGGTATGAGCAGACCGCTGCCCTCATGTATGCCAAAGGGGTAGTAGGAGTTCTTCGGAACACTGACAACGACCTCGCTCTCCTGTGCATATCCAGTGACAGAACCCTTGACGTGGAACGTGAGAACGGTGTCTCCACTGGAGGGAAGCACATCCAGAACTACACCGCTGATGAGAAAATTCGGGGAAACCTCAGAAAGCAGGCTGACCTTTGCAGCATCGCCCTGAAGGGGATAGCTTTTTCTGAAGGCATCAGGTCCTTCCAGTTTCACCTCATTGCCCAGAGCAAGCTCCTCGACGGTGAGCTGTCCGCCCTTGGACGAGATTTCGGTGTCTTCTCTGATGGTGAAATGCGCTACGGTTTTCTCATTCGTATTGGCTTCGGACTTCAGGAAGTGACCATCCACAAGGATTCCGACATCACCTTCATTTTGCGTGATGCTGATGATGGTACCTTCATATACATAACTATGGTTTCTGTTCACGGCAAGACGGTAGATCCCTATAGAACCCGCCAGGATGATGATTAGTGCCATAAAAATGAATTGCTTCGTACTGCCTTTTTTCTTCATAAGAATCCTCCAGACCATGCTGTCATGGTGTTTTCGTTTTTCTGTATTTCCTTTATATCACGAATCTGTCACTTCGGAGTGACAGATTTCTTACACTGTCTTCCATGACAGAAATAGTGGTTTGACGTACAGAGAAAGGGTTTACGCAGAAAGGTTCAAAGGCGGTTATGGAAGCGGTGCATGTTTGATGCTATAATAATAAGGTTAATAAGGTGGTGAGAAAATGTCGTTTGCAGGGATAATCGTAAATAATGAGGCTTTAGCTATGGATATGATCTTTACCTATAAGATTCCAGAGGCAATGAAAGTGTCTGTGGGTCAGCGGGTGAAAGTATCATTCGGACAGGGCAACAAGAAGATCGACGGATTCGTCCTGAAGATCACGGATGATCTGCCTGAAAACATCAAGAGAATAAAGGAAATTCACAGTGTCTATCCCGAAATATATTTTGAAGAAGACAAGGTGGATTTTATTGAAGAAATCAGAAGAAGATATTTATCCACCTACCTTGATGCCATAAAGCTGCTTATCCCCCGTGGTATTCTCAACGGAATGAAGTATAAAACCAGCGAGAAACTCTATTTTACAAGGGAAGCCGATGGCAGGTATGAAAGAGAACCTTATCTTGGGATACTCGATCTTGTGAAAAAAAATCAGGGGAATTTCATCAAGGCGGATATTTCGAAACTCGGGTTTTCTCTGAGTTCAGTCAATACCCTCATTAAACATGGCTATCTCACAGTAATGAACGAGAATGACTATAGATATAATGTGGATGAATTTGAAGATTACAAGGCGAAAAAGCTCAACAGGGAACAGGCACTGGGTGTGGAAAAAATCAGCGGAAGCCCCGGAACATATCTTCTCCACGGTATAACAGGTTCAGGGAAGACGGAAGTGTTTCTGGAACTTATCCGAAGAAACATCGAGAACGGTTTTGACAGTATCGTTCTTCTTCCGGAAATCAGTCTTACGCCTCAGATGATTGAAAGGTTCAAAGGCAGATTCGGAAAGGACATTACAATTTTCCACTCAAGGCTCAGTGACGGAGAGAGATACGATGAATGGCACAGAGTCCGAAGCGGCAAGGTGAAAATCGCCATCGGCGCAAGGTCTGCGCTGTTTCTGCCCTTTAAGAATCTCAAACTTGTCGTCATCGATGAGGAGCATGAGAGTACATACAAATCGGAGATGAGCCCCAAGTATAATGCCAAGGAAATCGCCGAGTATATGATGGAGAAAAATGAAGGACAGCTGGTGCTCGCATCAGCGACGCCTTCGGTGGAGTCGTTTCATCGTGCTGAAAACAATGAGATCGAACTCATCACCCTCAGTGAGAGAGCGACAAACGCCAAACTTCCCCAGATGGATGTTGTGGATATGCGCGACGAGCTTTTAAAAGGCAACCGGTCAATTTTTTCGGAAAAGCTGATGCAGAAGATTACCGAGACACTTGAAAGAAAAGAGC
>Ga0194137_10002191_pt1 | contig 11640 bp, 11 predicted proteins | sample TARM_MetaG_T3_14_FD_134025 | JGI IMG/M metagenome (GOLD analysis project Ga0194137, IMG submission 134025) | Freshwater microbial communities from Pennsylvania, USA, analyzing microbe dynamics in response to fracking - TARM_MetaG_T3_14 (version 2) | ecosystem: Environmental > Aquatic >...
CCGCCACTCCGGCCCGGGGCATTTTGCAGTATCAGTGAAAGCGCAGAACCAACAGACCTGCGCGACGACCTTACGCTGCTGCCCCCCGCCACCCCCACAACAGGTGCTTCTGCTCAAACGCCAGCGCATCAGAAAAGCGCCACACCGGTCAGGAGCCTCCCCTCTACGCCTTATTCCGAAATTGAAGACAAGCCGCAATCCCGACAGCCACTGCGGCCGTTCTTCGAATATCGGGACAAGGCTTTTCTCAGCTATCTTATTGAACTCATGGACCAAAGTAATGGAGACATCGCTACAGCATGCTCCATTTCCGAGCTATCACGGTCCTACCTGTACGATCTGCTGAAGAAATATGGCATTGCCACACCGCAACGGAAATGCCGTTAATCCGCACTCTCGGATTAACACTGTACTCTATTCCGGAAAAGAGGATTAGTAATTCCTAGATAACGGAATACGCCCCCTTTCAGAGCGGTATCGGGCAACTTGAGAGCCTCCCAACGGGGTAAAAGATATCGAGAATCACTCGCAAAAGGTGGTAGTCCTAGGGCAATGCGGATTTCCCTGTTCTGGCATGCTTCTTGACTATAGAGAGTCAGGACACCGGTCTGTCCTTCCGAACCAGCCGCTCCAAGCGTAGGACAAAGTAAGGAGATGGCATTCGGAAACTGTCGGGGGGGATACCCGACAGAGTCAAGGCCCTACACTATGAACAAGCGTAGGGCAGACAATACCGCGCCGCCCCGAAATCCGGAGCGGCGCGTTACTTTTTTCAGGAAGGGGAAGAAAGGCTGTTACAGCCCGCGTGCCTCGAGCAGCTGCAGCATGAAGTCGCTCAGCCGCTGCAGGTCGGGCTTGGCAAACTGCGCGTCGGCCCCCACGGACTTGCCCTTGTGCTCAAGCTTTTCAGTGATGAGCGAGGAAAAAAGCGCCACGGGCAGCAGCCGCAGATCGGGACTTTCCTTGATGCGCTTGCACAGGTTGTGGCCGTCCATCTGGGGCATTTCTATGTCGGATATGATGCCCTGTATCCTGTCAGTAATACTGCCGCCATCCTCGCGTACCTGAGCAAGCTGCTTTTCCAGATACTCCCAGGCATCGCGCCCGTTGGTGAACTGGATAACCTTGAAATTGCTCGCCTCGAGCAGCGACTTCACCAGATTGCGCACACTGCCGGAATCATCCGCATGTAATATGGTATAGGTTTTTCCTGCCGCACGCTCTGGCGTGCAGGCCTCCATGCGTATGGCAAGCCCCACATCAAGGTCGGCCACAATCATCTCAAGATCGAGCAGAAAAACCACACGCCCTTCAAGACGGACAACACCTGTTATCGAATTGGCAGATGTTTTCTGCAAAAATTCACTGGGGGCTTCCACATCTTCCCAGCTCATGCGGTGAATGCGGTTCACACCGGAAACCAGAAAGGCTGTCACCACTTCGTTGAATTCGGTGACAATGACCTTGGGCTCGGCCGAATCAATCCGGTCACGGTCCAGATATCTGGCAAGATCAATAAGCGGAACAATGGTGTTATCCCTGTGCTTGAAGGCGCCCATTACGGCAGGATGCGGCATTCCCGGCATGGACGTGACGGACTGCTTGCGGAGAATCTCCAGCACCTTTGCGACATTCACGCCGTAATGCGCCCTGTAGCCGCCGACTTCGTCTATGTAGAACTCGACAACTTCAAGCTCATTTGTGCCGGACTCGAGAAGAATATTCGTATGGGACATACCACCGCCCGATAAACGTTACAACTGGCGCTTCAGGATACCGCATGAAAGCGTTCATGCAAAGCCTGCAGGACTGAACAACAGCCCTGCTCAATCCTGAACGAAACTGCCGCGAGCTCCGGAGCCTTCTCTGCATGTAAAGAACGACAGTATCCGACGATCATTCTTTCTCTTCTATAGTAACTTCAAGGAAAATTGAAATGATAAAACGCCCCCTCTCTGATGAGCGGGAGCTACAAACAATTCTGTCATGAACCAGTGCACCCGGGCATAGGTGACAAAGCATGGCGAAACAAGAAAACGAAGAGGCTAGCAAGCCGTGAAGAGCAGTCCGGCAGCCTCCCAGTTCACAAGATGCCCAAGAAAGACCTCCACATATGCCTCTCTGTCTTCGCCGTAATCCATGAAATAGGCGCATTCCCACATATCCAGTGCCAGCAGAACTGCTTTGCCCTGCAATACTGGAGAACTTATTCCTGTATCGTGCATGAACATGACATTGCTGCCATCCTTCACCAGCCAGAGCCACCCGGTCCATAACCTGTTGAGCGCGCGTGAGCGGAATACGGAGACAAAATTCTCCCACGTGCCGTAGCTTCTGATTATGGCTTCCATGAGCGCCCCGCGGGGACGCCCTCCGCCGCCCGGCCGCATGCTCTGCCAATACGTCTGGTGGTTGTGCAGATGGCAGGCACACTCTGTCAGCCGCTGCATTCCAAGCAGATGCGCCCCTGTCATGACGGCTTCCAGGTTTCGTCCGGCAAGTCCGGTTCCGGCGCAGAGGCGGGTGACCTCTTCGCTGTAGCGCTGCATGTGCCTACCAGCGTGACGCCGGATTGCCCGCGCCGAAATATACGGCTCCAGCGCGCTCTCCCTGTAGGGCAGAACGACCTCATACCGCACCGCCTTTTGGGAAGATACGGTGGATACGCTCTCCCGACCGTCCTTACCGTCCGCATTAGCCATACCAACCATACCGGCCATATTGATCATACCGGCAGCCCCCGCCGCCCTGCCCTGCACACTCCCCACACCTGAAAAACCGTTTGCAATATATCCCTCTGCACCAGCATGCATATGTGTACCCTCCCATGTTTCCTTGGAAAAATAGCAACTGCCTGTTTCGGATACGACGCAGCATTGTTACTTTTCGATTATCGGGATATATCCTCCGACTGCCGTTGCGGGCCATGATTCCCGGCGGCATATTCATCTTCCGCCAAAGGTTCACGACATTGACCGAGACACAACAGCCCTCATCCGCACCGGCAGCAACGCATTCCGAAGCCACCGCAAACGCCGCCCTCGCCAATCACAAAAGGCGTAAAGGACGCACCGGAGCTGTGGCCCGCATTCTTCCCTTCATCCTGTGCGCAGGCGCCCTGTTTCTCATCGTCCGGCACGATCCTTCCCTGCTCGCATGGGCAAAGGCGTGGCCCAGGCTGGTGCACCCCCTGCTGCGCATGCTGCTGTATCTGGGCATCGGTCTTCTTGTCGGCCTTGCGGTGGAAGGGATGGGCTGGGCTCCCATGCTGGCCCGTATGGTCCGCCCGCTGATGCGGTTCGGCAATCTGCGCGACGAGTCCGGCGCGGCCTTCACGGCGGCGTTCTTTTCCGGCACCACGGCCAATACCATGCTCATGAACTACTGGCAGGACGGCAGAATCACACAACAGGAGATGCGCCTTTCCTATCTCGTAAACACGGGCCTGCCCGTCTTTCTGCTGCACCTGCCCACCACCTTTTTCATCGTGGTGCCCATGACGCGCACCGCCGGTATCATCTATCTTTCCATCAATGCCGTGGCGGCCCTTGCCCGCACCATAGCCGTGCTGGCGTGGAGCCGGATACGCCTTGCCGCAGCCGCAGGCCTTCCCCAGGTAACCGCAGCCATGCCCGAAAGCCGCAAGACCACGCTCCAGAAAGTGCTGGATGCCTTCCGCAAACGGTTCAAGCGCATCGTCACCATAACGGCTCCGGTCTATTTTCTGATGTATGCCCTGAACCAGACGGGCGTGTTTGAACAACTGCGTGATGCCTTTTCCCATTGGGCCGTCACGGGCCTGCTGCCTGTGGAGGCTGCCGGAGTGGTGGTCTTTTCCGTGGCTGCGGAATTCACATCAGGCATTGCCGCGGCAGGGGCCCTGCTGGATGCAGGCACGCTCACCACGCAGCAGATCGTGCTTGCACTCATTCTCGGCACCATTGTGGCCACCCCCATCCGCGCGCTGCGGCATCAGCTGCCTTCGCATGCCGGAGTGTTCACGCCGCGTCTGGGCCTTGTCATGCTGCTGCAGAGCCAGTTCATCCGCATTGCGAGCCTGCTTGCGGTTACATGGATCTATCTCGCCCTCGCCTGATCGTGCATGTTTCCGCCCCGCCACAGGGAATCCTTGACCGGCATTGCCCCCTCGCCTATTGTCTCTGCGTTCAGGTGCCCTTCGGGGCCTAACAGGGAATCCCGTTCAAATCGGGAGCGGACCCGCCGCCGTAAGTCTCCACAAAAACCGTTTCCCCTGCGCGCCACTGGTTCACCACCGGGAAGGCCGGAAACGGCGGGACAAGCCGGAAGACCTGCCTGATCCATTCGGTGCGGCCCTGCACTCGCGTACGCCACGTTCGGACTATCGCGGGGCCGAAGGCATCTTCCGCCTGCACGGGGCTACTGCAGAGCGGAAACAGGACGGAATAAATACGGATATTCCCTCCATGCATCATGCGTGGAGGGAATTCTTTTTTCCGGCCACCTCACAAAGCCTCAGGAACCCTTTGGAGTTTTTCATGTTTCTTTCACGTCTGACGAAAACCATCCTCACGTTCATGCTGGTTCTCGCCCTCGCGCTGCCCGCCTTTGCCGGACACGGCAAGCAGGCTGCCGAACGCAAGGGCATTCTGCTCGTCGCATTCGGCACCACCATTCCCGAAGCGCGCGCCGCATTCACCAACATTGAGGAAGAAGTGCGCAAAGCTTTCCCTGACACGGAAGTACGCTGGGCCTATTCGGCCAAGCAGGTGCGACACACCATCAAGGAGAATGAAGGAACCGCAATGCTCTCTCCCGCCGCCGCTCTGGCGCACATGGGCGATGAGGGCTTCACCCGCGTGGCTGTGCAGTCGCTGCATACCATCCCCGGAGCCGAATTTCACGACCTTCTCCGCACCGTGGCCGCATTCCGCAACATGCCCAAGGGCACCCGCACGGTAACGCTGGGCGAGGCACTGCTCTCTTCCCCCGACGATATGGAAAAGGCAGCCAAGGCGCTTGTTTCCACCTTCCCTGCCGAACGCAAGAAGGCAGACGCCGTGGTGCTCATGGGTCACGGCACGCACCATCCTGCAAATATCTACTACCCCGGCCTGCAGTACTACCTTTCCAAGGTTGACCCCAACGCCTATGTAGGCACGGTTGAAGGCGTTCCCTCCCTTGAGGATGTCGTGGCCGAACTGAAGGCCCGCAAGTCCCGCACCGTATGGCTTATGCCTCTGATGGCCGTTGCAGGGGACCATGCCCGCAACGACATGGCCGGCCCCGAACCGGACAGCTGGAAAACTGTGCTGGAAAAGGAAGGCTTTACCGTGCACACCGTGCTGCGCGGCACCGGCGAATCTGACGCCGTGGTCAGCATCTGGGTGAAGCACCTTCGCGACGCCTTTGCCGGTCTGGACGATTAGTCCCCCACACAGGAGCATTTAATGACCGCCGTCACCGGAAATAACGCGCAGCACCCGGCGCAGACAGAAAGCCGCAGCAGGCGTTTTCGCCTTACGGCTCTGTGCGCGCTGGCTGCCTGCGTCGTCTCGGTGGCGGCGGCCTGTCTTTTCGGCCCCGTGGATATTCCCGCAGCCAAGGTGTTTTCGCTGCTCTGGCTCAAGCTCTCCGGAGCTGAGGCAGATAGGGCGGATGTTGCCGCAACTCTTGTGGTATGGGACATCCGGCTTGGCAGGATTGTGCTTTCACTCATGGTGGGCGCGGCGCTGGGCATGGCAGGAACCGTATTTCAGGGCATTCTGCGCAACCCGCTGGCAGACCCCTTTACGCTGGGCGTTTCCAGCGGCGCGGCATTCGGTGCATCGCTCGCCATCATGCTGGGTGTTTCTGCCACACTGCCGCTGCTGCCCTTTGTGGGTACACTGCCCGCAGCCGCCATGACCGGAGCGCTTGCCGCCCTGTTTGCCGTCATCATGCTCGGACGCTCCGGCGGCAGGCTGCGCCGCGAATCGCTGGTGCTTGCCGGTGTGGTAATTGCCTCCTTCCTTGCCGCGCTCATTTCGCTGGTCAAATCGCTGGATGAAGAATCCGTGGCCTCCATTGTCTTCTGGATCATGGGCAGCCTGCAGGGGCGCGGCTGGCGCGAATGTGCGCTGGTTCTGCCGTGGTTCGGCATCGGCTGCCTGCTCATCTGGCGCTTTTCACGCGAGCTGGACATTCTCGCCCTCGGCGATACGCAGGCCAGACAACTGGGAATGAACGCCGACCGTGTGCGCCTGTGGCTGCTCATCGGTGCCAGCATGCTCACGGGCGCTTCCGTGGCTGTTTCCGGCGTCATCGGGTTTGTGGGCCTTGTGGTGCCGCACCTCATGCGCATGGCGCAGGGCGGCGAACACAGGCCGCTGCTGGTCAGCTCCGCCCTTGCGGGTGGCCTTTTGCTGCTCTGGTCCGACGTGCTTGCACGCACCATACTGCCCGAAGGTGCCGAGCTGCCCGTGGGTGTGGTCACCGCCCTGCTCGGCGGCCCCTTCTTCTGCCTGCTGCTCAGGCGGCGCATGCGGGAGGACGGCATATGATCAACCTGCGCAACGTCACCTGCGGCTATGCCGGACAACCCGTGCTGCGCGATGTGAACCTGACAGTCCAGTCCGGCGAGATGGTCGGCCTGCTCGGCCCCAACGGCAGCGGCAAGACCACCCTGCTGCTCACCCTTTCCGGCGTACTGCCTCCCATATCCGGCGAAATGCTGCTGGATGGTGCGGAAACCTCTGCCCTGTCACCTGCCAAACGGGCGCGGGGCATTGCCTCCGTTCCCCAGCGGATGGGCGAACAGCCGGACATGGAAGCCTTCTCGCTCGTGCTGATGGGCCGTTATCCTTACATATCCTTTCTTGGCGGCTACTCCGCCGAGGACAGGGATATCGCCGCAAAGGCCATGCAGCTGACCAGCACGGCGCACCTTGCGCACCGCTCCGCACTGACCCTTTCCGGCGGCGAATTCCAGCGGGTACTCATAGCGCGCGCCCTTGCCCAGCAAACACTCTGCCTGCTGCTGGACGAAGCCACATCCGGCCTCGACATTGCGCGCAAGGTGGAGGTGTTCCGCCTGCTGCACGCACGGCATGCACAGGGAACCACGGTCATTTCCGCCATTCACGACCTGAACACGGCGGCGCTCTATTGCGAGCGGCTCGTCTTTCTGAAGCAGGGCCGCATAGTACTGGACGGCCCCGTGCAGGACGTATTTACCGAACAGCACCTTACGGACATTTATGAAACCCGAATCCATATCGTCTCCCACCCCGTTACGGGAGCACCGCAGGCATGCCTTTCTCCCCTTGCCTGCATGCCGGAGAAGCACAATGGCTGAATCCCGCACCACCACGCCCCGTCTCCGGCCCGCGCCGAGTGCGGGAATGTGCTCCCCCGCAGCCGGATTGATGACTCCAATCCTCATGCTTATCGGCCTGCTGGCTGCCTTTATGCTGACCATGCCGGTCAGCCTGCGGGCGGAAACCGCCCCGAACCGTCCGAGCATCGTGGATGATGCAGGACGGACCATAACCCTGAACGCACCTGCCCGCCGCATCATCGCCCTGTACGGCGGATTCAACGAAATACTTGCCTCCATGGGCCTTGAAGACCGCATCATCGCGCGCACCAAGGCAGACACGCAGCCTGCTTCCATCACCGCGTTGCCTTCCATCGGCACGCACATGCGCCCCAATACGGAAATCATCACCGCGCTGGGGCCGGACTGCATACTGCAACTCGGCGGACGCAAGCAGGCATCGGAAACACAGCAGATTCTCGAGAGTCTGGGGTTTCCCGTTGTCTTCTTCCAGCCATCCAGCTTTGCGGAACTCTTTGACGTGATACGGCGCATAGGCGTGCTGACCGATTCCCCGCAGGCCGCGCAGGCTCTTGTTGCGGGCATGGAAAAACGCCTTGACGCAGTGGCGCGCGCAGTGGCACACGAACCGGCCCGCCCCACGGTATTTTTCGAGGTGCGCTACCCCAACCTGCTTGGGGCCGGTGCACGCTCCATCGTCAGCGACATCGTGACCCATGCGGGTGGCACCAATGTTCTGGCCAACGACATGAAACTTGTCCGCCTGAGCGAGGAAGAGCTTATCCGGCTCGACCCGCAGGTATATGTCATGCAGACCGGCCCCATGAACCCTACCCCTGTGCCCATGCACGAGCGGGTTCACTTTGCCACACTGCGTGCCGTCAAGGACGGCAGACTGCTGACAGTGGACGAGCATGCCTTTTCCCGCCCCGGCCCCAGAGCCGTGGACGCGGTGGAGGAACTTGCGAAATTCCTGCACCCGCAGGCATTTGCCGGAACGGCATCCGATATCAATCAGGGCGCACGCCCATAGAGAGCAGATAGTATGACAGCAAGCACTCCCGCCAAGACGGGCACACTCTACGGCATAGGCGTCGGCCCCGGCGATCCCGACCTGCTTACCCTGAAGGCCGCCAAGGTTCTCGGCACGGTGGATGTCATCTTTGCCGCATCGTCCACCAAGAACGACTATTCCACCGCGCTGCAGATCGTGGCCCCGCACCTGCGCGAGGATGTGGAAACCGTCATGCTCGGTTTTCCCATGACCCGCGACAAGGCAGCCCTTTCCGCCGCGTGGGAAGCCAACGCCGAAACCGTTGCCAAGGTGCTGGATTCCGGCAGAAGCGGTGCCTTTCTCACCCTTGGCGACCCGCTCATCTATTCCACCTTCGGCTACCTGATGCGCACCCTGCAGGCAGGCAGGCCCGATACCGCCATTGAGATTGTGCCCGGCATCACCTCGTATCAGGCTTCCGCCGCACGCACCTGCACCATTTTGTGCGAATCAGACGAGAACCTGCTGCTCATGTCCGGCGTGCGCGATACCGATTCGCTGCGCAGCATGCTCACGCAAGCCGACAACAGCATCATTCTGAAAACCTACCGCAACTTCGAAGCCATCCGTCAGGTTCTGGACGAGGCAGGCAAAAACGGCGAAACCGTATTCGTCTCCCGCCTCGGCATGGAAGGCGAGCAGATTGTCCGACGCATTGCAGAGGCGCCGGAAAAGCCCCACTACTTCTCCCACCTGCTCATCCCCAAGGCAAAGCGGAACTAGACCTCACTGTTTTTTCCGGGCCATGAAACAACAAAAGCCGGCTCCCTTGCGGGGTCCGGCTTTTCTTCTTTTCTCTGTCCCTGACGATCAGGCGAGGCTGCGTTCCAGCACCTTGTAGTGCCGGACGGTCAGATCAGGCTCAATGCCGTACAGTTCATCTTCAGGGTACAGCTTGGCCACTTCGATATCTTCGCCCACGAAGTCGGCCACTGCCTCAAGCGACTTCCAGTAGGTAATGAGAACAATCTCCACCTTATCGCCAAGGCTGCGGTCCATCAGTTGAAAGCCCATGTACCCCGGTGCCGAAAGAATTTCGCGCACGCCGGTTTTGTACAGGTAATCCAGAAAGCCATCCTTGTTCTGCTGAGGACACAAACACTTCCACTCACGTGCGTACATGATACACCCTTCACTGCCCTCCCTGCGGGAGCGGCACACCCTTGTATCCGGTAATTGCGTTCACCGGACTATGTTTGATCGCGTTGCAGCGCGCCGTAGCATGCACACGGCTGCACACGGCTTGGACCCCAAACCCGAAACGAACAGATACGAAACTGGTACGACACAGGCACGGCACAGTGCGCGGCACAGACTGACCGCCGACACTCCTCACCGCACAGTCCGCCTTTCATCCATTCCTGTTCTGCTCTCGAAACACACGCAGCGCAATTCCGTCAAGCACTGCGACGTTCCTTGGCACATTATGCCCCGATTCCGTCCGGCTTGCGGGAATCGCTCCCCCACCTGCCTGCGGAACGTGCAGGGCGCAAAACTATCTGCGGCTGAAGGCCAGCGCCCCGCCGGCAAGAAAGAGAATGCCGCCTGTGACCCGCCCCTGCAGATGCGCCATGCGTCTGCGCACAAGCCAGTTCACAATGCGGGAGCCGCACGCGGCATAGGTGCCTGCGCTGCTCAGCTGCAGAACGAAAAAGGAAACGCCCAGAATGAGGAACTGGAGCGTATAATTGCCCTCCGGCCTGATGAACTGCGGAAACAGTGCCGTGAAGACCAGAATGGATTTGGGATTGGACATGCCCGTGGCAAAGCCGAGCGCAAATTGCTTGCGGGCGGAAACCGGACACGCCGATTCGCGCAGGTTCATCAGCGAAGAGGCAGCCCGCCAGTTTTTCACGCCGAGCACGAACAGGTAGACCACACCGGCCCACTTGATGATCTGGAAAAACATCTGGGAACTTTGCACCGCCGCGCCCAGACCGACATACACGATGCACATCTGTATGATGTAGGCGGATGAACCGCCCAATATGCCGGGCGTGGTACGCCAGAATCCATGACGCACCCCGGAAGACATACAGAACAGGGTCATGGGGCCGGGAGTGTAGGCGATGACCGTCATGAGAAGCGCATACGCAAGCCACGTGGAAAGAGCCATATCAAATCCCTCCGGAACCGGCCCTTCTGCGGGCCGTAAACGGAAGGCATCATTCGCCTCTGGGGGCGTTATGTCAATGATGCAGCATCATATGCGCCTGCCATGAACACCGCGCCGCACGGCAGTGATACGCAATCAACGCACCACGGCCAGTTCCTTCCAGTCCGTCGTATAATGAGGCGAGCGGAATTCCTGCCGCATCTGCCATTCCTTTTTCACGCCTCCGGCGGCAAATTCCACGGTTCCGCGTCCGAAGCGGGCGTTGATGGCATCCGTAGCCCGCATCAGGGTATCGCGTGCCTTGTCCCTGTCCGTTTCGCCGGTCATGCAGTCCAGCAGATTGTACTGCCCGCCGTATTTGGGCTCCAGCCCCGACAGCATCACCCCCACCTTTTTGTACCGGTAGCCTTCCTTGAACAGGGCATCGAGCAGGGCCTTGCCTTCCTGCAGCAGAAATGGCGTATAATCCGTAGGGCGCGCAAGGTTGCGGGTCTGAAAACCGGAATACTGCGCGTCTTCCTTCTTGAACGAGTTGGTCCTGACAACCACACCCACCGTATGCGCCACCAGCGATTCGCGGCGCAGTTTTTCCGCCGCGCGGGTCATGTAATCGGCAACCGCCTCATGCGCCTCGGCATACGTTTCAACCGGCCTGCCGAATGACCGCGAAGAAACAATAGAACGCCGTGGAGCCGGTGCCGCGTCAAGGTCCATACAGGAAATACCCCGCAGCTCCAGCACGGTATGCAGACCGGTCACGGTCAGGTGCTTGCGCACCCAGTAATCCGGCATGTCGCGAAGCTGGCGGGCGGTATGCACCCTGTGACCGGCCAGCATGTCGGCGTAGCGCCTGCCCACGCCCCACACATCACCCGCAGCCACCGTATCCAGAAACCTGTCCACTGCCGCCGGAGTATCCCAGTAACGGGAAATGTCGAACACGCCCTCGCAGGCGGGAATTTTTTTGCCCACACGGCCGGCTATCTTGGCAAGGGTTCTGGTCGGCCCCATGCCTACGGAAACGGGAATACCCGTCCACTGCGCCACCTGCCCGCGCAGGTCCTGTGCATAGCGGGCAAGGTCGCGGCTGCGAAATCCATCCAGCCGCAGAAAGGCCTCATCAATGGAATAGACTTCCATATCCGGCGAAAAGCTGCCGAGCACCTGCATGAC
>Ga0194137_10002193_pt1 | contig 11633 bp, 13 predicted proteins | sample TARM_MetaG_T3_14_FD_134025 | JGI IMG/M metagenome (GOLD analysis project Ga0194137, IMG submission 134025) | Freshwater microbial communities from Pennsylvania, USA, analyzing microbe dynamics in response to fracking - TARM_MetaG_T3_14 (version 2) | ecosystem: Environmental > Aquatic >...
CCGCCGCCGGAATCGGAGCCGGCGATCGTCAGGATGGAAACCGGTCGATGGTCAGGCATGCGGGTGTGTCGGTCGGGAGCGGGCAATGAGAGGCTTCAGTGTGGTGCGTGATCGCCTTGGCGGATGGCCCATTGCCGGTAGGCCATGTAGGTCAGGCCGGTTGCACCGGTGAGCAGGGCTGGCGCCAACAGCGCGTCGTAACGGAAACGGGTGAACAGCAAGGCGCCGAGGATGCCGCCGCCGAGAAAGCCGGAGATGATCAGCCCCGACAAGGTAAGTCGCCGGACTTGCAGCGGCATGCCGCGCAGAAGATGGCCAAGCCCGATGCCGAGATCGGTGAACATGCCGCTCAGATGGGTGGTGCGGATGGCGGCGCCGCTGAATGTGGTGGCCATGGCGTTTTGCAGGCCGCAAGCCATTGCGGCGACCAGTGCGCCCCATATCTGCTGCTGCTTGAACAGCGGAATCGCGGCCAGCAGCAACAGCGACTCCAGCGCCAGCGCGATGCCGTAGCGACGCCCGAGCTTGAGCGTGCTGTCCTGGATGATCATGCCACTGAGCATGGCGCCGAGGCTGAAAGCGATCAGCACCCCCCACAAGTGGCCGATCGACACGAGGTCGCCCTCGGCCAGCGCGATGCCGAGCTGGGTGGTGGTGCCGCTCATGTGGCTGACGGCCTGGTGCTCGAACCCGAGATAACCCACCGCATTGACCATGCCGGCGATGCAGGACAGTGCGACGGCGCCGACCCAGACCCAGCGTGGCAGTTGGATTCCCATGCGCGATGACGAAGCTGAGGCCCGTGAGGTGATCCCGCATGGTGCGGCAAATGCGCGCCGCGCGCAAAAGCGCGGGCGTGCATTTGCCGTCATGCCGCATCACGGTTGCACGACAACAGCCGTGTTCACAGCACTTCCGAGGCGAAATCGGCCAGGCGCGAACGCTCGCCGCGGCGCAGGGTGATGTGCGCGCTGTGCGGCCAGTCCTTGAAACGGTCCACCGCGTAGGTCAGGCCGGATGTGGTCTCGGTCAGGTAGGGCGTGTCGATTTGTTCGACGTTGCCGAGGCAGACGATCTTGGTACCGGGGCCGGCGCGCGTGATCAGCGTTTTCATCTGCTTGGGCGTGAGGTTCTGCGCCTCGTCGAGGATCAGGTAGCGCGACAGGAAGGTACGCCCGCGCATGAAATTCAGCGAGCGGATCTTGATGCGGCTGGCCAACAGGTCGTTGGTGGCCGCGCGTCCCCAGGCGCCGCCTTCCTGGTTGTGGGTCAGCACTTCCAGGTTGTCGGTCAGCGCTCCCATCCACGGCGTCATCTTTTCTTCCTCGGTGCCCGGCAGGAAGCCGATGTCCTCGCCGACGCTGACCGTGGCGCGGGTCATGATGATCTCGCGGTAGCGCTGCTGGTCCATCGCCTGTGCAAGGCCGGCGGCCAGCGCGATCAGGGTCTTGCCGGTACCGGCAGTGCCGAGAAGGGTGACGAAGTCGATGTCCGGGTCCATCAACGCATTGAGCGCGAAGTTCTGCTCGCGGTTGCGCGCGGCGATGCCCCAGACGGCATGGCCGCCGCGGAAGTCCTCGACCAGCGACAGCACGGCGTTGCCGTTCGGCTCCACCCGGGCCACGCGCAGCTCCACCTCGTCCTCGCCGGGCAGGTAGAGGTACTGGTTGGGATGCCAGTCCTCGTCCGGCTGCAGGCGGATCTCGTAATGGGTGCGGCCCTTGTCGCTCCAGCTGCGCAGATCCTGGTTGTGGCGCTGCCAGAAGTCCTCCGGCAACTCGACCGCGCCGGTGTACAGAAGGCTGAAATCGTCCAGCGCGCGGTCGTTTTCGTAGTCCTCGGCAGTCAGCCCGCTGATCGAGGCCTTGATGCGCAGGTTGATGTCCTTGGACACCAGCACTACCGGGTTTTCCGGGTAATCCTCGTCCAGTGCGAGCACGGCGGCGAGGATCTTGTTGTCCGGCATCACCTTGCCGAAGCTGCGCCCGGGCTCGACTGCGCGGGTCTGGAAATACAGCCGGCCGGTGGCTGCGCCGCGCAGCTGCAAGCCCTGCGGATGGCTGAGCGGGATGCCCGATTCGATCTGCTCCGCGCCGACGCCTTCGATCAGTTCGTCGAGGAAGCGGCTGGCCTGGCGCGCATTCCGGCTGACTTCGGACGTGCCTTTCTTGGCGTTGTCGAGTTCCTCGATCACCTGCATCGGCAGGAACACGTCGTGTTCCTCGAACTTGAACAGTGCAGTCGGGTCGTGCATCAGCACATTGGTGTCCAGAACGTACAGGCGCTTGCCGTGGGTCATCTGCGGTTCCTGGTGGTGGGGCAGGGCAACGCCATCACGGCCTGCGCGGGGCAGGGTGACGACGGAAGGGGCGGGACGGGGTGGTCACTGCTTGCGGGCGGCCTTCAGGGCTTCGAGGACGGCATCGGCATGGCCGGCCACCTTGACCTTGCGCCAGCTGGCGGCCAGACGGCCGTCAGGCGAGATCAGGAAGGTGCTGCGCACCACGCCCAGCACGGCGCGGCCGTACATGTTCTTTTCGTGGATCACGTCGAAGGCCTTGCACAGGGCCTCTTCGCCATCGCTGACCAGCGGGAAGCGGAAACCTTGCCTGGCGCAGAAGTTGTCGTGCGATTTCACCGAATCGCGCGAGACGCCGAGCACTTCGGCGCCGAGTTTGCGTAATTGCGGCAGCAGGGCGTTGAAATCCAGGCCTTCGGTGGTGCAGCCCGGCGTGCTGTCCTTGGGGTAGAAGTACAGCACCAGCCACTTGCCCGCGTAATCGGCCAGCGTGGTCAGCGTGCCGCCGGACAGGGCCAGCGGCAGTTGCAGCAGCGTGCGATCGAGTGTGTCACCGTCTTTCATCGCATCTTCTCCATCGGCCTTGCCCGGCTGCCTTGCCATGCGGCGTGTTCAGAACTTCATCGGGTCCATGATCGCGTCCAGGTTCAGGTGGTCGCAGAATTCGAGGAAGTCATCGCGCAGTGCCGCGATGTGCATGTTGGCCGGCACGCCGATGGTGATCTGTGCCGAAAACATTTCCGCGCCGGTCTGCATGGCACGGTAGCGCGTGCTCTGCAGGCTTTCGATGGTGATGCCCTGGCGGTCGAAGAAATCGGCCAACTGGAAAAGGATGCCCGGCTTGTCGGCGGCAACCACTTCGACGATGTAAGGCAGCAGGTCCGATTGCACCTGCTTGGCGCCGGTGCGATACCACACCAGCTTCAGGCCTTCGTCGCGTTCCAGCCGGGCCAGCATGGCTTCGAGCTTGGCGACCGAATCCCACGAGCCGGTGGCCAGCGTGGTCACCGAGACATCGCGGCCCACGGTGGCCAGTCGGGCATCGACGAGATTGCAGCCCGAGTCCGCGATCCGGCGGGTCACCGCCAGCAGGGGGGATTCCGGATGCGTCGTGTAGGCGTTGATCAGGAGATGGTTCTCGGTCGGCGAAGGCCGGGAGGTGATATCGGTCAAAGGGGCTTCCGGCATTGCTCTGTCTGAATGGTGCCCCGGCTGGGATCGGGGCCAGCGTCCAGCATACTTGCCGGTGGTTTCCGGCCGCAAGTAACATGACCTTGCCGTCCATTGCGCCAGAGGTGCTTGCCGGCACGCGTTTTTCCGCCTTCCCGCGAGCATCCGCCCCTTGCGTCTTTCCGGCATCATCACGGCATTGGCCACTCCGTTCACCGCCGCAGGCGCGCTCGATCGCGACGCATGGCGGCGGCTTCTGCAGTGCCAGCTCGATGGCGGTGTGCAGGCGGTGGTCGTGGCCGGTTCCACCGGCGAGGCGGCCATGCTGGACGATGCTGAATACGACCGCCTGCTGGACGAAGCGGTGGCATTGGTGAACGGGCGCATCCCCGTGCTGGCGGGTACCGGCCTGTCGGCCACCGCCGGGACCGTCGCACTCACACGTCGCGCCGCCGCCCATGGGGCCGACGCGGCCTTGGTGGTGGTGCCGCCTTATGTGAGGCCGACCCAGGCCGGAATGCTGGCGCACTACACCGAGGTGGCCGAGAGTGGCGATCTGCCGGTGGTGCTCTACAACGTGCCGGCGCGTACCGGCAGTGATTTGTTGCCCGAGACGGTTGCACGGCTTGCCGCGCATCCGCGCATCGTCGGCATCAAGGAGGCCCAGGCTGATCCGGCGCGGATGCAGGCCTTGCTGCCGCTCAAGTCAGATGCGTTCGCGGTGTTGTCCGGCGACGATGCCACCGGCGGGCGGGCCATGCTGGCCGGTGCCGACGGGCTGGTATCGGTGGGTTCCAACGTGCTGCCGCAGGCTTTCCGTGCGCTGTGCGACGCGGCGCGGGCCGGCGAGCGCCGTGCTGCCGAAGCCTGGCAGGCGCGGCTGCGGCCATTCATCGAATTCCTCGGTCTGGAACCCAATCCGGTTCCGGTCAAGGCCTTGTTGCAGCGTGAAGGCATCGGGCATGGCCTGCGCCTGCCGCTGTTGCCGCTTTCGCAGGCCCATCATGCGCTCGCCGACGAGCTTGCCGTCGCTGCGCGTACCCTCGAACTGCAATCCGCCCGCGAACCCCGCGCGGCCTGAACACCACAGGAGAAGTTCCATGCGTTCACACGTTTCAACGACGCGCGCCTTGACACTGGCGCTGGCCGCGGTCGTCATCGCCGGTACGGCCACGGGCTGCAGCTGGTTCCACAAGAAAGGCCCGAAGGGGGACTATGCCTTGAGTCCTGAAATGCGTCCGCTGGAAGTGCCGCCGGACCTGACCCGGCCGGATACCGCCGGCGCGATGCAGGTGCCCACGCTGGCCTCGCAGAGCCGCGGGCAGGCTGCGGCGGCGCAGGCCAACGGCTTTGCCGTGGCTGGCGGCAAGGACGAGGTATTCGACAAGGTCGGCACCGCACTGGAGGCGGTGGACGGCGTTGCCATCGACAGCCGCGCCAAGTTGCTGGGTGCCTATGACGTCAGTTTCGCCGGCGAGAAGTTCCTGGTCCGGGTGGCTTCCAGCGATGCGGGCTCGTTCGTGTCGGCGGTGGACGCGCGCGGTGTCGCCGCGACGGGGCCGGCGCCGAAGCGCCTGATTGCCGAGCTCAAGTCCAAGCTGGCCGCGAACTGAGTCCGGTCCGATTGCCGGACGGAAAACGGGCGCCGATGGCGCCCGTTTTCGTGTCTGCCGGCGGATTGCCTCCGGCCGCTTTCAGCGCTGGAGCAGCGGCAGCTTGTCGGGTTTGCCGTCCCATTCGGCGGCATCCGGCAGGGGATCCTGACGTGTGGTCAGCACCGGCCAGGCCTTGGCCAGTTCGGCATTGAGCGCGACGAAGCCTTCCTGCCCCGCGGGCACGTCGTCTTCCGGGTAGATCGCGTTGGCCGGGCATTCCGGCTCGCACAGCGTGCAGTCGATGCATTCGTCCGGATCGATGACGAGGAAGTTCGGGCCGGCGTGGAAGCAATCCACCGGGCAGACTTCCACGCAGTCGGTGTATTTGCACTTGATGCAGTTTTCGGTGACGACGAAAGGCATGACGGGTTCCGGCAATGGGCCGGGGCATTCTAGTGCCTGCCGGCGGCAAGGGAGGCCGATGCGCGCCATCGGAATCGCGGCTGCGATGCAGCGGCGCACAAACGAAAAACCCCGCGTTTGCGGGGTTTTTGCGATCATCGCAGGTTGCAGGTGGCGCTCCCTAGGGGACTCGAACCCCTGTTTTAGCCTTGAGAGGGCCACGTCCTGGACCACTAGACGAAGGGAGCGTTGATGTCGCTGCAACGTTGCGAGGCGCGCTAGTATATGGAGCTTGAACCCGGTCGGCAAGCCCGGCGCCGCATCTGGCCCGAACACGGAAACGCCATCATCGAAACGCAAGAAACCCCGACGCCCGCGCTGCAGGTCATCCCGCGCGAGCAGCACACGATTTCCCGCAAGGACATCAGCCCGAGCGCGCTGCGCGTGCTGTACCGCCTGCGTGAAGCAGGCTTCGAGTCCTGTCTGGTCGGCGGTGCCGTCCGCGACCTGCTGGTCGGGCAGCCGCCCAAGGATTTTGACGTGGCCACCAGCGCCACGCCGGAGGAAGTGCGGGCATTGTTCCGCAATTGCCGGCTGATCGGCCGGCGCTTTCGTCAGGCGCACGTGGTGTTCGGTCACGAGATCATCGAGGTGGCCACCTTCCGCGCCAACAGCGACGACGGCAGCGGCGACCGCGAGCTCGACAATGGCCGGCTCGTGCGCGACAACGTGTACGGCAGCATCGAGGACGATGCGGTGCGCCGCGACTTCACCGCCAACGCCTTGTATTACGCGATCGAGGATTTCTCGATACGCGACTACGTGGGCGGTTTCCATGACGTGCAGGCGCGCGTGCTGCGCCTGATCGGCGACCCGGAGCGGCGTTACCGGGAAGACCCGGTGCGCATGCTGCGCGCGGTACGCCTTGCGGCCAAGCTCGATTTCGACATCGAACCGGCCACGGCCGCGCCGATTCCGGCGCTTGCGCACCTGCTGGCCGAAGCGGCACCGGCACGCTTGTTCGAGGAAATCCTCAAGCTGTTCCTGTCCGGGCACGGCGTGGCCGGTTTCGAGGGGCTGGAGCGCCACGGCCTGCTCGACGTGCTGCTGCCCGAATCGGCCGCGGCGATGAAGTCCAACCGCAGCGGCGCGTTGCGCAAGCTCGTCGTGGCGGGCCTGAAGAGCACCGACGAACGCGTGGCCAACGACGAGCCGGTATCGCCGGCCTTCCTGTTCGCCCTGTTGCTGTGGCCGGCCTATTGCCGGGCCCTGATGGGCCTGCAGGCGCGCGGCATGCAGGTGGAGGAAGCCCAGCGGCGCGCGGCCGACCAGGTGACCCTGCGCCAGCTGTCCACCGTGGCCCTGCCGCGCCGGTTTTCCCAGCCGATGCAGGAAATCTGGTTGCTGCAGTCGCGCTTCGGTACCCGCCAGCGCAAGCGCGTGTTCCGCATGCTGGCCCATCCGCGTTTCCGCGCGGCTTTCGATTTCCTCAGCCTGCGTCTGGTCGCGTCCGACGAACATGCCGCCGACGTGGCGTTCTGGCGCGAGGCGCAGCGCCAGTCCGGCGACGAACTGGCCGCCGCGCTCGATGCTTCCCGTGCGGAAGCGGGCGAAGGTGGCGATGCCTCGGCTCCGCGCAAGCGTCGTCGCCGCCGTCGCCGGAGCGGGCCGGCGGCGGAGTGAACACGCGGGGGCAGGCCTGCATCGGCTTGGGGGGCAATGTCGGCGACGTGCCGGCCACGTTCGATGCCGCGATGCTTGCGGTGGCCGCCCTGCCGGCAACACGGGTGCTGCGGATCTCCGGCTATTACGTCACGCCGGCCTGGGGCGGCATCGAACAACCCGACTTCGTCAATGCTGCCGCCGTGCTCGACACGGCACTCGCACCGCTGGATCTGCTCGACGGGCTGCTTGCCATCGAACGCAGGGCAGGGCGCGACCGCCGCCGGGAAGTGCGCTGGGGCCCGCGCACGCTCGATCTGGATCTGCTGCTGTACGGCGACATGGTGCTCGATTCGCCGCGCCTGAGCCTGCCGCATCCGCGCCTGCACGAGCGTGCCTTTGCCTTGCTGCCCTTGGCCGAGGTAGCGCCGCAGGCCCGGATTCCGGGCATCGGCACCGTGCGGGACGCGCTGTTGCGGGTGGATGCGAGCGGGCTGCGGCCATTGGCGCGATAATGCTCGGCTCGCAGCCACCGATCATCTCGACATGAGCCTTCATACCGACGCCAAACCGTGGACCGTGCCCGCGCTTGCCGAAGCCAAGCGCGAAGGCCGCCGGCTGGCCATGCTCACGGCTTATGACGCCGGTTTCGCGCGCGTGCTCGACGCCAGTGGCATCGACTTGGTACTGATCGGGGATTCGCTCGGCATGGTGGTGCAAGGACACGATTCCACCTTGCCGGTGACGGTGGAGGACATCGAATACCACACCGCCGCCGTGGCGCGCGTGCTGAAGCAGGCCTTGCTGGTGGCCGACCTGCCGTTCCAGGCCGATGCCACGCCGGAGCGTGCGCTGGACGCATCCACGCGGTTCCTGCGCGCCGGTGCGGAAATGGTCAAGATCGAGGGCGCCGGGCACAAGCTCGACACCATCCGCTACCTCGTGGAGCGCGAAGTGCCGGTGTGTTCGCATCTGGGCCTCACTCCGCAATCGGTGCTGCGCCTGGGAGGCTACAAGCTGCAGGGGCGCGAGCAGGCCGCTGCGCGCAAGCTGGTGGCCGATGCGCTGGCCGTGGTCGAGGCCGGTGCGCAGCTGCTTGTGCTCGAATGCGTGCCCACGCCTTTGGCGGCGGAGATCACCGCGACCGTGCCGGTGCCGACCATCGGCATCGGCGCCGGCCCGCAATGCGACGGGCAGGTGCTGGTGTTGCACGATTTCCTCGGCTTGGACAGCGGCCATCGCCGGCCGAAATTCGTCAAGGATTTCCTCGCCGAGGGCGGCTCGGTGGCCGGTGCCGTGCGGGCCTATGTCGAGGCGGTGCACGGCGGCACCTTCCCCGACGCCGAGCACTCCTACGCCTGAGCGGCACGACGGACTGCCAGGTTCCATTTCCGGACAATTGAAATGACCGAATCGATCACCGAACTGTCGGCACTGCGCGAGCGCGTGCGCGGCTGGAAACACGAAGGCCTGCGCGTGGCACTGGTGCCGACGATGGGCAATCTGCATGCAGGCCACTTTTCGCTGGTGAAGCTGGCACGGCAACATGCCGAACGCGTGGTGGCCAGCGTGTTCGTCAACCCTACCCAGTTCGGCCCGAACGAGGACTACGCGCAGTATCCGCGCACGCCGGAGGCCGATCGGGCCGGCCTGGCAGCGGCCGGTTGCGATGCGCTGTGGATTCCGTCGGTGCAGACCATGTACCCCTTCGGTGCCGACCAGGCCATGCGGATGCACCTGCCGGGTGTCAGCGAAATACTGGAAGGCGAGCGCCGCCCCGGTCATTTCGACGGCGTGTGCACGGTGGTGTCGCGCCTGTTCAACCAGGTGCAGCCCGACGTGGCGGTCTTCGGCAAGAAGGATTACCAGCAACTGGCGGTGATCCGGCAGATGGTCGTCGAGCTGGCTTTCCCCGTCACGGTCTTCGGCGGCGAGATCGTGCGCGAGGCCGACGGCCTGGCGATGAGCTCGCGCAACCAGTACCTGTCGGCCGCGGAACGCACGGCCGCGCCGGCGATCCGCCAGACCCTGCTGGCCCTGCGCGATGCCTGTGTTGCCGGCATGCCGCACCAACAGGCAGAGGCCGAAGCCAGCCGGCGTCTGCAAGCGGCCGGCTTCGTCGTGGACTATGTCCTGGTGCGGCGCAGCGATCTGGGCGCCCCGGCCAGCGACGGGACCGGGCCGCGCGTGGCGCTGGCCGCCGCGCGCATCGGCAAGACCCGGCTGATCGACAATCTGGAATTCTGAGCCAACGCCCCCATTGCTCGGGCAGACGCCAAGCGGACATCGCCGGCAGCGACGATGTCCGCCACAGGACAACCCGGCGGTCATCGGCGGTTTATTCATTTCCTCATGCGCAATGCGCCATCGCGCATTGTTACCATCGAACCAAAGCGGTAAATCAACATGCAACTGACCCTCCTCAAAGGCAAGATCCATCGCGCGACCGTGACCCATTCCGAGCTGAACTACGAAGGCTCGGTGGCGATCGACGAAACCCTGTTGCGCGCGGCCGGCATCCGCGAATCCGAGCAGGTGCACGTGTGGGACGTCAACAACGGCGCCCGCTTCGTCACCTACGCGATCCGCGCAGACGCCGGCAGCGGCATCATCTCGCTCAACGGCGGTGCCGCGCGCCAGGTGGCCGTGGGCGATCTGGTCATCATCGCGGCCTTTGCCTCGATGACCGAAGCCGAGGCCGACGCGTTCGAGCCGAAGCTGGTCTACGTCGACGAGCGCAACGCCATCACCCGTACCAGCCATACCCTGCCAGAACAGCCAAAATGACATCAGATACGGGATTCGCATCGCTCCAGGCCCATGCCGCGCGCCTGCGCGGCCTCCGCACCGCCGACCTGCTCGCACGCGAGCCGGGGCGGGTCACCGATCTGGCCCTGCGATGCGGCCCGTTGTACGTGAATTTCGCCCGGCAGGGCTATGACCGCGAGGCGCTCGACGCGCTGTTCGCGCTGGCCCGGCAGGTGGATGTGACGGGTGGCTTCCGTGCCCTGTTCGACGGCGGGAAAGTCAACCCGACCGAAGGCCGCGCCGCGCTGCACACCGCCTTGCGCGGCGACCTGTCCGATGCCCCGGCCGCCCGCGAGGCGCATGCCGTGGCGCGGGAGGCGCGCGCGCGGATGGCCGCGTTGGTGGCCGCGCTTGAAAGCAGCGAAGTCACCGAAATCGTCAGCATCGGCATCGGCGGCTCGGACCTGGGGCCGAAGTTCGTCGCCGATGCGTTGCGTGGTGCGGAGCCGGGACGCTTCCGCGTGCATTTCGTCTCCAACGTGGACGGCGCGGCGATCCAGCGCACGCTGGCCACGCTGGACCCGGCGCATACCGCCGGCATCCTGATTTCCAAGACCTTCGGCACGCAGGAAACCCTGCTCAACGGCCAGATCCTGCGCGACTGGCTCGGTGGCAGCGAGCGCCTGCATGCGGTCAGCGCCCATCCCGATCGTGCCGCCAGGACCTTCGACATCGCCGCCGAACGCGTCTTGCCGATGTGGGATTGGGTCGGCGGGCGGTATTCGCTGTGGTCGGCCGTGGGCTTTCCGATCGCCCTGGCCATCGGCATGGATCGTTACGAAGCCTTGCTGGCCGGTGCGGCCGAATTCGACCGCCACGTGCTGGAAGCGCCGCCGGAGGCCAACATCGCCGTGCTGCACGGCCTGACCGCAGTGTGGAACCGCAATGCGCTCGGTCTGGCATCGCATGCCGTGATGACTTATGACCAGCGTCTGGCCCTGCTGCCGGCCTATCTGCAGCAGCTGGTGATGGAGAGCCTGGGCAAGCGCGTGCGCCGCGACGGCACGCCGGTGGACGAGGACACCGTGCCTGTGTGGTGGGGCGGGGCGGGCACCGACGTGCAGCACAGCTTCTTCCAAGCGCTGCATCAGGGCACCGGCATCGTGCCGGCCGATTTCATCGGCAGCATCCGCAACGACGACCCGTACATCGAGAACCATCAGGCGCTGATGGCCAACCTGCTGGCCCAGACCGAGGCGCTGGCCAACGGCCAGACCAGCGGCGACCCGCACCGCCTCTATCCGGGCGGGCGGCCGAGCACGATGATCCTGCTTGATGCGCTGACCCCGGCCGCGCTGGGCATGCTGATCGCGCTGTACGAGCACAGCGTTTACGTGCAGTCGCTGGTATGGGGCATCAATGCCTTCGACCAGTTCGGTGTCGAACTGGGCAAGCAGGTGGCCAGCGCCTTGCTGCCGGCGCTGGCTGGCGAGCGCGAGGCCAATGATCCGGTCACGCGCGCCTTCATCGGGCAGATCCAGGCGCGTCGCTGAATTCCGCGGGCTGCTGGCGCAGCGGCGCCGGCGGTAAAATGTGCGGATGGACAACCACGACGCCGTCACCCGCCCCACGCCGCCGGCCATGCCCGGCCCGTGGCCTCGCCGCATCACCCGTGCCGTGCGCATCGGCGGGGTCGTCGTCGGTGGCGGCAAGCCGGTGGTCGTGCAGTCGATGACCAATACCGACACCGCCGATGC
>Ga0194137_10002197_pt1 | contig 11618 bp, 9 predicted proteins | sample TARM_MetaG_T3_14_FD_134025 | JGI IMG/M metagenome (GOLD analysis project Ga0194137, IMG submission 134025) | Freshwater microbial communities from Pennsylvania, USA, analyzing microbe dynamics in response to fracking - TARM_MetaG_T3_14 (version 2) | ecosystem: Environmental > Aquatic >...
CAATTACTGCGCACCGGCCTGGATACTGCCATGCAGGAGCTGGCCCGGCCGGCACGGATTGGTGAAACCCGGCTTCAATTGAACCTGGTATTGGTGCTCTGGCACCAGGGCCGGGAAGCGGAGGCCGACCGGCTATTGGTAACCTGTGGTCGCCATGCCGAACAGACCCGGGATCTGGGCCTGCTGCTGGCGATGGCCATTCGGGTGCTGATGTGCCGGGCGCAGGGCCGTCTGGAAGACGCCTTCGTCTGGATTGGTCGGGCGGAGCGCACCATGCATTCCTGGCAGGTGGATGAATCGCTGTTCGTGCCGGTTCTGGAGGCCCTCAAAGCCAGTTGCTGGCTGGCCCAGAATCAGATCGAAAGCGCCGGCCAGGCCGTCAGCAAGCTCGCCCCCTACCGGGAGGCCGGCTTTGTGCCGGAACTGTTCCCGATGATGCCGGGGCTGCTGGATTGCCTGCAGGTGCGGATTGATCTGGCCCGGGGTGATCTGATTCGTGCCCGGGAGACCCTGCAGGGTATTCGTGAACGCTACGAGGGCACGATCCCCTGGGGCGTTGAACTGCACATGCGGTTGCTCGAAGCGGTGATTGTCCAGGATGAGAAAGGCCCGGTGGTTGCCCAGAAGATTCTGTCCTCGGTGGTGGCCGAGGCGGCCCGGGAGCATTTCATCAGCCCGTTTTCGGAGCTGCGGGGCGAACTTCAGGATCTGATCGAGAAAGGCTTTGGTCAGCTCCCCGACAGTCCCTTCAAGGAAGCCCTGGGAGCGCTGTTTGAGTTAAAACCGGATGCCGTTGGCGCCGACGCCCTGGCGGAACCGATCAGTGAACGGGAGCAGGGGGTGCTGGAGCTGATTGCCAAAGGGCTTTCCAACCAGGAGATCGCCGATAAACTGCACATTTCCCTGCATACCGTGAAAACCCACGCCCGCAGAATCAACGCCAAGCTGGATGTGAAATCCCGCACCCAGGCGATCGTCCGCGCCAGAGAACTAGGCTTGCTGTGAAGAAGGGGTCTGACCCCGCGGGGTCAAGAATTAGGCTTGCTGTGAAGTAGATGAAGAAGGGGTCTGACCCCACGGGGTCAGACCCCCATTTTCAGCTTCAAGTCTCAGACCTCAACTCATCTATCCGCGCATCCTTCTCCGCCCAGATCTCACCGACCCAGCGCTGAAACGCGGCCCGGGTTTCCCGGTTGTTTTCATAATCCATCCCCAGAAACTGCTCGGGGATTTCGCGCACGCGAATGTCCACCACGATCCGGCGGATGCGTCCGCACAGGTAATCCCAGAAGCCGGCACGCCCTTCCGGATACACAATGGTGACATCCAGCATGGTATGAATCATCTCGCCCATGGCGCCCAGCACGAACGCGGTGCCACCGGCCCTCGGTTTAAGCAGGTTCCGGTAGGGGGAGTTCTGGCGTTGATGCTTTTCCGGCGTAAACCGGGTGCCTTCCATGAAATTGAAAATGGTCACCGGGGTGTAGCGGAATTTTTCGCAGGCGGCCTGGGTGGCGGCGACGTCCTTGCCTTTCAATTCCGGCCGTCTGGCAATCTGCTCCTTGGTGTGACGGTGCATGAACGGGAAGTCCAGCGCCCACCAGGCAATACCCAGAAACGGGATCCAGATCAGCTCTTTCTTCAGGAAGAACTTCAGGAGAGGGATCCGGCTGTTCAGAACATACTGGATGGCCGGGATGTCGGCCCAGCTCTGGTGATTGCAGGTCACAAAGTACCAGTGCTGCCGGCTCAGGTTCTCCACCCCCCGAACGTCCCAGGTTACCTTGTGGAGCAGATCCACCAGCAGATTGTTGACGCCGATCCACACCCAGGCGATGTTGTTCAGAATCACCGTGCAGCCCTTGCGCACGGCCACCAGGGGCAGGACAAGCTTGATCAGCGCGAACACCAGAAGAATCGGAAACAGCACCAGGGTGTTACACAGGATCATCAGGGCCGCCAAAGCTCCCTTCAGCGGCGCAGGGAGGAAGTTGAGCATGGGTGAGGGTTCTCTGTCTAGCCTTCAGCCGGGGTACTGTTCAGTGATGACTGGCGGGGCAGCAGACCGGTTTCCGTCTCCGTGGAGGCGAGTTGCTCGAGACTGTCCGGAGTCAGGTTACGGACCACGCTACGGAAATTGTCGTCGTAAAACTCCAGGTTGTTGTAGCGAATCGTCGCCCGGATTTCTTCAACGTATTCTTCACCACGCTCGGAATAACCCAGCAGCCCCTCGGCAAGCTCGATGCCGGAGAGCGGCGTATTATTGCGACGATCTTTGAGCCGGACATCCCGCAGCAGCTGGTAGGTCGGATGCCGGTTCAGGTTCTGGATGTAGGCCCGCACCGAGCGATACGGTGAGGCAAAATCGGCGACCTCATGGCTGGCGCCCTCGGCACGACCAAGTGGTACCAGGCCACACCCTTTGGAGAAACACCACTGGCCGAACAGATTGTTACCCTTGATGGCGAAGCGCGAGGTGCCCCAGGCGGATTCATTGGCGGCCTGGGCCAGCACCAGCGAAGGCGGAATCACATCCAGCCGTTTGCGAAGCAGTGCGAACTGCTCCTTGCTACCGGGCTCGGCATCCACTCTCAGCCGCTCGGCCTGCTGGGCCAGCCATCGATACTCCTTGGCGGTCAGTTCCTCCTTGCTGGCCAGGCTGTCCAGATAATCCCGTTCAATCAGAATTCGTGAATTGGCCAGCACAATGCGTGGGTACAGGAACGAGAAAAACGCAGCTTTCTTTTCAGTGGTATCACTGTATTTGGAAAAATCCGGCAGCTGATCATTGGCCCAGTGCGGCAGGGGCGGCAGGGACGACAGGGCGGGTTCGGATCCACTGTTGCCGGAACGACTGGTGTCAACACTCGCCGAAGGCGCATAGAAACTGCCCCCGATCGCAAAGACGATCAGCGGTACCATCAACAACATCGCGCGCCGCAGCTTCGCCGGCTTACCTGCAGACATAAAACCTCTCGTTAGAATCGATATGGCAATGATTATAACAGGTTATACGAACGAGTCTGCCAGTTGGGTTTCCGGCCCCAGGTGCACGGCCAGTCAAGGCACCCGGGTGGCGATCACCAGCCCCGCCTGCTCTTCGGTACCGTTGGTGGCCCGGAAAGTCAGGTAGAACTGGTCCCGGCTGGCGGTGTGAAAGCCTTCCAGGGTCAGATTGCCGCCACTGAACTGCACACTGCCATCACCGGCCTGGCTGTAGGTCAGAGCGATATCTGGCCCGGTCTGAAGTTCCGGGGCTGTCACGGTTTCATCGTTAACGGAGTGCGTGCTGGTCAGGGTCACGGGCGAAAGAGTTGCCGCGGTGGCCGAATTAATGGTCAGCACAGCGTTATCAAAATGCCGCAGCCGGTTGGAACCCGGTGCCAACGCCAGTGCTACGCCCTGGAGCCGGAACCGGCCTGTGGTTGGCGCACTGTTGGTGGTCTGTTCGCCGGCGATCAGCAAGCCCTCGCCCAGCGGGCTGTCATCCAGGTTGAAGGCCAGTAGTGTGCCATCGGGCGTGCTGGCGCCAATCCCCACGTCCGGCTGTTCAAAATCGCCGGAGGCGGTGTTGATGTCCAGGTTTAGCCGGCCGATGTTCTCGTCCCCGGTGCTCAGCCTTGAGGTGCGGTTGCTCAGGGTCCAGGATTCCGCACCGGAGCCGGCGGTAGTGGCGGTAACACCACCGGCATTGCCGCGCTGGATGGAGGCAAAGGTCCGGGTTTGAGCCACCGTGCCCGAATTGATTCGCCACTGGCCAAATCCGGTTTCCACCGTCAGGGGCACGGCGTCCTCGCTGAAGCGGGTGGCCAGGTAGACGGTGTTGTAATCCCGGCCACTGAGCGAGCTGGTGCTGAAGCCTTCCGGGCGAAGAAGATCGATCTCGAGTACCGACAGATAGTGGTCTTCCAGCGTGCCAACCCGCCGTAACCGGTCGCCTTCGGCCGCCAGTTCGATGGCCTTGCCCGCGCTGAAATAGCCGCTGACGACCCGGTCCGGCCCGGTGGTTTCATCCGCCGGCAGGCTGGTGAAGGCGTTGAGGTAGTAGGGATTGCGGGTCCAGCCGATGATCCTGGAGCTGCCTCTGCCGGTGATGCTCTGGAACAGCGCCCGGCCCGCCAGCAGACGGGTGTCTTCGAGCAGGGTGGCGGCACCGGGAGAGGAAGAGTGGGTATTGAGTTCCCAGTCCTCGGAGCCCCGCACATAGAAATTGTTGCCATCCTGATGGATCAGGGCCTCACGGTCATAGGGAATGTCATTGGCCAGAGAGGTGACCTTGATGTTGAAGGCGTCGAAGCTGGTGAGCGTGAGCGCGGGATACACGTAACCGGTGCCGTTGGTATCGGTCAGCACCTCTTCCTGGGCGGTGCGAACGCCCCACTGGCCGGACCGGGCAAGGGAGGGTTCCACGAACGTCTGGCCCAGCTCAATGCCCAGGAATACCGAATTGTAGTCGGCGGAGCTGGCGCTGATCTTTCCGGACGAGGCGGCATCAAGCACCGCATAGTCAGCCATGGCACTGACGTAGCGGGCAAAATCCCCCCGCCCGGAAAGCAGGCTCAATGCTCCCTGAAGGTCGGCGCCGGAGGGAATCTCGATTTCGAAGTCATGGATCTGGTCGGCAAGGGTCGACCACACATACTTGTTCAGGCACAGCTCCCCACCCTGGTCTTCCACGCACTCCCGAATGGTCTGGAGCTCTCTGGAGGTGTAACTGCTGAGGGTGTTGACAACCAGGTACTCCGAGAACGGGTTGACCTTCACATCCCGGTCGGCATCCGCGGCAAGGGCCCGCATGCGGGTATTGCCATAGACGGCCTCAATGATCACATCCGGGGCCAGCGGCAGCCCTTCGGTAAATTCAATGATGGTAAAGCCCTGGCTGTCGGTGCGGGTGGCAATGGGTGGCTCGCCCAGGGTCTGCAGGCCGGTATTGGTGTAGTAAACGCTCACCCTGTCAGGCTGCACGATTCGCAGGTTGCGGCGGGTTGCCTTGCCCTGGTCGGTTACGCCTCCGGGCACTTCCATGGTAATGCGGACTTCATTAGGGGCCAGGCCATTGGTGTTGTTGGAATCGCCGGTACTGCCGGAACTGAAGTCATTGGCCGGGTTTTTACTGCCGGCAAAATCGTTGGGTTCGCTCCGTGCGCCCTCAATGGCATCTTCGCCACCGCCGCAGCCGGTAACGAGCAATAGCGTGAAGCAGAAAACTAAACCGGAAGTCAATCGCATGCCTGGCTATCCGTGCAGAAAGTACAGGCATCCAGTCTAACAGTCGGATTTTCGGGAAAGCGTGAGGAAATACACGAAAAGAGACACGAAAACCGTCACGAAATGAGGTACGAATGAGCAGCAAAAAGGGCGCGCCGGTTGGCCCGGGGCGCCCTTTCAAGAGAGGTTTGTCAGGGGGTATTCAGAAAAAAATCTTCATACCGGCCATGATGCCCTCGTCAAGATTCACATCGCCACGCAGGGGGCGATCCAGCTCCGTGTTCAGGTACCGGTAACCGGCAAACAGCTCGGCGTTGCGGATAACCCGATAGCTGCCGCGCAGCTCAAAGCTGGTCATGTCATCGGAGTCCCCGAAAGACAGAATGCTCGGCGCATAGTGCAGCGCGCCGGTAACGGACAGGCCGGGCACTCTCGGGATGTTCACCGTGGCATAGCCGCCCAGGCCAACCGCGCCGCCATCTGCCTGGCCTTCATCCCAGGCCAGGCTCCGTACACCCAGGCCGGCGGTGGTGGGCAGGTTGCCAATGGCGGTGCGCCCCTGGGCGTGGAAGTCGACATTGAAAATGTCCAGGCCACCCTCCTGGTAGGTGTAGCCGGTGCCTAACTGCAGGTCATTGTTGGTATCGAAAAAATTCACCTGGCCCTTGACCGAGTCGTTGGTGAGGCTCAGGTCGACGTCACCTGCAAATGCAGGCGCGGCAGCCAGGGAGAGGATCATCAGGGAAATCCGGGACGCTTTCATGTTTGCACCTTCGGTAAGTTATTAATAGAGTTGGCGGTATGTTAACGGGGCGCCGGAGACCGCTCAACTTAAAAGGCGGTAAGTCCCCGTTAACTGCATTTATCGGGCCCGGAACCCCGCAATCAGTGCCGGGTGGTTTCACCGCCCTGGTCCAGATCATCTGGCGATGCATTCTCCGCGGGTACCCGGTACTCCTCGTTGGCCCAGGCGCCCAGGTCAATCAGTTTGCAACGCTCTGAACAGAACGGGCGGTATGGGTTGGACTCCGTCCATTCCACGGATTTTTTACAGGTCGGGCATTCAACGTTCATGGCGGCCTTGGCGTAGTGGAAACCTAACTGGATGTCCCCGCCCCGGATTCAGGAGGCGGCGGACGCTTTACAGTATTGTTCCAGTACTGCCCTTAGCATTTCAATATTGACAGGCTTGGCAACGAACAAATCCATGCCACACCGGCGGCAGCGTTCTTCGTCTTCTTCCATGGCACTGGCGGTCAGGGCCACCACCGGAATCCGTTCCCGGTTATGCACCTGTTCCCACTCGCGCAGTCGCCGGGTGGCCTCGAAGCCATCCACCCGGGGCATCAGGCAGTCCATGAAGATCAGGTCGAACGGATGCCATTGCCAAAGGCTGGCAGCGGCCTCACCGTCGTTGGCGGTCATTACATCACAGCCCAGCTTTTCCAGCAGCCGGCGGGTGAGGGTGCGGTTTACCGGGTTATCTTCCACCAGTAGCACCTTCATGCGGCCGCAGGGCAGCTCCCGCCTCCGGCTGGTGTCGGTAACTGCCTGCAGCGAGAACCGGGTCAGGAAGCGGCGCTCCTTTCTGGCGGCATCCGCAAACAGCTGGTTCAGAATCGGTGTCAGGCAGGATTCCCGCAGGGATTTGCTCAGGAAGGCATCGGCGCCGGCCTGGCGGAAATGCTCGGCATCGCCCCGCTGGGGATTGGACGAGAGAATCAACAGGCGCATATCCGACCACAAGGGATTGCTGCGAATCTGCCGGCACAGCAGGTCGCTGTCCATATCCGGCACAAAACCGTCCAGAACAATGGCATCAAACGGCTCCAGGCCGTCGAACGCGGCGCGCAGGGAAGTCAGCGCCTCGCCTGCGGACTTCACCGCCTCGATATGCACTTCATGGCGGGACAGCATTTCCAGGGTGATCTTGCGGGAAAGCTCGTAGGAATCCACCACCAGAATCCGGCGATTCTTCACCATCCGGGTGTCCGGCCTTACCCGGGCGGCATTCTCCGGTGCCACCGGCAACGTCAGCTCTATCCAGAAGGTGGAACCTTCGCCCGGACGGCTTTCCAGATCCATTGATCCATCCATCAGGCTCACCAGTTGCCGGCAAATGGTCAGCCCCAGGCCGGCGCCGGGTAGCTGGCGCTGGAACTGCTGGCCCAGCTGCATATAGGGCTCGTACACCAGCGGCACATCCTCCGGGTTGATGCCCACGCCGGTATCTTCCACCGCCACACGAATCCGGGCCTGATCGTCCCGGCGGCCAAGCATCTCAATGCTGATCAGCACATGGCCGGAATCGGTGAACTTGATGGCATTGGATGTGAGGTTCAGCAGAATCTGGCGAATCCGGACCGGATCTCCCTTCAGGGCCCAGGGCAGGTTCTCGTCAATGCGCAGCTCCAGTGCCAGCCCCTTCTCCCGCGCCCGGGAGCCGAGCATATGCACCAGGTCATTGAGGGTTTCCCTCAGATCAAAGGGAATATCATCCAGCACCAGCTTGCCGGCTTCCATGCGGGAGATGTCCAGCAGATCGTTAATGATGGCGGAAAGACTCTCGGACGCACTCAGCAGTGTCTGGACATATTCCCGCTGCTCCTGATCCAGGGGCGTGTCGGTCAGCAGATTGGCGTAGCCCAGCACGGACTGCAGGGGGATGCGCAGCTCGTGGCTGACATTGGCCAGGAACTGGTTCTTGGCGTGATTGGCTCGCACCGCCTCGTCCCGCTCGCCCTGAGACTGGATTGTGGTCTGGCGCAGGGAGCGGGTGTCTTCCAGAATCTGCAGGCGCATCTTGTTCAGGGCCTGCTCCAGCTCGGAGAGTTCATCCGGCGTTTTCGGCGGCTTGCGTCTCAGCTTCAGCGGGTCCACCAGAGCGTCCAGGTTCAGTCTGGCGGCGTAATCGGCCATGGATTCCAGGTGCCGCGACAGGGTCAGGCGCACGATCACCAGCAACCCCAGGGTACCCAGCATCACCACGATGGACTGGAACAACAGGTTCAGCAGGGCTCTGTTGCGAAGATCGGCGTAGATCTGGTCAATGGAGGAGGTGACCGTCAGCGTGCCTACGTTCTCGGGATCCCGGGTGGCCGAGCGATCGAACACCAGGGGAAAGGTCTGGGAAATAACCCGGCCAGCGGGGTAGGTGCCGGTACTGAATTCCTCGCCGGTGCTGGTGACCACCCGGGCATACTGGATAGCAGGCACGGCCTTCATGTCATCCAGGCTGTTGGCCACCTCGCTGAAATTCATCAGCCAGATGTTGTTGCTCATACTGCCGGAAACCAGCTCCGCCGCCCGGGTCTGGCTGCCCAGAAGATCACTCTTGCGGCGTTCAAACTCGCCGATCAGCTGAACGCCGGTGGCGACCAGTGATAAAAACAGGCTGAACAGCAATACGTAGGCCAGCAGTCTTGCCGCCAATGGCCGTATTCCCAGTCGCTCGAATAACCGCGTTGAAGGCAAGGCACAAATTCCCTGTGTCGACTACAAAATCACCAGAACGAGTTTAACAGACCGTTAGCACTTCGACACGTTTCTGTAAATGATCGCTCACGAACCGAAAGCGCACATTCAGATCGTACAGGTGCGCACCATAGATTCGCTCCTCCTCGCGGCCCCGGCGAAACGAGGGCCGGGGATCGTAACCCACCACGTCCTCTATCAGGGGCCGAAGCTCCGGGTAGTGCTCCGGGGAAAGCTGCCCCAGCTGTGCCTCCGCTTCCGGCAGAAACACCACCTCCAGCCTTTCGGTGGGCGGTGAGTCGGCCCAGCCGAGGGTGGCCCCGGGCACGGAATCGGCAAAGGGCAGGTAGGGTTTGATATCGAGAATCGGCGTGCCGTCGATCAGGTCATGGTCGCTGATCCGAAGCACCAGCTGACCATCAAGCCGGGCCAGCCCCTGGTTGCGCACAACCGAAAGGCCGAGGCTGTTCGGGCGGAAGGGCGAGCGGCTGGAGAACACACCCATCTTCCGGTTACCGCCCAGGCGGGGAGGGCGCACCACCGGCCGCCACTCGGCCCGCACGGCTTCATGGAACTGGAAGGTAAGCCACAGATGACTGGCCGTCTCCAGGCCCCGGAAGGCATCCTCCCGGTCAAACGGCGGCTGGATCACCAGATCCGCCCGGGCATGGCGGGTCAGCCCCGGCTGGCGGGGCACCCCAAACTTGTCCCTGAAGCAGGAACGGGTGATGGCAATGGGCGTCAGCGTGAGGGCTTCAGCCGCAGGTCTGGAAGAGTGTCGTGGCATCTAATCTCCGGGTAAAACCGGGGTCAGATGAACGCTTTCATCTGACCCCGCCTTCACGAATAATTCCGAGGTAACTTCCGGGGTCAGAAGAAAGCCTTCATCTGACCCCCTGTCCGAGATTAACCCGGGGTCAGAAGAACGCTTTCTTCTGACCCCTACTTCACAGGCGATTTTCTTCAATAAACCCCGAGAAATACATCTCCACCCGGAAAACCACCGAAGCCCGGTCCTTGAAGCTCTCCTCCCGCGGAAATTCCAGCGCCGGAATCAGCTCGGCAAACAGCCAGTTACTGTGCAGCCGGTACCGAAAGGTCAGATCCCCGAACACCGAGGTGGCACGCCAGGAAGGCTGGCTTTCCCCGAGCACCCCCAAGCGTGGAGTGACGATCAGCCGGCTATTCATCCGCTTCCGCAGGGTGAAAATCTGGGCTGCCTGAAACTTCCGATCGTCATGGACCCATTCCAGCTCGCTGGACGAGCGGAAATACCATTCATCCCAGGCCGGCCGGCCAAGTCCGAGCCAGGTGCGCTCGCCCCAGCCGTCCTGGTAAAAGTAATAAAACCGCTGCTGCGCATTCAGGATCCATTTGTCATCCAGCTGCCAGCGTTTCTCAGCGGTTGCCCGCCAGAAAGCGTCCGCAGGAATCCGCAGGCGAACACCCACATCGTTGGAGAAATTGATGGCGTCACCGACTTCCGTGAGGTAACGCAGGGCGCCGGTTGCCTCGGTGTCGGAACGCTCCGGCCCGGTAAGTTGCCGGTCGCGCTGGCGTTCTTCCAGGGGGATCAGCTCCTCGCTCTGACTCTCGATAACCAGCCTGAGCTTTTTTTTGGTGGTCGGAATGTCCAGCCGGAACCGCGCCTCCGGTTCGAACTGGGCCAGGTCGCTGTACTCGGACCCCGTTGCAAAGCCAATACGCAGGTAACTCTCGTTATTGGGCAGGCTGTGGGCGCTACCCGAGAGCGTACGGTCTGCCCACTGGCCCAAAGCCTGCACTTTCGGCCCCTGGATACGCTCCTGCCGCAGTACCCAGTTACTGAATTTCAGCCAGTAGGAATCCCTGGGCTCGGCCCAGAATTCATCCGGTTCAAAGGTGTAAAACCCGACAGGCAGCCGCTCCGGCGCCAGTTTCTCGGCCACAGACGGTTCGTGAACCTCAAACACCGGCTCAACGCTGTAACCGAGAGAAGAAAAAGTCAGAAAAAAACCAGCCGCCAGGCCTGCAATCAGAAAGCGGAAAAACCGATCAGCCAAAGTCCACCATAAATTGCTCATGCAGCTCACGCACCTGGCGCTCCACCTCATCCACAGGGCGGTTATTATCGATTATAACGTCTGCCCGCTCAGCCCGCTGCTCCCGCGGCATCTGCGCAGCAATAATCCGCTCAACCTGATCCCGGGAATTGGTATCCCGGGCCATAGTACGCTCAATCTGGACATCCCTGGGTACATCGATCACGACAACGCGATCAACGAGTTCGTGTTGGTCGGTTTCGAGGAGCAGGGGAGAGACCAGGAGCACATAGGGAAGCTGGTAATCGTCCGGATGTAACTGCCGAATGAGTTCTTCGCGGATGACCGGGTGTAACAGCGACTCAAGCCATGCCCGCTCTTCGGGCTCCTGAAAGACAATACTGCGAAGCTGGCCCCGATCCAGCGCACCCTCGGCCGTCAGAATCCCCCCGCCAAAATGCTCCGCAATCCGCGCCAGCGCAGGCGTCCCCGGTTCAACAACCTCCCGCGCCACATCATCGGCATCCACCCAGTGCACCCCCAGATCGCCAAAGAGGCGCGCCACCGTTGATTTGCCGGAACCGATGCCACCTGTCAGTCCAACAACTTGCAAATCCTTTACTCCCGCTGAAAATGGGGTCAGAGCAAAAACTCAGTGAGTTTTTGGTCAGACCCCTTGGTCGGCCGGGGTCAGACCAAAACCGCGAAGCGTTTTTGCTCTGACCCCATGTTCACCTGCACCATTCATCCGACCCCATCTTCAAACCCCAAGAAACCCAAACCAGAACCTCTGGATTTCGCTGCCAAACCAAAGACAAATCAACCCCGCCGTAGCCAGATAAGGCCCAAACGGAATCGGCACCTCCCGCCCATGTTTTTTAAACACCATCAGGCTGATACCCACAACCGCAC